>Ga0082335_1000385_pt1 | contig 114245 bp, 114 predicted proteins | sample Subgrocontami58m_FD_72375 | JGI IMG/M metagenome (GOLD analysis project Ga0082335, IMG submission 72375) | Subsurface groundwater microbial communities from S. Glens Falls, New York, USA - GMW37 contaminated, 5.8 m (SPADES assembly) (version 2) ... | reverse complement strand
AATTGAAGTCACTGTCCTGCCGGCCGAAGGGAAAAAATGCGCCCGGTGCTGGAACTATAGCCAGGACGTAGGCCGGATAGAAGAACACCCGGAAATATGCGGCCGTTGCGCGCAAGCCATTAAAGGATAAATAATAGTTGCTTAATTTTTTATTCCAATATATAATCTATCAGTTTTTAGGGAACGGGAGGATAAAAAGTGAAAGCAAAAAAACTCAGTAAGAAAATAAGCGGATTATATAAAAAGCTCCTTCTTGATAAGAGGGAAGAGCTTGTTGGAGATATCAGCCAGATATCTGAGGACACGTTGAAGAAATCCCAGAAGGACGCCTCAGGAGATATTTCGGGTTATTCTTTTCATATGGCCGATGTGGCAACTGATAATTATGACCGTGAATTTTCTTTAGGGCTCGCTTCAAAGGAGAGGGGTGTCCTTTTTGAGATCAATCACGCGCTCCAAAAGCTTCAGGAAGGAAAGTTTGGTTCCTGTGAATTGTGCAAGAAGCCTATCTCGCAGGCAAGATTGAAAGCCGTCCCCTACGCCACGCATTGCCTGAAGTGCCAGCAAAACGAAGAAAAGAAGTAACACGCCGCATGCTATCTTTTCTGCTCATTTCTTTTTCTATCTTAATATTGGACCAATGGACGAAGTATGCTGCCGAGTCGCTTTTGGTCTTCGGGCAATCCACTCCAGTCATAAATGGCATTTTTCATCTTACCTTAGCGCACAATAAAGGCGCCGCATTTAGTATTTTAAGAGGCAGTTCTTTTATTTTTATAGCTGTTACTCTTCTTTGCCTTGCGGCTATCATTTTTCTTCTCAGCAATAAGGTTTTCTTCAAAAAAGTTTTTGACCTGGATAGTACGGATAAGCTTGCGCGCTTTTCACTAGCGCTTATCTTTGGTGGAGCCTGTGGAAACCTTATAGACCGCGTCAGGTTTTCTTACGTAGTTGATTTTTTAGACTTTCGCGTGTGGCCAGTATTTAATCTAGCTGATTCGGCTATAACGATAGGTGGTATCTTGATATTTTTTAAAATGTTGCGCCTTAGCAAACCTAGGAGCAAATAAATGCTGCCGATACTTTATAAATGCCCTTTTTTCACAGTTTATACCTACGGTGTCTTTGTAGCTTTGGCTTTTTTGGTTTCATCGTTCTTACTTATCAGAGAGGCCCGGCAAAAGAAATTAAATGAGAACACTATATATGACCTATGCATTTTTCTGCTTATTTCAGGGGTCATCTCGGCCCGCCTGTTCTATGTCTTTTTGAATTGGAGCGAGTTTAAGGCCAATCCTATTGAGATAGTCATGCTTCAGCACGGAGGCCTTGTGTGGTTCGGAGGCCTAATAGGAGCCGTTGCTTGCGGAGTTGTTTTCATATCATTAAAAAAAATGCCTCTCTTTTCAACGCTTGACCTTTTCGCGCCTTATGTGATCTTAGGCCAGGCCATTGGCCGCATAGGTTGTTTTTTTAACGGCTGCTGCTTTGGAGGAGAGTCTAAGTGGGGCATATATTTTCCCGTGCATCACGCCACTCTTTTTCCCGCGCAGTTGCTTGATTGTTTTACATTGCTTGTCGTTTTTATCATCCTAAAAAGTTTTAGGGCAAGCAGAGCAGGCGTTGTATTCTCTTTTTACCTTATGCTCGCCCCGTTGCAGAGATTTCTAATGGAATTTGCGCGCAACGATCCACGGCCTTTTTATTTCAATTTAAGTATTTTTCAATGGATAAGTATCGGCCTTTTCTTCTGTGGTTCCATACTATACCTCATCCTCATATGCAGGAAAAAAACTGCTTAATAGAAACTGAATGCGCAGGCACCAGGGTAGATGTCTTTTTGAAAGACATAGAGCCTGACCTGTCCAGGACACAGATAAAGGACCTTGTCCTTGAAGGGAAGGTCTCTGTCAACGGACAAAAGGTCAAGCCTCACTATAGGCTTAAGGCAGGTGATGAGTTAAATTGGCAGGTGCCTGTGCTTGCGCAAAGCAGCCTTCAAGGAGAAGATATCTCTTTGACAATAGTCTTTGAAGACAAAGATATAATAGTTTTAAATAAGCCTTCAGGGCTTGTGGTGCATCCTGGCGCAGGGAATCTTGAGCATACTCTGGTCAATGCCCTATTGTTTCACACAAAAGACCTTTCTTCTGTTAGCAAGGAGAGGCCTGGCATAGTGCACCGCCTGGATAAAGACACATCCGGTGTCATGGTCATAGCGAAAAATAATCATAGCCATCTGGAGCTTGCCAAACAATTCAAGAAACATTCTATTGAGCGCCGCTATATCGCTTTGGTCTACGGCAATATTGAATTTGACGAAGGCGTTATCGATATCCCAATTAAAAGGCATGTGATGGACAGGAAAAAAATGTCCGTAAGTTTTACCGATGAGGCAAAACCCGCTCAGACACGTTATCACGTATTAAAGAGATACCCCGAATATTGCGCTGTTGAATTATTTCCTCAGACAGGGAGGACCCATCAGCTTAGGGTTCATTTGAATTATCTTGGGCATCCTATTTTAGGCGACAGTGTATATGGAAAAAAAACAAGTTTTTCCCGTTTGGCGCTGCATGCTAAAGACCTTGGATTTATCCATCCGGCCAGCGGCGAATTTGTTAAATTCTCGTCCCCACTCCCCGAAGAAATTAAAGCCGCCATGCCTGGCGTGAAAATCTGATATGTGTTATAATCAGTGATCATGAAACCTATTAAGATCAAACCTGCTTTTGGTTTACGCGGGATCGTGATAGTTCCCGGCGATAAATCTATTTCGCATCGCGCCGCAATATTAGCTGCCTTAGCTAACGGTAAAACCTGCATCAGGAATTTTTTATTTTCCGACGATTGCATTACGACCTTGGCTGCTTTGAGGGCTCTGGGCGTAAAAGTCTCGCTCAATAAAAATAAAAATGAAGTGGTGATATTATCCGATGGCCTCCTTCGCCGTCCTAAGTCACCGCTTTGGATGGGCGAATCAGGGACGAGTGCCCGCGTGCTTTTGGGTGTTTTGGCCGCGCAGCCTTTTGCGACAAAATTGACGGCGGCTCCTTCTTTATTAAAGAGGCCGATGGCCAGGGTCATTGTGCCTTTGCGCCTTATGGGAGCGGATATACGCGCCCATAAGAAGGGGAGAGATGAATTCCTTCCGTTAGAAGTTTTCCCATCTAAGTTAAAAGCGATAAAATGGGGACAGGCTGTTCCCAGCGCACAGGTCAAGAGCGCCATACTTCTTGCCGGGCTTTACGCTAAAGGGAACACGTGTGTTACACAGCGCGTTGTTTCCAGAGACCATACAGAGCGGATGCTGAAACTTTTTAATGCTGACTTGACTGTGTTGGGAAAAAAGGCGTGTGTAAATAAAAGTTTTCTTAAAACACCGGGCCTTGTTAATATCTCAGGAGATATATCAAGCGCTGCTTTTTTTGTTGTAGCAGGATTGTTAGTGAAAAATTCTAAGATCATTATAAAAAATGTAGGTATAAATCCTACACGCTTTGGGGCCATGTCAGTATTAAAAAGGATGGGTGGTAGGATCAGGCTTTTGAATAGGAGCGGGTCATTTGAGCCTCAAGCCGATATTGAGGTTTGTTCAAGTGATCTGCGCGCGACAGTCATCGAAGAGCATGAGATACCCGGGCTTGTTGATGAGATCCCTGTTCTTATGGTGGCTGCCAGCCTTGCCAGTGGAACGACTATTATTAATGGTGTAAATGAATTAAGGGTAAAGGAGACTGATAGGATATGCTCTATGACGCGCAATCTTCTCAAACTTGGTGTAAATATTAGGGTTAGAGCTGTGAATAAAAATGAAACCCTTGAAATAAACGGAGTAAGGGCACTAAGGCCAATTGATCTAAAAAGTTTTTCTGATCACCGCACTGCCATGAGCATGTTTGTAGCAGGCCTGGCAGCTGAAGGTGAATGCCGCCTTGATGACGTTGTCTGCATCAATAAGTCATTCCCAGGATTTTTAGCTGCTTTTAAACAACTTATTTATTGATAATAGGTTTTGTCTCTAAAAGAAAAATAATGTTGACACAAAGAGAGGCGTTTGGTATAGTTATAAAACTATGAAAAACTATTTCAAAGCTCCGAGAAAAGCATTTGGGTATATTACCGGTCTGTTTTCAAATGATATGGGCATTGACTTAGGTACAGCGACAACCCTTGTTTATGTCAAAGGAGAGGGTATAGTCCTTTGCGAGCCTTCTGTAGTAGCTTTAAAGAAAGGCGCTTCTGTCAATAGGGTTTTGGCTGTAGGCGATGAGGCTAAAAAGATGTTAGGAAGGACGCCAGGCAATATTCTGGCCATCCGACCAATGAAAGATGGAGTTATAGCTGATTTTGACATTACCGAAGCCATGCTTAGGTATTTTATTAAAAAGGTGCATCGTAGGCGCGTGTTAGTCAGCCCTAGGATGGTCATTGCCGTACCTTCAGGTATTACAGAAGTTGAGAGGCGCGCTGTCAAGGATTCAGCAATGAGGGCTGGCGCTAGAGAAGTCCATCTGGTTGAAGAGCCATTAGCTGCTGCCATAGGAGTGGGTTTGCCTATTCATGACCCTGCAGGCAATATGATCGTAGATATCGGTGGCGGCACTACTGAAGTAGCAGTTATTTCTCTTTCCGGAATTGTTTTTTCAAAATCCATCAGGATAGCCGGAGATGAATTAGATGTAGCTATAGCCGAATACATGAAAAAAAATTATAATCTTATGATAGGTGAGAGGACCGCGGAAGAAATAAAGATAAAGATCGGCTCCGCTTATCCATTAGAAGAGGAATTAAGTTTAGAGGTCAGAGGGCGCGACCTTGTCGCGGGCTTGCCAAAGATGGTCACCATTACTTCAGAAGAGATCAGAGACGCTATAGCGGAACCTGTAAGGGCTATAGTAGACCTGGCAAAAATAGCATTAGAGAGGACACCTCCTGAACTTGCGGCGGATCTTATTGACCGCGGCATTGTTCTTGCCGGAGGCGGTTCTTTGCTTAAGGGCCTAGATCGTATGATCTCTGAAGAGACAGGTCTACCGGTGCATATCGCAGACGATCCCGTGACAGCAGTTGCTTTAGGCACGGGCAAGATCTTGGAGCTTGAAAGTAAATTCTTGCGCGATGTCACCATATTGACGAAGAGCGAAGAAGTATAATGTGTTTTTCCCCAAAAGAAAGCTCATAGCATTTCTTTTTTTATTTTGTATAATCTTCCTTGTTTTCTTTTTTTCTTCCCAGCCTAGCGTTTATACGATACGCGCCGCTTTTTCCGACATCTCTAAGATCCCATTCTTGATATTGACAGGCATTACTCATGAGATAAGGGCCGTTGCCTTTTTTCACAGGAGCTATTGGAATAATTTAAAGTTAAGAGAGGAAACTGACGCTTTAAAGGCGCAGCTTTTAAAACTTGAAGAGAACTCGTTAGAGAACGGCCGTTTAAGGAGCTTGCTTGAGTTAAAGAGCAGGTCATCTTTTAAAACTACGGCTGCTTTTGTCATCGGCAAAGATTTTAATTCTTTCAGGCCTTACCTTATTTTAGATAAAGGCTCATCCTCTACGATAAAGAAGTATGATCCGGTGTTGACGCGATCAGGCCTTGTAGGTAAAGTCCTTGAGGTCGGTCGGTATTCAAGCAAAATAGTCCTGATAAACGATCCCGATCTTTCAGTGCCTGCTCTTAACGTGCGCACTAGAGAACAAGGCTTGGTTTCTGGCACCCTGGATGGCCGGTGCAAACTGCGGTTTCTTGATGCCGACAGTGATATCAAAGAGGGTGATCTTATAGTGACTAGCGGCCTTAATATGTCATATCCCGAAGGCATTGTAATAGGAAAAGTGAGGCTGGTGGGCACAGAATCTTCCGGGTTGGGTAAATTTGCCGTTCTTGAACCTGCTGTCAGAGTCTCTTCTGTTGAAGTTGTCCTAATCGTTGTCTCTTGATCATGAATAAGTCCATTCTCGCGCTTGGGCTAGTATTTTTAAAATTCGCTCTCACTTCTTTGTGGAGCATGCCGTTAAATATTTTTGACCCACTTTTGGCCGCTGTCATCATATATACATTTTTCCACAGCCTGGATACAAAGGACGTAGTTGCTTACGCGCTTTTTTGCGGTTTTGTGGCGGATATTTTCAGCTTGAATAGTTTCGGTGCCTATATGATCTCTTATCTCGCGTGCGCTTTTTCAGTATCGCTTTTTTCTCGTATCGTATACAGGCAGAACTGGCTGTTCTTATTTCCGTTAGTATTTTTGGGCGTGTTTTTAAACGGCCATTTTATACTGATATTGGAACCGATCCTATCGCGCGGCGCTTCGCCTCACTACGGCGGATTATTCTTATTAAGGATCTTAGCAGAAAGTTTAGGGACCACTTTATTGGCATATCCTCTATATCTTTTTAGCAAACGATGCGCGTCTCAACTTATAGCCTGATATTATTTTTTTCTATGTGCTTGCTTACCTTGGGCCTTTTTTGTGTCCAGGTCATCTGGGGCTGGCATTTTTATGAATTAAGCCTGCGTAATACTATCAGGCTTATTCCTGAGGAGCCCTATAGGGGCAGGATCTTTGACAGGTTCGGCAGCCTTATGGCTGATAATATCCTCTCGTTTGACGCTGTCATTGTTCCGCAGGAGCTTAAGGATAAAGAGGTTGTTTTTAAACAGCTGGGTGTGGCATTGGGCATGGATGGGTCTTCGGTCGCCAGAAAATATGAACGCGGTTATTACAATCCTTTTACTCCTGTCTGTATACAGTCTGGTATTGATAAGACCACAGCCATAATACTTGAAGAGAAGAAGTTCGACCTTAAAGGTATTGCGGTAGATCTTAATTCAAGAAGGTTCTATCCGAACTCGTCTATAGCTTCGCACGTGCTTGGATACATAGGAGAGATAGATAAGAGCAGAATAACAAGGCTTAAGGAATACGGCTATGACCTGAAAGATAAAATAGGTTATAGCGGGCTTGAAGAAAAACTGGATATATTTTTAAGGGGCGAAAAAGGCGGGCAGCAAATAGAAGTGGATAGCCGCGGCAGGCAGGTGCGGCTTCTAGGATATAGGCCGCCTGCGATAGGTAAGGATGTGCAGTTGACCATTGACCTTGAAATGCAACGCATATCCGATCAGCTGCTTTCAGGAAATAAAGGCGCTATTGTAGTCATGGATGTCAATACGGGCGATGTCCTTGTTTTAAGCAGCGCGCCGGCATTTGACCCAAATGTGTTTGTGGACCGCAAAGACAAAAAAGCCCTGAATTATTTTTTAGGTTCGGAAGACGCGCCTTTGTTCAACAGGGCTACCAATGGGCAGTTCCCTCCGGGTTCGGTATTTAAGATAGTGACTGCAGCCGCGGCTTTAAAAACAAAAAAGGTCTCGCCAAGCACGACTTATGTCTGCACTGGCCGGCTAAAAGTTGGTAACAGGTATTTCAAATGTTGGTCAGAACACGGCCCTCAGGATTTCTATCAGGCGATGGCCCATTCCTGCGATGTATATTTTTATCATTTAGGTATCACTGCCGGCGCAGACCTTCTTGCCAATGCTTCGCATGAATTAGGCCTTGGCAGTATTACCGGTATTGATCTGCCTCATGAGTCGCAGGGTTTCATACCCAGCCGCCTTTGGAAGAGGATATCGCGTTTTGAGAGTTGGTATGACGGTGACACAGCCAATTTTTCCATTGGACAGGGATTTGTTCTGACAACACCTCTTCAGTTAACACGCATGATGGCCATAGTGGCTAACGGCGGTAATATGGTCGTGCCGAGATTGACAAAGGCTATAGCCGGTGTTGATATCCCATTGAAAGAATCAAAGAAAATAAAAGCCCCGAAAAAAGACCTGGACCTTATCCGCAAGTCTCTTCGTGGCCCCGTGCAACAGGAAATGGGAACAGCCCATTCTTTAGATGTCCATGGCCTGGATATTTGCGCTAAGACGGGTACAGCCCAAGTGAGAGGAAAAGAGTCTCATGCCTGGGTCGCGGGTTTTTTTCCGGAGAACGAACCAAAATATGCCTTTTGTATTTTTTTAGAGAATTCCGGCTCAAGCCATAACGCGGCCGCATTAGGCAAGGTGTTGTTTGAGGAAGCAAAAAAGAGGAATAAACTGCTATGATATTCAGGCCGCAAAAGATAATACTTATAGTGATATTCCTGATCCTCGCAATGGGTTTGGTCTGCCTTTACAGCAGCTGCCATCAGAAAGGTATCTTTATCAAGAAGGATATTTTTGATAAACAGCTTTTATGGATATGGGTCGGTATATGTTTTTTATTCTTGATGTCGCGGTTTGACTATAGAAGGCTTCCTATAGCAATAATCCCGCTCTATGCATTGACTTTATTTTCGCTTTTTTTCGTGTTGACAGCCGGCCGCACGATCATGGGCGCGCAGCGCTGGCTTTCTGTAGGCGATTTTTCTTTTCAGCCTTCTGAATTGGGTAAGTTTACATTGATATTGCTTCTGGCAAAATATTTCAGCAGAAAGAACATGCGCGATGTGGTAAGCAGGGCGGATCCATCTAATTTTTTCAAAGGCCTTGTGCTGCCTTTGGGCCTTGTGCTTTTACCTGCGGGCCTTGTTTTGATACAACCTGATCTAGGAACAGCCATAGTATATATGTTTATATTCATAGCTATCGGTTTTTTAGCAGGTGTTCCCCGCAGGTTTATGATAGGCCTCTTGGGCTTTGGCTTGGCGCTGTTCCCGTTCTTCTGGCATTTTCTGAAAGGTTATCAGAAGGCCAGGCTGCTTGTTTTTTTAAATCCGAATATTGACCCTTTGGGAGCTGGTTACACTGTTATCCAATCAAAGATAGCCATAGGTTCAGGTAGATTGTTCGGTAAGGGCTGGATGTCCGGCACTCAAAGCCAGTTGAATTTTCTGGCAGAGAGGCATACGGATTTTATTTTTTCCGTTTGGGGCGAGGAGTGGGGTTTTATCGGCAGCCTGGTCCTTGTTTTTCTGTATGGGTTACTTGTATTAATGATATTAAGAGTAGCTGAGACTGCAAAGGACACTTTCGGAAGGTTGTTCTGTGTCGGTGTGGCGTCGCTGCTTTTCTTCCACATCTTTGTCAACATCGCCATGAACATAGGCGCCTGTCCTATCGTTGGCCTGCCGTTGCCTTTTATGAGCTATGGTGGCTCATCTCTGGTAATAAACTTAGTCGCCATCGGTATTGTCCTCAACATCGCCCGGCAAAAGTAAACAAAATGGAGAAGTATGGCTGTAGAATTAACTAAGGAATTGTTATTGTCTGTCCGGAAGCCCGCGCGCTACATCGGTGGAGAGGTAAATTCTATTAAGAAGGACCTAACAAAAGTGTCCTTAAAGGTGTGCTTATGCTTTCCTGATGTCTACGAAATAGGTATGAGCCATCTTGGCCTGCGTATACTCTATGACATTATCAATAAACAAGAAGATTGCTGCGCTGAGAGGGTTTTTAGCCCGTGGGTGGATATGGAAGAGAAGATTAGATCCGCCCACATTCCGCTCTGGACGCTTGAATCAAGAGAACCGGTCAAAGATTTTGATATCCTCGGGTTTTCTCTACAATATGAATTGAGCTACACCAATGTCCTTAATATCCTGAGCTTGAGCGGCATACCTTTAAAATCCAGTGAGAGAAAACAAGATTCTCCGCTTGTGATAGCTGGAGGTATCTTATGCCTGAATCCGGAACCGATAGCTGAGTTCATAGATTGTTTTGTTATGGGGGAGGCTGAGGAGGCAATTTTAGAAATAATGGATGTTGTCAAAAGCTACAAAAGATCAGGGAGCAAGGACAGAGAGGCTCTATTAAAGTCGCTGTCCCGAATTGAAGGTATTTATGTCCCGTCGCTTAAAAGAAATGACAGCGGCACTAAAATATCAAAAAGGATCGTCAAAGACATAAATAAGGCGCTTGATATTGACCGCTGGGTCGTGCCTTACATAGAGATAGTCCATGACCGCGTAGGCATAGAGATCATGAGAGGGTGCCCAAATAACTGTAGTTTTTGCCAGGCCCGCGCGTCTTTTTTTCCTTTGCGTGTCTTGGGCGCTGAGAAGATCTTAGAGGTGGTGCGAAAGCTATATTCCAGGACCGGTTATGAAGCTGTATCGTTATTATCTTTGTCTTCATCAGATCATCCCTGCCTGACTGAAATGGTCAAGGCCTTGACGGATGAATTCAAGCAAAAAGGAGTGAGTATCTCTTTGCCGTCTTTAAGGGCAAAAAATCTGGTGGGTGAGCTTTCCGGTATATTGGCGGATATGAGAAAGACTTCTTTGACGTTCGCGCCTGAGGCAGGCAGCGAAAGGTTAAGGAAATTGATCCACAAAAATTTAGACATTGATGAACTTATAGAAGTCTCACGCCGCGCATTTAGCTCAGGTTACAGGCTTTTGAAATTATATTTCATGATAGGCCTTCCTACGGAAACCAACGAGGACTTAGACCAGATACGCGACTTATGCGTTAAGCTTTCGCAGATGAAAAAAGAGATAAGCCACCATCCGGCCGAGTTGAATGTCACGATCTCTAATTTTATTCCTAAGCCTCATACGCCGTTTGAGGATGAGGGGGTGGTTTCTTACGAGGAATTTTTGGCAAAGCAGGAATATCTAAAGGGTTTGTTTCGCGGCTATCGCGGTTTTATCCATCTTAAATTCCATGACGCGCGCATGAGCTTTATTGAAGCGCTTTTTTCAAGGGGAGACCGTTGCCTGTCTGGGGTCATACTTAGCGCGTTCCAAAAAGGCGCGAAATTTGACGCTTGGGAAGAATTGTTCAACTTTTCAATATGGCAAGAGGCGCTAACTGATAATAAGATAGATACGGCGGCATATCTTTCTTCCAAAAAACATTCCGACAACAGGGCATGGGACTTTATTGATGTTGGGATATAGGTGTTTTTCATTGACCCGATGAGGTATTTATGTTAATTTAAGGAATGCCTAAAGTGGTCAAGAAATTGTCAATATTATCGCGCTCCCTTCGGCCTCAGTTGGCCGTGGCTTTTTGCATAATGTCTGTAATTCCTATCCTCGCTTTGCTTTATTTGATATTTTCCGGCGTATTCGCGTTAAATATGTTATGGCCGGTGCTTGGTGCCGTGATCGTTCTTTCTCTACTCGGGTTCTTTTTGATGAAGAGGATCGTTGATCCCATCATCAGGTTATGTTCCGACGTCAAGGTCATAGCTAACGGCGAGTTAAGCCGTAAGATCGATATATCTCGCGATGATGAGATCGGGGAATTGAGCAGCGCCTTGAATCAGATGACCCAGCATATCAAGAGCAATATGGATGAACTTAAGATCTACGGGGAGAGGACTAAGAACATCAATCTCCAGATAAGTAATCAGGTCATAGCGCTCAGCGGCCTATTAGAGATCAGTAATATCATTTCCGAAGGGTCGTCACTTTCGGATATTTTTGACATAGTGATATCCAGGCTTTCGCAGATAGCGAATTCTTCTCTTGCTTTTATCGCCTCAAGTGATAACGTATCTTTTGAAGTGCCGGCCCATTACGGCCTTAGGGCAGATATCTTGGCAGCTTTAAGATTGCCTGTAAACGCTTATATATTAAATCCTTTGCTTGATCCGTGTTCGCATTTTATGAAAGATAGTTCTTTGTCTGATGAAAAGAACATAGGATTGTTAAAACTTTTCAGCGCCAAGAATCTTTTAGTCTATCCGATAGTGGTCCAGGGAAGGCCATACGGCATCCTTGGTATAGGCAACACTTTGGACGGTTTCCGTTATTCTCAGGATGACATTGAGTTGATGAGTATTTTTGCAAAGCAGTTGTCCATAGCAGTTGAGAATGACCTGCTTTCAAAAAAAGTTAAAGACCTTGAAGTCTTAGACGAGGTAACCGGCCTCTATAATAGGCGTTATATATTCACGAGGTTAGACGAAGAGATCCTTCGGGCGATATCGCATCAGCGGCCATGCTCGCTTATCGTTTTTAAGATCAGCAATTTTACAGAACTGAAGAATCAGCTAGGCGGCCTGAGTGCGGAAGATGTTTTAAAAAAGTTAGCTGCCGCGTTGACATCAAGCGCCGGCGATCTGGATAGGGCCGGCCGTATCGCAGAGAATATCTTTGGCATAGTTTTGCCGGAGAAGAACAAAAGGCAGGCGCAGGAGTTTGGTTTAAAGATAAAAGCAGCCCTAGAGGATAGTTTTAATGGAGAGTCGGCCGCTAAGAGGCCGCAAGTCGATATTAGCATCTTAGAGAATCCGATAGACGGTTCTGACGCGGCGTCATTGTTTGAGAAGATCAAAGGAGTGGTTTAGCATGTCTTCGTTAAAGCGTGTTACGACAAAACAATTAGGCGAGCTCTTGATCGAGAGAAAGGTCATTGCGCCAGAGCAGCTTCAAAAAGCGCTTGATTATCAAAAGGTCAACGGCGGGCTTATAGGTGAGATACTTGTGCAACTCGGGTTCTCTAAAGAAGAAGATATAGCCCAGGTATTGACCGCGCAGTATGGTTTTCCTTATCTTCCCCTGACTAACTATGACATTGATCTTGAATTGTCAAAACTCATTCCTGAACATGTGGCGCGCCAGTATTGTCTTATTCCAATTGATAAGATAGGCAACAACCTTACTCTTGCTATGTCTAATCCTCTTAATACGCAGGCTATTGAAGACGTAGAGATGATATCCAAATGCGTGGTCCAGGCTTTTGTGAGCACGACAACAGATGTTCGTAAGGCAATTGAGAGATGCTACGTAAAAAAATAAAGCATGAGTTCACTCCGAGAACGCCTGCAGCAAATATTGATCAAAAATAAGCTTATCTCAGAAGATGACCTGAAACTCGCTCTTCAGATCCAGAAAGAACACGGCGGAAAATTAAGCGACTGTCTCGTTAAACTAAACCTCATAAATGAAAGAGACCTTCTTATAGCGCTCAGTGAAGGCTTAGGATTTCCCCCCATCTCTTTAGCCCGGTTTAAAATAGAGCCCGACGTATTAAAATTGATCCCGAAAGAAATGGCCAAGCATTATCAGATAGTGCCTATCGGCAAGATGGGCAAGTCCCTGACTGTCGCCATGGCCGACCCTTTGAACATATTCGCTATTGACGACCTAAAGAGCCTTACCGGATTTGAGATCAATCCTATCATCGCGCAACAAAAGGAGATCTTATCTACCATTGAGCAGTATTATCAGGAACCAGAGACAACGCAAGTGATAGATGACATTATCAAAGAAGCCTCCGAGGTTGATATTGAGGTTGTGCGTTCGTCTAAGGAAGGCGGTTTTGACACTCAGGAACTGATGCGCCTGACTAAAGAGGCGCCAGTCATAAAGATAACGAATTTGCTTGTTGAACGCGGTATAGAGATGGGCGCCAGCGATATTTTGATAGAACCTTGGGAACGCACAATGCGCGTGCGCGTAAGGATAGATGGAATGCTGCGAGAAATTGAGTCACCTCCTGTAAAATTCCACGCATCCATAGTCTCAAGGATAAAGGTCATGTCGGATCTTGATATATCTGAACACCGTTTACCGCAGGATGGCAGGTTTAAGCTAAAACTTCCTGACAGGTTCGTGGATTTCAGGGTCTCTATTTTACCGTCATTTTATGGCGAGAAGGTGGCATTAAGGATCTTGGATAAGAGCACGGCAACACTGGATGTAGACCGGCTTGGTTTTGATAATAAGACTTTGGCTACGATCAAGGCCTGCAGTGATCAGCCCCACGGCATGATACTCGCCTGCGGCCCAACGGGCAGCGGTAAGACCACGACTTTATACTCCATCCTGAAATACATCGACAGTCCGGAAGACAATATAGTGACAGTAGAAGACCCTGTTGAATATCAATTGGATGGCATAAACCAGGTGAGTATCAGGCCTGAGATCGGCTTAACGTTCGCCAGCTGCCTGCGTTCCATTTTAAGACAGGACCCTGATATCATAATGGTGGGTGAGATCAGGGATTTTGACACAGTGGATATAGCTATTAAGAGCGCTTTAACAGGGCATCTTGTATTAAGCACATTGCATACGACTACAGCCGCAGGTTCGGTCGTGCGTCTCGTGAATATGGGTGTGGAGCCTTTTCTTATTACTTCTTCTGTTATCTGTCTTCTTAATCAGCGATTGGTCAGAAAGATCTGTGATTCCTGTAAGGAGAGTTATCCATTGACTGATGTCATGATAGATAGCTTAGAGATAAAACATTCCAAAGGCCCTATTCTGGCTTATAGGGGCAAGGGATGCAAGAGGTGTTTTAATATCGGCTATAGCGGCAGGATCGTCATTGGAGAAGTCTTGACGTTCACGCCGGCTATCAAGGAACTGGTATTAAAGAGGGCGCAGGAGTCTGAATTGAAAGCCGCCGCGAGGCGCGAGGGCATGCAGACATTAAGGGAAAATGGCGTCCTTAAGATCTTAGAGGGAGTCACGACACTTGAGGAGATCTTGCGCGTGACGGCACCGGATGAACCGTTTGAAAAACTATAATTCAATTATTTTATGGCTGTATTAAAGAAGAAATTACCGGAGATCCTTCTTGAGGCTAAGCTTGTGACGCCTCAGGATATGGAGAGGGCTTTGAAGACCCACGCCGATACAGGCGGGAACTTAAAGGATATTTTATTAAAGGAAGGTTATATCAAAGAGAGAGACCTAATGGCCGCGCTCTCTAAAGAGTTGTTCATCCCTTACTTAGAGTTGTCAAAATATAAAGTTGATCCCCAGGTCGTTGGGCTCCTTCCGGAGAAGATCGCCAGGCAATATAAATTAGTGGCCTTGTCAAAGATCGGTAACGTGCTTACGGTGGCCATGAGCGATCCTCTTAATATCTTCGCCATTGATGATCTAAGGGCGATAACAGGCTATGACATTGATATCGTTTTGGCTGGAGACAAAGAGCTTACCAAGGTCTTAGATAAGTTTTTTTCTTCGTCGGTAAGTAACGAAGATATTACCAGCGTGATAGAGGAAGAGGGAAAAGGCAAAGACGTTGAAGTCGTTAAGGTTGACGGGACCCTTGAATTGGGTACTGTCCTTGAGGAGAGCGCTAAAGCGCCTATTGTCAAGATCGCTGACCTTATGATAACCGAGGCTTTGAAAAGACGCGCTTCAGATATCCATATTGAACCTACGGAGCGTGACCTACGCGTGCGCTACCGCGTTGACGGCCACCTCTACGATGTTTTTAAGCTGCCTAAGAAAAACCAGAACGCTATTCTAGCCAGGATAAAGATAATCTCAGGGCTTGATATTACTGAAGCCAGGCTGCCGCAGGACGGCCGGTTCAAGGTGAAGCTCAGGGATAGGGAGATAGATTTCAGGGTATCAGCGCTACCAACGACCTTTGGCCAGAAATTTGTTTTAAGGACGCTAGACCGCGCTAAGTTGGGAGTGGGGCTTGAGTCTCTTGGAATGTCTCCGGAGCCGTTAAGACTTTTCGAAGAGGCCGTGAAAAAACCATTTGGCATGATCCTGATCACAGGCCCTACGGGTTGCGGTAAATCAACTACGCTTTATTCTATTTTAAATAAACTTAACACGCCGGAATTGAATATAGTCACCATTGAAGACCCTGTTGAATATCAATTGGAAGGCATTACTCAGATACCTGTTAAGCCTGATATCGGCCTTACCTTTGCCTCTGGCCTGCGTTCGGTCCTAAGGCAGAGCCCCGACATAGTCATGGTAGGCGAGATAAGGGATTCTGAGACGGCTGATATCTCCATCAAGGCTTCTTTGACAGGGCAGATAGTTCTGTCAACATTGCATACGAACGACGCTGTAGGCGCTGTGACTCGTCTTATAGATATGGGTGTAGAGCCGTTTTTGGTAGCATCAAGCCTTATTGTTACTTCGGCCAAGAGGTTATGCCGTAAGGTTTGTCAACAATGCAAAGAAGAAAGCCATATACCTAAAGAGACATGGAAAAAATTAGGTATTGATAAAGTGTTAAAAGATGGCTTGAAGCCTACTTTTTTAAAAGGTAAAGGATGCCCGCATTGCAATAATACAGGTTATTTTGAACGAATAGGTATCCACGAAGTCCTGGCGGTAGATGATTCTATACGCGATCTTATTATTAAGCGCGCTTCTTCCGGGCAGATCAAAGATTTTGCGGTCAAAGAAAAAGGTTTTCTGACGTTGCGCGACGACGCGATGCTTAATGTAGTTAAGGGTGTGATCACTCTTGAGGAAGCGTTGCAGGCTACGGTAGAAGAGTAAGATTGACATAGCGCGAATCCTTGTATAATATCTGGAGTAACACAGTGCAATTAGAAAAGGAATAGTAATGGGTGAAGAACAAGTCCTTGTTATAGACGGAGAGGAATCCACGTGCAACCTTATTAAGTCAGCTTTGGGCGCGCGCGGTTTTCAGGTACGTGTCGCGCAGTCCGCGAAAGTAGGCCTCCAGCTTTATAACGAAGAGCCATCCAATCTTGTTTTTGTGGATATGGATATTCCTGATATGGACGCCCGCTATCTTATCCGCGAGTTGAAGAGGCAGAACGGCAATATCGGGATAGTTATTTTAAGCTATCCTGATAAGTCCAACCTTGTTCAGGAGTCTATGGACCTGGGAGCTGCGGATTATCTTTATAAACCCTTGAAGAACGATGAGGTCCATTTTAAGGCAAGGCATGCCTTGGATTACGCTAAATTTGTTTCTAATAATATACGTTCACAAAGAGGCATAGAAGAGAGGAATCTTTCTTTACAGAAGCAAAATCTCCTTTTGGCAAAGCGCATTGAAGAGAGCACTAAAAATCTAACGAGGCTTTACGAAGACCTGAAAGAGACATACATGCGCACCATTAAGGCCTTGGCGCACGCGATCGACGCCAGGGACCATTACACTTACGCGCATTCTGACAATGTGACGCGTTACGCGGAAATGATCGCCCGCTATATGAACGTAGATATGAGTTATGTTGAGGATCTAAAGGATGCCTGCCAGTTGCATGACTTAGGTAAGATAGGCGTTCATGACAGCATATTGAGTAAGCCCGGAGCTTTGACGCAGGAAGAGTTTGACGAGATCAGGCTGCATTCTCAAAAAGGCGCGCAGATCTTAGAACCATTGAGGTTTTTAGATAATGTTATTGCTATCGTAAAACATCATCATGAACGCTGGGATGGAAAGGGATATCCATCGGCGCTTAAGGGCGAAGACATACCTTTGGGTTCGCGCATTATGGCCGTAGCTGACAGTTATGACGCAATGGTCTCCGCAAGGCCTTATAGAAGGGTCGGATTGTCCAAAAAAGAAGCGATAGACGAGATCATAAAGAACAGGGGCATACAGTTTGACCCTAAGGTCGTGGATGCCTTCATGAAGATCGTTGACAAGATCTAAGCACCAAAAAGGGGGAATATGCCGGTTTATAGTTATAGCGCAAAGGATACTCAGGGTTTAAAACTCTCAGGGATAGTTGAGGCTCTGGATGAGCATGATGCAATAACAGTCCTTCATAAGAAGGGCTTAATTGTTATTGCGGTTAAGGAGGAGAGACTAAAAAAAGTAAGAGAGCAGGGCGTCAAATTAGATGACCTTGTTGTTTTTTCACGTCAGTTGGCCACTATGGTTGACAGTGGCATCACGCTTGTCCAATCGCTTCACATTCTAAGCGAGCAGGCGGAAAACAAGATACTTTCCAACGTCACCTTGCAAATAAAAGAGAATATTGAGGGCGGCTCAAGCCTGCACGAGGCTTTGGAGAGGCATCCTAAGATCTTTTCAAATCTATATATCAACATGGTCAAGGCAGGTGAGACCTCAGGCTTGCTTGATGAGATACTTGACCGCCTTGCGTCTTATCTTGAAAAATCAAGCGCGCTCCAAAGAAAAGTTAAATCGTCTTTAGTATATCCGGCGGTCGTTGTGTCCATGGCTATTCTTATTACTATGGTGCTTTTGATAAAAGTCGTGCCGACATTCAAGGGTATATTTGATTCGCTGGGAGGCACATTGCCAATGCCTACGCAGGTCTTGATAGGTATCTCTGATGTTTTAAGACATTTCTTTTTATACATTGTTATAGCTTTTGCCTTGTTGGCATTCTTGTTCAAGAAATATATCAATACTCCAAGGGGCCGCTTTCAATTTGATTATAACATTTTGCGCGCGCCGGTATTTGGTCCATTGTTCCGAAAGGTTGTAGTGGCAAAATTTTCAAGGACGCTGGCTACTCTTGTAAAAAGTGGCGTCCCTATTTTAAACGCACTTGAGATCGTAGGTAAGACTGCCGGCAACGTTGTAGTTGAAAAAGCTGTAACTGACGCGCGCGCTTCTATAAGAGAAGGTGAACCTATCTCTGAGCCTTTGTCAAAAAGCGGGGCATTTCCGCCAATGGTCGTGCGGATGATATCCGTAGGTGAACAGACTGGCCAGCTTGAAAAGATGTTGAATAAAATCGCCGACTTCTATGATGAGCAGGTGGATGCGGCTGTCAGCGGGCTAACGTCTATGATAGAACCTCTTGTTATAGGATTCCTGGGTATTATTATCGGTGGTATAGTAGTCGCATTATTTATGCCTATCTTTAAGATAACAGAGCTGATCAGATGACGCACACCTTGCCCAATCGGATGGGCAAGTGTGTCGCTTCCTGCGACAGAAGACGTCATACTGGCTATCTTGAAATCAGCTGTTTGCGTGATATACTTACATTAGAAGACCGGAAGCCGTAAAGGGTAAACCACCCGAAAGAGTGGGGCACAAAGCTACAGGGCCTTATCCAGAAAGGATAGACCGATCCAATTCATTATAAGGGTCGGGTCTAACCCAATAATTTCATAATGGAAGGTAGCCAGCTGCCGAACACCTTGCCAAAGTGGATGGCAAGTGTGTCGTCACACATGTGACGCACTTGTCTATCCGATAAGACAAGGTGCGCTTACTGCGACAGCAATACGTGCCTATTCTTTGGAATAGGCTTTTTTATTTGACAAATGAGAGGAGGTGAGATAGAATAGAAACAATGTAACTAACGGCAGACTTTGCGCTTGTAATAAAAACAGTGAGGCATAGTTCTTCAAATCTTCAATTGAAAAAAAGCGCATAGTAAATCTTTGCCAAGGAAGGAGGATAATCAAAATGCGTTCAAAAAAAGGTTTTACGCTTGTTGAAATCATGATAGTTGTCGCCATCATCGTTTTGTTGGCCGCTATAGCAATACCTAACCTGTTAAGGGCGAGGTTAAGCGCGAACGAAGCGACATCCATCGCTGCGATGAGGACATTGAGCACGGCAGCAGAGAGCTTTAGGTCAGCCCAGTCACCACCGGCTTACCCAGCAGATCTTACCTGCCTGTCTAACACGACTCCGCCTTATATTGATTCCGTTCTTGGAAGCGGGAACAAGTCGGGTTATAATTATACTTACACGCAGGGTGGCAGCGGAACATCATACACCGTCGTTGCAGCTCCTCTTACGGCAAACGTAACAGGTGTTAGGAGCTTCTTCGTAGATTCGTCAGGTGTAGTGAGAGTAGGGACAACGTCAGCAGGTACGCCTATTGAGTAACATCAAGGCAAGTACCAAGTTCCAAGAAATATAAAGAGCGGCTGGTTTACCAGCCGCTCTTTTATCGCAGAGAGCGATACCCCGATCCATCCGATAGGATTGGGGGTTGCAGCAAGAGGCACACCGGCGCAATACCAATGAAACTAAAACAATATCAGATCTTTTTAATCCTATTAGTGGCTGTTTTTGCTGCTTATGGTAATTCCTTGACTTGCCAATTTATCTGGGATGACAAGCCGCTTATAGCAGACAGTCTTCTTGTTAAAAGCCCGCATTTATGGGACCGCGCATTGAGCTCTGAACTTTACGAAAATTCCCGCACCAATTATTACCGCCCGTTACTCGTGATATCTTTTATTATTAATTCAATATTTTCCGGTGCAGGGCCATTTGGCTATCATCTGGCAAACATTATTTTGCATTTCGGAGTTGGATACTTGTTGTATCTTTTCTTAACGAGGCTTGGGTGCGGGCAGAACGTGTCTTTTGCAACTGCTTTGATCTTTCTTGTCCATCCGCTGCACGGCCAGGCCGTCACCTATATCTCCGGCAGGGCTGATCCATTGAGCGCTATATTCGTTCTGGCATCATTGTTATTTTTTTGCGGCAGAAAGCCGCATACCGGCGCAAATCCAATAAGCGCCGGGTATAGCGGCAGAAACATATATTTAAGTTGTTTTATGTTCATCCTGGCCTTGCTGACAAAAGAGACGGCCATTGTTTTGCCTTTTATTTTGTGTTGGGAAAGGCCGTTTTTTAGAAAGGCCGCGCCGTTATTCTGTATCGCTTTTATTTATGCGGCTTTGAGAATAAGCATATTGAATTTTTCTTTCGGGAATCCATTCTTGCAAAAAAAAGGTTTTGCTTTTTTTGAAGTCGGTATTTTTGAAAGGGTGTTTATTTTCGGTAAGACGCTTTTGATCTATGTCGGGTCCTTTATGGCCCCTTTTGGCCTGCATATGGAGAGGTTGACTGCTTACGAAGAGATCATTCCTGAATATTGGGCTGGGATCGTTTGCGCGCTTGTACTTGTTGGCGTGGGCATAAAAAAGATAGGAAGCATGAACTTTAGGGCAAAACAATTGATCTCTTACTTTCTGCTTTGGTTCTTTGTCTGGCTTTTACCGCAGTCTGCATTGATATTTCCTATGATCATGGCCGAGCATTTCTTGTATTTGTCTTCTATGGCGCTATGTTTATATATGGCTGTTTTATTGGAAACAGTTATTCGCCCAGGCTTAAGATGGGGTATTCTATCAGCGATCGTATTATTCTTCGCGTCCTTAAGCTGGCAGAATAATAAGGATTGGTTAAATGAATTGCGATTTTTCCAGAAGACTGTTTCTCTTTCGCAATACAGTATCAGAGCGCGCGATAGCCTGGCTTCTCTTTATCTTGGGCAGGGCCGTTATAATGATGCCGAGCTTGAATATAAGCAGATCCTTGGTCTTAAGAGGACTTTTGCCGGACGCCCCGGAGCAGATGTGGTAGAGGCATCTACTTACTATAATTTAGGTTTTCTTTATGAAAAATCAGGCAGGCTGGCTGACGCGGTTTCATCGTATCGCGCCGCTATAACCGTAAACCCAAAGATGGAGAAGGCGTATAATAATATCGGCCTGCTTTATCAAAGATCAGGCCTTGTGGATAAGGCGCAGGAGTCTTTTGATATGGCAATTGCTCTGGATGAGAGGTTCTATCAAGCTTATAACAATCTAGCAACACTTTATGCTCAAAGAGGTGATTATAAGGCCGCTATCGGCCTTTGGGAGAAGGCGCTTTTCATAAAACCGGATTATGAAATTGCAAGGAATAACATAGCGCAGGCTCGAGAGCTCGTTAAAAGTGATTGACTTTTCCAATATTTTCTATAAGATAATAATAATGATGAGGTTACGGTTTTGTAAAAAGGGTTTCACGTTGCTTGAATTGATGATCTCCGCTGCAATTATCTTGGTCACTCTTGTAGGCTTGATTGAAACATATGTTGCCTGCCTTAGATTGAATGAGATCTCAAAAAATGAAAATTTCGCCCTACAGGCCACAGTGTCTGTGATGGAGGCGATCCGTAGGACTCCCGTGACCCAATTCGCGCAGATATATACGGATTATAATAATAAAACTTATGATATTGCAGGCATGCCATCAGGAGACGGCACTGTTTGTGTGCGCGTAAATGATTCTTCGGCCAATGGTAGTTTATTTGATATTGCGGTTGGCGCGTGTTGGCAACAAGGCAACAGGATCATGGGCGGCTGTAACGAATCGCTCGTTTTTCCAAATATCGACGATATTTTGAATTCCTCGGTAAACTTACGGGTTATGATGTCCCAGCGGTAAAGTGAGTTTAGGCATAAAATATATGGCAATGCGCGATAAAAGAAATTTAAAGTGTCCTTTGGCAGCTTTTACCCTTGTAGAATTGATGGTAACAGTCATCCTTACAACTGTTATAGGGATGTCTTTGTTCTATGCGATGTCAGCAGCAAGGTCTTCCTGGTATTTAGCAGATGCGCAAATTTCTCTCCAGCAGGAGTTGCGAAAGGCGGCATTTGAAATAACAGGCGATCTTGAAGGGTCTTCTGCCTGCCAGACTTCATATCCTTGCTCAAGCTGTGTTAAGAGCAGTTTGGTCTGCAGCGATTATGGTAATGACAGTATCTCTTTTAATATATCTGATGGGTTGAGCGGGGGAACTATAATATGGGTTCCCATGAGATATCGTTTAAATGCGGGTTTGATCGAATATACTTATAACGGTACGACAACTAACGCCACAAGCAGGGCTATTAATATTACCTCTTTAAATATTTCAAGGACGAATACTACTCCGGAAATTTTTACTGTTTTTTTGGCTGGCCAGAGGAATACCACGAATTCCAGGGTTGTCACAGCCAATATGACAACAAGCGTGGCTTTGAGAAATTAAGGCTGTAAAAGGGGATGAAGAGATGAAGCTAGGTAAAAAAGGATCTTTGTTGATCGCTGCTTATGCTATTCTACTTTTTCTTTTGGGTCTGGGAGGAGTTTTTTTCGCTCGCTCGATAGCTGATCGGAAGCTTCTGAATACCCAGAAGGATGACCTTCAGGCTGTATATTTGGCTGAGTCGGGAATTGACCAAGCATTGTTCGATCTGCGTCAAAACAGAGACTTGGCTGATACTGACCCTGACCCCAATAATGTCGCTTCTTATAGTTTTTCGTATGATAACAACCGTTCTTATAAATACACATTTTCGACTTCATCAGGCAATAAGGTCATCATTGGTTACGGTTATGTTCTAAGGCCTGATGGCCGTGTTGTTGAGGGTAGGGTAGAAGCTATCGCCAGATTTCCTAATTTTTACGGGAATGCGCTATATTCGGCAGGCGATATTGAGATAAAAGGAACAAGTTATAGCGTGGATGGCCAAGCTGTTTATGCCGATACGATTATCGGCGTAACCACGAATATTACGGGCGGTGCAACACAAGATGAATCTATTTCACCTTTGGCGGAGTTCAATTATTCGGATCTGCGCGCTATAGCTGAATCCCAAACCAATCCTTCTACGATCGCCGGCAATAATGTATACACAGCGCAAGACTTACAAGATAAGAACGCATTCCCTCAATTTTTCTATAATCAGTATAACCAGCCCGGCGTCCCGAATGTTGTTTATGTTGAGGGCGCATTAAGCATAAGCGGTAATGTTAATCTGGGAGGTTTTTATGTCGTTGTGGGTAATATACTAGATGACCCTAACGCGGTCGTAGATGTTGCTACCGGAGGAACACTCAATATAGATGGCTGTATTTATACGAGAGGCGAGCTTACTATTAAGGGAGATGTTAGTGTTGCGGGTGGCGTATGGGCCGGTGAAAAGATCACCCTTGATGGAGGCATTGCGGTTACCTATAATGCCGCGAATATGGATGCAGTAAAGGTCGTTGCCGGAGATCCGACAGCTAATCAGCCGTTGCAGTTTAAATCGTGGAAACGCCTGAAGACTTGGTGAACTTAAACCAAAACAAATGAAACTAGACTTATCTCAAATTCAACAACAGATCAAAGAACTATTTTCAAAATCGCTGGCTGAGAGCGCTGTTCCTGTGGGTTCGCTAGGCGTTGATATAGGCTCTCATTCGGTGAAGATGGTGCGGCTTGAGTCTTCAAAAGAAGGCCATAAGGTCCTTGGATTTGCTGTAGAAAAAGTGTCTGATAAGAATTACCGGGACGCTTTGAGTAAGGCTTTAGTCAAAGTTAAGGCCCCAGCAGACCTGGGAGCGGTTATTTCTGTAGCGGGACAGGGTGTTGTGTCAAGGTACATTGAACTGCCTCTTATGAATAGGACAGAGCTTGAATCTTCCATGAAGTTTGAGATCGAAAAATACGTGCCTTTTAACCTCACTGAAGTCCATTCGGATCATGCTGTTGTCAGGGAGATGAAGGATAAGGCAAAAATGTCTGTTTTGGTGGCAGCGGCAAAGAATGATCTGATACAAAAAAAATGCAATTTGTCTAAGGAGATCAACCTTAAATTAAAGGCCCTTGATCTTGATTGTTTAGCGCTTGCTAATTTTTTTACGGAGATAAGCGGCCTTTCTAAGAAGGGCGCATGCCTGGGTATCATAAATATCGGCAAGTCCGTATCCAATATAAATATCGTAGTGGACGACGCTCCTTGCCTTAGCCGCGACATATTCATCGGAGGGGACGATATAACCAAGAAAATGGCCGAGTCTTTGGAAATAGATTACAATGACGCCGAAAAGATGAAGCTTGAGCCGGGCACAAAGAAAGAGGAGCTTTTAAGTATCTGGGATTCCGTATTGAACAATCTGGCTGCCGAGATCCGCGTCTCTTTGGATTATTTTGAGGCCAGGAATAATAAGGCCGTTGAAATGATGTACTTAACCGGAGGTTCAAGCAGGCTTTCCGGAATAGAGGAATATCTTAATCATCTTTTATCAGTTGAGATAAAAAAATTGGACTTTTGTGGACAATTGAAATACGACGCAGCCTTAAGCCAGGAGGAGTTCGCTCAAAACAGCGATCTCTTAGCTGTTGCTTTGGGCCTCGCGTTAAGGTAACTAAAGAATATTATGATCACCATAAATCTATTACCGCACGATCTAAAGACAACAGAGCGCAAGATAGTGCTGCCATATAAGATATATATTTTTGTTGTTTTAATTGTTTTTATTTTTTTACATTTGTGTTTACTTTCTCTGGCATTAGTGAAAGAGGTGCAGATATTAAGCCTTAAAGGAAGTTGGGGCAAGGTCGAGCCTCAGTCTAAAGATTCTGTCTCTATTAAGGCAGAAATAAAAGACCTTGAGGCAAAAGCTAATTCCATGAAGGATGTGCTCACTCACAAGGCGAACACGACTGAGCTCTTGTCGGGCCTTGGGTTGTCTGTCCCCAAAGGTCTGTGGTTGGAGCGGTTCACTTATTCAAATGACGGGCTTATGATACAAGGGAGTGTTGTATCTCTTACGCAGAATGAGATGTCCATAATAGGTAAATTTCTTCAGGACCTTAAGAGTAATAAGACGTTTGCTTCGCTTTTCGCGAAGATAGAACTTAATTCCGTGCAGAGGCGTACTATTAAGACTTACGACGTCGTGGATTTTGTAGTAGTCGGAGAAATAAAGAAATGAAGAGCTTATCAGTCAACGATGTGCTCGGCCGTATGAAGAGCTATAAAGATGACGCGAAAGTCATCATAGCCATAGCGGCAGCGGTGTTCTTATTAGATGCCGTTTTTGTCATGCGGTTCCAGTTCGTATCTGTGGGTCGCATGTTTAAAGAGGCCAGGCAGCTTAAAACAGGCATTAAGAGTACCCGCGATGACGCCAAGTTCATCGCATCTTTTAAGAACAGGTCAGCCGATCTAAAAAAAGAAATAGATGAGTTGGGAAAGATGGTCCTTACGGAAGGGGATATGCCAAAGGCTATAGAGAGTATCTCTCAATTTGCCGATAGGAGTTCTGTCAGGATCTTAAAGATAAAGCCCATGCTTGAAGCAGGAAGTGTTGATATAAAGCTAGCCAATAAAGGGGTGCCAAAAGGCCAGGAGGTTTTTTCACGCAGAAAAATATCCATATTCGCTAAATGCGGCTATAATCAGTTAGGCCGTTTTATTGCCCTGCTTGAGAATTCGCCTGTATTTTTTGACATTAAAAGTGTTGAGATACAGACTGACCAGCAGGAATATACGAAACATACTGTCACAATAATACTTGAAGTGGCTGTCAGAAAAGCTTAATATATTCAAATGGACCTTTTAAGATCAAGGAATTGGTTCTATTTTGCTGCGGCGTGCATGGTTTTTGCTTTTGCTGTCGGGGCAATGGCACAAGAGCAGAAGACACCATACAGTTATCAGGGTAAGAGGGATCCTTTTATGCCGCTTATCACTCCAACGGGGTATCTTTTGAATCTTGAGCCTGAGGAGAACGCGGCACTTCGTCTTGAGGGCATTATGTACGATCAAAAAGGTGAATCAATGGCAATTATCAACGGGGAATTAGTAAGAGTCGGTGAACCTGTGGGGGATGCGATCGTAAGCAGTATTGAGCCAACCAAGGTGACCATCATTAAAGATAATCAAACAGTTGAACTTGAATTGAGAAGGGAGGAATAAATGAAGCGGTGCAGGCTTTCAGACCTAACGTTAATTATTTTTTTGATCACGGTGAGTTTCTATCTTTTAAGTACTCCGGTGTCAGCCCAAGAGAAGAATGCGTCCGTAGAAGAGGTGGCTGTTGTGCCTCTTGTGGAAGTACCTCAACAGGCCCCGGTGGAGCAGGCTATTTCCGCGCCCGTAGAGGCAAGTAAAGGGGTAGCTGTGGACGAAGAGGCTGTTAAGGCACCAGAGACCATAACTTTAGATTTTAAAGAGGCGGATATACGTGACGTCTTAAAGATCATTTCTTATAAGAGCGGCGTCAATATCGTGGCCAGCCCTGAGGTAACGGGCACTGTGAATGTGCGCATCACGGATGTCCCATGGGAAAGGGCGTTGGATGTTATCTTGAAGACATATGGTTACGCGTATGATAAACAGGATAGGATAATTATGGTGGCTCCGTTAGAAAAGTTGACGGCGCAGAGAAAGATGGAACAGGATCTGGCTCAGGTCCAGCCGACTGTTACTGAAGTTGTTGACCTGAAATATATTGATGCTGTTGATGCTAAAAAAGCCATTGAGCCGCAACTATCGCCGCGCGGAAGGGTGACTATATTAGAGATCACAGGCCAGGCAGGATGGGGATTTGGCGGCACCTTTGAACAAAAGCGCGCCAGAGGATCAGAAGTCAATAGCCGTTCGCGGACCATGATAGTCAGCGATATCCCTCCAGTTTTAGACAGGATCAGAAAAATGATAGAGGGTATTGACGTAAAACCTAAGCAGATCCTGATAGAGACTCGCCTTGTTGAGATCAGCCTGAATAAACTCAAAGATATCGGTTTTGATTATGCTACCGGAGGTGCCGGCTCTACGGCAACTTCGACAGTTACAACCGATAGCTTTACGAAAGATACAAAGGCTGGCGGGCATTCTCTTGGCAACTTGGTGACACCGGCTGCGTTTGCTCCCCAGGCTTCCACCATGACCTCTGTAAATACAGGATTAAACCTGGTATTTCAGAAATTGGCCGGAAGTAAGTTTGAGGTGCTCTTTCATGCCCTTGAAGAAAAAGTGGGCACAAATACGTTATCTGCGCCCAGCATATTGACCTTAGACAATCAGGAAGCAACGATACTTGTTGGTGAGAAATTTCCTATTGTGAACACTACTGTAAGTGCTCAGTCAGCTACGACAGTAAATGTCTCACTTCAGGAATATAAGGACATAGGTATTCAGTTAAACGTCGTGCCACAGGTGAGCGGGAAAGCTAAAGACTATATCAATATGATAGTCCATCCTGCCGTAACGACTGAGGGGACTTTGATAGAGGCTAAATATCCGCGCATCACGACGCGTGAAGCGCAGACCCAGGTTATGATCAAGAGCGGAGAGACGATCATGATCGGCGGCCTTATCAAGGACGTCAAGAATGAGAGTATAGAGGGCATACCCTTCTTGAGGAAGATCCCTATCTTTGGAAAACTCTTTGAGAGGACTACCATTGATACTGAAAAAATTGAGTTGATCATTTTTATAACGGCAACTATCGTAGATGATAAGAGCCTCACTGAAGAACAATTAAGCAAGCTTGAATTGAAGCTGGGCTTGGGTAGTTCTTCTAAAAAGTAAGCCTTGAAAAGTTTACTTTTCTAAAGTTATGATAACCCCGCACATCATGACCTGTGCGGGGTTATTGACTTAAATGAGCACACAGTCTTTTAAGTATATTTTCAGGTTCAGTAAAAAAGACGATATGATATATATTTCTCATCTGGACCTGATGAGGCTTTTAACGCGGGCAATGCGCAGGGCCGATCTGCCAGTTTGCCTGACGCAGGGTTTTAATCCGCGATTAAAGATAAGTTTAAAGAGGGCGTTGAAATTAGGCGTTGCTTCTGACGACGAAGAAGGTGAGATCGTACTTGCCCAGAAATTAGAGGATAGCGAGCTTTTAGGCAGGTTACGCGCCGTAATGCCAAAAGGAATTGAAATCCAAAGGATAAATTTAGCAGAGGAGAAAAAGTGAAACAGAAAGAGATATTGATCAATTATGAGCAGCAAGAGAGGCGTGTGGCTATCCTGGAAGATGGTAAGCTGGAGAATTATTTTGTGGAACGCGTCCAGGACAGGACTACGCTAGGCAACATCTATAAGGGCCGTGTTGAAACTATCGTGCCTTCGGTGGGAGCGGCTTTTGTCAATGTCGGCGGAGAAAAGAACGGTTTTCTTTATCTTAATGACACAGTAAGTTTGGGGGCCGATGAGGAGATAGAGCTTGCCCCAGGTGCGCCTCCGGCGAAAAGACAGGAAAATCCTGCTTTAAAAGAAGGCCAGGAACTTATTGTGCAGGTGACCAAGGAACCATTCGGCACCAAAGGCCCGCGGTTAACGACGCACGTCAGTATCCCGGGAAGGTATCTAGTGCTTATGCCTTATGAGAGGCATTTTGGCATATCTAAAAGGATAGATGACGAAGCTGAACGCAAGCGCCTGCGTTCCATACTGGGTGTATTGAAAGTGCCAAACCAGATGGGGTTGATCATAAGGACGGTCGCGTGGGGAGCCACTGACAAAGAACTGCATCGTGATCTTGCGCTTCTTTTAAGGCTTTGGGACCGCATTGATAAAGCTTCTAAGAGGCGAAACGCGCCTTTTCTTATTTATGAAGATTACGATATAGTTTTGCGTATGATACGCGATTACTTCAATGAGGAAATAGGGTCTATTCTGGTAGATTCAAAAGATGAGTTTAAGAGGGTCTTTCGGTTCATTAAGGATTATATGGGTCGCTTGGTCAATACCGTTATCTTCTATCGCGACAAGACACCCTTGTTCGAGAAGAAAGGCATTGAAGAAGAGATAGAGCGTCTCTACTCCAATAAGGTCTTTTTAAAAAGCGGCGCGTATGTTGTTATTGAACCGACTGAAGGGTTGACCGTTATTGACGTGAACTCCGGAAAATTCCGTAAAAAAAACATCTCGCAGGAGGAGATGGCTTTTTCGGTCAATTGCGAATCCGCAAGAGAAATAGCGCGTCAGCTTCGTCTTAGGGATGTTGGAGGTATCATTGTCATAGATTACATTGATATGATGGAGGACAGGCATCGCAGGGAATTGATCAATTGTTTTAAATCAGCGTTGGCCAGCGACCGCGCCAAGACTGATATTTTAGGCTTGTCAAAATTGGGGCTGGTGCAAATGACCCGTGAACGCACGCACCGGACTCTGGAGAGTATTTCCTATAAAGATTGCCCATATTGCCAGGGAAAAGGCAAGGTTAAATCAGCTTTTTCCATTGCCCTTAATGCAATGCGTGACTTAAAGAACCATCTTACAAATCATAAGACCAGGAAAGTCACCCTGGAAGTGCACGCGGACGTAGCCGCAAGCCTTAATAATGAGAATTTTCACGCTTTGCGCAATATAGGCAGAAGGTTTGGGGCCAGGATAGAGGTAAAATCAAACGATTCGTTCCATATTGAGAAAGTCGTACTTACATAGGAATGAAACAATTGACGGGTTTAAGAGGAAGAAAAACCAACATAGATAACTGACACCCGGCGCTAATAGGAATTGCGCCGGTGTTGTGTCTTCTACACAAGGAGAGAAACATGTACGCTATAATTCAAACAGGCGGTAAGCAGGAAAAGGTGGTTGTTGGAGATGTTTTAAATATTGAGCGTATCCCTAATAAGAAAGACGTGACGTTTAGTCAGGTGCTTCTTTTATGCGATAATGACAATGCGCACATCGGCCAGCCCTACGTCAAGGGAGCAAAAGTGACAGGCGAAGTTTTAGAACAGGTCAGAGGCCCTAAAGTGATCGCGTTTCGATATCGTCGTCGTAAAAGCTCACGCAGGATACACGGGCACAGGCAGGAACTTACCAAGGTAAAGATCACCGAGATATCAGTTTAATGTTTATAGATACAGCCAAGATCAATGTGAAAGCCGGCGATGGCGGCAATGGCTGCAATAGTTATTTCCGCGACACACGCGTTGAACATGGCAAGGCTAACGGCGGTGACGGCGGAGATGGCGGCGATGTGATTTTGCGCGCTGATAAGAGTATCTATACGCTTCTTGATTTTCAGTATCAGCGCCATTTCAAGGCCCAGAACGGCAAGCATGGCTCAAGTAATGATAAATCAGGCGCGCGAGGTGAAAACCGCGTGGTGCTTGTTCCATTAGGGACAGTTGTCACGGATCTTAGTACCGGTTACATTGTAAGAGATCTAAACGAGCACGGCCTTGAGGTAATGGTCGCTAAAGGCGGTGTCGCCGGCCGCGGCAATAGCCGTAACAGGGACGCAGAACTCGGCACTCTTGGCGAGGAGAGAGAGCTTGGCATGAATTTAAAGCTCATCGCCGATGTTGGTATAGTAGGATTTCCCAATGCCGGAAAATCTACGCTTATCTCAAAGATATCAAACGCCCAGCCGAAGATAGCAAGCTATCCGTTTACGACAAAGGCGCCGACTTTGGGAGTTGTGGATCTTGAGGAAGATGACTCTCAGTTCATTATAGCGGATATTCCCGGGTTGATAGAGGGCGCGCATAAAGGCAGAGGCCTGGGTGATCAATTCTTAAAGCACGTTGAGAGGACCAAGATCTTGGTCCATCTGGTAGATATGGCAGGTGTTGACGGCAGGGACCCCTGGGAGGACTTCAAGGTCATAAATCAGGAGCTCGAGGCTTTTTCGCACGAGCTGACGGATAAAAAGCAGATCATTGTAGCCAATAAAATGGACTTGGATGCGGCAGCCGTCAATCTAAAAAAATTCAAGAAACACTACCGGAAAAAATTGTTTGAGATATCTGCCTTAAAAGCAGACGGGTTGGAGGTATTAGTAGATGAGATCGCGAAATACATCAAAGAAGATCGTAGTTAAAGTAGGCTCAAGCGTTCTGACAGGAGGCAAGACTTCCATCGTAACGCAGAACCTAAGCCGCGTCGTGCGTCATTTAGCCGCTTTTATAGAAGAAGGCAAAGATGTGGTCCTGGTGACCTCCGGGGCCATAGCCAGCGGCTTATCCGTACTGGGGTTTAAAAAAAGGCCGACAGAGCTTTCGGAGCTGCAGGCCGCGGCTGCCGTCGGACAGAATATCCTTATGCACGAATACTCCATTGAATTTAAGAAGTACGGCCTTAAGTGCGCCCAGATCTTATTGACTCGTGACGATTTCAGCCAACAGCGTAAAAAGTATTTGTGCAACACCATTGGCACTTTACTTGGCCATAAGATCGTTCCTATAATCAATGAGAATGATTCAGTGTCTGTGGAAGAAATAAAAATAGGAGATAATGATACTTTGTCCGCGTATGTGGCAGTCGCTATTAAAGCATGCGGGCTTCTTATTTTGACGGATACTGATGGCTTGTACGAGAGCTTTGATATAAAGACCGGAAAATACGGAAAGCTCAACAAAGATATTAAGGCTATAACGCCTCAGATAGAGAAGATGGCTTGTGGAACGGACAAGGATCCATGCGTGGGAGGCATGTCTACAAAAATAAGGGCTGCCCAGATCGCAACAAGGTCCGGCATACCGGTTGTTTTAGCCTCGGGAACTACCAGTGGATCTTTAAATGTCAGTTTTGATCCTTCTAAATCATACAAAAATTTTAACGGTACGCGTTTTTTGGCCGCCGTCATAAAAAATGAAAAAAACAGATAAAAATACATTATTTAAAAAACTTAGCAAAATGGCATCTGATGCTAAAGAGGCGTCACGCCGGCTTGCTAATTTGTCTACTGAAAAAAAGAACGAGTGCCTGCGTTCTATGGCAGAGGCTTTGTTGAATAACAAAGACGCTATTTTGGCCTCAAATAAGAAAGACTTAAAGATGGCCAAAGACAAGGGGCTTTCAGGCGTTTTTCTTGAAAGGCTTTCATTGAACGATAAACGCATTTCAGAAATGGCAGAATCTTTAAAAGAGCTCTCAAAGCTAGTGGACCCTGTGGGCAATGAAATAAAGACCTGGAGCAGGCCAAACGGCCTTTTGATATCCAAAGTACGCGTTCCTATCGGAGTCATTCTTATTGTTTATGAATCGAGGCCCAATGTGACATCTGATTGCATCGGCCTCTGTTTTAAATCGGGCAATGCCGTTATTTTAAGAGGTGGAAGCGAAGCCTTATGTTCAAACTCGGCTATCTATGACGTATTAAAGAAAGTCATACTTGATGCCGGATTGCCCCAGGCTGTTATAAACCTTGTTAAAATAGCGGATAGAAAAGCCGTTAATGCATTGCTTTCTTTAGACCAGTATATTGACCTTGTTATGCCGCGCGGCGGCGAGTCTTTGATACGCCAGGTGCGCGATAGGTCAAAGATACCGGTCATTAAACATTATAAGGGTGTATGCCATGTTTTTGTTGATAAGGCGGCGGATTTTGCTATGGCGCAGCGCATCATATTGAACGCTAAAGTGCAGCGGCCGTCGGTCTGCAATGCTATTGAAACACTTCTTGTGCACGAGGCTATAGCCCGGGATTTTTTGCCGACCATGATAGAAGCGCTTCAAGACGCGCGCGTAGAAATACGCGGTTGTGAGAAGACGCGCAAAATGGTAAAGGGTATAAAGAAAGCTACGGATAAAGATTGGGGCACCGAGTATCTTGACCTCATTTTATCCGTTAAGGTCGTAGCCGGCATAGATGAGGCCATAGCCCATATTAACGGTTATGGATCTAACCATTCTGATGCTATCGTCACACAAGACGAAGAGGCTGCCGATAAGTTCTTAAAACAAATAGACTCGGCCTGTGTTTATGTGAATGCCTCAACGCGTTTTACGGATGGATATCAGTTCGGTTTCGGCGCTGAGATCGGTATTTCCACCGATAAATTGCACGCGCGCGGGCCTATGGGGCTGGAAGAACTCACGACTTACAAGTATGCCATTAAGGGGACAGGCCAGATACGTGAGTAGCAAAATAAAGAAAATAGGCATACTCGGAGGGACGTTCAATCCTATACACTACGGTCATCTTATTTTAGGCGAACAGGTGTTGGGGCAGTTAAAACTTGACCGTGTTATTTTTGTGCCGACTTTCATACCTCCACATAAAAGCAGCAAAGACGTGATAGGGTCTCATGATAGGCTCAATATGATAAAATTGGCCGTCAGTGGTAATAGCCGTTTTACTGTATCAGACCTGGAAATGCGGCGCAAAGGCATGTCTTATACCGTAGATACGCTACGCCAGATAAAGAGTAAGTATCCTTCAAGTGAATTGTTCTTTATCTGTGGTTCTGACCTGGTGAGCGAAATACCTAAGTGGAAGGACGTAGGAGAAATATACAAATTGGCCAGATTTGTCTTAGTCAAACGGCCGGGTTTTGGAAAACGTTTGAGCGGAAGGCCGTTCTTAAAGATAGATGTCGCGCAGGTGGATATTTCGTCGTCTTTAATACGCGCTTTGGTAAAGAGCGGCCGGTCAATTCGTTATCTGACTCCCGCGAACGTTGTAAGATACATTGAGGCGCGCAGGCTGTACCGTTAGGAGCCAAAATATATGAAAATTAAAATAGGCCCTTCAATACTGGCGTGCGATTTTGCTAACCTGGAAAGTGAAGTCAAGCGCGCCAAAGACGCGGGCGCTGATTTCCTGCATGTTGACGTGATGGACGGGCATTTTGTGCCTAATATCACTATAGGCCCTGGCATTGTGGCGGCTTTAAGGAGTAAAACAGACCTGCCTATACACGCGCACCTTATGATAGAAAATCCCGAGGATTATATTGACGCGTTCGCGAAAAGCGGGGCTGACATAATCAGTTTTCATATTGAGGCGTTAGGAAAAGTGCGCAATTCACGCCTTAAGAAAGCGAACGCGCTTATAAAAAAGATAAAAAAATTAAACAAGAGGCCGGCTGTCGCTATAAATCCCGCTACACCTTTGTCTGATATAAAGGGCATTTTAGAAAAGATAGATTGGGTCTTGATAATGAGCGTTAATCCGGGCTTTGGGGGGCAGGATTTTATCCCTTCTGTTCTGCCTAAGATATTTGAGCTCCGCAATATTTTTGAAGGCGACATTGAAGTGGACGGCGGTATGAATGACGTAGTCTCAAAAGAGGTCATACGCAAAGGCGCTAACGTGATAGCGGCAGGCACATTTTTGTTTAAAGCGGCGAATATGAAAGATGCTATAAGGAGACTTAAAAATGACGAATAGTAGTCCTGATGACGCAAAAACAATAAAGTTCGGCACCGATGGATGGCGTGCGGTCATTGCCGACGACTTTACGTTCGTTAACTTAAAGAAGGTCGCTCAGGCGACCGCGGATTACGCAAAAGAGAATTTAAAAAAACCGGATGGCCAAAAGATCGGCATCTGCGTAGGGTACGATACCAGGTTCTTATCTGATAAGTTCGCCCAAATTGTGGCAGAGGTATTAAGCGCTAACGGTATAGCTGTTGTGTTATCAGACAGGGCAGTGCCTACGCCCGCGTTAAGTTTTGCCGTAAAGACAAGAAAGCTCGACCTTGGTGTGATGATAACCGCAAGCCATAATCCTCCGGAATTTAACGGTTTTAAGATAAAGAATGCGTCCGGCGGCGCTGCTGATGTTACGGTCACCCAAAAGGTTGAGTCGCTTATCGGTTTAAATGATGTTAAGTCCCAGCCCTTATCCGAAGCTGTAAAAAATAATTCTGCTGTTGTCGCCAATATTTCAAAAGATTATGTTGATTTTCTACGCTCCTACATAGACAGAAAGGCTTTTAAAAAATCCAGATTTAAAGTCCTGCTTGACGCGATGTATGGCTCTGGCAATAGTTTTATAGCCGATGTTTTAAAGGGCTCAGGCATAAGGTTATCTTTGATGCGTAATGAGATAAATCCTCATTTTGACGGCCGTGGCCCTGAGCCGGTTGAGGAAAACGTGCAGAAGATAATCAGCAGGATGAAAAAAGAGAAGTTTGATATCGGCCTGATATTAGACGGCGATGCTGACCGTATAGCGGCAGTTGATTCCAAGGGGAATTACATCCCGCCGCAGAAGATATTGGGGTTATTGGCGCTCCATCTAAAACAGGATAAGAAGTGGAGCGGCGGCATAGTGACGACAATTTGCGGGACGACCATGCTTGAGCATATCGCTAAGGACCTTAGCGTTAAACTCTATGAAACGCCGGTCGGATTTAAGTATATCTCCAATCTTATGGAGACGCAAAATATATTAGTCGGCGGGGAAGAGGCGGGCGGTATGGGTTTGAAAAATTACATACCAGAACGCGACGGCACGTTGGCAGGCCTTATGTTGGTTGAGATGATGATAAACAGGAAGAAGAAAATTGATTCCATCCTGGCTGATATGGAGAAGAAGTACGGCCGTTATTATTATGTAAGGTGCGATATCAAATTAAGGTCAAAGAATTATACCCTGGATCGCGAGAAGCTTAAGGTAAACGAGCTTCTTGGTAAAAAGGTTGTACAGGTCAAAGATTACGACGGCATCAAATTAATATGTGAAGATGAAAGTTGGCTGATGTTTCGGTTCTCAGGCACTGAGCCTAAGATGAGGGTCTATTCAGAGGCTAAGAGCATTAAAAGAGCAAAAGGATTGATCGCGTTTGGCGGCTCTCTTGTAAATAGGGAGATACACTATCTCTGATGTTATATGCTTTCGGCAGATCCCTTTGTTGGTTATGTTCTTTTTTCTATCTGCACACGACAGTCAAGGGCCAAAAAAACATCCCCAAAACAGGCGGTTTTATATTAGCCTGTAATCACGCAAGCTATCTTGATCCCGTGATATTAGGCGTATCATGCCCCAGGCCGTTGAACTTTATGGCTCGTAAGACTCTGTTTAAGAACTTTCTGTTCAGTTGGATATTGGCGCACGTGAATGTTATTTCGATAAAGCGGAATTCAGCCGATATAGGCGCCATAAAAGAGGCGCTAAGGCGTTTGAAAATTGGCGGTGGGCTACTTCTTTTTCCAGAAGGGACGCGCACAACTAACGGTAGGTTAGGTGAAGGCCAGGAAGGGGTAGGTTTCTTGGCTCGTAAGAGTAACGTTCCTGTGATACCGGCTTTTATCAAAGGTACACATATGGCCATGCCAAAAGGGGCTAGATCTATTAAGCCGGCGCGCCTTACAGTTGTTTTCGGCCCAGCTATGAGGTTTCCTGAGGATGGCACAGTCACCGACAAGGCCTGGGCCAATGAGATCATGAGCCAGATCGCGCTTCTTACACAGAAAGTGTAGGCCTTCCTTATCGTAAGTTTACTCTTGACAAATTACCTAATTTGTGGATAATTATAGACTTTCGTGCCAGTAGTGGCATATGAAAGATAGACGCAGCAGGGATGCTGCGCTATTAATAAGTTGGTAAAGGGGGAATTTCTTGTGACGGAAGAGAAAAATAGCGTTTTAGCTAGTCTGTACGAGCAGAGTTTTAAAGAGATCAAGGAAGGGGAGATCATCAAGGGCAAGATAGTAAGAATAGGTCCTAAGGATGTTCTCGTGGATGTTGGGTATAAGTCAGAAGGTGTTGTAGCCAGAGAAGAGTTCACTGGCGCTGCTGATCTGACCATAGGGCAGGAAGTTGAAGTCTATGTAGACTCTATCGAAGACGACAACGGCATGATCGTTCTTTCGCGTGATAAGGCCAGGCGCCTTCACGGCTGGGACAAGATAAATCAGGGGTTTAAAGAAGGTGATCTAGTTGACGGTGTTATCCGTAAAAAAGTTAAAGGCGGGTTCATCGTTGACGTGTATGGTCTTGAAGGCTTCTTACCTGCAAGCCTTGCCATGTTTCGGAATGTCAGCGAGCGCGAGATCATCAGCGGATCCTTCAAGTTCAAGATCGTAAAAATTAATACATTGCGTAAGAGCCTTATTGTTTCGCGTAAAGAAGCTGTTCAAAAAGAGAAGGAAGATACGCGCGCAAAGTTCTGGGAGAATCGCAAGGTAGGTGATGTATGCTCCGGATTTGTGAAGAATATCACGGACTTCGGAGCCTTTGTGGATCTAGGCGGCGTGGATGGCCTTCTTCATATAACTGACATGAGCTGGTCGCGCATATCTCATCCATCTGAATTATTAGCTGTAGGTGATAAGATAGAAGTGAACATCCTTGGTCTGAATAAAGAGAGCTCTAAGGTCTCTTTAGGTTTGAAGCAGAGGATGACAGACCCTTGGGGTGACATAGCTACCAAATTCCCCGTGGGGACCAGGGCTAAAGGCAAGGTTGTTAATATCGTGCCTTATGGCGTTTTCGTAGAATTAGAGAAAGGCATAGAAGGGCTTATTCACGTATCCGAGATCTCCTGGCAGAAGAGGAATATCAATACGCAGGAATTGTTCGCTATCGGAGATATGGTCGAAGTCCAGGTGCTTAATATTGAAAAAGAGAACCGCAGGATATCTTTGAGCATTAAGCAGCTTGAAGGTAATCCGTGGCTTGAGGCTGACACTAAGTATCCAGTAAATGCCAAGGTATCCGGCAAGATATCCGGGTTCACAGATTTTGGAGCTTTTGTTGAACTTGACGGCAATTTGGACGGGATGATCCATGTTTCAGATATGTCCTGGACAAGGCGCGTCATGAATCCTCAGGAGATATTAAAGAAGGGCCAGAAGGTCGATGTGGTCGTGCTTTCCGTGGATGCTGCGAATAAAAAGATATCTCTGGGCTTAAAGCAACTCATGGAAAATCCTTGGCCTAAGATAGCGCAGAACTTTCCCCTAGGAACAGAGTTTGAGGGGGACGTAACTTCAAAGAATAATTTTGGAGTTTTTGTACGCCTCAATGAAGACTTAGAAGGGCTTCTGTATATCAACGAGATCCCTAAAGAGCAATTCGAGAAGGTCAATATAGGCGATAAGATAAAAGTAAAGATCATCAAAGTTGACGTTGAGTCAGCCAAGATAGGCCTAGGGTTAGCCGGTTGATATGGAAGTAGCAGAGCAGTTAAAGATTATCAAGCGCGGAGCGAGTGAGATCATAGCTGAAGATGAGCTCGCCGCGCGCCTGAGTTGGTCTAAAAAAACAGGCAAACCCTTGAAGGTCAAGGCCGGGTTTGACCCCACCGCACCAGATATCCATCTAGGCCACACCGTATTATTACGCAAGCTTAAACATTTTCAGGACCTTGGCCATATTGTCTATTTTCTTATAGGCGACTTTACTGGCCGTATAGGAGACCCTTCCGGAGTATCGGAAAGCCGCAAACAATTGTCACGGGAAGAAGTATTAAAAAATGCCAAGACCTATAAAGAACAGATCTTCAAGATACTCTCGCCGAAAAAGACCCGAATAGTATTTAATAGCCGCTGGTATGAGAGAATGAAATTCCAGGATGTCATCTCTCTTTCTAATAAATATACAGTAGCCCGCATGTTGGAGAGAGATGATTTTTCCAAACGCTTTAAAGATAACCGGCCCATTAGCATCTTAGAGTTCCTTTATCCTTTGATCCAGGGTTATGATTCCGTCGTCTTAGGAGCTGATGTAGAGTTGGGTGGCACTGATCAGAAGTTTAATCTTTTGGTCGGCCGCGAGCTTCAGCGGGAATTCGGGCAGATGCCGCAGATCGTTATGACTATGCCGCTTTTGGAAGGCACTGACGGCGTAAATAAAATGTCAAAATCACTCGGCAATTATATAGGCATCAATGAGACGCCTAAAGATATTTTCGGCAAAGTTATGTCTGTAAGCGATGAACTGATGTACAGGTATTATGAACTTTTGACAGATGAAGACCTTGAGCCGATAAAAAAACTTCATCCTAAAGAGGCTAAGCTTAAGCTGGCATCCTTGATAGTACATCAGTATTTTGGGCAGAAGGAAGCAAGCCTTGCGCGCAAAGGATTTGAAGATGTCTTCAAAGATAGGAACGTCCCAAAAGATGTGATCTCAAAAAAAGTGGTTACTGATCAGGACTCTATTCCTTTGATGGGCCTGCTTGACCACGGAGTGGAATTTCTTTATACCAATAACACTAAAAATGAACTAAGGCGCCTGATCCAGCAGGGGGCCGTAAAGGTCAACGGGCAGAAGGTGCTTTCAACGGATTTCGCGCTTGCATCAGGCCAGGAGTACCTGATACAGGTGGCAAAGAGAAGCTTTGTTAAGGTCATACTTATTAAAAAGAGCTAACTCTAGGTTTCATAATCACTTTTAGCTTTATTGAACACCCAAAAATTTTTAAAATAAAACTTGACAGACGTAAGTGTAGATGTTATATTCTACGTCACCTCCTAAAGAGGTTTCTTTTAGAAGATAGGTGGAAGAATTTGAAAACTAACAAGATAGTCCTGTACAAGGATACGTCGGGTTAGATTTTTTTGCGGGATGACGAAAGATTCTATGAGGCATCGTCTCGATGCCTTTTTTATTTGTAGGTTTCGTTCTTTGATAAATAGCCATGATTTATTTTTTCGGAGAGTTTGATTCTGGCTCAGAGTGAACGCTGGCGGCGTGGATTAGGCATGCAAGTCGAGCGATACTGTATTATGAGTAAAGTTGACCGCAAGGAAGACTTTACAAATGATTCGGAATAGCGGCAAACGGGTGAGTAACACGTGAGTAATCTACCCTAAGGACTGGAATAGCCCAGAGAAATCTGGGGTAATGACAGATATGACTACGACCTTGATGAGGATGTAGTAAAAGGCGGGGACCCTGACGCAAGTCGGGCCTGCCACCTAAGGAGGAGCTCGCGGCCTATCAGCTTGTTGGTGAGGTAACGGCTCACCAAGGCGAAGACGGGTAGCTAGTCTGAGAGGATGTTTAGCCACACTGGGACTGAGATACTGCCCAGACTCCTACGGGAGGCTGCAGTCGAGAATCTTTAGCAATGGGGGAAACCCTGACTATGCGACGCCGCGTGAGGGATGAAGGTCTTCGGATTGTAAACCTCTTTCGACCGGAAAGAACATCTTTGGTTCTAACAGGATCAAGGACTGACGGTACCGGGAGAAGAAGCCACGGCCAACTCCGTGCCAGCAGCCGCGGTAATACGGAGGTGGCGAGCGTTACTCGGATTTATTGGGTGTAAAGGGCAGGTAGGTGGCTCAACAAGTGGGAAGTGAAATCCTCCGGCTTAATCGGAGAACAGCTTTCCAAACTATTGAGCTTGAGTGTGGGAGAGGAGAATGGAACTCCTGGTGTAAGGGTGAAATCTGTAGAGATCAGGAGGAACACCATTGGCGAAGGCGATTCTCTGGACCACAACTGACACTGAACTGCGAAAGCTAGGGGAGAGAACAGGATTAGATACCCTGGTATTCCTAGCCGTAAACGATGAGTACTGGGTGTTTCCTGTAACAGGGAGGCGCCGACGTTAACACATTAAGTACTCCACCTGGGGACTACGGCCGCAAGGTTGAAACTCAAAGAAATTGACGGGGGCCCGCACAAGCGGTGGAACATGTGGTTCAATTCGACGCTACGCGAAGAACCTCACCAGGGCTTGACATATAGGTAGTAGGAACCTGAAAGGGAGACGACTCGTCAAGCCGAGTGCCTATACAGGTGTTGCATGGCTGTCGTCAGCTCGTGCCGTGAGGTGTTGGGTTAAGTCCCGCAACGAGCGCAACCATCATCCTTAGTTGCTACCGAGGGATCCGAAAGGATCCTGGCGAGCACTCTAAGGAGACTGCCCGTGATAAACGGGAGGAAGGTGGAGATGACGTCAAGTCCGTATGGCCCTTATGCCCTGGGCTACACACGTGTTACAATGGGATGTACAGAGCGTTGCCAAACCGCGAGGTGGAGCTAATCGCAAAAAGCATCCCCCAGTTCAGATTGGAGTCTGCAACCCGACTCCATGAAGTTGGAATCGCTAGTAAAGGCGGATCAGCTACGCCGCCTTGAATACGTTCCCGGGCCTTGTACACACCGCCCGTCAAGCGATGGGAGCCGGTAGTACCCGAAGTGGCGACAACGCCCCTAAGGTAAGACTGGTGACTGGCGCTAAGTCGTAACAAGGTAGCCGTATCGGAAGGTGCGGCTGGATCACCTCCTTTCTATTTTTTCTTCACGGTCAAAATAGAGAACCTCTCAAAATACATTTGAGAGGGCAATACAATGGTTGGGTCGCGAGCTAGTCAAATAAGACCCAACGCTCCGAAGTGGCTATTTATAAATTTAGAGGCGCAGATAGCACAAATAGAAATGCACAGATTACACGGATTGATGTGTTTTGGGTCTGTGTTATCTGTGCACCTTTTTATTAAGTTGGCTCTATGGGTTCAAACAGATTGAAGCATCTGTGACTTCAGATACGATTTTGGGCCCATAGCTCAGCTGGCAGAGCACCGTGCTGATAACGCGGGGGTGAGTGGTTCAAGTCCACTTGGGCCCACCAGTTTCAGTAACCGGGGCAGTAGCTCAGCTGGGAGAGCGCGTGCTTTGCAAGCATGAGGTCGGCGGTTCGATCCCGCTCTGCTCCATAAAAAATTTTATCCGCTGGAACATTAGCGGTTTGTTCTTTGACAATTTCTGTAAAGTTTTTTCGGAAAAGTGCGTTTTTGGCGAAAGCCAAAGACAGCAAAAAAAGCCGAGGAAATTCTCTCAACATAATCAATGACCAATTTTTGGTCAAGCTACAAAGAGTCTATGAGGAATGACTTGGTCAATTAAGGCGATGAAGGACGTGGTAAGCGGCGATACGCCCGGAGGAGCTGCAAACAAGCTTTGATCCCGGGATTTCCCAATGGGGCAACCCATCTCGAGTAATGTCGAGATATGGCGCACTAAATTAAATAGGTGAGCCAAGCGAAACCGGGGGAAGTGAAACATCTCAGTACCCCGAGGAAGAGAAACCGAATGGTATTCCCTTAGTAGCGGCGAGCGAAGCGGGAAGAGCCTAAATCCTGATGACGTAATAGCCTGTGCGCGTTGTCATCGGGATGTTGCAGGACTGTTTGGACATCTGACACAGAGATGTCGGGAAGTTACAAAATCTCTATTCAGCAGAAAGATTTGGAAAAGTCTGCCAAAGAAGGTGAAAGCCCGGTATGCGAAAAGTAGAGATCTTCCTTGAACAGTATCCTAAGTACTACGGAGCACGCGAAATTCCGTAGGAATCCGCCCTGACCACAGGGCAAGGCTAAATACTCTAATTGGACCGATAGTGCACAAGTACCGTGAGGGAAAGTTGAAAAGAACCCCAGTGAGGGGAGTGAAATAGAACCTGAATTCATAGACTTACAAGCGGTCGGAGCCCTATGTCACGCGCAAGCGTGAAACGGGTGACGGCGTGCCTTTTGCATAATGAACCGGCGAGTTATACAGATAAGCAAGCTTAATCCTCTTTAGGGGAGGAGGCGTAGGGAAACCGAGTCTGAATAGGGCGATCAGTTTGTCTGTATAGACCCGAAGCTGAGTGATCTACCCATGACCAGTGCGAAGTGTTCCGAAAGGAACATGGAGGTACGAACCCATGAACGTTGAAAAGTTCCGGGATGAGTTGTGGGTCGGAGTGAAAGGCTAATCAAACTCAGGAATTGCTGGTTCTCCTCGAAACGTCTTTAGGGACGGCCTTGAGCAAATGAGCGATAAGTGTAGAGTGCTGAATGGGCTAGGGACCCCACCAGGTTGCCAAACCCAACCAAACTCCGAATATTATCGTTTCTTATCTCGGGAGACAGACAGTGCGGGCTAAGCTGCATTGTCAAAAGGGAGACAGCCCAGACCGCCAGCTAAGGTCCCAAAGGATAGACTAAGTGGTAAAGGATGTGGGGTAACATAGACAACCAGGATGTTGGCTCAGAGGCAGCCATCATTTAAAGAGTGCGTAACAGCTCACTGGTCGAGTTATTCTGCGCCTAAGATAATCGGGGCTCAAGTCTATTACCGAAGCTGCGGATTTACCCCGCCTTAGGGCGGGGCAAGTGGTAGAGGAGCGTACTGTTGTAGGTTGAAGGTGGACCGAGAGGACCACTCGACGAAGCAGTAGTGATTATGTCGGTATGAGTAGCGCAAATCACGGCGAGAAACCGTGACGCCGAAAGTCTAAGGTTTCCTGGGGAAGGTTAATCCGCCCAGGGTGAGTCGATCCTAAGCCGAGGCTGTTGAACGCGTAGGCGATGGATATCCGGTTAATATCCCGGAACTGGGCAAAGGCGCTATTACTTTGATGTTGACGCAGGAGGTTGGGGTCAGCGGACTGTTGGATGTGTCCGTCTAAGCCTGTAGTTTTATCCGCAAGGGTAAGATGAGGGGTGAATGCGAAGCCGATCTACGGAAAGGCTGAAGTGATCTTAGGCCACACTGTCGAGAAAATTCATCAAAGGAGCTTTTGTCCAATCGTACCGCAATCCGACACAGGTAGACTTCCATAATATGGTAAGGCGATCGAGAGAACCCTCGTTAAGGAACTCGGCAATCTAGCCTCGTAAGTTCGCAAGAAGAGGTGCCCTAATGTGTGTAGCCCATACGGGTCAAGCATGCTAGGGTTTCAATGAAGTGGCTCTGGTGACTGTTTAGCAAAAACCAAGCACTCTGCTAACTCGAAAGAGGACGTATAGGGTGTGACACCTGCCCGGTGCTGGAAGGTTAAGGAGAGAGGTTAGCGGGAGCAATCCACGCGAAGCTTCTAACCGAAGCCCCAGTAAACGGCGGCCGTAACTATAACGGTCCTAAGGTAGCGAAATTCCTTGTGGGGTAAGTTCCCACGCGCACGAATGGTGTAACAACTGGAGCGCTGTCTCAACGAGGGACTCGGCGAAATTGTGGTGACAGTGAAGACGCTGTCTACCCGCACTTGGACGAAAAGACCCCGGAACCTTTACTCTACTCTGGTATTGAATTTTGATCCGATATGTGTAGGATAGGTGGGAGACTTTGAAGCCTGGGCGCTAGCTCGGGCAGAGTCGTCGGTGAAATACCACCCTTATTTTATTAAGATTCTAACCCCTTGCCGTGAATCCGGCAGGGGAACAGTGCCAGACGGGGAGTTTGACTGGGGCGGTTTCCTCCTAAAAGATAACGGCGGAGCCCAATGCTAACCTCAAGACGGTCGGCAATCGTCTGTCGAGTGTAAAGGCATATGGTTGGTTAACTGTGATCCCGACAGGGAGAACAGGTGCGAAAGCAGGGCTTAATGATCCGGTACTAGTTTGTGGGAATGGTATCGCTCAACGAATAAAAGGTACTCTGGGGATAACAGGCTTATCGCGCTCGAGAGTTCATATCGACAGCGCGGTTTGGCACCTCGATGTCGGCTCATCCTATCCTGGGGCTGGAGAAGGTCCCAAGGGTCCGGCTGTTCGCCGGTTAAAAGGGTACGTGAGTTGGGTTCAGAACGTCGTGAGACAGTTCGGTCTCTATCCAGTGTGGGCGTTAGGAAGTTTGAAGGGAGTTGTCCTTAGTACGAGAGGACCAGGACAAACGAACCTCTGGTGTTCCAGCTGTCCTGCCAAGGGCAAAGGCTGGGTAGTCATGTTCGGAAGAGATAAGCGCTGAAGGCATATAAGCGCCAAGCTCGCCTTAAGAATAGACTTCCCTCTTGTAGCAATACAAGAATAGACACCCGGAAGACCACCGGGTTGATAGGTCCTAAGTGTAAGACCCGTAAGGGTTTCAGCTTAAAGGATACTAATTGTCAATCGGCTTGACCGCTAATTTGTCATTAAAATTTACAGTGGCAGATTGGCTTATAGAGAAATTCATCGGCTTACTTATCCAAAAAAACTTTACAGAAATTGTCAATAAATTTATGATTGACCCGCATCGCACTAGATTGAACATTAATGTAGGCGATACGGGATCAAATCACGTCTGATCTTACATTTTGGTTCGTGATTTGAGGTGCCTATACTGAGGAGGAAACACCCGTTCCCATTCCGAATACGGTAGTTAAGCTCCTCGAGGTCAATGGTACTTGGCTCGCAAGGGCCTGGGAGAGTAGAACGGCGCCTCTTAAAATTTACCCCCGCATCGAAGATAAGACAATCGGTGTGGGGGTTTTTGTTTATATATGTTGAAATATATCTTATGTTAGTATAAAATTCTAATAAGCCATGAAAAATGCGAAGGGGTTTACTTTAATAGAGATGATCGTAGTTGTTATCGTATTAGGCCTACTTGCGTCTATTGCAGGTGTTCAATATTCAAAAGTTATTGAGAAAAGCAGGGGCGCAGAGGCAAAGCAGGTTCTTCTAACTGCTTATGCTGGCTATCAGAGAAGGGTCTCAGGTGAAGAGTCTGTTGCCTGGGGACAAGTCAACGGAAGATGGGATAGACTCGGCATGAGCACACCCTCTGCTGCGATTTTCACTTATGGCTGGAGTAACACGGGTGGTAATCCAAGGATCACTGCTTTGCGCGTAGGTGATTCGACAAAAAATATAACTGTTTATTTAGGAACCGGCAACTTAGTCGTAACTGCGCCTTATTAGAGATTAATTCAATGACTTCAAAAAGAGTTTTTAATCAATCAGGGTTTACTTTAATAGAGCTCCTTGTAACTGTGATCATTCTTGCTATTCTTGCGTCTATGTCCTGGGGCAATTTCAGAGATAGGAAAAAAAGAAATGAGTATATATCTGCGTTGGCCCAGGCAAGGACAATAGCTGCTGCTGAGAAGAGTTTTATGCTCACCCAGGGTTTTTATACAACTACCACAAGTACTGCTAATACGAACAGTCAGTTGGCTATAAAAGTTAATGACGCTTATTTCAGCAATTACCGCGTCAATAACAATACGGCTACGCCGCCGTCATTCAATATCACAGTCTTTAGCGGTACTGCGTCTATGAATGCTACCTATACGTTTGATTCTGACGGTAATCGTGTTTCTTGCGCGGGTTCTGATTGCCTGCCGTGACCGCAATACAATATCTTAAAGGTATAGGCCCTAAAAGAGCGAAATTACTTGCCGATGTCGGTATCCGCGATATTGAAGACGCTTTTTATTATTTTCCGCGCCGTTATCAGGACCGGACGCATTTTACTCCTATAGCACAAATTGAGATAGGCGCTATCGCGACATTAAAAGCTGAAGTCCTATCGGTTAACGCCAGGCGCGGTTTCAGGAAGGGCGGTTTTAACATTTTTGAGGCCTCTGTTGGCGATGATACAGGCCGTATTTTCGCGGTCTGGTTCAATCAGCCTTACTTAAGGAATTATTTTAAACCCGCTAAAAAAGTCATTCTATACGGTAAGGCCGAATTATATAAGGACAGGATCCAGTTATCCAACCCTGAATTTGAGTTTATAGAGGAAGGTGAGGAAGGCGTTGAGTCCGGTAAAATAATGCCTGTATATCCTTTGCCTCGCGGTTTTTCACAACGAGGCCTAAGAAAAATGATCGCCTCTATCCTGGAGAAGCATTTGACTTCTGTTGCCGAGATACTTCCTTTTGATATACGTAGCCGTCATAATCTTGGCAATATCGCAAAAAGCCTGCGTAATATACACTTTCCTGAAAGTGAGGACGCCAGGCTAGCGGCCTACCAGAGGCTTTCATTTGAAGAGTTTTTTATTTTTCAGATCCCGCTGATTTTACGTAAGTTTAAACGCAAGGAGAAGAAGGGCATTGCTTTTAAGATCAATGAAGGATCTTTAAGCAGCTTTATTCAAAGCCTGCCGTTTGTTCTGACCAGGTCTCAGTCAGAGGTCTTAGCTCAAATAAAGTCCGATATGCAGGTTGATCGCCCAATGCAAAGGTTGCTGCAAGGCGATGTAGGTTCAGGAAAGACGATAGTTGCAACTATAGCAGCTCTTGTTGCCGTTGATAATGCTTCGCAAGCTGCTTTTATGGCCCCGACGGAGATACTCGCTAATCAGCATTATGAGAAGATAAGAAGGCAGATGCTAGAGTCCAAGGGTCAGGGAAAGCAGGTTTCGGTGGGGCTACTGACCAGTAGTTTGGATGAAAAGGAAAAAAATAAAGTTCTTAAAGAGATAAAGAACGGTGCAATAGACATTGTTGTCGGCACGCACGCGTTGATACAGGAAGGCGTCGTATTTAAAAAGCTAGGGCTTATTATTATGGATGAACAGCATAAGTTCGGGGTTTCCCAAAGAGCGCTTTTGCCGCAGAAAGGCATTGATCCCGACGTGCTTATAATGACCGCGACACCCATACCCAGGACATTATCTATGACCCTTTTTGGAGACCTGGATATATCAACCATACGCGAGTTGCCACAGGGAAGGAAGAAGATCCAGACACTTCTTTATGATACGGGGCGTAGGCATGAGGCTTATGAATTTTTAAGGTCGCATGTAAAATCCGGACAACAGGCTTATATAGTTTGTCCTTTGATAGAAGATAATCCCGCACTTATGCTGGCCTCTGCTAAAAGGATATATAAGGAGTTCAGCCAGGATATTTTTAGAGAATTTAAAGTCGGATTAGTCCATGGTAAACTAAAAAGAGAAGAACAGGATAAAGCGATGGTTAAATTCAGGCATGGCAAGCTTGACATACTTGTGGCAACGACCATACTGGAAGTAGGCATTGATGTGCCCAATGCCACAGTTATGTTGATAGAACATGCCGAGAGGTTTGGCCTGTCCCAACTGCATCAGATGAGAGGGCGTATCGGCCGCGGTAGCTTTGAATCATTTTGCCTTCTTATAGCCGAGCCTAAGACCGAACAGGCTCAATCAAGGGTTGATGTTTTGCAGTCTTGTTCGGACGGTTTTCAGATAGCCGAGGAAGACCTAAAGATCCGCGGCCCAGGTGAGTTCTTCGGAGAGCGCCAGCATGGTTTGACAGAGTTGAAGATCGCAGACCCGCTTAAGCAATTCCATCTTTTAAAGTCAAGCCGTGAGGAAGCTATAAAGCTTTTAAATGATGACCCGAAATTGGAAAAGAGGCAGAATACTGAGATCAAGAAGCAGTTGTATAAACGTTTCCCTGGGTTTGAGCGGTTTATTATGGTTGGGTAAGTGGCAAGGTAAGCCCCTGTTCGCAAACGAAGTTTTTTGCCGTCTGCTTCGGCTTGCATTTTCGCTGTTACGCTCCATAGAAGCTGGTCGCTTCAGCAAAAATGCAATTCCTTGCAGATATTTGCCAAAAAACTTCTGATCGTTTGCCAAACAGTGCCTTACCTTGCCACAAACCTGGATGGGAAAGAGGAAAGAAGAGCAGAGACAGAGAATAAAATATTTAAGGAGTTATTATGTGGCCATATGATTATTTTAATCAATTCAGCAGTTTAGAGAATGAGTTTCTTAATGATCGCTTACGTAATCGTCCAAAAGAACATCGAAAAATTTTTGTGGCAATGTGGTTCGGACATAAGAAAACGTGGTTTGGTGGTAAGAATTATATAAAGAGTCAACAAGATGTTCAGGTGAAACTTAAACAGATAATCGAAAGCAAGGGATTTTCTGCAAGCAATAGTGAAGAAGGTAGGCCACGTGAAGATTTAAAATGGAGATTTGAAGTGAACCGATCTGACGGGGATCAAGTTGGAAATATTGATTTGGCTATTTTAAGTAAAATTCTTTGCTCTACTTTTGTTATTTGTGATATTACGCCTGAAAATGGTTCTAAGAAGACAAATCCTAATGTTATGTTTGAATTAGGCATCGCTTCAGCTTGGAAGATGCCTGAGCAGGTTATTGTTGTATCACGAGGGAAGCCCGAAGATGCTCCTTCCAATGTAAATAAGAATTTTGTGATTCAAGTTGATTTAAATTGGAATGTGGTAGGTAAAGATATAAGTATCGCCGATGTAATCCAAGATAGGATTAAGAAACTTGTTTATATGAAATCAATTCTATTGAAGAATGCGATAAGTCAGCTCGATAGAAAGTCTCTTGGTGTTTTAAGTCGGCGTAACGGTTTAATGTTCGCTGAAAGCTCAACTGATGAAGAGACAATGAGGCATCTACTAGCTTTAGGAATCGTTTATACAGATGTTTTTCCTTCAGGAAAATCTCTCGGGTATCGAATATCAGAATTTGGAAAAGTCGTTTTGAAAAAGATAGGTGTTCCTCTTTATTCGGATATATTTATTGATATGCATGACTTTAGATGGTGGAAGTGTGATAAGTCAAAATTTTTAGAAAAGAAAAAACTTTTTGAAGTATTATATGGATTAAAATATGATAATTGCCTCGCTAGCTTTGTTGAAAGTATCCCGTTTGAAATTAAAAAAGATATAGAGTTTATACGAGGAAAAGAGCTTGAAAAAGAAGGGATTTCATGGAGCAAGCGTGAGCAGGAAGAGATAAACTTTAGCTATCTGGATTACTACACAGATAAATATCCTTTAGAATTTATAAAAGAAAAATCATTAAACGTTTGGGAAGAAGTTTGTAGAAAAATTATTGAAGGTAGAGAATAATTGTGACTGATGGGGATAAGTGCTAGCTTCGGTGGTTACCATCTTGGAAGAGGAAATAGGGATTGGTTTTATTAATTTTTTATACGTCTAGGTAGGCTGGATTGGTTTTATTTTTAAGCAGAGCGTATTTTTGATGGAGCGGGCACGGATGCCTTGCTATAAGAAATCTGGCAGAGCGAAATCAAAAATCCGAGCGAGATTTTTCTCGCAGGGAAAAATAGAGCGTCCCTGCGGAAAATAAGGCCAAGCCAGCCTGACCATGTGGAGGAAGAGTGTTAGACGAGAACCTGGAGATAAAGGATAATGAGCCTTTGCCGGTCAGCGCGTCGCTAAAAGTCCTGCGCTATAAGACTATCAAGAAGAACAACGCGTTGGGGTGGTGGTCGGCGATCGTTTTGTTGGAAGACCATGATAAGAAACAGGTCTGTTTTTATCGTTGGCGCAGGAAAAATAAAGTATGGAAAAGGGACAAGAAATTAGCATTCCATTCAGGCAAAGAATGGTCTGTTGTTCGGGACGCAGTTGAAGGTTTTGTAAAGGATCTGTAAAACTACAAGCACAACAAAAGGAGAGAGAAATGGAAGATGAGAAGAAAGGCTGTATAGTTGAGCGAGGAGAGTTTAAGGGCAAGCCGGTCCTTATTTTAAAAAGGGATGAAGAGGATAAATATCCTTTTTCCTTTGGGATGACAAAGGCAAAACTTATTGTGGAGAATATAGAGGAAATAAAGAAATTTGTCGCGGAAAACAGCAAATAGAAAAGCGTGCGCATAATTGCAGGCAAATATAAGGGCAGAAAGATCGGCTTTCCTGAGCACATCCGGCCAACTCAAGACAAGGTCAGGCAGGCGATATTTGATACCCTGGGCCAGGATTTTAAAGGCAGGGCTGTGTTGGACCTTTTTGCCGGAAGCGGAGCTTTTGGCTTAGAGGCGCTCTCGCGAGGGGCAGAAAAGGTAGTGTTTGTTGATATTGAAGGGAAGTGTAACTTTCTTATAAATAATAACCTGGAAAGCCTTGGGTTTGCGCTCAGGTCTTGCCAGAATGTCGAACTCTACCGTCAGGATGCCTTTCGCGCTATAGCGATAGCTGCCAAAAAGAAACGCAAGTTTGACGTTATTTTCGCTGATCCTCCGTATCACAAAGGCCTTGCAAAAAAACTCTTGAAAACCCCATGTCTGGGTGATATATTAACAACTCATGGTTTTCTTGTTGTGGAGCACGCAGCCACAGATGAGATCGATATCGGGTCTGGAGTGGCTGCGTTTGAGCTTTATAAGCAGGCAGAGTACGGAAAGATAAAGGTTTCGTACCTAAAAAGGCAAAATTAATGTGCCAAAGAGCCATATATCCCGGAACATTTGACCCTGTGACTAACGGGCATATTGATGTGATCAAGCGCGCTGTTAAGCTTTTTTCGGAGGTCATTGTTGCTGTTGCGCCTAATCCAGAGAAGGCTCCTATGTTCACGGTTGAAGAGAGGGTCGGTTTTCTTAAAGAGTCCCTTAAGGATATAGAAGGTGTGACTGTGGCTAGCTTCAAAGGCCTGGTCGTAGATTTCGCGCGAAAAAACAAGGTCAATATTGTTATACGCGGCCTTAGGATGCTTTCTGATTTTGAGTATGAGTTTCAGATGGCGCTTACCAATAGGAAATTTGACGATTCAGTAGAGACTGTTTTTCTTATGCCCTCTGAATCTTATAGCTACGTATCTTCAAAATTGCTTAAAGAAGCGGCTACGTTGGGCGCTGATGTTTCATATTTTCTGCCGCATTGTGTTGAGTTGGCGCTTAAGAAGAAGCTTGGTATTAAATAGCATGAATATAGATGTGGCGCGGCTCTCGGAATACCGGGAGGTTGAGTTCTTTGAGGAGTGGGATCCGAAGGCCCTTGATCTTGACGCTCCGGGCATAAGTTACGCCGGCCCTTTAGCAGTTAGGGTTTTTGCCAAAAAAGATGGGGGCATAGTAGGTGTCCGGGTGGTTTTAAAGGCCGAGACGACATTGACGTGCGCCAGATGTTTTAAGGAGTTTTCGTCCGCGCTAGACAAAACGCTAAGAATGATCTATCCGCTGGACCCGGCTAGAAAGATATTTCCCGTGGATAGCAATATACGCGAGGAATTGATACTGACTTATCCGCAAAAGGTCCTTTGCAAAGAAGATTGCAAGGGTTTATGCATACGTTGCGGCGCGGATATGAATGAAGAGAAATGCAAATGTTAAGGAGGTTTGAGAAATGCCAAATCCAAGACGCAGACATTCAAAAGGCAGGGGTAGAAGAAGGCGCACACACTGGAAGGTAGCTGTATCTAAGCTTACGGAGTGCCCAAAGTGTAAGTCTCCTAAAATGTCGCATAGGATATGCGGGGTTTGTGGTTTTTACAACGGAAGGCTCGTTCTGGACCTTGAAGCCAAGAAGATAAAGAAAGAAGAACGTAAGAAAAAGGGCAGGCAGTAAAACATGGTGAGAGTCGTTGTAGATGCTATGGGGGGCGATTACGCGCCGAAAGCTGTCGTAGCGGGGGCCATCTCTGCTATAAACAGATATGACGTGCACGTTTTCTTAGTAGGGCAGCATGATGTTGTCACCCGCGAGTTGAGGGGCTATAAATACGACACATCAAAACTTGAAGTCGTTCATGCCGATGAAATCGTTGAGATGAACGAGGCGCCGGCTGTAGCCATACGCAAGAAAAGGAATTCGTCTATTAATATAGGCATCCATTTGCTAAAAGACGGCAAAGCGGATGCCTTTTTTAGTGCCGGTAATACCGGCGGTGTAGTGTGCGCGGCAACACTTAAACTTGGTTTGCTTGAGACTATTGAGCGCCCGGGTATTGCCATAGTTATGCCCAACCTTAAGGGTGTTTCGCTTATCATTGACGCAGGCGCTAATATTGATCCAAAGCCTTTGCATCTTGTGCAATATGGCATCATGGGCAGCGCTTATTTTGAACAGATACTGGGTAAAAAAAATCCAAGCGTAGGCCTTTTGAACGTTGGAGAAGAAGAGTCAAAGGGCACGGATTTCGTAAAAGAGACTTATCAGCTTCTTGAGCAAAGCCCCATAAATTTCATAGGTAACGTTGAAGGCAAGGATATATTTTCAGGCAATTGTGATATTATTGTCTGTGACGGTTTTGTTGGTAACGTGACTTTAAAAGTATCAGAGAGCATGGCTGAGACTATCACATTTTTCTTAAAGCAGGAGTTGATGTCTACGATATGGGGTAAATTGGGGTTCCTTCTTGCAAAACAGAGCTTTCGTAATTTTAAGAAAAAGATAGACTACTCGGAATATGGCGGAGCTCCGCTCTTAGGAGTAGATGGCGTTGTTATTATTGGCCATGGCCGTTCTTCTGCCAAGGCTGTTATGAATGCCATACGTTTTGCAAAAGAAGAAGTAGAGCGTAATATCAACCAGAATATTTTAGAGCGCACCAGAAAGATCTTGATAAAGGCATAGAGATATGACTAAAAGAAAAAATAATATAGGTATCATCGGGCTTGGGAGTTATGTGCCAAAAAAGGTGCTCACGAATAAAGACCTTGAGGGTATGGTAGATACAACTGACGAGTGGATAACAACCCGTACAGGTATTAAAGAACGCCGTATCGCGGATCCTACGGAATCTACCAGCATATTGGCTTTTAACGCCGCGAAAGAAGCTTTAAAAAACGCTAAAATAAAACCTGAGGACCTGGAATTGATCATTATTGCTACGATCACGCCGGACATGCCTTTTCCCGCGACATCCTGCATAGTCCAGAATTTATTAGGAGCAAAAAATGCAGCTTGTTTTGATATAAGCGCCGCTTGCGCGGGTTTTGTATATGGAATAGTTACGGCAAAACAGTTCTTAGCCGCTGGCGTCTATAAGAATGCCCTTGTGGTAGGCGCAGAAAAGTTATCGTGCGTTACTGATTGGGATGATAGAAATACGTGCGTTTTATTCGGAGACGGCGCAGGGGCAGCGGTTTTGGCCCCGGTTTCTAACGGCGGCATACTTAGTAGTTATCTGGGAAGCGATGGATCACTGGCAGAGCTTTTGATGATGCCGGGAGGCGGCAGCAGAAATCCGGCAAGCAAAGAGACAATAGCGAACAGGCTTCATTTTATAAAAATGAGAGGTAACGAGGTATTTAAGCTGGCGGTCAAGATCATGTCAGATGCCGCATGTAAGGTCTTAAAAGAATGCAAATTTACTGTTAACGATATTGATTGTTTTATTCCGCATCAGGCGAATAAAAGGATACTTGATGCCGTTGCCCGTAAGATGCATCTTCCTTTAGAAAAGATCTTTTTTAATGTTTCAAGTTACGGGAATATGTCTTCCGCTTCAACTGCCGTAGCACTTTGTGAAGCTTATAATTCCGGAAGGATCAAAGAAGGCGGCATCGTTGTCCTTGACGCTTTTGGCGCGGGCCTCGTTTGGGGTTCTTGCGTCATACAGTGGCAGAAATCCAGCTAATAGATATGAAAAGAGCATTTATCTTTCCAGGCCAGGGCGCGCAATTCGTCGGGATGGGGAAAGACCTATACGATAATTCGCCTAATGCAAAACAGGTCTTTGATGACGCTGATAAGGCGCTTGGGTTTTCTTTAAGCCGCCTTTTGTTTGAAGGGCCTTTTGAGGAACTTACTAAAACAGAGAATTGCCAGCCTGCTGTATTGACCGCAAGCATAGCAGCGCTCGCGGCTTTGAAAGGCGCGCATCCGGGCATAACTTGCGATTACGTAGCCGGCCTTAGTCTTGGAGAATATTCAGCGTTGGTTGCCGCGGACATTATAAATTTCAAAGATGCTGTTTATCTCGTAAGGCAGCGCGGCAAATTTATGGAGGAGGCGGCTCGCAAATCCCCAGGGAAGATGAGCTGTATACTGGGGTTGGATGTTTCGGTTGTCACTGAGATATGTAAAAGCACAGGCGCAGAGATAGCCAATCTAAATTGTCCGGGGCAGGTGATAGTCTCAGGGACAAACGCCGCGTTGGAATCAGTCGCTGCTGAGGCTTCTGGTAGAGGCGCTAAACGAGTAATACCTCTGGATGTCAGCGGAGCTTTTCATTGTTCACTTATGAAGGATGCCGCTATAAAATTGAAAACTGAAATAGACAAAGTTGATTTTAAGCCGGCGAGATATCCTTTGATATCAAATGTAGATGCATTAGAGCAGGTGGGCCCGGCTGCTATAAAGCAAAATCTTATAAAACAGGTAGATTCTGCCACTTACTGGGAGGCTTCTATGAGGTATCTTCTTGGAAAGGGAGTGGGGATGTATTTTGAGATAGGCCCAGGCACGGTTCTTAAAGGATTGATGAAGAAGATTGACGCGAACGCAAAAGTCGTTTCAGCGGGTAAGTGGTCTGAGATAGTGGAGGCAGTATGAAACTTGAAGGTAAGGTGGCATTGGTTACCGGGGGCGCAAGGGGGATAGGCCGCGAGATAGCTCTTATGTTCGCCAGGGAAGGTTCTGATGTTGTGATATGCGACGTTAACAAAGAAGTCGCAACCGCGACCCAAAAAGAAGTTGAATCTTTGGGGCGTCGTTCAATGAGTTTTGAGACGGATGTCACTGTCCTTAAACAGGTTGAAGAAATGATGAATTTAGTGCTTGACAATTTTAAACATCTTGATATATTAGTTAACAATGCTGGAATAACAAGAGACAATTTGTTGTTGCGGATGAGCGAGGATGACTGGGATAAGGTCCTTGCGGTGAACTTAAAGGGAGTCTTTAACTGCACCAAGGCCGCGACAAAGTTCATGATCAAGCAGAGAAGCGGTAAGATAGTCAACATAGCATCGATCATTGGTATTATGGGGAATGCAGGCCAGGCTAATTACGCAGCATCTAAAGGCGGCATAATAAGTTTTACGAAATCAATAGCCAGAGAATTAGCCTCCCGCAATGTCAACGTGAACGCAGTCGCGCCTGGTTTTATACAAACTGCCATGACGGATAAGTTGACAGAAGATCAGCGTAGCAAGATGCTGGCTAACATTCCTTTAAATAGATTAGGGGTCCCACAAGACGTGGCCCAGACGTGTTTATTCTTAGCGTCAAACGATTCCGGCTACATCACGGGTCAGACCATCGTGGTGGATGGCGGGATGAGTATGTAGAAATCATAAATAGGCAAACAGGAGGAACATAATGACAGACGCAGTAAACAGAGTAAAGTCGATCATAGCAGAACAGTTGGGCGTCAAGCCAGAAGAAGTAACTCCAGAGGCTTCTTTTGTCGAGGACTTAGGAGCTGATTCTCTTGATACCGTGGAATTAGTCATGGCTTTAGAAGAGGAATTCGGCATTGAGATACCCGATGAAGATGCTGAAAAGATGACGACCGTGGGCGACGCTGTTAAATACATAGAAGATAAGATTGCAAAAAAGTAACCCGGTTGTTTACCGGTTTTTGGAATAAGCTATCAGCAATCCCATACCCCGATTTACGTCGGGGTATTTTACATCAGGCGGCTTATTATGATATCTATGAATCGTAGAGTTGTTGTAACTGGAATAGGGGCTATAACGCCCATAGGAAATAATTGCCAGGATCTCTGGAAAGGATTAGAGTCCGGAAAAAGCGGCATAGATAAAATAACTTATTTTGACGCATCTTTATTTGACGCGCAGATCGCCGGACAGGTTAAGGATTTCAACCCGGAAATTTTCATGCCAAAGAAGGAAGTCAGGCATACCGAACAATTCGTGCATTATGCTATGGCTGCAGCAAGCGAGGCTGTTACGGATTGTGGCGCCAAATTAGACCAACTTGACCTGATCCGCTGTGGTGTTTTGATAGGTTCAGGCATAGGCAGTCTGCGTATCATTGAAGAGCAGCATAAGGTCCTTTTAGAAAGAGGTCCTTCAAAACTTTCGCCTTTCCTTATACCCATGTTGATCGTCAATGAAGCTTCAGGCCATGTCTCTATGCGTTTTGGCTTCAAGGGCCCGAATTCATGCGTTGCAACAGCTTGCGCTACAGGAAATCACGCGATAGGAGACGCTGCCCGTATTATTAAGTATGGCGATGCTGACATGATGATAGCCGGAGGCACTGAAGGGGCTGTCACGCCTATGGGCATAGGCGGCTTCTGCGCTTTAAAAAGTTTATCCTGCCGTAATGATGCTCCGCAAAAGGCATCGCGTCCTTTTGACAAAGAGCGAGACGGCTTTGTAATGGGCGAAGGTGCTGGTATTGTTGTCTTAGAAGAGATGGAACACGCTAAAAAAAGAGGCGCAAAAATTTACTGTGAAGTAGCAGGTTATGGAATGTCAGGAGACGCTTATCATATCACGGCACCAGACCCTTCGGGAGAGGGGTGTGTGCGGGCGATGACCGCTACATTAAAAGACGCGGGGCTGAAACCTGAGGATATAGATTATATTAACGCGCATGGTACATCTACTTATTTGAATGATAAGATAGAAACTCTCGCGATAAAAAAAGTTTTTGGAGGCCATGTTCATAAAGTAGCTATCAGTTCCACAAAGTCAATGACCGGCCATTTGTTGGGAGCTGCCGGCGGTGTTGAATTTATTACCTGTTGTTTGGCTATGAAACATCATGTAGTTCCGCCTACCATTAATCTGGACCACAAGGACCCTGAATGTGACCTGGATTATACTCCTCATAAAGCCCGTGGGCGAAAGATTAGGGCGGCCATATCTAACGCGCTTGGTTTTGGCGGGCATAACGCGACAATTGCAGTCAAAGAATTTAAAGAATAATCTTCCGTTCTATGAAGCAGACAATCACTCAAAAAATACTGGCGCAGCATTGCGGCAAAAAATCTGTCACCCCAGGTGAGTTTATCTGGGCCCAAGTTGATTTTACGCTTGGTAATGATATTACTGCCCCAATAGCAATAGACGAATTTGAAAAATTAGGTTTGACGAAGGTCTTTGACCGAAAAAAGATAGCTCTTATACCGGACCACTTTACGCCTGCCAAGGATATTAAAAGCGCCCAGCAGGCAAAGAGGCTAAAGGAATTCGCGGCAAAGTATAAAATAGAACATTATTATGAAGTCGGCCGCATGGGTATTGAGCACGCGTTATTGCCGCAAATGGGATTAGTCAAGGCCGGAGACCTGGTCATTGGGTCTGATTCTCATACCTGCACTTATGGCGCTTTAGGCGCTTTTTCAACGGGTGTGGGTTCTACTGACCTGGCTGCTGCTTGGGCAACAGGCCACGTGTGGTTGAGGGTGCCTGAGACGATAAAATTTGTGTATAGCGGAAAGTTGCCAAAATGGGTCGGCGGAAAAGACATCATACTTTACACCATTGGAGATATAGGTGTAGAAGGGGCTAACTATCGCGCCATGGAATTTTCCGGAGAAGCTATAAGGAAACTACCTATGGACGATAGGCTGGCTATGTGCAATATGGCTATTGAAGCAGGAGGCAAGTCAGGCATTGTGGAGCCGGATCCTATTACATTTGAATATTTAGAAAAAACGACTAAGAAGAAAACACCCAAGGCCTGGTTTGAATTAAAGAGTGATGAAGATGCCCAGTATTGTCAGGTAAAGAAATATGACGTTTCCAAGTGGGAGCCGGTAGTAGCTATGCCGCATCTACCTAGCAATATCAAGCCTGTCAGTAAAGTGGGCAAAGTAAAACTGGATCAGGTGGTTATCGGTTCTTGTACTAACGGACGTATTTCTGACCTTAGGATAACCGCAAAAATTTTAAAAGGTAAGAAAGTAGCTCCTCATGTGAGGCTGATCATCATTCCGGCTACCCAGGAGATATATCTACAGGCAGCCAAAGAGGGATTATTTGAGACCTTTATTAATGCCGGAGCTGTTGTGTCAACGCCAACGTGCGGGCCTTGCCTGGGAGGCCATATGGGTATCTTGGCTGAAGGTGAGGCATGCTTGGCTACTACGAACAGGAATTTTATGGGCCGCATGGGGGATAAAAATAGCCTGGTATTTCTTTCAAGCCCTGCGGTCGCGGCGGCGAGCGCTGTGACGGGATTTATTACACATCCGGAGGCTGTTTGACCATGAAGAGTATCAAAGGTAAGGTGTATAAATTCGGCAATGATGTTAATACCGACGATATTATTTCGGCACGGTATTTGAATACTACTGACCCCAAGGAATTAGGGGCGCGTTGTATGGAGATCTTAGATCCTGATTTTTCAAAGAAAGTAAAGCCTGGGGATATCATTGTCGCAGGTAATAATTTCGGATGCGGCTCATCGCGCGAACACGCGCCCATCTCTATAAAAGGCTGCGGTGTTTCACTCGTGATAGCAAAGAGTTTTGCCAGGATATTTTACAGGAATTCTATTAATATCGGTTTGCCGATCATTGAATTAGGTAAAGCCGATGAGATTAGCCCGCTAGACGAGCTTGAAGTTGACATTATTAGCGGAGAGGTAAAAGACCTGACAACAGGTAAGACTTATCACGCTCAACCCTTTGCGCAATTCGTTTCTTCCATCATAGAAAAGGGCGGGCTTATGAATTGGATAAAAGCAAAAAATATAACTAACACCCGGCGCTAATCGGAATTGCGCCGGTGTTGTGTCAGTACACAATGGACAAAAATAAAATGCATAAGATAGCGGTAATATCGGGAGACGGCACGGGGCCGGAAGTGGTCCGTGAAGGGCTGAAGGTAATGGAGGCCGCGGGCAAAAAATTCGGCTTTAAATACGAGACAAAAGAATTTGATTTCAGCGGCAAAAGGTATCTTAAGACAGGAAAACTCGTTGACGATAAAGACGTCGAAGAATTAAAGAAATATGACGCTATTTACTTGGGCGCGGTCGGTGACCCGGAAGTAAAACCCGGAATATTGGAGGCAGGAGTATTGTTGAAATTAAGGTTTGCTCTTGACCAGTATATCAATTTACGGCCGGTGAAGCTGTATAATTCGGTATTTTGCCCTTTAAAGGATAAAAAACCTGAAGATATTGATTTTGTCGTTGTTCGTGAAAATAGCGAAGGCCTATATTTAGGTATGGGTGATTTTAAGAATAAAGGGGCAAAGGATGAGATCGCTACACAGATCTCGCATAATACGCGAAAGGGAGTAGAGCGCTGTATCCGTTACGCTTTTGAGTTGACTCGCAATAGGAACAAGAGAAAAACATTGATGCTTTGCGGAAAGACCAATGTTCTGACATTCGCCTGGGACCTTTGGCAGAGGACATTCAATGAGGTTGCTAAAGAATATCCTGATGTTAAGACTGAATATGCCCACGTTGATGCTACTACGATGTGGTTCGTAAAGAATCCGGAGTGGTTTGATGTGATAGTAACGGACAATATGTTTGGAGATATTATCACGGACCTGGGCGCTATGATACAGGGTGGTATGGGAATAGCGGCAGGCGGGAATATCAATCCAGAAGGTGTGTCTATGTTTGAGCCTATAGGCGGCTCTGCCCCTAAATATACAGGTAAAAATGTAATAAATCCATTGGCTGCCATATGCGCCGCGGGGATGTTACTTGAAAATATCGGCGAGAAAAAAGCGGCAAAGTCCATTGAGGATGCTGTTATTAATATAGTGCAAACTAAATTAAAGTCTTTGGCAGCCGGAAAGATGGGTTATTCGACGATTGAGGTAGGGGATCTGGTAGTCAAAAATTTGTAGGGAGAGGCAAAATTAATGCGCAAGAGATCTAAATACAATATAGCAGTGGTTGGCGTAGGTGTTGTCGGTATAGAGATGCTGAGGGTCTTAAAACAGAGGAATTTTCCTGTTGGCAACCTTAAGGTACTGGCGCGTTCCAGCCGCGATATTACCGTTGATGGCGTAAATTATCATGTTGACGCTATAACCCCTGAAGCTTTTGAAGGTGTAGATATAGCTCTTTTTGCCGGCACAGAAGGCGAGAAGGGCGCTGCTGTGACCTATGCTCCTGAAGCTGTTAAAAGAGGCGCAGTGGTAATTGATAACGGCGCTGATTTCCGTATGGAAGCTGATGTGCCGCTTGTCGTTCCAGAGGTCAACCCTAAAGACGTAAAAAAAGCCAAAAGGGGCATCATTGCTAACCCCAATTGTTCAACTATTCAGATGGTTGTGGCACTGTCGCCAATACATAAGCTCTATAAGATCAAACGGGTGATAGTTTCTACATATCAGGCTGCTTCGGGTGCTGGAAGCAAGGCTGTTGATGAACTTTTTAGCCAGACTAAAACCGTACTAAATAATGCCGAAGAAATTGCTACACGTGGCGGGTCAAATCTTCAATACGAAAGAGTAACTATAAAACCTGAGGCGTTGCCTCAGCGAATAGCTTTCAATGTTTTTCCTCATATAGGTAATTTTGCGGATTGTGATTTTACTTCAGAAGAATGGAAGATGGTCAAGGAGACCCATAAGATAATGCACAGTGATAAGATCATGGTATCTGCTACTACAGTGCGCGTGCCTGTTAAAACCGGGCACAGTGAGGCCATTTATGTTGAAACTAAAAAACCGGTCAATGTTGAAGAGCTAAAAAAAACTTTGTCCGCGGCTCCTGGTATTGTTGTGGTTGACGATGTAAAAAATTGCGGCTATCCTTTGCCTGCGGATTCCGAAGGCAAAGATGAGGTCTTTGTAGGCCGCATACGAAAAGACCCATATAATGAAAAGGGCCTGTGGCTTTGGGTGGTAGCCGACAATCTGCGTAAGGGTGCCGCGACCAATGCTGTTCAGATAGCGGAACTCCTTATAAAAAAATAGGCCTTCCTACCCAGAAAGGGTAGACCTTCCTGATTCCCCTGCGTAATATTAAACTTACTATAACGTATGACGGAACAAAGTATTGCGGCTGGCAGTCGCAGGGCGGCCGTCATTTAAGTACCGTTCAACAAACCATAGAAGAAGCCCTCCGCAAGATCCTTCTTAAAAAACCGCGTCTTATAGGTTCCGGCCGGACTGATGCCGGAGTCCATGCTCTTGCTCAGATAGCTAATTTTAAAACAAATAATCCGATCAGGCTTGAAAAGCTTCAGGCTGGTTTAAATGGCCTATTGCCTAAGGATATCGCGGTATTGAAAGTTGAAGATGCCCATTTGGATTTTCACGCTCGTTTCAATGCTTTGTCTAAGACGTATGCCTACTGCATACTCCCCTTAAATATCAAAGCGCCATTTGTCAGATCATTTGGCTGGTGTATCAAACATCCTTTGGATCTTGCGATAATGCGTCGGGAAGCAAAGTCTCTCTTAGGCAGGCATGATTTCAGTTCTTTTCAGGCTTCAGACAGGGCTGCGAGGCATTCGGTAGTTACCCTCAAGCGCATAGACATAAAGAGAGTTAAGGGCCACGAAGGCTTTCCTTTTTTAAAAAGCATGGAGCTGGTAATAATAGAATTAGAGGCAAGCGGTTTTCTGCGTAACATGGTACGCAATATCGTAGGGACTTTGGTTGACGTAGGCCGTGGAAAGTTCAAAGAAGGCGATCTTGCCAGGATCTTAAAGAAAAAAGACAGGAGGTCTGCCGGATTTTGCGCGCCTGCTTGCGGGCTTTATCTGGTGGATGTTGTCTATGGAAAATAGAAGGCCATCCTGGGATCTTTACTCATATCTGATATTTGTGGCTGTCGTAATGCTGCAGATATCAAATTGGCATAGATTGCCGCTTTTCTTAGATTGCTATTACCATCTTTCTGTCATGAGGGGTTTTGCCGATGCCGGAGGATGGGTGGGCTTGTCATTCTGGGACTACGCCTCTTTTGGACGGCCGCATCTGTATCCGCCTCTATTCCATATCTTGGAATTGATAGTGTTCAAGTGCGGGGCGAGCCCAATTCTGGTAGCAAAAATATTTGATGTTTCCATTTATCCATTATTCCTAGTTTGTTTTTGGTTTATCATAAGGAGCATTTATTCCAGGCAGGCTGCATTTTTTGCCCTGCTTTTGTCCATATCTTCGTATCCGCTTTATCTTTCCCTTGTGAACAATATACCTTTTACGATCGCTCTTATTTTTGGATTTCTGTCGTTCTATTTTATAAAAAAGAAGAGGATGCTGAGCGCTATTTTAATGCTTGCGCTTTCTTTGTATACCCATAGCTTGATGTCATTTGTCATGATCATTTCTATTATGCTTTACGGTATTTTCTTTAGCAACGATAGAAAGGCCTGTTTTTGGGCGGTTTTTTGGGCAATACTTCTGGCCTCTCCACTTATTTGCCATCAGTTAAAATATCTGGCGTTCATGCATAAAATAAGGGTAATGGAGTTTTATTATGCTCAGATAAACCCAAGCCTATATATTTTGGCTATTTTTGGACTTGCCATCGCGCTTAAAAAGAAGGGGGAGTATCTTTTTTTTGTAGCTTTGGGCATAGCGATATTTGTCTTGTTTTTTACGAACCGAGACCGGTTCTTTTCAGGCCATGGGCTCATACCTGCTGTTTTTTTCGCGGCCTTATGCCTTGAGTACTTTTTTAAAAAAGTTTCGGATAGAAAAAGCAAGCGCGGCTTATTTTTTTTCTGGGCGGTCATTGTGGGCGTATTCTTTGTGTTAACGCCGCTTGTGGTCATTTCGCCTTATAAAAAATCACCCACTCTTTTTTATAATTCCTGGATAGTGCCAGCCGGTGATTCAACGAAAGACATATATGCCGAAAAGGGAGGAACCTTTTATTATCCCAGGCTTATAGATGAAGCAGTGCGAGCGGTATCGCAAAATTCAAACCAGGATGATATCATCTTCTCAAACTATAATTATGGCGGCGGCATTATCTCCGTGCTTTCGCATAGAGCTACTTCAAATGCTATGTTGTTGGAGGTCTTGCCTTTTAAAGACATTGACGCGATCTCGGCCTCCAGTTTTGTGCTTTGGTTCAAAGACCCTGACGGCATATTCCCTTTGGAACTAAAGAATGCTGTCAGGCGTTATAACCTTAAAAAAGTAACCGAAACTGAGTTGGTGTATCTGTATGCCAACGAAGGCTGCACTTTTAAAAAGAAGGTGATACAGGCTAAAGTGCCTTTTGGCGTCTGTGTTCTTATCTTAATGGGTGTATTTTTTGTTATTTTTAAGGAAAAAATTAGTTGACACAGCCCTAGGGATATGTTATATTTTACGCCTTGTCCAACCTCGCATACTACGACTAGATGCTCGGTGGATTTCACTGAATTGTAAAGTCAAATTAAGGTTTTCAATGAAAACTTTTATAGCAAGCAGGAAGAATACTGACGCAGCAAAGAGAGATTGGTTCCTCGTTGATGCCAAGGGGCAGATACTGGGCCGTTTAGCAGCTAAGATAGCTACGGTGATCCGCGGCAAGCATAAGGCGACTTATACGCCTAATTTTGACGTTGGAGACCGCGTGGTTGTCATTAATGCTGAAAAGATCAAAGTCACAGGCAATAAGCTTAAAGAGAAGATGTATTTAAAGTATTCCGGGTATCCGGGCGGCTTAAAAAAGACTTCCCTTGAGGTTATGCTTGCGACCAAACCAACTGAGGTCCTAAAGGCGGCTGTGCGTAAGATGCTGCCGGCTAATCCCTTATCGCGCGATATGATCAAAAAACTTGATATTTACGCAGGCACGGAACATCCGTATAAAAAAATAGCGTTTAAGAAATTAGAGGTCTAACAATGGTAGAGGTTACAAAATATAAAGCAACCGGAAGACGCAAAGAAGCCGCGGCCAGGGTGCGGTTGGCTCATGGGCAGGGGAAGATAGTGGTTAATAAACTTCCCTATGAAAAGTATTTTACCAGAGAGACTGATCGTATTATCATCAATCAGCCTTTTGTGGCTACCAATACGGTCAATAAATTTGATGTTCAGGCTTTGGTGGATGGCGGCGGATTAACCGGACAGGCAGGGGCTTTGAGGCATGGTATATCCAGAGCGCTTTCTTCAATTGACACGGAATTCAAGGTCATTTTAAGGAAGGGCGGATATCTGACACGCGACCCGAGGACAAAAGAGCGTAAGAAGTATGGCCAAAAGGGCGCCCGCAAACGCTTCCAGTGGACGAAGAGATAAGGATGAGTTAAAAAAGCATACAACATATAGCAATACACTTAACCGCCGAGTCTCCTCGGCGGTTTTATTTTGAGACGAAAACCCTTGACGAGAACGCTTTTTTATTTTAACATAGTGAGACGACATTTCGTTATATTCTCGGCGGAAAATTAACACAACAAGTGTAGGCCTTCCCATACCGAATAAGGGAAGGGCCAAGGAGCCTAATAAAATGTTAAAAGTAGGCATAGTCGGAGCCCGGGGTTATACAGGCGAAGAGCTTATAAAATTACTGCTAGGTCACAGCGGAGTGCGATTGACTTATCTGGCGGCTACTTTAGAACAGGCAGTGCCGATAACGCAGGTATTTCCGTCTTTAAAAGGAAAGACCGAATTGAAATGTGAGAAATTTTCATACGAAAAAGCCTCTGAAAAGTGCGATCTTTTATTTTTGGCTTTGCCGCATACGGTCTCCATGGAAGTCGTTCCTAAATTGGCTAAGATGGGGAAGAAGATCGTAGACCTCAGCGCTGACTATCGGCTAAAGAATTTCGGAGTATACAAACAATGGTATCATAAAGCGCACAAAGACAAGAAAAACCTGAAAAAATTCGTTTATGGTTTGCCTGAATTATATCGTGAAAAAATAAAGAAGTCTGACTTTGTAGCTAACCCAGGATGCTATCCTACTGCGTCTATTTTAGGGATAGTGCCGGCGCTTGTCTCTGGGCTTGCTGACCCTGATAGTATTATCATTGACGCTAAATCAGGCGCTTCAGGGGCCGGAAAAAAGTCTACTCTGGATTTTTCTTTTTGTGAGCTCAACGATAATTTTAAAGGGTATAAATTCAACGTTCATCAGCATTCTCCGGAGATAAACCAGGAGTTATCCAAAGTATCAACGTCTAAGGTAAATGTCGTATTTTGCCCGCATCTTCTGCCTGTAAAGTGCGGGATATTCGCAACGATATATATACGCCTTAAAAGCCATGTTGCAGAAGGCAAGATAGAGGATATCTACAAAAAGTTCTATAAACTGGAGCCTTTTGTGAGGGTCAGGGAAACAGGTGTTCTTCCTGAGTTGAAAGATGTTGTCGGGACTAATTTCTGCGACATAGGGCTAATTTACGATGGGGCGCGGAAGCTTCTTATCGTGACTTCAGTTATTGATAACCTGATCAAGGGCGCGTCGGGGCAGGCTGTGCAGAATATGAACATTATGTGTGGTTTTAATGAAAGGACAGCTTTGTTATGAGCCTGCAGTTTGATTCCGGCATTCTTCCCCAGGGTTTTAAGGCCTGTGGTATTGCGGCAAAAATAAAAAAAAGCGGCAAAAAAGACCTGGCGCTTTTTTATTCAACGCTGCCATGTGCAGCGGCCGGTCTTTTTACGTCTAATCGAGTCAAGGCGGCGCCCCTTGAGATAAGCCGCAGGCATCTGACGAACGGGAGTATTAAGGCTGTTATTGTCAACAGCGGTAATGCCAATTGCATGACCGGCAAAAAGGGATTGCTTGATGCTATAGCTACAACACAGCTTGTTGCTAAAAGCCTCGCGATCGGAGCTGGGCAGGTTTTAGTATCTTCTACGGGCATCATTGGCAAGCCGCTTCCTATGGAAAAAATAAGGGCAGCTGTCCCTGCTCTGGCCGGTAAGCTTTCTGTTCATGGGTTATCCCAGGCAGCTTCATCTATTTTAACAACGGATACTTTTAGAAAAGAAGTTTCAAAGACGTTAAAAATAGGCACAAAGAAAGTTGTCATTTCAGGCGTTGCTAAGGGCGCGGGTATGATAGCCCCTCAAATGAAGCAGGCGACCATGCTTGCTTATATTTTTACCGATGCTTCTGTTACAAAACCGGTTTTAAAGAAAGCGCTCAAAGAAGCGGTTGATGTTTCTTTTAACGCGATCACAATTGACGGTTGTATGAGCACCAATGATACTGCTATCGTCTTGGCTAACGGCGCCTCCGGCATAGCGCCTATCAAGAGCGGTACTGCCGGTGAGGCTGCTTTTTGTATAGCGCTTAAAGAAGTTTGTTTAGCATTGGCCAAAATGATCGTTCGCGACGCTGAGGGAGCGACCAAATTTATTGAGATACGGGTCAAGGGCGCTTCTAACTATTCTTTGGCAAAGCAATCGGCTTTCAGCGTAGCTAATTCCAATCTTTTCAAGTGCGCTATGTTCGGCTCTGACCCTAATTGGGGCAGGATCGCTGCCGCGTTAGGCTCTGTCCCATCGGCGTTAAAACCTGAAAAGCTGGATATTAGTTTGAATAAAAAACCAGTTTTTAAGAACGGCAGGCCTATTGCTGTTAAGAATAATAAGTTTTTACGGGGCAGTAATGTGCTGGTGGATATTGACCTGCACATCGGAAGAGCAGAGGCTTGTGTTTATACCTCAGACCTATCTTACGGATATGTGAGGATCAACGCGGATTATAATTGAAAATGATGTACCCCTTGCCTAGACGCTTCGAAAATTCTCTACGATAATTTTCGAGCAGGCTTCGGGGTTGATTTTGTAAGGAAGTAAACCTAGAAAGGCAAGATCAATGGATGAGGCTATAAAAAAGGCTGATGTTTTAATAGAAGCGCTTCCCTATATAAAGGAGTTTCGCAAGAAAGTCTTTGTCATTAAGTATGGCGGAAGTATTTTAAGCGAAGATTCTATTCGTAAGGGCGTACTTGAAGACATGGTTTTTTTAAGTTTTATGGGTATAAAGACCGTTCTTGTGCACGGAGGCGGGCCGAATATATCCGAGAAGTTAAAGAAGATAGGCAAGAAGTCTGAGTTCGTAGGCGGCATGAGGGTAACTGACGCCGAAACGCTGACTGTAGTGGAAGAGGAGCTCAATGAATTGAATAAATTGTTGGTCAGCGATATAAAAAAGATAGGAGGCCTGGCAGTCGGGCTTAGCGGCAAAGACCATGGGATCATCAGATCAAAGAAGTTGGAAGGCCCGCAGGACCTTGGATTCGTCGGGCTAGTTTCCAGTATAAATAAAGAATTGATAGAAAAAGAATTAAAAGCAAACTCCATAGTAGTTATTTCACCTATGGGCGTTGATGATAAAAAAACAGTCTACAACATCAACGCGGATGAGGCGGCATCGCATGTAGCGGCTGCTTTTGAAGCAGAGAAGTTCGTTCTGTTGACGAATGTGCGGGGTGTTATGAGAGACCCTGAGAACCCCGAATCTCTTATAGGCAGTTTACGAGTTGAAGATATAAACACGCTCATAGACCAGAACGTGATCCAGTCGGGCATGATACCTAAGGTCAATGCCTGTCTTGACGCTTTAAAGGGAAATGTTAAAAAGACCCATATTATAGACGCGCGCCTTCCACACGCGCTTTTGCTTGAGATCTTTACTGACCAGGGTGTTGGGACGGAAATAGTAAAATGAAAAAAGAAGAGATATTCCAGGCTTACAAAGACTATATTATGCCGACCTACACAAAAATGCCTTACATCTTTGTTAAAGGCAAAGGCAGTAAGCTCTGTGATATAGACGGCAAAGAATACCTGGATTTTTTTCCGGGATGGGGAGTAGGCAATGTAGGCCATTGTCATCCGGCTGTAATGTGCGCTGTGCGTGACCAGGTGGCAAAGCTGATACACCTGCCTAATAACTATTACCATCCGGCTCAGGCTAAGTTGGCTACCGAGATAATTCGCCTGTCTTTTCCGGGTAAGGTATTTTTTTCTAACTCGGGAGCTGAGGCGAATGAAGCGGCCATCAAGCTGGCGCGGGCATTTGGTTCAAAGGATGCGCCACAGCCGCGGTATGAGATCATTACTTTTGAAAACGCGTTCCATGGGCGGACATTAGCTACCATAACGGCTACAGGCCAGAAGAAGTATAGCCGGGGTTTTGAACCGCTGGTAGAAGGGTTTAAGACAAATCTGCTTATGAATGATCTTAGCGCTTTAGAAAAAGCTGTGACGCAAAATTCAGTTGCTATACTTTTGGAGGTCGTGCAGGGCGAGGGTGGTATCAACGTAGCAGACATTGATTTTATGCGCAAAGTAAGAAAGTTATGTGATGAGCGCAAGATGTTATTGATCATTGACGAGGTCCAGACAGGCATGGGCCGGACAGGCAAGATGTTCGGATTCCAGCATTATGGAATAATCCCTGATATCATCACGCTTGCTAAATCACTTGGTGGTGGTTTACCAATAGGATGTATGGTCGCCAAAAAAGAGATAGCTGATATTTTACAGCCTGGCATGCACGCGTCTACTTTCGGCGGCAGCCCTATAGTTTGTAAGGCTGCTTTGGGCGTATTAAAGGCAATAGAAAAAGATAAGTTGTTATGTAACGCTCTCAAGATGTCGCCTTACATCTTTGAGAAGCTGGATGTTTTAAAGAAGAAATATAAAGTAATAAAGGATGTCCGTGGATTGGGGCTAATGATAGGTATTGAGCTTGATATCAATGGAAAAGAAGTGGTTGAGTTTTGTCTTAAGCAGGGGTTATTGATCAATTGCACGCACGATACTGTGTTGCGGCTTATGCCGGCGTTGAACGTTACGAAACGCCAGATAGATACGGCAGTGCGGATATTGGATATGGCGTTAGCGAAAATAGCAAATTAACACCCGGCGCTCGGCACCTTGCCCTTAAAGGAAATGGGCAAGTGTTCGCCTAGTGGCGAATGTTGAGTTTTCTACTCAAGGAGTGTGGTATGGCGAATAAAAAGGATTTTATTTCAATTTCGGATCTTTCTTTTGAAGAGATCCACGGGATATTCAAAAAGACAGAGGAATTAAAAAAGAATAAATTCCAGGATGGTTTTAAGAATAAAGCCGTTGGCCTTATTTTTCAGAAACCGTCCTTGAGGACGCGTGTATCTTTTCAGGTCGGTGTCTGGCAGTTGGGAGGCCAGTGCATGTCTTTGTCTCCGGCCGAAGTCAATATAGGCGTTCGAGAGACGATCAAGGACGCGGCTTTGACGCTATCTCGCTACCTTGACCTTATTGTTGCCCGAGTATTTAAGCACAGGGAAGTAGAGGAATTAGCGCAGTATTCGCTTGTACCTGTCATTAATGGATTAAGCGACCTTTTCCATCCATGCCAGGCGTTAGCTGATATATTTACTTTGAAAGAAAAGCGGGGTGAACTTAAAGGCCTTACGCTGAGTTATATCGGAGACGGCAATAATGTATGTAATTCATTATTGCAGATAACTAGTATATTAGGCATCAATATGAATGTGGCATCACCTAAAGGTTTTACGCCTGATAAGGATATCTTGCACCTATCGCAGGTCCAAGCAGCAAAGACAGGGGCTCGTATTTCAATAACACTTGATCCTAAAGAAGCGGCACGCAACACTGATGTCCTGTATACCGATGTATGGGCCAGCATGGGCCAGGAGAGGGAAGCAGCCAAGCGGGCAAAGATATTCAAGAAATACCAGATAAATTCGGACCTGGTAGCTGTAGCTAAAAAGAATGTTTTAATAATGCATTGTTTGCCTGCGCACAGAGGCATGGAGATATCTGATGATGTGATGGATAGCCCTAACTCAGTTGTTTTTGATGAAGCAGAAAATAGGCTGCATGTGCAGAAGGCGATAATGCTTAAATTGATCGGAAAATAATTACACCCGGCGCTTATAAGGCACCCCGCGCTTATAAGGAATTGCGCGGGTGTGCGCTCAGTAGCGCAAATTGCGCCGGTGTTTCGCTAAATAAAACGTTTATGGGCTCAAGGAGGATATTGTGAAGAAAGTCGTGTTAGCTTATTCGGGCGGCCTGGATACGTCCTGCGCCATTAAATGGCTTAAAGATAGAGGCTATGAAGTCGTAGCTTTCATCGGAGATGTTGGCCAGGGCGAGGATTTCGCGCAAGTTGAAAAGAGGGCTTTAAAGACCGGCGCCAAAAGGGTCTATGTAGGTGATTTAAAACAGGAGCTCATCAGCGATTATATCATTCCTACGCTGCAGGCTAATGCAGCTTACGAAGGTAAGTATCTTCTGGCTACGGCATTGACACGGCCTTTGATAGCCAAGCATTTGGTAGAAGTGGCTCATAGAGAAAAGGCTACGGCTATAGGCCATGGTTGCACAGGTAAAGGCAATGACCAGGTGCGGTTTGAAGTGACAGCGCACATCCTTGATCCAAAGCTTGAAATTGTGGCGCCTGTAAGGGAGTGGGAGTTTAAGTCAAGAGAAGAGGAAATAGATTACGCCAAGCGTAACAATATCCCTTTAAATGTCACTAAGAAAAAAGTCTACAGTATAGATAAAAATCTGTGGGGCATCAGCATTGAATGCGGCGTTTTGGAGGATCCTTATCACGAGCCGCCAAAGGATGTTTATCAGTTGACACTAGCGCCTGAGGACGCGCCTTCAAAGCCTACCTATATAGAGATAGGGTTTGATAAAGGCATTCCTGTTTCCATCAACGGAAAAAATATGGAATTGTCTGTTCTTATCCAACAATTGCATGAAGCAGGTGGCAAAAACGGCGTAGGCAGAGTGGACATGGTCGAGAATAGGCTTGTGGGTATTAAGTCACGGGAGATCTACGAGTTCCCCGCGGCTACGTGCCTTTATACGGCGCATAAGGACCTGGAGAGCTTAGTATTAGACAGAGAACTTCTGCATTTTAAGCAGTCGCTTGAACAAAAATACGCGGAGCTTGTGTATTACGGCTTATGGTTCTCAGAGCTAAAAACTTCTTTAGACTCTTTTGTTAAGCATACGCAGAAGAATGTCACAGGTACTGTGCGGCTGAAACTTTATAAGGGCAATTGTATTGTTGTGGGCAGGAAGTCTCCAAAGTCTCTGTATAAGGAGTCGCTTGCCACATATACCGAAAAAGATAAATTTGACCAGAAGCTCGCTGAAGGTTTTATTAGGCTCTGGGGATTACCTTTTCAAAGATAGTTGACGATTTAAAACCGAGGTAAAAAATGGCTAAAAAACTTTGGGGTGGCCGGTTCGCAAAAAAGACGCATCCGCTTCTTGAAAAGTTCGGTTCGTCTATAGCAACTGATCATCGTCTTGCTGAGTGCGATCTTGTGGGGTCTTTTTTGCACATACATGTCTTATATGGCGCCAAGCTTATTTCACAGGCTGATCTTTCGGTGCTAAAGAAAGGGATCATATCATTGCTTTCTGATGTGCAAAAGGGAAAATTCAAATACGACGCATCCAGTGAAGACATACACACGTGTTTGCAGAACGCGCTTGAAAAAAAGTTAGGCAAAGTGGTCGATAAATTACAGACTGCCCGGTCAAGGAATGACCAGGTCGTTTTTGACACAAAAGCTTATTGCATGCAGGAGGCGCAAGCACTTCACAGGACCCTCTCTGAGCTTAACAATAGCTTAAAAGAACTTGGGAAGCGGTATTCATCAATGGTAATACCTGGTTATACGCACATGCAGCACGCGCAGCCTGTTTATTTTAAGGACCATGTGGGCGCGTATGCGGCTATGTTCGTTGAAGACGAAGCCCGGCTTGAGTGTTTTGTCGGCCGGCTGGAAATAACTTTGGGTTCAGGTGCTTTGGCAGGAACACCTATAGAGGCATCTATCTATAAGTCGCAAATAAAAAAGGCGTTAAAGGAACTAAAGATAGATGATTCTATCTTTAAGGTCGCGCCTCCCAAAAATAGTATTGTTACAGTGGCTGATCGCGATTTTGTGCTTGAGCTTCTTTCGGTCTTGGCTATAGTGGGCACGCATATTTCGCGCCTGGCTGAAGATTTTATTCTTTGGTCAACAAAAGAGTTTGATTTTATAGAGATAGGCGATGAATTTTGTACTGGCAGCTCACTTATGCCACAGAAGAAAAATCCGGATGCTTTAGAGTTGATGCGGGGAGCTAGCGGTATCCTGTATGGGAATCTTGTCGCCGTAATGGCTACAATGAAGGGGTTGCCCCTATCGTACAACAGGGACATGCAATGGGATAAACAGCCGCTTTTTTCTTCATTTGATATTGTCAGATATGAGGTCAACATCCTTTGCCAGCTTCTGAAGTCAATAACGATGAAGAAGGCAAGCGTGGATAAACAACTTCAGGATGAATCACTTTATGCCACTGACCTGGCGTATTACCTTGTGTTCAAAGGCGTATCGTTCAAGGAGGCGCACGAAAGCGTTGGCAAGCTTATACGGTTCTCATTATCAATGAATAAAAAGATAAAGTCGATGAGCGACGATGAACTGAAACAATTTTCGCCGCATTTTAATAAAACGGATGTATTGAAAAGGTTTGACCCGGTTTTTTCAGTTAATTCTAAAAAGTCTGTCTTAAGATAGGTATAAAAACTTGACCCCTTGATTATTCGCTTAAAAATCTCAGGCATAAAACGCCTGACATTTTCTACGCAATCTTCGGGGTAAATCCGCCGGGGGCGGATTTAGGAGCTCCAATGCACGATTTTAAATACCTGGATAACGAGCTTTATTGCGAAGGAGTGCGCCTTGAAGGTTTAGCGCTTAGGTTCGGCACGCCTCTCTATGTTTACAGTTATAATACGCTTATTGACCATTATCGTAAGTTGAAAGAGGCGTTTGCTTCTATTAAACCTTTGATATGTTTTTCCGTTAAATCAAACTCCAATCTTTCTCTGTTAAAAGCGCTGACGGACAAAGGCGCTGGGCTAGACATTGTCTCAGGTGGGGAGTTATACCGCGCTCAACGTATAAAAGCTGACCCGAAAAAAATAGTCTACGCGAGCGTAGGTAAGACAAGAGAAGAGATAGAGGCAGCTATAAAATACGGCATCCTCTTTTTCAACGTTGAATCGCTTCAGGAGCTTGGCCTGATAAGTGAGGTGGCGTGTAGTTTAAAAAAAGACGTTAACGTTTGCGTGCGCATCAATCCTAATGTTGACCCGCACACTCACCGTTATATAACGACAGGCACGGTAGAGAGTAAATTCGGTGTTGATTTTGACACAGCGCGCATAATATTTTTAAACAAAGAAAATTTCAAAAGGGTCAATATTTTAGGTTTACACGTTCACATAGGTTCCCAGATAACCCAGGTCGCGCCTTTCCTGGCAGCGCTGCGCAGGGTAATTGAATTTATAAACGTTTTAAAAAATATGGGCATACGCCTGGAGTGGCTTAACATCGGAGGCGGGCTCGGTATTATTTATAAAGAAGAAAAGCCACAGACAGCCGAGGAATTTGCTTTTCGTGTAGTGCCCTTATTAAAAAAGACAGGCTTAAAGATAATTTTAGAACCCGGCCGTTTTATCGTAGGCTCAGCCGGAATTTTGGTGACGCGTGTCATTTATGTCAAAGACGCGCCGAAAAAAAGGTTTGTTGTGGTAGATGCAGGCATGAACGATCTGATAAGGCCTTCTTTGTATGATGCCTATCATGAGATCAAACTATTAAAGAAAAACTTGATGCAGGGCGCTTTAAAGAGGTCTGATGTTGTTGGCCCTATTTGCGAAAGTGGTGATTTTTTGGCTAAAGAAAGGGATTTGCCGATCTTAGACCCTGGCACATTCTTAGCTTGTATGGGAGCAGGGGCATATGGGTTCTCTATGTCGTCTAATTATAATTCAAGGCGCAGGGCTGCCGAGGTTTTAGTCAAAGGCAAAAAAGTTTACCTGGTGCGCGAGCGTGAAAAATTAAGTGACCTCGTAAAGTCAGAGAGGGTCGTTAGGTTATGAAAACATTTAAGTTCACAAAAATGCAGGGTTCTGGCAATGATTTTGTGGTTATAGATGCCGCCGGGTCTAAAAAGTTTACGGATCTAGCGAAGCTGGCGCAAGAGATATGCCACAGGAAATATGGCATAGGCGCAGATGGTGTGTTGTTCATGGAAAAAACTAATAGAGCTGATATTCGCATGAGGATATTTAACGCTGACGGCTCAGAGGCCCAGATGTGCGGTAATGGCGCCAGGTGCGCTGCTCTTTGGGTAAGCGAAAAACGTAGATCGCAAAGCGAAAAGTTAAAAATAGAAACCAAAGCCGGTATCATAGAGGCGCTTGTTATCGAAGGGGACACCCGGCCCAATAGGAAAGGCCGGTGTGCCGCTTTCTGCGGCACTGTAAAAATAAAGTTGACCGACCCGCAAGACATGAAACTTGACCTGCATGTTGTTGTGCATGGAAAAGACCTGGAGGTCGATTTTATAAATACAGGCGTGCCGCACGCTGTCATTGAGGTAGAAGATATAGAGAAGATCAAAGTCAAAGATATCGGGCGCGCCATACGACGCCATGAGGCCTTTAGGCCTGCAGGAACGAATGTTGATTTTATAAAAGTCGCTAATAATGGCAATGTTCTGGTAAGGACCTATGAGCGCGGGGTTGAAGATGAGACATTGGCATGCGGAACAGGGTCAGTTGCTTCGGCGATAATCGCGACCTTGAATACCGGAGGGGAATCAATAGACCGTCCTGGAGTCTCGCATAAAGTTTTTGTAGAAACAAAAAGCGGCGAGACACTGACCGTTTATTTTAAAGCGTCTAAGAAGAAAATAACCGATGTTTGGCTTGAAGGAAAAGCGCAGATCGTGTTTACAGGCAGTTACGCAGTATAAAAGCGAGGGGAATTTTATGTTCAAGGGGTCTATTGTAGCGATAGTCACGCCGTTCACGAAAAAAGGCGAAGTTGACGAAAGCACATTAACAAAATTAGTAGAGTTCCACATAAAGAACGGTACTGACGGTATTGTGCCTTGCGGCACGACCGGTGAATCGGCAACACTTAATTACGAAGAGCATGAACGCGCTATTGAGGTCTGTATCAAGGCTTCTAATAAAAGAGTGCCGATAATAGCCGGCACAGGCTCTAACTCTACACAGGAAGCTATAGAGATGAGTCTGAAAGCGAAAAAGGCAGGGGCTGACGGTTTGCTTTTGGTTTCTCCTTATTACAACAAGCCTACGCAAAAAGGTTTGTATCTTCATTTTAAGGCAATAGCTGATAAAGTGGGTTTGCCGATCATTCTTTACAATATAGCTTCACGCACCGGCGTTAATATTGAGCCTGAGACCATAGCGAAATTGGCCACTGATTGTAAAAATATAGTGGCAGTGAAAGAAGCAAGCGGCTCTCTGGACCAGATGTCACGAATAATCGCTTTATGCGGGGCAAAAATTACCATGCTTTCAGGTGATGATTCCTTAACGCTTCCGCTTATGGCTATAGGCGGTGAGGGTATAATTTCTGTGGTAGCGAATATCATACCTAAAGATGTAAAGGCAATGGTCACGGCATTCAGTGAGGGAGATGTGCGCGCAGCGCAGCGCCTTCATTTTAAGATGTTGCCTCTCATTAAAGCTGTATTTATTGAGACTAATCCTATACCTGTAAAAACTGCTATGGGATTGATGGGCCTTTGTGAGCCATCGCTTAGATTGCCTATGTGTGAGATGGCGCCGGAGAACCTGGCAAAGCTAAAAACTGCCATGAAAGATTACGGTTTATTATGATCAAATTAGGCGTTAGCGGCGCCCTAGGTAAGATGGGCGGCCGCATTATTACTTTGGCTAGCGCGGATCCGGATCTCAAGGTTGTTTTGGCGCTTGAAAAATTGGGCCATCCTTTGTTAGGGGAAAAAGTCGCAGGGCTCAATGTCGTATCTGATCACGAAAAAATAAAGGACATTGATTGCTTAATTGATTTTACTACACCCGATGCTACTCTTGAGCACATTAAGCACTGCCTTAAGTTTAGAAAGGCAGTCGTCATAGGGACTACAGGATTCTTGCCCCAAGCAAAACAAGAGATAGCGCTTGCCGCGCGTAAGATCCCGATCGTCTTTTCTCCGAATATGTCCATAGGCGTTAACTTACTTTTTGAGCTTGTTCGAGAGGCTGCGGCTCAACTTACTCCTGATTATAAGATAAGCATGACCGAGGCCCACCATAGTCACAAGAAAGACGCTCCTTCAGGCACTGCCAAATTCCTGGCACAGATAGTCAAAGAGGAACGAGGAGATATTGATATAGACATCAGATCTATCCGCGAGGGTGAGATCGTTGGCGATCATGAGGTCGTATTTGAAAGCTCATGGGACACCATTAAACTTTCTCATTCGGCAAAGACCAGGGACATTTTCGTGCAGGGCGCGTTGCAGGCTGCTAAGTTCGTCGCAAAAAAGAAATCAGGGCTTTTCGGAATGGCTGATGTGTTGGGAAACACCCGACGCTAATAGGAATTGGGCCCTTCCTTTATATGGAATTAGGAAGGCCCATCCTTTATGGATTGCGTCGGTGTTGTGTCTTCTACACAAGGAGATGAAATGAACATTGCAATATCCAAGAAATTAGAGAGTTTGCCACCTTATTTATTCGCTCAGATAGACGCGGCCAAGAGGAAAGCTAGGCAGGAAGGCAGGAATATCATTGATCTGGGAGTAGGCGATCCGGATATTGCGACACCGCCTTTTATAATAGAGAAGTTATATGAAGCAGCTAAGGATCCAAAGAACCATCGCTACGCGCTTGACCAGGGTATGCCTGAGCTAAGGCAGGCAATAGCTGATTGGTATAAACAAAGGTTTAACGTTGACCTGGACCCGGAAAAAGAAGTCCTTCCTTTGATAGGTTCAAAAGAAGGTATAGCGCATCTGCCTGTAGCGCTGATCGATAAAGGAGATGTGGTGCTTATTCCTGACCCGGGTTACCCGCCCTATAGGAACGCAACTATTCTTGTGGATGGAAAACCTCAGAGTATGGCGCTTAGGCAGAGTAATGGTTTTTTGCCTGATCTGGATGGCATCTCCGAAAGAAACGCAGAAAAGGCGAAACTAATGTTTTTGAATTTTCCGAATAACCCTACTAGCGCGACCGCTGATAAAGGGTTTTTTGAGAAAGCCGTTGCTTTCGCGTCTAAATTTAACGTTGTCGTAGCGCATGATGCCGCGTATTCAGAGATCGCCTTTGACGGTTATAAACCTTCGAGCTTTTTGGAGGTGCCAGGTTCAAAAGACGTGGGAGTTGAATTTCATTCCTTATCAAAGACATTCAATATGACGGGTTGGAGAATTGGCTGGGTCTGTGGAAACAGCACGGTCGTGTCAGCCTTAGCAAAGGTCAAATCAAATATCGATTCCGGTATTTTCCAGGCTGTGCAGATCGCAGGAATTGCTGCGTTGAAAGAGGGCGCGTCAGTAATTGAACAGAACAATAAGATCTATGGAGAGCGCGTCCAGGTATTTGTTGAAGGCCTTAGCGCTTTAGGCTGGAAGATAGACAAACCCAAGGCTTCTTTTTACGTCTGGGCAAAACTGCCTAGGAAAGCTAAATCATCCATTGAATTCGCGCAAATACTTTTAGATAGGGCTAATATTGTTGCCACCCCCGGTGTAGGTTTCGGTAAATACGGCGAGGGTTATGTGCGCTTTGCTATGACCGTTGATAAAGAAAAGCTTAAGGAAGCTGTCGGACGCATGAAAGTTTACCTGGTCGATCAATTTTGATAATGTGCTTTAAGAAACATCTTGAAAGGACCGTTAATGGGTTTTTGGGATGATTTTTTGGATCTTTTGGCTAAATTATCAGGTTTTTTAAGAAGGTTTTCGAAAAATGAAAAGGAGGCTTTGATCATGAAAGCATTAAAATCAATAGTCGGTATTTTTATTCTATTTTTATTTATTTCGAGTTTTGGTTGGATCAATGTACATCCGACACAGGTGGCCGTTGAGATCAATAAAGTAGCGCATAAGGTTTCTGATACGCCCAAAGGTGTCGGATATCATTTTTTTAACCGCTGGATAACTGACATGGTTGTTTATAAAGTTGCAGCTAGGGCGTTTCCCGGTGATACGGAAGGCAATGAGAACTCAAAGAAGTATAACCTTGAGCTGAAAACAAATGACGGACAGAACATCTCAGTTGATCTAACTGTTATTTACGCGCTCAAGGCAAAGGAAGTTTCTTTGTTGCATCAGATGGTAGGCCAGAACTTTGAAGACCAGATATTATTGCCTCAAATACGCTCTGAAGCAAGGTTGGCAATAGGCGGTTATTCGGCAGAAGAGATCTATCAGGGCAAAGTGCGTGAGGAGATACAGCAAAGGATCAAGGATAAACTGACTAAATCACTTGAACAATATCCTGCTATTCAAATACATGACGCTTTGATAAGGCATTTTCAGTTTAGTCAGGCATTTGAAAGCGCGATTGAACAAAAGAAGTTAGCTGCTCAAGGCGTAGAGATCAATAAAAATAAGGCATTGTCACAAGAACAAGAAGCATTACGAGTTGAGGCGGAAGCTCGTGGTAATAAATTAAGGGTCGTTCAGGAAGCTGAAGGCCGTGCCCAGTCAGCAAAGATAGAAGCTGACGCGAGACAGTATCAGTTAGAAGCAGAAGCAAAGGGTAATTTAGCTATTTATAAAGCAGATGCTGAAGGTAAAAAGCTGCAAGCGGAAGCTTTAGGCGGCGGACAGAATGTCGTGGCTTTAAAGGTGGCGGAAAAGCTTTCAGATAAGCTTCAGGTTTATGCGTATCCTGTGGGAGAGCATTCAACATCTGTAATGGATGTTTCAGGGTTGTTTGGAGAAATGTTTAAGAAGAAATAATGGTATGTTATATTGGCGTAGGTTCAAATCTTGGCGATAGGCTTAAAAATATAAGAGCGGCAGTTGCTTCTTTGAAAAAAATAAAAGGTATTGCCGTTAAGAGATGCTCAGGGCTTTATGAGACAGAGCCAAAAGGCGGTCCCGAGGGCCAGAGTGATTATTTTAACTTAGTGTTAGAAGTGGAGTCCCGGTTTTCAGTGCGTGAGTTGGTTATAGAGCTAAAGGCCATTGAAAAAAGCCTGGGCCGCAAGGTAAACTCAACGCGCTGGGGCGAAAGAGAAATAGATCTGGATCTTCTTTTGTATGGCAGCGAAGTAGTAAATGAGGCAGATCTTATAGTGCCTCATCCGTTGATACAGGAGAGGTTCTTTGTATTAAAACCTTTGAATGACCTGGCACCCGGTTTAAAACATCCGTTAAGTGGCCTTAAAGTGTCAGAAATGCTTAAGTCCTTAAAAGAGCGCAGCCGTTGGAGGGAAGTCCATGAAGAGATTGTACCGTAAGGCCGATTCAAAAAAGATCGCAGGCGTTTGTTCAGGCCTGGGTGAATATTTTAACGTAGACCCGACTTTAGTCAGGATCATTTTTTTGCTGGTGACTTTTTTCTGGGGATTCGGCGTCTTGGTTTATTTGGTATGTTGGATGGCTATGCCTTCCAAAGATGAAATAAAAGAGTAGGATAAGTCCTTTGTGAAGATAGTTAAAAAAATAAGTATCCTAGCGAAAGAAATAAGCCGCTTAAAACGCAGTGGCAAACGAGTGGGCCTTGTGCCTACTATGGGCTGTCTGCATGAGGGACACCTTTCCCTCGCGCGCGGCGCAAAAAAAGAAAATGACATTGTAGTCGTAAGTATATTTGTAAATCCCACCCAGTTTGGCCCAAAAGAGGACTTCCAAAAATATCCCAGAGATTTAAAAAAAGACCTGCGTTTTTTAAAAGGGCTTTGCGATATTGTTTTTATCCCTTCAGCTAAGGAAATGTATCCGGAGAGTTGCTGCACTTTCGTTGAGGTCAGGGGGACAAGCGATATCCTGTGCGGAAACACAAGAAAAGGCCACTTTGTCGGGGTCACTACCATAGTTTCTAAGTTATTCAATATTGTTCTTCCTGATAACGCGTATTTCGGCCAAAAGGACGCTCAGCAGGCTGTGATAATAAAAAAAATGGCTCGTGACCTGGATTTTCCTGTAAGAGTATCAGTACTACCTATTATCCGGGATAAAGACGGCCTTGCCTTGAGTTCGCGCAACACCTATCTTTCGGAGGGCGAGCGCAACGATGCTGTTGTTTTGTTCCAGGCATTGAGATCGGCCCAACGCTTGGTCAAACAGGGGGCAAAAGATACTTCTAAGATAAAATGTATTCTGTCGGATTTTATAGGCCGCACAGCTTCGGCACGTATTGATTATATTGAAATAGTCGATCCTGACACTCTTGGACCGGTTAAGGCCATTGAGAAGCAAGCACTATTGCTTTTGGCGGTCTATATCGGTAAAACACGGCTGATCGATAATGCGCCATTGAAACTGAGATAGAATATCATGAGTACGAAAAAATTCACAAAGATCGGTATAGTAGGTTGCGGTGCGATAGGGACGAGCCTTGCCTTATTGATAGATAAAAGATTAAGTAACGCGAGAGTTTCTTGCTTATGTGACATAGATGAGCTAAAGAGCCATGTATTGAAAAAGAAACTTGGCTACGGAACAATTTGCTCTCTTAAGCAGGCTATCAAGAAGAGCGATCTGGTGGTAGAGGCTGCTAGCGCAAAAGTGTCTTTTGAAATAGCTAGACAGGCGCTTCTTTGCGGAAAGAATGTTCTGGTTATGAGCATCGGAGGCATCTTAGGTTTCGAAAAAAAGCTTTTTGACCTAGCTAAAAAAAATAAGGCAATGATCTATTTTCCCAGCGGTGCTATTTGCGGTTTAGACGGGCTTAAAGCGCTTATCCCTGCAGGCATAGATTCAATTAGTTTAAGGACAATGAAATCTCCCCGGGCTTTGGAGGGGGCGGATTATATCGTTAAAAATAATATAGATTTAAGCCTGATCAAAGAGGATACGGTGATCTTTAGCGGAGAAGCTTATGAGGCTGTTAAGGCATTTCCTCAGAATATCAATATCGTGGCTCTTTTGACGATTGCCGCAGGCGGCCTTTGTGTCCCGAAGGTTGAGATCATCGCTTCACCCGGACAGGCTAGGAATGTCCATATAATTGAAATAGTGTCAAAGGCGGCGCGTCTTTTGATAAGATGCGAAAACGTTCCAAGCCCTGATAATCCTAAGACGAGTTATTTGGCTGTGCTATCGGCTTTTTTAGTTATTTCCGGCATCTCGGATGTTGTCAGCATCGGTTCTTAACGGTCGTTGTCATAATTTATAAAGGAAGGGGGGTGATTTTAGATGGCTCAGAAAGTTGCTAAAGTTGGAGTGAAGAGGCAGAAAGGTTTTCTTTACTTCATTGATAAGAACGGCGATGTTTCTTGCGCAGTAATGGCAAGAGGCAAGAAGAAGGGCGGTAAGCCTAAGAAGGTCGCCAAGGTCGGCATAGACAAGAAAGATGGTTACCTCTATTTTCTTGATAAGCAGGGTGATATTTCCTGCGCGAAGCTAGTCCGTGGCGGAAAGAAGAAAAAAGGTAAAAAGTAGAAGTGTAAATAAAAAACCCCCGCTGTTTCGTTTTGCTAGAGATAGCTAAGCAAAGCAGCGGGGGTCAAAACGTAGGGCGATAATGAGATTTGACCTTCGATTAAGTGAACGCAAGGTAGATCGGTATGTCCGGCTTTTTATCAGCGTTTACATCTTTATTTTCAGCTACATAGCCTACCTTAAGTTCACATCTTTTTCTTTTACGGATTTTGACCTGGCTATATACGATCAGATATCCTGGAATATGGGCCGTAGCTCTTTATATAACTCTATCCTGGGAGTTAATTTTCTGGGCAACCACCTGACTTTTATAGTTTTTTTATTCGCGCCTATCTATAAGTTGTTCCCGCATCCCATTACTCTATTAGTGGCGCAAACAATAGCCCTGGGGTTGGGCGCCTGGCCTCTATATCTTATGGCTAAGAGGGCCCTTGGAGTGTCTTGGGCATTTCTTGTTGTTTTTTCGTATCTATTTTATCCTCCGCTGGCCTATCTTAATCTTTTTGAATTCCATCCTGTGGCTTTTTCTACTTTATTTTTTCTGTATATGTTCTATTTTTATTATATAAAACGTTTTACGCCGTTCGTTATCTTTATGTTCTTGAGCATGCTTTGCCAGGAGAATGTGTCTTTGGGTGTGGCCGCGTTCGGCTTTTACGCATTGATAGCGCGGCAGGGTAAGAAGTGGGCCTTGACCCCGATCTGTTGCGGCTTGGCATATTTTATTCTATCTATTTTTATATTATTGCCTTATTTCAATAGAAATACGCTGCAATTTATTTCTCTTTATAGCCATCTTGGAAGATCATATTCTGAGATATTCACCAACATTTTTTTGCATCCCATACAGGTCTTAAAGATCGCATTTCAGCAACATAAGGTCTTTTTTGTCGTCCAGTTGTTCGCACCTTTGTTTTTTGTGCCTTTGGCAGGCCCTGCAGCACTCATACCTGCTGTGCCGTTTTTTATGCAGCATTTTCTTTCAAGCCGTATTAATGAGGTAACTATCTATTATCACTATGCTGCAGAGATCATACCGTTCGTCTTCGTGGCTTTTGTCTTTGGCCTCAAGCGCCTTTTATCCGTTAATGTTTTAGCTAAGAATTCCGCTGTCATAGCGTTTTTCCTTATTGGAGTGTTTCTGGCCAGCAGCCTTTGGTTAGGGCCTCATTTCCATTTGTCAAAAGCAATGGGTAAGCAGTGGGTCAAAGATGACCGCGACAGGATAAAAGAGGCCTTTGTTGAAGAAGTCCCACGGGAGGCTTCTGTAGTCACAAGTTTTGAGTTTCTGCCGCATCTGACACATCGCCGCTTCTTGTATTCTTTTCATCACGTGTATATGGGGTTTTATACTATGTCCAATAAACCATATTTATTACCGCAAGACGCCCAGTACGCGCTGCTTGATTTTAATGACAGATTGACATTTTCTGGTTTTTATAATACCGAGGCCTTTGAGAACATTAAGCGTTTTTTGAGCGAAGGCAAATGGGGCGTTGTGGATGTATTGGATTCGATCGTTTTATTTGAAAAGGGCAAAGAGAGCGCAGTTGCTTTGTATGAAGTACTGGATACAAAGCCTGAGCTGCAAAACAAAACATCTTATAATATAGCGGATAGTTTTGAATTACTCGGGTATGATGTAGGTAAAGTTGGCAATAGGTGGCGCTTAACGTTATATTGGCATTGTATTCGCAAGACAAGCAGGGACATCTCGGTATTTTTTCAGCTTGAAGATAAAGACACCAAGCTTATTTATGAATCTTTCGCGCCGTTATGCTATAGGATATATCCGACTTATGCGTGGAAAGAAGGAGAGTATATCAAGGAAACTAAATTTTTGCCGTTTGCAGATGATCCTGAAAAAAAGGGCCTGATATGGAAGATGGGCTTTTATGATTTTCGCTCAGGAGAGGACTTAATCGCTAATGACAAGGATATATTTGGAAGGATAGGGCTTGATTTATCATGACTGATCAAGACAGAAAATTAAAACTTCTGGTATTTATCGTAGCTTATAACGCGGAAACGACCATGACCTCGGTCGTGAAACGTATTCCGAAAGAGATCTATGATCTTTATGACACGCGTGTCCTTGTTATAGACGATTCTTCTAATGATAAGACCTTTGAGATAGGTTTGTCCTGCTCGGAACTTTTTCCGGACAAAAATATCACGATAATACGTAATCCAGAGAACCAGGGTTACGGCGGCAACCAGAAAATAGGTTATAATTACGCGATCAAATACGGTTTTGACATAGTGATACTCCTTCATGGGGACGCGCAGTATGCGCCTGAATTTATGGCTATGCTCATTGAGCCTATAGCCTTAGGCAAGGCAGATGCGGTATTTGGTTCGCGCATGCTTAATAAGGGCGCGGCATTAAAAGGCGGCATGCCGCTTTATAAATACGTAGGCAATAAGGTCCTGACAGGTTTTCAGAATGTTCTTATGGGGGTCCATTTTTCAGAGTGGCATTCAGGATACAGGGCTTACGCTGTATCGGCGTTAAAAGAGATACCTTTTGAACGTAATGATAATGGTTTTCCTTTTGATACGGATATAATCCTGCAGCTTATACAGCGTTCGCTTCGCGTTCGCGAGATACCGATTCCTACTTATTATGGCAACGAGATATGCCGCGTCAACGGTTTGCGCTATGCCTGGCAGATATCTTTTAACACGCTTAAATGCAGGCTTCATAATATGAATTTATTTTATGAACGTAAATATGATTGTTGCCGGCATAGTGGATCGTATCCTTTGAAATTAGGCTATCCTTCATCTCATACCATGGTCATTGATCTTGTTAAGGAAAATTCTCTCGTCTTAGATATAGGTTGTGGACAGGGGTTGGTTGCGCGCGAATTGGCTAAAAAAGGCTGCCGTGTCATAGGCATAGATGAATATGCTCCGCAAGACATAAGCATTTTTGAAAGGTTCATCAAGTGTAAATTTCCGCAGCAAGAGCGGCCATGGGGCGAGGAGTATAAATTTGATTATGTGCTGCTCATGGATGTTGTTGAACACTCAAGTGATCCGGAAATATTCTTAGACAATATAAGGGACTGGCTGCAGGGGCATCCAAGCACGGTCATTATTACCTCGGCAAATATAGCTTTTTTTGTCACAAGGCTTCAATTATTGTTTGGGCGGTTCAATTATGTCAAACGCGGCATCCTTGATATGACGCATCACAGGCTTTTTACCTGCGCTACGCTCAAGAGGCTGGTAGAGCAGTCAGGATATTGTGTTATTTCAATCAAGGGCATACCAGCGCCTTTTCCTGAAGTAATAAAGTTCAGGTGGTTAGCTCTGTTTTTTGTAGGCTTGAATTGGCTGCTTATATGGTTATCTAAGAATATTTTTGCGTATCAGGTATTGATAATCGCCAAGCCTTACGCTAACCTTGACTTTTTGTTGTCGCTTTCCATGAAACACAGTAATGAAAGAAAATCAGCACTATGAGTAGTTCAAATCTTGTTATTCGCGGCGCCCGCGAGCATAATCTAAAAAACATATCCCTTGAGATACCGCGTAATAAATTAGTTGTTATTACCGGCCTTTCAGGGTCGGGTAAGTCGTCTCTTGCTTTTGATACGATTTACGCCGAAGGACAACGCAGGTATGTTGAGAGCCTGTCAAGCTATGCCAGGCAGTTCTTGGAGCAACTTCAGAAACCCGACATAGATTTTATTGAAGGTTTGTCTCCGACTATATCCATAGAGCAAAGGACAGCAGGCGGAAACCCGCGTTCCACAGTAGGGACCCAAACAGAGATATATGATTATTTGAGGCTTTTGTTCGCCCGTATCGGCATTCCGCACTGCCCTAAGTGCGGCCGCAAAGTTGAGCGCCAGAGTGCCCAGGAAATCGTAGAGAAAGCATTAAAGTCAATGAAGGGTTCAAAGATAGAGGTCTTAGCACCTTTGGTCCAGGGCCGCAAAGGAGAATACAGAAAGATATTAGAGCAGATGCAAAAAGAAGGCTTTGTCAGGGCGCGCATAGATGGAAAGATATATGAGTTAGGGGAAGAGTTCAGCCTGGACCGGTATAAAATACATCACATTGAGGCTGTTGTAGACAGGCTTATTGTAGATGAGGGAGTAAAAGCGCGTTTTACGGATTCTGTGGAGACTGCCTTAAAGTTCGGCAAGGGAGTGGCGATCATAGCTATTTCCGGGCGCAAGGATAAGGGTTCTGATGTGGTGTTCAGCGAATTATACGCGTGCCCTGATTGCGGTATAAATATACCTGAGATAGAACCCAGGATATTCTCTTTTAATTCTCCTTATGGGGCATGTCCAATGTGCAAGGGCCTTGGCCTTAAGATGGAATTTGACCTGGACCTTATTATTCCTGACAAGAACAAATCTATTTTAGAGGGAGCGCTTGAGCCGTGGAAGCGAGGTGGAAAGGGGTATCTTCTTTATTACCGCAGCCTTCTACGAGAGTTGTCGTCTCGCTTGAACTTTGACCTTGCCACACCATTTAAAAAATTAAAGAAAGAGCACAGGCGCGCGATCATTTATGGATGCGATGAGGAGATATGGGGCAGGAGGTTTGAAGGATTAGTCCCCCATCTGACAAGGTTGTTTGGCCAGACAGACAGTATTTTTTTAAAAGAGGAGATATCAAAATTCATGTCTCAGATGCCTTGTCCTGAATGTGACGGCTCCAGGCTTAAAAAAGACAGCTTGGCGGTGACTATTAAGGATAAGTCCATCTGGGATGTGACGCGCATGACCATTAGTAAGGCATATGACTTTTTTAATGATATGCCGCTGACAGAAAGCGAAAAGTTAATAGCTGCCCAGGCATTGAAGGATATTAAAGAGAAGCTAAGATTTTGTCAGAACGTAGGGTTGGGTTATCTTACATTAGACCGTAAGAGTCAGACGCTGTCAGGCGGCGAGTTTCAGCGTATACGTTTGGCTACTCAGGTAGGGTCGGGGCTCGTGGGCGTATGTTATGTCTTAGATGAGCCAAGTATAGGCCTTCACGCTAAAGATAACGCTAAACTTCTTTCAACGCTTGAATCTTTGCGCGACCTTGGGAACACCCTTTTGATCGTAGAACATGATGAGGCAACTATCCGCCATGCTGATCACATAATTGACTTAGGCCCTGGCGCAGGCAGATACGGAGGAGAAGTGCTTTTCAGCGGCACATTTCAGGAGCTGCTTAAAAGTAAAGATTCCCTTACAGCTAAATTCTTGAACGGCGACTTGGAAATAAAGATACCGGAAAAGCGGCGTGATTATAGCTCTAAAAAAAATCTTGAGCTCAAGGGCGCGACTACCCATAATCTAAAAAATATTAACGTTAAATTCCCTCTGGGTGCTTTGATATGTGTCAGCGGTGTATCCGGTTCCGGAAAGTCTACTTTGATAGATGAGACGTTATACAGGGCTTTATCGCGTAAACTATATCATTCCAAAGATAAACATGGCGCTTACAAAGAGATAACAGGGGTAGAACATATAGATAAGGTCATCGTAGTTGATCAGTCTCCCATTGGCAGGACGCCGCGATCCAATCCCGCTACATACGCCGGTGTTTTTTCTCATATCCGCGATATATTCTCCAGGTTGCCAGAAGCGCGAGCCAGAGGCTATAAGCCAGGGCGCTTCAGTTTTAACGTTAAAGGCGGCAGGTGCGAGGCATGCGGAGGGGATGGCATAAAAAAAATTGAAATGCATTTTTTGCCTGATGTCTATATCAAATGTGAGGTCTGCGCAGGCGAGCGGTTTAACGAGGCTACGTTAGAGGTCAGATATAAAGGTAAGTCAATCGCGGACGTCCTTCGTATGTCAGTCCAGGAAGCGCTCTTACTTTATGAAAATATCCCGAAAATAAAAGATACCTTACAGACACTTTATGATGTAGGATTAGGGTATATCCAGCTGGGCCAATCAGCTACCACGTTATCCGGTGGCGAAGCCCAGCGTGTCAAGCTCGCCAGCGAATTGTGCAAACGTTCTACCGGCAGGACATTGTATATTCTTGATGAACCTACTACAGGCCTTCATTTTGCCGATGTAGAAAGGCTTTTAAGCGTGCTTCAACGATTGGTCGACCTGGGCAATACGGTTTTAGTGGTGGAACATAACATGGATGTGATAAAATGCGCGGATTACTGTATTGACCTTGGGCCTGAGGGCGGCGATCTTGGCGGCTTCGTTGTTGCCTGCGGCAGTCCTGAAGAGGTAGCCGCAAATCCTAGGTCTTATACTGGTAAGTACCTTAAAAAGGTCCTAGAGAAATAGAACGTGACCCCGTTCGCTTGACATACCGCAAAAATTTCTTACGAAATTTTTGTGGTAAGCTCAGGGGTTAATTTTGTAAGGTAAGGCTAAATAAAAGTCAAAATTAAATGCGAAAAAAAATATCTTTTAGAATATTAATATTGCTGGCGATGAACCTTTTTTGTTTGAACATCGCAGTGGCTGCGGATTTCAACAAGAAGGAAGAGGATGCTTTTTATGTAGCTGTAAAGGCCTATGAAGACGGTTTTTATGACGTTTCATTGACCATGTTCGAGCGTTTTTTGAAAACGTATATATCAAGCGATAAAAAACCTGAAGTACTGCTTTATACCGGGCAGTGCTATTTTTACCAGGAGAAATATCTCAAAGCGTTAGATCAGTTTGAGGCTCTTTTGAAGATGGACGGGGCCGAGCGCATCAAGGATAAGGTCTTATTTTGGTTAGGTGAGGTCTATTCCAGGGGAAGAGATTATAAACAGGCCGCTGAATTCTACAAACAACTGATAAGTGGCTATAAAGGGTCTTCTTATTATCTTTCAGCGTATAAATCTCTTGCGTTGGCGCAGATGAATGACGCCAAATTACAGGAAGCCAGGGATACTTATCGTTTTATTTCCACATTTCAGGTTAAGGATGAGCTAGTGGTTGAGGAAGCCCTTTTTGGTATTTGCGAAGCGCTTTACCGGATGAGAGATTACGCCAACCTGAAGAAAGAATTATTGGTCTTTATGTCAAAGTATCCGCAGTCTAAATTGCTTGATCGCGCGTATTTTTATTTAGGCGAGGCTAATTTTTATCTTGAGCATTACGATGAGGCCATTAGCGCTTATCGCGATTCGCAGAATGTTTCCACGGATGAAGAGATGAACCTGCTTTCGCAGATAGGCATGGGGTGGTCGCATCTTAGGGTTAAAAGATTTCAGGAGGCCAAAGAGATCTTCTCAAAATTTGAAACTGAAGATCAGCCTTTAGGTGTGATCCTCGGCAGGGCCGTTTTAGAAAGCGGATTAGGATCATTTGAAGTTTCGCTTGAGCTTTTTGATAATGTTATTGCCGCAGATAAAGAGGGCGAATATGCGCCGCTTGCCTATTTTGGAAGGGCAGAGGCATTATACAATCTTTCCCTTTTCCAGGAATCTATCATAGCCTATAGAATATCTCTGGATAAGCTTAAAGTCGCTTCAGGTGGATACGCGGATAGCAAGGAGCTCAGAGACAAGATACACTACGGCCTTGCCTGGTCTTATTTGAAGGTGGGTGATTTCAGGTCGGCGGTGGACGAGTTCCAGAAAGTAGCTTCTTTATCAACCGATAAGATCTTTAAATTAAGCGCGCTATGCCAGATGGGTGACGCTTATCAGGATGCCGGCGAATATAAAAAGGCCGTTGAGACATACCGCTCTTTCCTGGAGGATTATCCGGACAGTGTCTACAATGATTACGTTCAATATCAGTTGGGCATGACATGGTTAAAGACCGATAATCTTGAATCAGCTATTCTCGCGTTTCGCAAGCTTATAAAAGATTATCCTACTTCAAAATTGATAGACAGCGCCAATTATTTTATAGGTGTAGCGTATTTTCAGAAGGGTGATTTTTCTGCAGCAGCAGAACAACTTAAAGATTTTTCTGAAAAATTCAAAGATTCATCGTATAAACCTGAGGCTGTTTTTCTTTTGGGCGAAGCCCTATTAAACTTATCGAAGTGGAAAGACGCTATAGATGTCTTTTTCGGTATCATGAAAAGTTCCTTAGGCTCAGAGGCGTTGCGCCAGAAAGCTGAGTACGAGATCGCAAGCGCTTACGCGCAAATGGGCAATGCTGTTGAGGCTGACAAGAGGTTCGCTGATTTTATCGCCCGTAATCCGGATTCTCATCTTTCTCCTGATATAATCTTTTGGTTGGGCGAATCTTATTTGGCGAAAAAAGACAACATTTCCGCCAGGAAGTATTTTGAGCGATTGATCAGGAATTACCCGCAGCATGAATTTATTCCCGATGCTTACCTGGAAATGGGCATAAGCTACATGGAGGAAGGCAACTACGACAGGGCTTTAACAAACTTTCAGCAGGCTAAGGATTATGGAAAAGAAGGCACTTTAGCAAAGGCTTATATTTTTATCGCAGATATATATGTCATTCGGTCCGATCTCGACAATTCATTAAAATATTACCAGGAGGCAGTCAGCGTAGGCCACGGGTTTGGTAAGACCGCCTGTGTTAAGGCTGCGTCTGTCTATAGAAAGAAGAAGCTTTATAAGGAAGCAGTCGCTTCCTTGGATAAGGCTTTGGATATTGAGGGCACTGAGTCAAATGCCGAGATCCAGTTCAATATCGCTGAGCTTCTTGAGGAACAGGGCGCCATTCAAGAGGCGCTGGAGGCTTATCTAAAGGTATCTTATCTTTATCCCGGGCAGGATAAGTGGGTCGTAAAGGCCTTATTGCGCGTCGCCAGGATCTATGAGAACAAAGATAATTTGGGTGAACTAAAGAATATCTTAGAGAAGATAGCTGCCTATGATGTGCCTGAGGCTAAATATGCCAAAGAAAAACTTGCGGGGTTGTCTAAGTGAAAAAAGATAAAATACTAAAGATAGTTCTTGTTATTTTAAGCATCGCGGCATCTTATTTTATTTTTATCGGCGTAGAGCTGTTTCGTAAGGGCGGCCCTATTATGATACCTATCATCCTGTCTTCTATTTTTGCTTTTGCTATCGTTCTATCCAAGGTGAAACAATTTTTTAAATATAGCATACCAGTTGAACAATTCCTTACCGATATATTTGAACGTATTGAAAGGGCCAGGATCAAAGAGGCTATTGATCTCTGCGAGCAGTCCAATACACCTCTTGCCAGGGTCTTAAAAGAGGGCATTATGAAGTATGACAGCCCAAAAGATGAAATAAAGGATGCTATGGAAAATTCGTTCCTTTATGAAGCGCCTATTATGGAAGAGAATCTTTCTCTTTTGTCTACTATCATTCAGATAGTCCCTCTTTTAGGATTTTTGGGAACGCTTATCGGCATGATGAAGATATTTTTGACGATCCAGGCTAAAGGCATTTCTTTTACGCCTCTTATCGGAGGGGATGTGGCAACAGGTATCTGGGAGGCCCTGATATGCGCAACTTCGGGATTTTTTGTCACGATCTCGATCTTGATCGCCTATAATTATCTTATGTCCCGCCTGAAGTCGGCCCAGGAAGAGATAGAAAGGTCAGCAAGCGACCTCCTTATTTTTCTTATGGACAGGAGGATGTCCGCGTGAGGTTCATGAAAACCCCTGTCGTCACACGCGATCTCAGGTTTGTTTCTCTTATGGCATTGTTCAATTGCCTTCTGATACTCTTAATATTCGTTCTTTTTTTGCCGATATTCTCAAATCCTACCGGATTTTCCGTAGTCTTGCCGAAGGCCATCACCAGCGAACCTCTTTCGCATAAGGATATCACAGTTACTATTCTACGTGACGATACGATCTATCTGGATTCAAAGAATATCTCTTCACAGGAGCTGGCGAGTTTTGTTAAGGCATCCGGTGAGAAGATACAACAGGTCTTGATCAAAGTAGACCGCAGGTCAAGTGTGGGCGCGTTGGTCATGGTCTGGGATATTTTTAGGCAAGCAGGGGTCTTTAAGGTCAATATAGCTACTAATGAATGATAGCGCCCAACATCATGATTTTCTAACTTTTGGACTTTCTGTTTCTTTGCTGTGGCATATTTCTTTGATCTTTATTATTGTTCCTGTTTTGAGTTCTGCGGTATTTACCGTCCCTAGGTCTTCTACTTATTTTTTAGGCGCGCTCCTTAAGGACCAGGACCTGGCGGTTTTACGCCAGGATAAGAACGAAGAGCAGCCTGCCAGGAAAGACTCGTTATTAAATGATAAGTCTTCAAAAGCATTATATTTTAACAGGCCTTTTCAGCAGGTTTATAAGCCAAAGGTACCGCTTAAAGCCGTGCCGATGGCGCGTGATGATATAAAAGTGATGCCACCCGCAGGCTTGCTTGCGGAGCCTTTAGGCCGTGATATAGCTTTTGGTTTTTCGGATTTCTCGCGCTATGTGGCTAACGTTGATTTTTCAGACCTGAAAAGAATGGCATCTCGGGAAGATCTTTTCGGGGCAGTCGTATTTAAGATAACCCTGTATAACAATGGAGAGGTGAGGTCTATTAAGAAAATAATGGGCTGCGGAGACCCTATTTTGGATTTTTACGTGATGTTAAAGTTAAAGAACGCGCGTTTTCTGGCGGTGCCTGATGAAGAAGGCGCTGTGGTTGACGTGAGGTTTAGGATAAAATAACCCCGCAAAACCCGCGGGGATTTCGCTGGATGCACCTAGCGGCCTAGCCGCAGGTGCACATTATGGTGCTCAATGTTTAAAATTGATTTTTCTATCCTTATCTGTTATTATTTATGTGGGCAGTTGTTATTATTTCTGTTTTTTTGGATCCAAGATAAAAGATCACAAGTCAGGCAAAGGCCTTTAAAGAACGACCAGATCTGGCAATGCTCCACATGTTTTTATGTATATTTTGAATCCAGGCCTTCAAATATAAGTACCTGTACGTTGTGCGGAAGTTTTAATCAGAAAGCAATAAAAAAGCTGGGGGGTGAAATATGATTACAGAGATCGGCATCGCTGCCGGAGACATATGGCATTATCTTGATGCACATGGAGAAGCGCATTTTTCAGAGATGGTGAAACATATCGATAAATCAAGGGAGTTGCTTTTGATGAGTTTAGGTTGGCTTGCAAGAGAAGGCCATGTTGTCCTTGTCAAAGGTGAGGGAGATTACAGGATATCTCTAAGAAAATAAAGCTCATGACACGCTGTGGCCTTGCTATAATCAATATGCTGCTTTTTGTGCTCATCTTTACTATTTTAGCCGGCATCACGCTCACCATAGTTTCTTCGCAGACCCGTCTTATGGAAACATATATTCGCCGCGTTAAAGGATACTATGTCGCAGAATCCGGAGCCGTAGCTGCTTTTGACAGCCTCTCAAGAGGAGAAGCGCTCCCTACCCCAAGCGTAGAATGGTCGTTTGATCCTTCAAGCGGACTGCCTACTGGCTGGAGGCAGCCTGTTCCTATTACAAGTGAGGCAGGTGCTGGCTATCTTTCCACAGCGCGTATTAATTCCTCATTTAATTATTCAGCAAACTGGTAATATCCCGCAAAGAATTGATCCATTCATTCGGTAACTATAAGTAAGTCTAAGTAAGTCTATATAAAATTTTTATTGACAAAGTAATTGCATTATGATTTAATGCAATTGGCGTAAAAGAGTATTTGGCAAGATAGATATATTTAGGAGAAGTTTCATCATGTATAGCCTTATGGATCTGGAAGAATTGGCGGGTTATTTACGGCTCAAGAAACAGACTATCTACAATTGGCTCCATGAGAGTAAGATATCTGGGATCAAGGTAGGCGGGGTCTGGCGTTTTGATAAGAAAGAAGTCGATAAATGGCTAAGGGCTAATTATAGAAGGGCAAAGGTAAGGTAAGCATGCTGACCAATCTTTTTAAAAAAGATGTAGCCGGGATCTTCTTTAGCTCTAAAGGCATGGTCGTCGTTCAGCAAGCCGCTGGAAAAATAAAAAACCAGTTAGGTTCACCGTATCCTATAAAGCGCGAGGACATAATAGGCGCTCCTTCCGACGATATATTCGAACTTTTTAAAAATAAAGAAACAGAAATGATAGCTTTCCTACAAAAGGCTATCAGGGACAGCAGGATAGATACACAGAATGTCGTTGTCGCGCTCCCTCCGAAAGACCTTATAATCAGATTTTTTGAAATGCCTAATATACCTAGGTCCGAGGTGTTAGCGGGTATTAATTTTGAGATGAAGAAATACATACCTTTCAAGATAGAGGAACTCGCTTATGATTTTCAATATCGCGTAAAGCAAAAGGCCAATATCATTGAAGTGGTGTTATGCGGCATTAAGCAGGACCCGATAGATAAATATATAGGATTGTTCAAGCAACTTAATTTGAACGTCGTAGCTTTTGAACCCGCCCTATTTAGCCTTTTCAGGCTCCTGGTCATAAAAAATAAGATCTTGAGTACAAAGTCTTACGTTATTCTGGAGTTTGACCAGCAAGAAGCAAATATTCTCATAGCAGAGAAAGGATTCCCGTATTTTACCAGGGATATCAAACTTATTTCTACGGCTGCCGCAGTTAAGGAAGAAGAGGGATTTGACGCCATTCTCTTCAGGCTTATTAATGAGGTGAGAGTATCCCTTGATTATTATAGAAGGCAGTTCATGAAAAGGGATATTGATGAAATGATCGTCATATCCAATAAAAGCTATAGTTCGTGGGTGGATAATTTTAGCAAAGAATTGGGCCTTAAGGTCAGTTTTGTAGCGCTTAATGATCTCTTCAAGATAAAAGATGTCAGGGAAGAAATGTTATCTGATATAGCAAAGGCGTATGGAGCCGCCTTAAAGATAGAGAGGCCGTCTTTAGTAACGCTTAATCTCGGGAAAGCCAAAGAAAAGGCTGATAAATTAGCTTTGGCTGTAGCAGTGCCTTCGGGTGAAAATCTTCAACTCTTGGTTGCTGCTTTTTTAAAACAGTCAAAAGCGGCTATTTTGAAAGGCCTCGGCGTAGGGATCGTGATATTCCTTGCTGCTTATGGCATGAGTTTTTCAAAATTATTCCCTTTAGAAAAGCAGCTTGCCACAGCATCTGTAAAGCAATTGCCTCTTTTATCTGGAGTGGACCTTTCAAGCTTGGAAGGTATTCAGTCAAGTGAGAAAGTTTTCAATGAAAAACATAGAGATTACAGTAAATTGATAAATGACAAAGCTTTTTTTTATAAGAAAGTCTTATTGTTGTCCAAATTAATGCCTGCCGGAGTATGGCTGACCGGTCTGGATTATTCATCTTATCCGTCTTTATTGAAATTCCATTGTTATTCTTATGACGAAGATCAGAAGATGAGGTCGGAAAATATAAATAAATTTATATCAAATCTTAAAGAGAACAATGATTTTTCAAAAGATACGCCGTCAATAGAATTGAAATCATACCGTGAGGTTGGCGTAGGCAAGGTCTATTACATGCAGTTTGACGTAACTTGTGAAAATAAAAGCGAGAAAACAGGCCCTGTTGCCGGGATATAACCTATGGCTGATGTAAATTATGCGGGATTAGCCCAGAATAAGCGCGATCAGATCGTGATCGTCGTTGTTATCATTCTTTCAATTATTCTATCCAGAAGTTTTTATCAGCAGCAGATGTTAAAATACAACAAGTTGACTGATAGCATTAAGACGGAAGAAGAAAAGAGTGCTACGTTAAGCCGTATCGTGATCGTGAATGAAAAGATCAAAAAGCTAAAGACCAAGAGTTGGGATACGTCAGACACCAACCGGATCATTGAAAAGGTGTACAATATCGGGCTTGAATCGAATGTTAAGCTCAGGGATATTTCACCCAATGAAAAGAAGGATGAGAAAAACTATATATTGATACCTCTTGCATTGATCGGAGAGTCTACTTATGACGATTTCATTAAGTTCGCCAAAAAGATCGAGACTTATCAGATGTTGATCAAGGTAAGATCCGTGTCGCTTAGCCCTATAGGGGACGATCAACAGAAAAAAGCAAACTTAATGCTGAGAGTGGATATGGTCGTTGAGGCGGTATACCTGAAATAACGCGTATGCATAAAAATTTTAAAACGTTTATTAATTATCAATGTGCGCTTGTTATGATGGTTTTTTTTATATATTGTCCGAGTGTTTATGCCCAGGTAGCGGCGAAGGATGCGCCGGCTAAGCCTGCGGAACAGAATGTATCTGTTGCTTCAACAGACGACGAACAGATCACCAGAAACCCGTTTCAACCATATGTTTCGCCTGAAGAAAGGGCTGTCGTTGAGGAGATATCCGCGGACGAACCGCCTGGATTATCTTCAAGCGATTCAGAAGACAAATTTGATTATTCTTCTTTGAGGGTTACCGGGTCGGTGTGGGGGAATGATGCGCCTAAGGCGATCATTAACGATCAGGTCATGGGGATTGGAAGTGTCGTCAACGATGCTAAAATACTAAATATAACAAGAGAAGGCATACTTTTTGAATTCAAAGATAAACAATATTTAATGAAAAGGGAAGGCGTGTCTGATAAAATTAACACCCGGCGCTAATTGGAATTGCGCCGGTGTTGTGTTTTCTACACAAGGGGGTCCAAAATGAAAAATATGAATCCTGTGACTGCGAAGTTGTTGGCCGTGTCCATGTTATCCTTGATCGTGCTTTTTGTTCCTATAGCGCTGGCAGCTGATTTTGATTTTTACGCGCCGGATCTTATCAGCAAGGAATCTTATCGTAAGATCTCAATGGATTTCAGGGACGCGAGTTTAAAGACCATTTTAAAAGTATTCTCGGAGCAGGCCGGCCTGAATTTTATAGCTTCGCAGGCAGTCCAGGACAGGAGTATAACTTTATTTTTAGATAACGTACCGCTTCAGGAGGCTATGAATAAGATAATGTCCGCGAATAATCTTATCTATGATCTTGAGCCGGGAAGTAATGTCTTTATCGTTAAAGAGTGGGGCAGGCCGGATATTGAGACGATCACCAAGGTTTATTACTTAAAATATACAAGGCTCGCTTCTTCAACTCTTCAAAAAGCTATTTCTGCGGGTAGCACGGCAGCGTCTACTTCTGGTGGCTCTGCGTCAGGCGCGCAAGCAAGCGGCGGCGGAAGCCAGGAGGGTGCAGGAGAAGGCAGCACAGCAGGCATTGAATCTTCTATAAAGGGAGTTATGACATCAAACGGTAAGGTCATGCAGGACGCGCGTACGAACAGTTTGATAGTCACCGATATTCCCAGCCAATTTGAGCTTATCGACAGAGTGATAGCTTTGCTGGATGTTCCGACCCCTCAGGTAATGATAGAGGTAGAGATGCTGGATGTTTCTAAAAGGACAGTAGATCAGATGGGTGTTAAGACATCGCCTAATATTATGTCACTTAGCGGAGCATCACGCGATACGCGTTTTCCTAATTTTTTTGCCAAGGGTATTAATCTGGATGCGCCTACTTTTACATACGGGACTTTAAGCGCGGCTGTTTTTTCTGCTGTCCTGGATTATTTGACGACAGACTCAAAAACAAAATTCTTAGCAAGGCCCAGGATACTCTCTTTGAGTAATGAGACTGCTGAAATAAAGATCACAACTCAAGAAGCAGTTGGTCTAAAGACGACGACACAATCAGCTGAGGGTGCATCCACTCAGACTCAAGAGGCAGAGAGGTTCGAGACAGGTATTTCTCTTAATGTCACACCGCAGGTCGACGCCGCTACCGGGACTGTGACCATGTTCATAAAACCTACAGTTTCCCAGGCAAAGACAGGTGGCACTTTCGGGAGCACGACTTTTAAGGACCCTGAAATAAGGTCATCTTCTACCACTCTTATGGTCAAAGACGGAGAGACCATTGTCGTAGGAGGATTGATCAGAACAAATGATGAGACTACAGTAAACAAAATGCCCATTATTGGCGACATACCTATCATCGGCGCGTTATTCAGGCACAAGAATAGCACGAAAGAAGAAAGAGAATTGATCGTTTTTATCACGCCTCGCATAATAGGTTTTGATAATGCCAGTTCTTTTGCCAAGAATGACGTAACCTCTTCTGGCCTTATGCCTTATAGAGAACAGTCTTCGCCTGTTTCAAGGAAGGAAGCGGTTGACAATATGTTAGAAAGATGGGACAATTGAGCGCATGGCAAGGGCATATTTAAAATTAGGAGAGATCCTTATCAAAGAGGGCATTATAACCCAGGCCCAACTTGACGAGGTCATAAAGATCCAGGCCAAAGAAGGAGGAAGGCTAGGTGAGATCCTTCTTAAGTTGGGATTTGCTACTGAAGAAGACGTTGTCATCGCTTTAGGCAAACAGCTTAACCTTCCTTATGTATCAATGGGTGCTGGCCTTTTAAAACCTTCCGCGGACCAAAATCTTGATATTCTAATATCCAAAGAATTCGCTATCAAAAATCTGGTCCTGCCTTTGTCAAAAAATATGAATTCTCTGACGTGCGCCATTACCGATCCTTTAGACATAATCTTAATAGATAATCTTCGTAAGATGACGAATTGCGAGATCAATCCGGTCGTAGCTACCAGGTCAGAGGTATTAAAGGCCATAGATGATTTTTACGGTAAAAGAGACATACTCAAAGCGGCAGTCAAAGATTCCTACAAGACTACTGATGATTTTGAACCGACCTTAGAGATAGAAGCGGAAGAATTAAGCATTGATCGTCTTATAGCACGGGCTGAAGAAGCGCCCGTTGTCAAGCTTGTGGACCTGATAATCAAGCAGGCCATTGATGAAAGGGCTTCGGATATTCATATTGAGCCTTTTAAGGAAAAGATAAGTTTGCGATACAGGATCGATGGTGTGCTTCATGAGATACCACCTCCTGCAAAGCATTTACACCTGCCTATTATTTCCAGGATAAAGATACTTGCTAAACTGGATATTGCTGAAAAACGATTGCCACAAGACGGCGGTCTTACAGTTAAGATAGAAGGAAGGAACATAGATCTTCGTATCTCTGTTATGCCTACGATCTATGGCGAGAAGATAGTCATGAGGATCCTGGATAAAGAAGGCGTGACTTTGGATCTTGCTCAGATGGGATTCCATTCTCAGCAGTTAGAGGGTTTTAGAAAGGCTATTCGCATGCCGTATGGCCTGATATTTATGACAGGCCCTACGGGTAGTGGCAAATCCACAAGCCTTTACGCGGCATTAAATGAGATAAAGACGCCTACGAAAAATATAGTTACTGTAGAAGACCCTGTTGAATACCACATGGAGGGCATTAATCAGGTTCAGGTAAAGCCGGAGATAGGGCTGACATTCGCGTCTGCGCTTCGGTCTTTTTTAAGGCAGGACCCTGATATCATGATGGTAGGCGAGGTCAGGGATCTTGAAACCGCGCAGATCTGTGTTCGCTCCGCGCTCACAGGGCATTTGGTGTTGAGTACTTTGCATACCAACGATGCGCCTTCCGCTATTACGAGACTAATTGACATAGGTGTAGAGCCATATTTATTGATGCCTTCTATTGTCCTTATAGTGGCACAGCGTTTGGTGCGTCGGCTTTGTTCAGAGTGTAAAGAAGCTTACGAGCCTTCACCTGAAGAGAGGGAGAGGTTTAATCTTGGCCAGGACCTTATTTATCGCGCTAAAGGGTGTGATAAATGCAATCACATAGGTTATAGAGGAAGGACATGTATCGGAGAAGTCTTGTTCGTAGATGATGAGATAAGGTCGCATATCGTAGCAAATGTCAATGCCCAGGAGTTAAAAAAGATCGCTTGCGCGCATGGCATGTCTACTCTTTACGAAAGCGGCTTAAAAAAAGTGCAAGATGGCACTACTTCTCTTGAAGAAGCATTGAGCGCGACCATAGGAGTAGAATAATGCCGAAATTCTCCTATATCTGCCGTAAGAGCACTGGAGAAAAAGAAGCCGGCGTTATAGAAGGTCCAAGCCAAGATGATGTTGTTTCCCAGCTTCAGAAAAAAAATCTTTTTGTAACTTCCATAATACCTTTTGACGTTGGAAAAAAAGATACCTCTTTTTTGAAAGAACCAAACGTCGTAAAAAAACAATTCACTCATTCAGGCATAAATGCAAATGATCTTGTGCTTTTCGCGCGTCAGCTGGCTATGTTGTTGGGCGCCGGCGTAAGCTTACTACGGTCTTTAGACGTCATATCAAAGCAGGTAGATAGTAAAAAACTTTTTGGCATAATAGGCCAGATAAGGCAGGATATGGAGGGAGGCAGGACATTAAGGGATTCCCTTGCAAAATATCCTGAAGTATTTTCTCCTTTATGGGTCAATTTAATAGAAACAGGTGAAGCTAGTGGTAATCTTCCCAACGTATTGGATAAACTCGCTTTTTATCTGGAAGAGAGCGTAGGTTTTCAACGTAAGATCATTTCTGCCCTTGTCTATCCGGCTATCCTGCTTTTTGTCGCCATCTCCGCTGTTTTGTTCTTCATCTTAAAGATAGTGCCGACCTTTGCAAAGATCCTGGATTCTTTCGGCGTGCCGTTGCCTTTTGCCACGAGGCTTTTGATAGATACAAGTAAGATCTTGTCAAAGAACTTTTTGCTTATTATCGGAGCTATAGCAGGGCTCGTTTATTTGTATAAACACTTTAACGATAAACCACCGTGGAATAAAATAATAGAGGATATCAAATTTAAAGTCCCTATTTTTGGCGAATTTTTTCGCTATTTGTTACTGGAACGGTTTACGACCACTATGTCTATATTAATAGAGAGCGGCGTGCCTATTCTTTACGCGCTTGAGATCTCAGAGCGAAGCGCTGGTTCTATAAAAATGGCCGATACCATTCAATTCATTAAGAAGAACGTTAAGGAAGGCCGTAGCATGGCAGCGCCTATGGAAAAGAGCGATTTTTTTACTCCTATGCTTGTGCAAATGGTGGCCATAGGAGAGGAGATCGGCGAATTGTCCAATATGCTAAAAAGAGTCGCAAAATTTTATCAGGAATATCTTGAGACCTTTGTCACGCGCCTGGCTTCTATTTTTGAGCCGCTTATGATAGTTTTTATCGGTATCATCATTGGAGCTATGGTCGTAGCTATCTTTATGCCTATCTTTAGCATAGCATTCATGAAAACAAGTTGATGTTGACTAAAGTGAATATTAGTGTTATTATTAATCAACCTTCGCAATATAATTAAGGGAGGTGGCCCAGCGGATAGGGCAGTTATAAGTCTGGGATCATATTAAAATAGAAAATAAACAAATCAAAAAAGGAGGGGAAAGAAGATGCATAAAGACAGAAGAGGTTTTACGTTGCTTGAACTTATCATCGTGGTCATCGTCATTGGTATTTTAGCATCTATCGCTTTACCCAGGTATATCAGAATAGCTGAAAAGGGTAGGGTTGCTGAAGCAAAGGCACTGTTAGGCCAGGTCAGAAGCGCGCAGATGAGGTATTCTGCCGAGCATGGTGTTTTCGCGACTACTACAGCAAATCTAGATCTTTCATTCCAGACGCCAAAGTATTTTGCGGTCATTTGCCCTGCAGCTGCACAAAGTGTTGCTTTTGAAACATCAGTCGTCGGCACGGCTACAAGGAACGCAATTGATAACCCAGGTTTGGGTAGCTACGTCATTAATATAAGCCAACAAGGTAATATGACAGGCGACGCAACGGCACAAACAGTAATGTAAAAGCGCATTTGCGAACAGTTGCGCGTAGCGCAGTCTTTACAAAAATGCTCCGGTGCAAGACGTGTCGCACTGGAGCATTTTTTTTCTTAAGTAAATTGAGGTTTTTGTGATAAGCTTGGCCTTAGTAACGACAACCGCGTGTAATTTAAGCTGTAAACATTGTCTTAGGGGCGATGCCACTGCCCAGCAATTACCGTTTGATCTGGTAGAAAAGGCAGTAACCGGCGCCAAGCGATTCGGCCTGGATAATATTCATCTTACCGGCGGCGAGCCTTTTTTATATGAAGCCTTGCCAGAGGTTCTTAAGTTGGCCCAGGACAATGGAGTAAGCGTTACATTTTCAACTAACGGCCTGCTCATTGAAAAATATGTTAAACTTATATGTACGTATAAGAAGACAATACGCCTGCTTAATATCAGCCTGGAAAGCAATTCCAGAGATATTCATGAGAAGATACGAGGCAATGGAACTTTTGAGCAGGTATTGGCTGCTTTTGATATTTGCAGGTCAAAGAAAGTGCCGTTCGGTATACTTACATGTTTGAATAAGCTTAATTATCAGGATCCTATCAATGTCGTGCGTTTCGCAAAGAAGCACAAAGCAAGACAGATCTTTTTCTCTACGGCGCTACCTTGTACTAACTCCAGGGATAACGATGTCATATTAAGTGAACAGCAAAGGTCAAAGCTCTTTGAGGAGTTAATAAGGCTTTCGCGTGTCAGTTCCATGGATCTCTTACGGCTGTTCTATGTGCCGGTGTATATTGCCGAGACCATATTTGCTTCAAATAATATCATTATGTGCAACAATCAGTCTTTGCGTGTCGTTACGTTAGACGTAGATGGCAGCGTGCATTTTTGTTGTTTTATGACTCAGTATGATCTTGCAAGTGATGTAGAAAAATGCTTAAGGATAGTTTCGCTGCGTGATGTTTCATTTTATGATGGTTTAAGGCTTTTTGCTGAAACTATACACCGCTTGTTGTTATCAAGGATAGAAGATATTAATGATCAAGCCATTGATAAGAAGAGCGCTGATCTTAATAGTTGTTTTTACTGCTACAAAAAACTTGGGATACAGGTATGAAGACACATAAGCTGACAGGTTTTACTTTGACCGAGCTGATAGTAGTCGTAGTTGTAATAGGTGTTCTGGCTTCTATAGCTTTTCCCCGTTATGTATTTGTTGCTGAAAAGAGCCGCACCTCGGAAGCAAGGAATATCCTAGGCCAGATACGCGAGGCAGAGATGGGTTATTTTCTGGAATATGACACTTATACGACCAATATCGCCTTGTTGTCCCTGGGCCTGCCTACATCATGCAATACAAGTTTTTATTTTAGTTATGGTGTTTCAGGAGGGGGTGCTAGTTTTACTGCTACAGCTACAAGATGCACTTCAGGAGGAAAGCGGCCCAATTCTCCCGGAGGCACTGCCTATGTCGTTAACATTACTCAAAACGGAGTTCTTGGGGGCACGCCGCCATATGTATAAAAAATATTTGAAAATAAATAAATTTTGCGGTTTTACACTTATTGAATTAATGGTGGTGGTCATCGTCATAAGCATTTTGACTGCCATAGCCATACCAACTTATACGAATACGAAGGAAAAAGCTATTGATAAAGAGGCGATATCTGCCCTAAAACTTGTCCGTGCGGCTAATAAACAATATTTTTCTAAATATAATCATTATCTTCCGCCTTCGGGTACAATAACAGGCATAAACAACATAAATAATAATCTAAGTCTTGACCTTAATGGTGTGAGTTGGACTTATAATATTTCAGGCAGCGGAGGAGGGACATTTACCGCTAATGCTGCCAGGGGCACCAGGACGTGGACCATTACTCAGGGTTCAGCCGATCCCACTTGTTCTGGGACGTGTCTATGAGGAAAGATGGATTTACGCTTCTTGAGATCATGGTTTCCTCGGTTATTTTGGCTTTGTTGGCTGCGGGAATGTTCAGCGTTATCATATCTTCGCGCTACCTTGTGGCGCGTTCTAAGACCAGAGTCATGGCAGTAGAAATAGCTAAGGCTGAGATCGAGAGGATGAAATCATTGGTAGACGCGAATACGTTCTATAATTCAGGTTTTTTTAATGCTACGGGTGTGTGGAGGGCATGGGATTCAACAACATATTCTCCTTATAGCGTCCGTTATAGAGTTGACAACGGCACAGGCACAGCTACTTACAGGAAGGTGACTGTCCAGGTCGCGTGGAATGATACGACAATTTAGATCTAATAAAGCTATGACGCTGGTAGAGCTTATACTGGCTATCGTATTATTGAATGTCGTCATATTGACTGGCCTTTCAATGGAATTGGGTATGAGGCGTATATTTTCGTCTACAGATCTTGAGGCGCAGCTTTTGGCAGAGACTGTGCCGATAATCCTGAAGGTGACCAGAGATATCAATCAGGCTGTTGGCGACGTTACCAATGTTTCTAATTATGCTTATACTTATATCCCGTCCGGTGGTTATAACCGGTATCTAATAAGAAGCGATATGAATTTCAACGGCCTGGCAGATAGTGGCGATAGGTTTGCTGAGTATCGCTACGCGCCTTCAACTTATATCCTGGAGTTTCGCCCGGATAGCACAAGCGGCGGCTATACACTTTTATCAGATAGGGTCACGGCATTTTCTATCTCACCTGCGGTAAATGGCACGTCCAGTATATCTGTTACTTTAAGAAAAGACGCTTCATTAGTGGCAAATTATACGAATCCTCAGATCACATTGAACTCCAACGCGCAATACCGCGGTTATTCTTACAATTAGGTTTCGGGGCAGTAGCTCAGCTGGGAGAGCATCACGTTCGCAACGTGGGGGTCGGGAGTTCGAATCTCCTCTGCTCCATAAATTAATAATATGAAACATTTCCGCTTTATCCTCATTTTGGTATCGGCCCTTACATTTTTTTATTTCCTGCCGCATGTATTATCTAAAGAAGTCCTTCATGAAGCAAGCTACTACATCAAACTTGATAAAAGAATGGTAAATTGTCTGCTTTGCCCGCGGCGCTGTATCATAGCGCCCGGTAAGCGAGGTTTTTGCGGGGTTAGAGAAAATCAGGATGGCACTCTTTATTCACTTGTCTATGCAAAGCCCTGCTCAATACACATAGACCCTATTGAGAAAAAACCATTTTTTCATTTTCTTCCTGGTTCAAAAGCATTTTCTCTAGCTACAGTAGGATGTAATCTCAAATGCAAGTTTTGCCAGAATTGGCAGATCTCACAGGCTTCTCCTAACGATGTAGAGGCAATGGACTTAACACCGGAGGAGGTAATCAAAAAAGTAAAAGAGAGCGGTTCGCCTGTGATCGCATATACTTATACCGAGCCTACCATTTATTACGAATATATGTACGATATAGCCAAGCTCGCCAGAGCCGCGGGTATAAAAAATGTGATGCATTCAGCGGGATTCATGAACGAGGAGCCATTGCGCAACCTTGTACCCTACCTTGATGCCGCTGATATTGACCTAAAAGGTTTTAATAATAGATTTTACGCACAAGTGTCTCTGGGCAATGTTGACGACGTTCTAAGGACCCTAAAGATCTTAAAAGAAAGTGGCGTGTGGCTTGAGATAACTAATCTGATCTTGCCTGGGTTAAACGATGATCCCGCAGAGATAAAACGTATGTGCGAGTGGATAAGGGATAACTTGGGGCCCAATACGCCTTTGCACTTTTCCCGTTTTTGGCCTATGTATAAACTAATGAACCTTTCACCGACCCCAGTTGAGACTTTGCGCAGAGCCAGAGATATCGCTCTCGCCGCAGGCCTTAAGTATGTTTATATAGGTAATGTAGGCGGCAATGAAGCAGAGAATACTTTTTGCCCTAAATGCGGGAAAATAGTTATTGGACGGGCGGGTTACGTAATAACCGCTGTAAATATTGTTGGAGGGAAATGCAAATTTTGCGGAGAAAAAATAGATGGTGTTTGGAAATAAGTTTCGCGTTTTAGCCTGTAGTTTGTGGCTTTTAGCATGCAGCGGCTATGCCGAAAATATTAAGCAGCCTAATGTCGCAGGCTCTTTTTATCCGTCTGATAAATATGAATTGACGGCTATGATCGCTAAATATTTTCATCAGGCAGGAGATGTTGTTTTAGAAGGCGAGCCCGTTGTTTTGATATCTCCGCACGCAGGCTATATCTATTCAGGGCCGGTGGCGGCATATGGTTTTAAGGCGCTTTCAGGCAAAAGTTTTGATACAGTCGTTATACTTGCCCCAAGCCACTATTCTGTGTTAAGGGGCGCTTCAATATACAGGCAAGGTGTTTTTAGAACACCGTTGGGCGATCTTGCAATAGACAGCGAGATCGCAGGCAAAGCCATAGGTTCAGATCCAAAGGCCTTATTTTTTGACCCAGCCCTTTTTGAGCAGGAACATTCCCTGGAAGTTGAACTGCCTTTTTTGCAGGAGAGCCTAAAGAAAGGTTTTAAAATAGTCCCCGTTGTCTTGGCAGATATGACGTATGATGAATGCGAGGCACTCGCGGTAATTTTAGCAAAAATACTTAAAGGCAGATCGGCCATTGTAGTCGCGAGCACTGACCTTTCTCATTACAAGTCCTACCAGGAGGCATTGCAATATGACGCAAAGACCATAAGGTTCATTAGGGACCTTGATCCTAAAGGGCTTTGGGATAGCGTTGCTTATACAGGCTGGAACGTATGCGGCATAAGGCCTGTTGTGACAGGGATGTTATATGCAAAAGCGTTGGGAGCGGAAAAAGTAGAGGTTTTAAAATACTCTAATTCCGGAGATACTGCCGGAGATAAAAACAGGGTAGTAGGTTATCTGAGCGCTGCTATTACTTTGAAAAATGGAGAAGAACCTATGTTGACTAAAGATGACAAGAAAAGGCTGCTTGAGATAGCCAGGAGTACTATCTTATCCTTGGTTTCGGGAAAAAGTTTTCCTGAGGTCCATGAAAAAAGCGCGGGCCTTAATTTAAAACTCGGAGCCTTTGTCACACTTCATAAAAAAGGCGAGTTAAAAGGATGCATAGGATCGTTTACGTCAGAGGAACCGCTTTATAGGGTCATCTCTTCAATGAGCGTTGAATCTGCGAGCCATGATTACAGGTTTGAACCTGTCAAGGCCGATGAATTGAATGATATTGTAATAGAGATCTCTATTTTGAGCGAGCCGAAATTGATAGGCGATTGGCGCAATATCAGGCTAGGGACTGACGGTGTTATTATCAGAAAAGGTTTCTCCTCAGGAGTTTTTCTTCCGCAGGTTGCTACAGAGACAAAATGGGACCTTGATACATTCTTGGGGCAGTTATGTTCTCAGAAAGCGGGCCTACCATGGGATTGCTATAAGGACCCAACAGCAAAGATATATACTTTCCAGGCAGATATATTTTCAGAAGGGCAATAAATGCCTAATGTAGCGTGGAGCCTTTTTTTAACCGGAATATTTTTAGGTGTGGGGCCGTGTCTTTTAAGCTGCGGGCCTCTCCTCGTATCTTATATAGCAAGCACGCAAAAAGATACTTTGGGTGGACTCAGGGTATATCTGATATTTTCCGTTACACGTATGTTGGTTTATGTGGCATTCGGCGTTCTGGCAGGTTTTTTCGGCGAGATGGTGTTGCAGAGGATACTGGAAAGTTTTGTTTTGAAGATCGTATTTCTATTTTTTGGGGTTTTTCTTTTTTTGCTTGGTTTTCTTATCGCGTTAGATAAATTTTCAGTAGGACATTCTGCCTTGCAGAAGTATTGCGGTTTCCTGCATAGGGATCTGGGCACTAAAGACATAAAAAATACCGTTATTTTCGGGCTTATTGTTTCTTTTGCGCCATGCCTTCCGTTACTTGCTGTTCTTGGTTATATAGCGCTTATATCAGACACCTGGCAAAAGGGTATTTTATATATGACTTCCTTTGGTTTAGGGACGGTCTTAAGCCCTATGATAATCTTGTCAATGTGGGCCGGATGGCTGGCTAATTTTATAAAAAGCCGTAAATGGGTATTACGCGTAATCAATATTATATGCGGCATTATCCTGATCTATCTAGGCATAACCATGATGAGGCCGTAAATGAACAGGTTTTATGTTGAAAAAGAGCATATAGACAAAGATAAAATAAAAATAACTGGCCGTGATGACGTGCATCATATTGCCCGAGTATTGCGTTTGCGCCCAGGCGAAGAGCTCTTCATTAGCGACGGAGATGGTGGCGGTTATATAACAGAAATAGAGAAAATTGATAAAAACTGCGTTGACCTAAAGATCAAGGACGTCAAAAAGCGAAGGCGCAGGGCTGACCGCAATGTTATGATATCGCTTGCTTGCGCGATACCTAAGAATGCGCGATTTGAGGATATAATCGGTAAGGCGACTCAGCTTGGGGTTGACGAGATCATTCCTTTATTGACAGATCGCACATTGGTAGAGAAAGGCGCGTTTGATAAGAAGGCAGAGCGCTTCAGGCGTGTTATTATTTCTTCTGCTAAACAGAGCGGAGCTTTATTCTTGCCGGAGTTAAAAGAAGCCACGGTATTTGAAGACCTGATCAATGGCATAGGGCAATATGAATTACGCCTTTTGCCGAATCTCGCGCGAAAAGGCCGTATTTTAAAAGACGTGGTTTCATCCTTTAAAGGAAAAAAGATATTGGTTTTGATAGGCCCAGAAGGCGACTTCTCTAAACGCGAGATAGAGGTTGCTTTAAATTCCGGGTGTGTCTCTGTAGATCTAGGGGAATCTGTGCTGCGAGTGGATACAGCGGCCTTAAGTGTCATGAGTTTCTTAAGCCTTTATTTCAAATAATTGACTTGACAAAACTTTAGGGAAGGTATATACTTTAGAAAATGTTTTAAAAAGTTTTGTTTAGTTTTTGTTAAAGCATAAGTAACTCTTATATTTATGTTTAGGAAACTATCTCCGTATAAACTTCTTATTATTTTTATCGTAGGTTCTCTTTGTTTTGCCGCCCACTCGTTTGCTGCGCTTGATCTCACTGTAACTCCATCAGATGGCGGTTTTGACCTGCGTTTTACCAGGCTTTCTGCTGGAGATTTTAAGCAGGCCAAAGAAGTCGTTCTTCGGGTCAATTCGGATTTAGGGAAGCAATATCGCGTGTCCCAGAATATAATTACGCCTTTGGCTACTATGGATGGGACTCTTTTGCCTACTGAGCAGTTTAAGATGTACGCACTGGTAAATTCCAATACTTCGGGTACATTGGTATACCGCGAGGAAACGCCTGTAAACGATTTCGCAACGATTTTGTATACGTCTAACGGCGCAGGCGACAACGATTCTTTTAAGCTGGTATATACTATAACGCCGACAGATGCTCAATTAAGGGGTTCTTATTACGGAAGGATCGCTTATATCCTTTCGCCAATTGATTCCAATCAGTTGCAAGTCGTCGTGAATATGAATGTGTATGTTGAATTAGGCGCGGGTTCTGTACCTTTGGTTGAAATTAGTACGAATGCCGGTGTCAATCGGCTGGTATTCACATCCAAGGGCATGAACCAAGAAAATGGATTTGCATTTAAAGATAAGCCGCGGGTTTCAATAAAAGTCCGTTCTTCATTAGGAACGCCTTACCGGATCTATCAAAGTTTTGAAGGTGGCAGCGTTATGTCAGGCTCAGGAGAAGAGTTTGACCTCAAGAATATCCTTTTTTCGGCTTCCGGAGGCCAGAACGGCCGTTTGACGACTAGCGGAGATCTCGCAGCCGCTAAACAAAAACAGCTTATTTATACCTCAAGCCCAGAGGGTTCAGAGAACACGTTTACGATCTCGTATGAACCCGCGAAAGATTTTAGGTTCGCCAAGACCAATGATTACAGGACAAGATTGAATTTTATTATGGAGAAGGAGAGTATTTCAGGGCCTGCTCCGGAAGTTGTGGGCAGCATGGATGTGGATATAAATATAGCGCCGCTTTTTGAGATGACCGTCTTTTCTAACGGCCAGGAAGGCGTTAATCTAAAGTTCGGAGAAGTGAGTTTTAAGACTGGCCCTAAGGTTTGTGACGTGGATGTCTATGCGGAATCTAATATGGGCCGTCCCTATCAGATCATTCAGAAGGTAGCGGGCCCCATGATGAATGAAAACTCCGAAAAGGTACCTCAAAAAGATTTTACTATTGAAATAGAGCAGGCAGATCCAAAAGATGGAGCTGATATTTATATATCCAAAGAGTCACCGGTCAAGGAAGGTGAGAGTGTTATATTTTCTTCAGGGCCGGGAGGCGAGAGCGCGCATTTAAAAGTTAAATACAAGCTAACAATGCAGCCTGATACAAAGAGCGGTAATTATTCTACGCAGATATTTTATTCGTTGTCAATGCTTTAATCGTTGGGGAGAGAGGGGGTGAAATAAAATGAGAAAAAAAATCGTCGTGTGTTTAGTTGTGTGCGCTTTTTTAGCAATGGATGTCGCTCCTCTTTGCTATGCGCAGACAAGCGTAACGGGTCCGGGAGGGCCTGCGTCAGCTAGCGTTCCGCAGTTTCTGGAGTTCAGTCTGAAGGTTGTTAAAAGGATGGATTCAACTACTTTTAACCCGACTATCAGCCCTTTTAACCAGGGAACTGATGTCTCCACTTCGCCTTCTTTTAACTTCGGAAACTTGGCGCCAGTAACAGATACTAATCCTGCGAGTCCTACATTCGGACAATTCCTGTATATGCGCGGTCAGTTCTTCTACTATGTTTTAATGATCGCGTCTACGTCAGGCCGTAGGTATATGATCAATGAATCCGGTACACAATTGACCGGTCCTGGTGGCGCTAGAATAGCCAATGAATCCGTGCTGTTAGTTCCGGACTACCAGTGGCTTGATACAGTAGGAGGTGTAGCGCAGCTCGCTCCGCCCACGGGTGCTTCTGTCGGCCCGGTTACGGCTGCTACCAGCACAACAGGCACTACTCAATCGCTTGTTTATCAAAGTGATAATGGCGGCTTAGGTAGATTGGTCCGCGCTGTTATCGCTATCAGTGGCCCTGCGGCAGGTTCAACGTCTCCTACTAATAGCAGTTTAGGTACTAATGGGACGACTCCGCAAGGAACACCGCAGAGTTTTACTGCGTGGAGGCCGATCACACCTGATCAGACATCAGGTTCGTATTCAGGTACGATCACGTTCACGTTAACGCTAAACTAAAACCTTTGACTTGGGATTTTTATCCCTAGTTTTGGGATCGCCCTCTGTGCTTACTAGCGAAAGCAGGGAGCACAGAGGGCGTATAGTTAAAATTTAAATAAAGACTGCTAAAATGAAAAAAAATAAAATTATATTCACGTCCTTATTGATATTATTTATTAATTTTTTCTTTATTTTTTATTCCTGGGCAGGCATAAGGATAGATAAGCCAAAGATACGTTTGACCATTGCGCAGGGAAGCTATGACGGCGGCGAGGTCAAGGTTGAAAATAATGGAAATGATCTGGCAGTCGTAAAGGTCTATCTAGAGGATTGGGTATACAAAGTCCAGGATGGCGGCAAGGAATTCATGCCAAAAGGTACCTCGCCGTTATCGTGTTCAAATTGGATCACTTTTTATCCAGCGGATTTTACTGTACCTGTAGGTGGAACTCAAATGGTGCGCTACACAGTGACAGTGCCTAAGGACGCGAAAGGTGGATATTATTCCGTCATGTTCTTTGAGACAGGCGGCGGCGAATTGGAAAAGCTCGATGAGCAAGGCAATACTATGACTGTTAAGGTCTTAAACAGGCTGGGCGCCTTATTTTATGTTGAGCCAGAGGGAACTATACAAAAGACAGCGGAATTGGAAGGCCTTGAAATATCGCAAAACCTCAATCGCCTCAAAGTGTCGGCACATCTTGTCAATACAGGCAATACCGACGTAGCAGCGAATGGTACTTTTAATATTATGGACTTTCAAGGCTATGTCTACGCGCGTGGGGCGTTTGAAGATGTATACACCTTGCCCAAAGACAAGGTTACTTTAAACGCAACGGTCCCGTCCACTAATCTTAAGGCAGGCGATTATGATATGCTGATAACCCTTGATTTTCAGAACGGTGGCAATCTTATTAAGGAAGCCAAATTCAGCGTTGAGTCAAGCGGCGCCGTTAATTCCATCATAATGAAAGACTGACGCATGCAACTCATTACAAAAAAAATTTTTATTTCTTTTTTAATCATTTTATTAAGTCTGCAATTTTTTTCGCCTTTTGACTGCGCGTATGCCGCAGTATCTCCTCAAATAGCCGATTTTCTCTGCGAAAAAGGTATATCTTATTTTGATACTGGCAAATATCCTCAGGCCCTTGTTGAATTTAAGAAAGCCCTGTTGGCCAATCCAGATTCCCTTGTAGCAAAAGAATTTATTAACATCATTGAGACTCAGGAACCTAGGAAAGAAACTTTCCATTCCGACAGCATCATTGTAAAAAAAATAATTTCAGTCAATTCATTTTTAGACGCTGCCCAGAAGTCTTCAACACCCAAGGCCACTGCAATTGTTTCATCTCAGGTCAATGAATTTCAGCAGGCTGTGATCGTTCAAAAAAAGGGTACTAAGTCTAGCACGCCCTTATTGTCCTCTATGCCTTCGTTTGATGAAACAGTGGTTGATATATCTATGAGCCAGGCTGGGAAAGATTATGTTGATATAGAAACAAACATCGGTGACCGCGTAATAATGCGCGGGAAAAATATTACGAGGTTCATTGTGACGGAACCTGTGTATTTAAGGGTTACAAAAACAGACGATAGCGATCTTTTAGTGGAGCCCCAGGAAGCCGGCTCAACCTATTTACATATATGGGATGGGGGCGTCAGGAAGTCATTTAAATGCCAGATAGGCCCTCGTAGGTTTGTGGAACAGCTTTTAATAGACGCTCAGGAAAAGCTAAGGCAGGAGAGCCTTCCTGAATCTTTTAAATTATCCTATTCCATTGATAGCGATTCATTCATGACGGGCAGAGGTGTCGGCGACCTTAAGCGCCAAAGCCTTACCTATGGCTATAGCTCTTCGCTTATCGGCCAAACACCTTATGGGAATGTGGACGCTGCTGTCGCAGGCTCCAGGACGAACACGGGTGACTACAGGGTCTCTAACGTTAGGGCCGGGTTGACTAACGGCCACTATGATCAGTTTAAGGATATAACTATACGCGCGCTTGATTTTACGCCTATCTTTCCATCCTATGGTTTTCCTTCATCTGACCTGCGTGGTATTTTATTGGATGCTCCGATGTTTAATAAGACTTTAAGTTATACTACGTTTTGGGGCGCCATTCCCGGAGGCGATTTTACACAGTTAGCCCAGACTTCGGGTTTGAGCCCTACAAAAAAAGCATGGCTTGAGGGAGTAGGCATAAATTATAAAGCAGGGAGGTCTGTAAATCTTAAGTCATTTTATGCCCATTCTTACGGCCCTGAGAGATCACAGCCTGTTTTGACAAATGATGTTTCAGGTTTCGGCATGGATTATCACCTTGGGCGCTTTAACTTTGACGCCCAGATGGCCTATGACCATCTTGAGAGCATTTCTTATACTACAGCTGCTACAGTGACTTTGCCGAAATTACGCGTTGCCCTTACGACAACAGACAGTGATAAAAAATTCGCAAGCCTGTTGGGTGGCAATCCGGGAGGCGGCGCCATGAGCCAGGCATTGTCTATAAATTATCGCCCGGTTAATAATGTGACTATTTCAAATTCATTCTCAGTGACCCTTGATAAGGTCTTTGGTAATCCTAATGAGCCTGGCAGGCGCAATTATAATTCAAGAACTTTATTCAGGTGGGATATCGACCCTCAAAATGAGCTCCAGCTTGGGTATACGTTAGATGACCAGTTAGGTTCTGTCTCAACTACGGTAGTTGAGACCAAAGAGGTAACCTACAGGAAAAAAATATTTTTATTCAGGAAACTCAGCACTTTTTTGAGTTTTCAAAACAGCAAGAGCAAAAATTATTCCGCTCCGGCAAATGATTTTAATAACAATAGGATCATGGCCGGTGTAAGCGCCAGGCTATTGTATGATATTTACGGGTATTACCGCAAGGAGTTGAATGTCATTAAGAATAAATTCACGAATGAAGGCACTCTCCCTACGGCGCAGGAAGTAGGACTTAATTACAACAGGCAGATCTTTAAAACTCCTTTTTATACTAATTTAAGGTTATCTTACAGGGATGAGGAGAATACGGATTCTGTTCTAAGTTTTATGAGCGGTGAGGATAGATTGGAAGGTGAGGCAGAGCTTACGTATAGGCCTACTGCGGATAATGAGGCTTTTATAAAAGGCAGGATATCTGATATTTGGGCGGAAAAGGCAGGAGTGTCTAAACATTTTGATTTTGATCTTAGCTGGGGTGTTAGGTTGTTGTGGGATACTGCGTTCCGCTGGCAATCAGTGGGTAGTTTTTGCGGTTATGTATTCTATGATCAGACAGGCGACGGCGCAAGACAGCCTTATGAAAGAGGTGTAAAAGGCGCCGTTGTAAAGGCTTCAGATGGAAAAACGTGCGTGACCAATGCAGCAGGTTTCTATAAGATACCCAACATACCAGGAAAAGAAGCTACACTTTCTCTAGACTTAAGTACTATCCCAAGGGGATACAGCCCCACGACTTCCGCAGTGAAAGAAGTTGATATTGTCCATGCCAAGACAAAGAGAGTAGATTTTGGCATCACGACCCGTTCTGAGATATCAGGGCTTATCTTTAACGATAAGAATAATAACGGTGCATATGATTCAGGTGAGCAGGGCGTTGCAGGTGTCGCGATAGTCCTTGATGATAAGTCAAGGGCTGTAAGCAGCCCATTAGGCGAGTATATGTTAAGAAAGCTTTCGCCGGGTGATCACATAATAAAGTTGGACCTTAAGACGCTGCCGGTAAAATTTATACCGAAGGTCTCGATCGTAAAGACAGTTAAAGTGCTTGAAGGTGCTACATTTGTCTATAACATCCCTCTCCAAGAAGTAGAGACAAAATAAACCCCGCAAAAATTCATTCGCGGGGCTCGTCGTGTGTTTTCTGCTTCTGCGCTATTTGGCGCTTACCGTATAGACCGTTACCTTATCCCCTAGCGTTTTCTCTGTCTGTATAAGTTTTTCCTCTTTCTGGACCTCATAGTTGCCTGAAGCCCCATATACTACAGGGGAAACTGTATCCTGTTTATCGGGTGTTGGTGTTTGG
>Ga0082335_1000384_pt1 | contig 114321 bp, 101 predicted proteins | sample Subgrocontami58m_FD_72375 | JGI IMG/M metagenome (GOLD analysis project Ga0082335, IMG submission 72375) | Subsurface groundwater microbial communities from S. Glens Falls, New York, USA - GMW37 contaminated, 5.8 m (SPADES assembly) (version 2) ... | reverse complement strand
GTCGGGGAGGGTGCGCGCGAGTGTCGCCGGGCGATCGAGGCCGGCGTACCCGTGGAGACCGCATTCATCTGCCGCGAGCTGATCCGGACGCCTGACGCGGAGGAGGCCGTCCTGCGCCTCACGGCGGACCGCGCCGAGGTCGTGGAGGTCAGCGAGCGGGCCCACGATCGGCTCGCGTTCGGGAACCGCGGGGACGGCATTGTCCTGGTCGTGCGCACACCGCCCACCGGCCTCGATGCGCTGCGGCCGGGCCCCACTCCCATGCTCCTCGTCATCGAGGACGTCGAGAAGCCGGGCAACCTCGGCGCCATCCTGCGTACCGCGGACGGGTCAGGTTGCGATGCCGTCATCGCGATCGGCGGCACCGATCTCTTCAACCCAAACGTCGTGCGCGCAAGCGTCGGCACGGTCTTCACGGTGCCCGTTGCGTCGGCGTCGGCCATCGAGGTCCGAGCCTGGCTCCGGGAACACGGGATCCAGGCCCTGGCCGCCCGCGTGGAGGCCGCGTCACGCTACTCGGAGGTCGATCTCACGGGCCCGCTTGCCTTCGTGCTCGGGAGCGAGTCGGACGGCCTGTCGCCGGCGTGGCAGGACGCCGAGATCGAAGGCGTACGGCTTCCGATGCACGGCGTCGCCGACAGCCTGAATGTATCGGTCGCCGCGGCAGTCCTGGCCTTCGAGGCCCGGCGACAGCGCGACATTCGCCCCCGATGACCCAGAGAGCGCGGCGCACATGACGAATGCGTGCGGGCCATCCGCGCCCGGATCGATCTCGATGTCCTGGCCGACACGATCCACGGCTTCCCGTCCACGTCGCGGATCCTGAACGGCCTCTTCAGCGAGGCTGCGGCCACGATTCCGGCGGGCGGCTGATCTGGCGTGAACAATCCCCGAGTTCTCCCGACACCTGGGAGCGAGGACGCTGCGTCAAGCCGGGCGGTGGGCAAGCCCGGCCGTGTCGCGCGAGGCCCGGCCGTGTCGCGCGAGGCCCGGCCGTGTCGCGCGAGGCCCGGCCGTGTCGCGCGAGCCCAAGCCGTGTCGCGCGAGGCCCGGCCCGCGCAACGGTGAGAAGCGCGATTCGCAGGAACGAGCGTGGCCCCTTTCCCCACCGTGCAGATTCCGTCGGAACTGGGCCCAAGCCCGTGCTCGTTCATCGGAACGGCGCAACTGAGAGTTGCGTGGACGGGGACCGGACCTCGCTCGAGGCCTTGATCGGCGCGCGCAAGATGAGGCCACGATGACCGAGATGTGTCGCTCCATCTCGGAGTCTGTTCACCCTAGACCTCGACGACGGCCTCGCCGTCGAGGAGCACGAGTCGAGGGCGAACCGCGGCAAAGGCGCCGTCCGCAGCGTCGCGTTCGCGCGGCGAGGCCGGCAGGACGACGATGTCCGCCCGCGAGCCCGGCACCAGCCGGCCCCGATCCGATTCCCGCGCGGTGATCGCAGGCCCGAGTGTTGCCGCGCGGAGCGCCGTCTCGAGGTCCAGCGCCTCGTGCGGCCCGAATGGTGCGGCGGCGGGTCCCCACGACGGATCGCGACGCAGGACGGCGAGCGCGATGCCCGGCCACGGATCGATCGGTTCCACGGGAGCGTCGGTTCCGAATGCCAGGACCGCGCCCTCGTCGAGCAAGGTGCGCCACGTGTAGCCCCAGGCCTCTGCGCGCTCACCCCAGTCGCGCCGCGCCGTGTCCGCGTCCTCGCGGAGGTGGACCGGCTGCACGGACGCCGCGATCCCGGACGCAGCGAACCGCACTCGGTCGGCCGGGTGTACGAGCTGCGCATGCTCGAGACGGGGCATCATTGGAACCACGGGGCTCGTCGGCGCCAGCGCATCCAGCGCCGCCCGGACGGCCGCATCTCCGATCGCGTGAATCTGGCTCGCGATCCCTGCGTCCGCTGCGCGGCGGGCGAGTTCGGCGAGCTCGTCGGGGCCCTGCCGGAACAGACCGAGATCCGAGGTTCCCTCGCGCGGCTCCAGGAGCGCGGCCGTCTGTGATCCGAGCGTCCCATCGGCGAACAGCTTCAGCCAGCCGATCCGGGCTCGACCGTCCGGGTCGTCGCCCAGCAGCGCGCCGCTGCGCAGGCCCCGCGCGATCGCCGTGTCGAGGCTCTCGGGGCGCAGGCTGGCGTGAACCCGGATCGGCAGGTCGCCGGCGTCGGCGAGCGACGCGTACCTCTCGAAGGCGAGGAGCCCGGTGTCCGGAGACACGTTGCCCGGATCGTGAACCGCGACCACCCCGAGCGCCAGGAGTTGCTGGCCGAGGTTGCCGAGCGTTCGCCGCACGGTCGCGTCGTCGGGAGCCGGAACACGACCCATGATCAACGAGCAGGCGTTTTCCAGGAGCACGCCCTCGAGTGAGCCGTCCGCAAGCCGTCGGATGATCCCGCCCGCCGGGTCCGGGGCGGTGGCATCCAGGCCGGCAATCGAGAACGACGCAGTGCTCGCCCAGACCGCGTGATGGTCGAACGACCAGAGCGCCACGGGCCGCCCGGGGATGGCCGCGTCGAGATCGGCCGCGGTCGGCCAGCGGCCCCAGCGGCGCTGGTCCCAGCCCCCGCCCTGAAGCCATGAGCCCGGCGGCAGGGATCGGTCCGTCTCAACGAGTGCCGCGAGTCCCTCCTGGAGGGTCTGGGCCCCTGTGAGATCGATGTGTTCCGTCGCGAGCGCGGCGTCCAGGTAGTGGAGATGCGCGTCGGTCAGACCCGGGATCGCGATTTCGCCCGGTTCCAGCTCGAACCGACGGGTATGCGGGTCGGCCCGCGTCTCGAGGTCCACGGCACTGCCGGCGAACGCGACGCGTCCATCGCGGATACCGATCGCTTCCACCCAGCCGAAGCCGTGCCCGCCGGCGAACGTCGCGATTCGACCGGTCATGAGCGCGTCGAGCGGCATCAGGGAATCCTCGCGGATCCGGCCAGGAGCGCGCGCACGGCGACGCGGGTCACGGCTCCCCGGCCCCACCAGTCAGCGCGGCGCCACTCGTCGGCGTCGCGCCCGGCCCGATATGCGGCATCTTGTCGTAGCGGATGGCGCCGCGGCGCGTCGCCAGGCGCCACAGCGCGCCGGGGACGGCCCCGAGCCAGATCACGCTGAAGAGCGCCGAGCGGACGGACCGGAAGGCACGCTCCGGCAACGCGACCGGGATTCCACTCGGGCTGGCGTCCCACCGGAGCGCATCAAACGCCAGCACGCCGCCCGCCGCGAGATACGTCCCGACGAGCGCGACGGCCATGCCGGGAGCGCCGATAGCCACAGCACCAGCCACGGCGCCGAGGATGAGCGGTGGGGCCACCAACTGGGCCGCGTACGCCGCGAAATCCAGGCGCGCCCGGAGCGGGAGGCGCGGGCTCCTCACGACGGCCGGCCCGTGCTCCAGGAGCCGGCGGATGGACCCCTCGCTCCAGCGGAGGCGCTGCCGCCAGAGGCCGCTCCACGTCCGGACCGGTTCTTCCCAGATCTCGAGATCCAGTGCCCACGCGACGGTGACACCGCACTCCGCCGCCAGGCGACTGGACAGGTCGAGGTCCTCGGTGAGTGCCGATGCGCGCCAGCCGCCGACGGCGATGAGGAGATCCCGTCGAACGGCGATCCCGTTGCCTCGGAACTCAGAGCAGCCTCCGGACGCCCACCGGCCGCGCTGGAGCTCGCCGTCCTGCGTCTGCTCGTCGGCCTGGGCGCCGGCAATCTGCGAAGAACCCGCATCGAGGATGCGACGACGGCCGGTGAGGGCGGGTACCCCGCACGCCACATACGTCGCGAGGCGTCGCAGGAATCCGGGCCCGATCCGCGCATCGGCGTCGAGAACGAGAACGACGTCGCCCCGGTAGGACTCAGGCGGCGCGGCAGTGAGGGCTGCGCCCTTTCCGTCCGGCAACGCCGTCCCGCCGCGACGCACGACACGAACGATTCCGTCCAGGCCTCCGGCCGCCGCGGCGGCGTCCACCGCCTCCGAAGTCCCGTCCACCGAGCGATCGTCGATCACGACGACCTCGAAGCGCGGCGCGCCGCTCGCGTCTCGATGGTCCTGCGCCGCCAGGTCCGAGATGAGGTGCGGCAGGACCGCGGCCTCGTCGCGACCCGCGATCAGGACGGTGACGGTCGGCAACTCCTCCAGCGGGACGGGGGGAGCGGGATCCGGTCCGATCGGGGGCCGACGGCTGGCACGGATGATCGGCGTCAAGCTGACCACCACGACAGCGATGGATGCCACGACCAGCCATCGCGCTCCCCCACCCCCCGCCGCGGCTGCGCCGAGCACGAAACCGCCGACCAGCGCACAGAAGGCCGCGGCGCGCCAAGGACCGGGCGTCGTCCCGGCGGTCAGCTCCGCCGACTCGTCTGGTCCCGCGTCATGCTCGGCCTGCTTCGCCGGGTCGGCGAGCCCGACTTCACGCACGGCCGTCAGACCCCTGGTCCTCTGACGGGTCCGAGTCCTCCGTCCGCATGACCACGCCGGTCGGATCCAGCGCGGTGCCGTGGACCATCATCCCGGCCGTCGCGAGCTCCTCCGCCGGTGCGAGCGGCCCCCGACGGACGATCGACAGGACGCCTGACAGGAACACGCCGCCGGCCACCAACAGGATCACCGCGGTCGTCCCGACGAGGTCCGAGATCGGCCCCACGATGATGATCGGCAGGAAACTCCCGACGGACACGAGCATGTTCAGCACGCCGAAGACCCGGCCGCGGACCTCCTGTGGCAGGTCCTCCTGGAGCTGCGTCTGGCTGGAGATCGCGACGATCCCGTAGGCAATTCCGGCGACGAATGCCATGGCAATGACCATGGCGATCAGCGAGGTGACTGCCGACAGGTCCACGAGTGGCGGCTGGACACGCTGGAGGGCACGACTGACCGGTCCGGCGATGGTCATCAACGCGAGCAGGATTCCGAGCACGATGAGCCCGCCCTCGATCGCCCGCCGCCGCGGGACGTAGCGACCGTACGAGTTCAGGAGGAGCACGCCCATCACGATCCCGATCCCGAGCGGGAGCACCACCAGGAACAGATCCCGCGCCTCAAGACCGAGGGTCACTTGCGCGAAGGACGGCCCAAGTACGCCGATGACACCAACCAGCGAGGCGGCAATCCCAAGGTAGACGAGGGACCAGCCGATCGCCCGGTTCGTTCGGATATACGAGATCCCCTCCGCCAACTGAGCGAACGTGCCCTGAACCGCCTCGCCGGCATCGTGGACTGCGTGGTGAGGCGGCTCTCCTTCGAGATGTGCCGGCGGGTTGGGGGGCAGGGTGAAACAGAGCACCGCCGCCACCGCGTAGAGCACCCCGACCGCCAGGAGCAGGGGTTCCGGCCCACCCGAGACCTTGACGATCAACGGGCCGAGCAGCGCGAAGCCGAGGGCAAACGCACCGTTCAGGGTGAGCGTGAACAGCCCGTTCGCGCTGACGAGTTGGTGGCGCGGAACGAGGTGCGGGATCATCGCGGCCTCGGCCGGCGCAAAGAACACCGTAAGGACCGATACGACGATGTTCAGGAGGAGGATCAGGGAGACATTCGCGCCCACCGCGAACAACGCGACCATGGCCGCAGCCCGCAGGACGTTCGTGAGAATGAGCACGAAGCGTCGGTCCACCCGGTCGATATAGACCCCGGCAACCGCGGACAGCAGCACCGCCGGGACGAGGAAGGTCAGGAACAGCGCGCTGACCGCCGAGCTCAGGTTCGTCGCCTCGAGGACGATGACCGTCAACCCGTAGAGGACCATGTTCGAACCGACCTGGGTCGTGAGCTGTGACAGCCAGAGCAGCAGGAAGGGCCGATTCCGGAGGACTGCGGCAGTGCCCGTCCCGCCGGTCCCGGCCGGCGGCTCAGAGATCACGCGGGCGACGCCGGCTCGGGGTGCGCGGCGGCCGTCAGGACCGGGTCCCCCCGTTCGAGGAACCCATCCAGCCGGGCCTCCAGAACCCGACGCTCCAGGAGCATGTGGCGCCCGCATGTGCGGCAGCGGAGTCCGATGTCGGCCCCCAGGCGGTCGACGAGCCAGGCACTGCCGCCACAGGCGTGCGGCCGCCGGAGCTGGACGATATCGCCGAGCAGGAGGGCGAGAATCGGTCGATTAGGCATCGCCGGGAGGTTATCAGAGGCTTGGCTGACCGTGGATTGGCACGAGGTCGCGGGTCGTGGCCGGGATGGACACGGCATCCAGCGGAGTCACCGAGATCGTCGCGTCGGGGAACGTGACGCTGAGCTGGGCGATGATCCCGCCGGCCCGGGTCAGGGAACCGGTGAGGATCTGCTGGCTGCCGATCGCCCGGACTTCGAATGAGGCACCCAGCGACGTGTTCTCGACAGAGGGCGCGCCCAGCGGCCCGGCGACAACCGTTCCCGGGACGACGCGGACGTCCTCCACGGCGATCGCCTCGGCGCCGGCATTGCGAAGCTCGTTGAGGAGGTCCTCGACGCCCTCTCCGTCGATCGTGCCATTCACCCTGATCGAGATGCCTGGACCAACGACGGCACGCAGGCCCGCCCAGCTCTCGATCCGGTCGAGGTCCGCACGGAGCTGGCCGGCGGCACTCTCACCGCGCGACCGCGCGTCGGTCAGGGTCGCGAGCTGGCGCTCGAGCGTGGCGACCTCGCCGCGAAGATCCTCGTTCTGCGTGTTGAGGTTCGCGACCAGCAGGGTCAGGTCCTGAGCGGACTGCCGGGCGAGCCCCGTGTTGGCCGTCTGGCTCCGAAGCTGCGCCACGATCAGCAGGCCCAGGATCAGCGCGACGGCCGTGAAGGTCAGGCGGTTACGCGTCTTGCGCATCGCTCAGGGCCCCGTCGCCGGGTCGGCCGGCCGCAGGTACCGTCCGCTGACCGTGCCCGCGAATGCCGGCACGACGACGTCTTCGAGCTCGGCGAAGGAGAGCCGCAGGCCTGCCGGGTCGATCCGGCGCTGGACGAACTCCACGAACGAGGCCGCGCCCGTGAGTCGGGCATAGAGATCCGTGGGCCCGATGGCACGAATCTCGTACGGAGGCGCGAGATAGGCGCTGTTCACGAGAATGGAGTTGCCGATGTCGAGGATCGCCGTCGTGGCCACAGCGCGTTCACCGTTGATCGAGACCGCCTCCGCGCCCGCGAGCCAGAGCTCCTGGACCAGGATGCGGACGTCGCGCGCGGTCACGAGCCCATCGGCCGTGGCGCCGCCAACCGCAGCGTCGGCATCCTCCAGCCGAAAGGCCAGACCGGGCCCGCTCAGCTGGACCAGGCCGCCGGCGATACGTGCGTGCTCGAGGCCCGCATTGAGCGTCTTCTCCTGTGCCGCGGACGCGGGCAACTCTGCCTCCGCAATCGCGATCTGGCCACGGACCTCCAGGATTCTCGCCTTGAGCGCGTCCTGCTGTGCCTGGAGGCCCAGCACCGTCTCGACCAGGGGGGCCCGCTCCTGACTCGTGTAGCGGATCCTCGGCCCCTCCGCACTCAGCTGGGCGGCGATGAGGAAGCCGAGCACGAGCAGCGCGACCGACAACGTCACTTGCCAGCTCGGCAGGGCGCGCAATCGCTCGATGATGCCGGTCATGCCGACGGCTCGTCGTCGGCCGGCGGGGCCTCTTCTGGTGGGGTTTCCTCCGCCACAACCGGTGGAGCGGGTCGTGCCACCGGACGCCGACCTGCCAGGCGTGCCAGCACGAGGATCGCCACGACGGTGATCGTGAACATCAGGATCGAATCCGAGGCGCCGGGGGCTGTTCCGGGAATGGGCGCGGCCCCGAGCCAGCCGGACGGGACCGGCCCGGCCGGGGCGGGCTGTGGGCCGATGGGGCTGGGCGCAGACGTACCGATGGACTTGAGCCAGGCGGCCTCGAATCCGGCGACATCCGTCTGCAAAGCCGCCAGGAACGCCTCGTCGTCCGACACGCCGTCGCGGTACGAGCGAATCAGGTTCACCATCGCGTTGGAGCCGTACTGGTCCACGAGGAACGAGACCGCCGACACGCTCTCCGAATACGCCAGGAAGAACCGCTCCTGGGTGGTCGGAAACTGGGCCCCGAGCGCGCGGAGCGGCATGATCGTCCCGGCGTCGACCGCCTCGCGCACGGCGCGGCGGTCGGATCCGTCATAGCCCTGGGACAAGTAGACCGCGATCCCCTCGTTGAGCCAGCGCGGTGGATAGTGATAGGGGTTTTTGACGGCCGTGTCGAAGACCAGGTGTGTCAGCTCGTGGGGAATGACGATCCCGACCCACGGATCGTCCACGGCGTCGGGTGCAATGTTCGCGAACAGGGTTCGGATATCAGGGTGCGCCTCGCCGCCCACGTATTCGCGCGTGCCGGGACCGAGCACGTCGTAGAACGCGGTTCGATCTGCGTAGACGTAGAAGTCAATCGGGTCCGCCTCGGTGACCGCGAGGAGCTTGCTGACGTCGCGGACCGCGTCGTCCCCGATCTGCATGGCACGGCGCCCGAAGGACTCCCCGCCGTCTGTCCAGTGGACGGTGACGAACTCGCCGCTCATCGTCTTCCACTGGTACCGGGTGTCGTCGTAGTGCACGGTCGTCGGCTGTCCGAGCACGCTCGATCCGTCCCGCAGGGTCAGCCGGAAGCGCCCGGTCACATCGGTGTTGGGCACGATGAAACCGGCCGGCGTGTCAAGCACGAACGAGAGGGTCGTGCTCCCGGACGCCACATTCCTCGGGACGCCGGCGACGATCGAACGCGTCGACCCTTCGATGTCGATGACGATCTCGACCCGGACCACATCCGCCGTCATCGAGGCGCCGCTCTTGAACGTGATCGATTCCAGGAACCGGAACGTCGCCGATGCGGCGCCCACGCTCGGCGACGCGGCCAGGGTCACGCTCGCGGCCGGCCCGAGCGCCGCCAGCGCGAGCAGGCCCGTCAGGACCAGTTGCCCACCGCGAACCCCGAGACGTCTCACTGCCACGCGAGGCCGGCCAATCGCATGATCCCGAGGCCATTCTCGTCCGCGCCGAGCAATCCCTCGCGCGACAGTGCCCAGCCGTCGCCATAGGCGAGCGGGACCACCGGGACCTCATCCCGGACGACCGCGAGGGCCCGCTCGTAGGCGGCCAGCGCCACGTTCGAATCCCGGGTCGCCAGTGCGTCGGCGATCGCGGCGTCGAACGTGGGCGAGGACCAGCGGCCGTAGTTGTTGGTGCTGCCGGTGCCCAGCAGGACGCCGAGGAAGTCGTTCGCGCCCGGGTAATCGGCCACCCAGCCAAGGGACCACATCGCGGGTGGATCGCCCTGCAGCCGCCCGAAGTGATCGTCGAGATCCTCCAGGCGGACCGTCACGCCGAGCTCCCGGCGGAGATCCTCGACGATTCCCTCGGCGGACCCGATGCCTCCCGGGGCAAAGGTGATCACCGGGAACCCGGCTCCACCCGGGTAGCCCGCTTCCGCCAGGAGTTGGCGCGCCCGCACCGGGTCATGGTTCGGCAACCAGTTCCGGTCTCCTCCGCCCGGGATCCCAGGCGGCACGATGCTGTCGGCCGGCACATCGTCGCCGAGGGAGGCAAGCGCGACGATCCGCGGCCAGTCAACCGCGGCTCCGAACGCCTGCCTGACCCGCACATCGTTGAACGGCGGCCGCTCGACGCTCAAGCCGATGTACGTCAGCGAGAGCGACGGGACGATCCGGAGTTGCGGCCCGAGCACCTCGTCATACCGGATCCAGGACGCGTCGGCTGAGCCAATCGTCGCGTAGTCGACGTCGCCGTCCTCGAACGCGGAGACCGGACTCCGGCCGTCGAGGGTCGTGAGCAGATGGACGGTGCTGATGGTTGGCGGACCGGCCCAATAGCGCGGGTTGGCGCGGAGTGTGAACTCGGTGATCCCGACGGCATCGACGACGTACGCACCGCTGCTCGGCACCCGCACCGTGTCAAGGTCCACCTTGTCTCGCCACACCTGCGGCGGGACGACGCCGAACGTGGGGCTCGAGACGATCGCGGGGAAGTCAGCGCCCGGTCCGTCGAGATCCACGATGACGTCGCGCCCCTCAGCGCGGAGCCCGACATCTCCGGGTCCGGTCGTGCGTCCGCTCAGATGGTCCGCCGCACCCTGGACGTCGAGCAGGAGGGAGGCGAGCTGCGACGGGCGACTCGGATCGATGATCCGCATCCAGCTCTGGACCACGTCCTCGGCCGTGATCGGAGCGCCGTCGGAGAACGTCAGGCCGGGACGGAGGTGGAAGATGATCCGGCGCCCGTCGTCGGAGACATCCCACGAGGCCGCCAGCGCCGGACGGAGCGTCAGGCTGAGGTCGAAGGCAGTGAGGGATTCGAAGAGTTGCGCCGAGAAGGTGGCCGAGCCGATATCGCTCTGGAGAGCAGGGTCGAGCGTCGATGGCGTGCCGGCCGGGATCGTGACCTCGTTCTTGTTCGCGGCCTGGACACCCGGGCCGATCGGACCACTCCCGGCCGCGATACCGAGGACCGCGGCGAATGCCCCGACGACGACCCAACCTCGCCGCGCGCGTCGCGGCCCGCGCGGCATCAGGGCCGCCACCAGGCGGGACCGCGGACGGTACCGTCGACCTCGTGAAGCCGGACGGGCTGGGTCACCGGCACGGGCACGCGCACCCGTGCGGTCCAGGTATACCGGTCGCCGGAGAACCCGAAAATGAGGGCGGCGACGCAGACAAACCGGCGCATGGCCGGAGTATAGGGTGGGTCCCCGCGACGGCATTCCGCCTGGTCTGCGGTGGAAGGGATTCGAGGCCTCGCGCCACATCGCCGGGGGAACGATGCTCCTTGGCTCGAGGCCTCTTGCTCGAAGAACGACACGCCGTGGGATTCGTTAGGCCAAGCCGCTGCCATCCCCAACGGCGAGGTCCAGGCGGTCGCGGAACCGGTCGAGGACTCGGTAGTAGTTCCGCTTGGAGAGGCGCTCGACCTCAGCCTCGGGCATGCCCGCCCCGCCCCGATCCTCATGCCGGAGGAGCGGTACTCCGGTGACCGTGACCGCGCACCGCGGCGGCTGGTCCGGACCCTCGTCGCGCAGGACGAGGCTCCACCAGATGTCGAGGCCCCGGTAGAACCGGAACCCCTCGTCCACGGGTCCTCGGGTCACGGCGTCCGAGCGTCGAAATGCGATCGCGTACCCTCCGATCGCGGCCGCGTCGCGGCCATCGGAAATCTCGTCGAAGCGCCGGAGATCCGTCGTCCGCAGGCCGAATGGCCCAGCGACCGCGACGTCCGGTTCCCGTAGAGCCTCCGCCAACGGCGTAACCAGGTCTCCCGTTGGCTCGATGCTCGTGTCGAGCAGGACCACGACATCCGCCGTCGCGCGCCGGATCCCGATGTTGAGTGCCGCGCCCCAGCCGAGCCGTTGGGTGGTCCGGATGACCTCGACTCCGTCGGGCAGGTCGGCGAAACGTGCCTCCTGCGCGGCTGAAGGTCCGTCGGCGACGACAACGACCTGGGTGGTGCCCGGGCAATGCGTACGAAGGCTACCGACTGCCCGCTCGAGATCGTCCGGCTGGTCGGTAGCGATGAGCACCACGGTCGCGAGTCCCGTTGCGGGCTCGTCGAACCGGCTAGGCACGGCGGCTGAACGCCCGTACCGAGTGACGCCGTCGGCGCCAACCTCCACGGCAGGGGCAGGCTCGAGGTTGAAGTCAATCCCCGAATCGACAACCCGCCAGCCGGCCGCTTCGATCTCGTCACGCAGCCGGTCTGCGGTCACCCAGTCCCGCGCCGCCCGCGCCGCCGACCGCGCGTGGGCGGCATCGAGGACCGGTTGCGGCACGTAGGGCCGGTTCACCGCACCACGGCCGGCCGATACGGGGCCTGGGATTCGACATCGCCGACGAACTCCGGCCGGTGCGGATGGTCCAGGAGCTGGCGAATCGCGACGACCTCGCCGGTATGGAACCAGTAGTGGTACATGACGCGAAGGAGGGCGTTGCCCACCAGGCGCGGCGGCGACCCGGGGAGTTCGACATGCATGTCGGCCTCGCCGAGCGCATCGAGCTGCTCATCCGCGACGGAGGTCACGTGCCCCCACGCCTTGAGCATGGCCTCCAGCGAGGGCGTGGTCGCCGGGCCGCCGTTCGCCGCGACCTCGTCCAGCATGGGCTCCGGCGTCGTGCCCGCGAGGCGCGTGAGCCAGTAGCGCTGTTCGTGCCAGGCCATGTGGGCGACGATCCAGCCGATCGAGTTCATCGGCTCGAAGCGCCGGAAGCCGTCAGCCTCGGGCACGCCACGGAGGCCGCGCTGGAACTCGGAGCGCGCAAAGTGCAGTTGCTCGACGAGTGGGTGGATTTCCATGGTGTTCAGTATCGCCGACCGGGATCCAGGGCCGTGACACGCGCGGGAACGCCGTGCGCTAGGGTGGCGCGGTGAGCCCCAGCGAGGATCCAGGCCGTCCCCGCCTCGCGGCGCGTCACATCTGGCTCCCTCGCCAGCATGGGGCGTGGGCGATGCTCGCGCTGCCGCTCCTCCTCGGGGTCGCCGCGAGTCGACCGAGCGCCTGGCAGCTGGTCCTTGCGGGTGCCGCGCTTGCCGGCTACCTCACGTCTTCCACGCTGCAGGCGTGGACGCGCGCGCGCCGAGCGCCGGAGTATCGGCGGCCCATCCTCGTCTACGGTGTCGCGTTCGCGATCCTTGGACTCGTGCTGGTCATCGCGTTCCCGCCCATCGTCCTGACGCTGATCGTCGCGCTTCCGGCCGCGCTCGTGGTGTTCCAGGGCGCGCGCCCGGGAACCCGCCGCGACCTCGCCAACAGCGTCGCGCAGGTCGCCCAGGCGCTCGTGCTGGTTCCCGCGGCTGCTTACGTGTCGGGCGAGTTCGAGGTCGGACGGATCGTCCCCTACTCCGCCGTTGCGGCCGCGTACCTCCTGGGCACCGTACTCGTCGTGCGGTCCGTTCTGCGCGAGCGCGCCAACGCGGCGTTCGCCGCGCTGTCCGTTGGCTTCCACGCGGCCGTGACCGTGCTCGCGTTCGCCATGCTTCCCGGCGGTTACGCGCTCCTCGCGGCCGGACTGGCCGCGCGCGCGGTCGCCTTGCCCGTGGTCCAGCGGGCTCGAGCCTCCGGGGCCCGCCCGTTGCGCCCGATCCATGTCGGAATAGTCGAGATCATGGCGTCACTCGCCGTCGTCGTGGTGTCGTTCGCGCTCCCGCTCTGAGCGGAGACGTCAGATCGATCAGGTCAGGGCTTGGCGACGACGATGCTGGTCACGCCCTGATTCGAGGCGTACGTCCAGCCGGTCTTGGTCAACCCGCTGACCGTGAACGTGACGGACGGGATCGACTTCTTTGAGAGCGACGAGCTCTTGACCGTGCACGTTCCGTCGGTCCCGGTGGTACACGTTGTGGCGCCGGTGCCCTTCGACCAGGCACCCACGACCCCGACTCCGGAGACCGGTGCAGCTCCGTCTGTGACCGTGATCGTCACGGTCGCCGTCCAGGAGTTGCGCGAGGACGTCGTGGTCGAAGTGAGGTTATCGATCCACATCTCCTGGGCCGGCGGCGGCGCGCTGGCCGTCACACCCGAAGTGAACGACGCCATCGCGCCGCCGTTGTCGGTCACGGTCAGGCGGACGTTGTAGTCGCCAGCCAACTCGTACGTGTGCGACGGATTCAGGTCGTTCGAGGTCCCACCGTCCCCGAAGCTCCAGCTGCGGGAGACGATCGTGCCGTCGGAATCGGTCGAGGTGTCCGTGAACGTGCACGTCAGCCCGGAGCAGCTGCTCGTGAAGGACGCCGTCGGAGCCACGTTCGGCGGCGGCGAGGTCGCCCAGGCGTAGCCGACGGACCAGCTGACCGAGGCAAGCTTCGCCTGGCCGGCGATCGACGGGTGGAAGTAGTCGCCGGCGATGTCGCTCGTCGCGAATTGGGTATTGAAGACCGCGTTGTTGTCGAAGCGGCAGCGCACAAACGTGGCGCACACCTCGCGCAACTGGGTGTTGTAGGCGATGTTTCGCAGTTGAACGTCCAGGCGGCGCTGGACGTCGACCACCTGCGTGGACGTTGGATTGGCCAACAGGGACTGGCAGACGCCGCCAAGCGACCAGATGAAGCGCGCCCACCCGTTGCCCTTGAACAGACTCCATAGCTGATACGCGTCGGGAATGCTGACGACGTAGACGTTGGTGTTCTGCGACCCGGCTGCGAGTGTCGCCATTGCCGTCTGGAACTGCGCCCGGAAGTCGGTGACCGACGTCATTTGCGCGAACGTGTCCGTGCACAGGTCGTTGCCGCCGATCTGCACCGTGAGGTACGCGGGATCGATCGCGACGACATTGAGCATCTGCGCGTTGAGTCCGGCCGCCTTGGCCCCGCTGACCGACAGATTGTTGTTCTGCCCGCTGATCGGGGCGCCCAGGGCCAGCAGGCGCAGGTAGTGACTGTTGACCGTGCTGTTCGTGCCGGTCGACCACGAATTCTGCGGATAATCGGCTCCGAGGCTCCCGCCGGTACTCGCCGCTTGCGAGATCGAGTCGCCCACGGCGGCCATCGTGTTCGGGAGCGGCAGCGGGAGCGCGGTGTCCGCGGACACCGCCGACGAGAGAAGACCGCTGAATACCAGTGCCGCGAGGAGAGCGAACGTCGGGACGCGACGGAACATTGCTGATCCCTCCATCGGTTGGGCCAACAAGGGTGCCACTCAAGGTACACCCACCAGCGGGCGTTTCAATCGATTCTTCGTGACAAATGTCGCGCCGGTGGCGAGGCTACTCCTCGCCGATATCCTCGTTCCAGATCTCGGGGTGGTCCTGCACGAACCCCTGGAGCAGGTCGTAGCACTCGTCCGAGTCGAGGTTCACGACTTCGACACCGCGCGAGCGGAGCAGCTCCTCCCCGCCGACGAAGGTCCGGTTCTCGCCCATGACAACGCGCGGGATGCCGTAGAGCAGGATCGCGCCCGTGCACATGTCGCAGGGCGAGAGGGTCGTGTACATCGTCGCGCGTCGGTAGGTCGCCGCCGACAGTCGTCCGGCCTGCTCGAGTGCGTCCGTCTCGCCGTGACGGATCGCGCTGTTCATCTGGACGCGCCTGTTGTGTCCCCGGCCGACGACCCGGCCGTCCACCACAAGCACACCACCGATGGGTACGCCACCCTCCGCCCGCCCGATCCGGGCCTCCTCGATCGCGACCGCCAGGAATTCCTGATCGTCCATCACGTCCTCCGATAGGGCTTCAGGTAGGCGCCCGGGTAGGCCACGTTCCGGCCCGAGATCGCGAGCGCAAGGATAACGACCAGGTACGGCAGGGCGAGCAGGAGCTCGAACGGCACCTCATCCCAGCCGGGCAAGATCCGAAGGCGGAACTGGAGCGAGAACACGGCCGAGAAGATGAGCGCGCCGGCGACCCCTCGGAAGATCCGCCACCGACCGAAGATCACGAGGGCGATACAGACCCAGCCACGGCCGGCGATGATGTCGAGGGTGAACGTGCCGAGGAGGGCGACCGTGAAGAAGGCACCCCCGACGGCCATGAGCGCACCCCCGAGCATGAGTGCGAGATACCGCGTGCGCGAGACGTCGACGCCGGCCGCATCAGCTGCCTCAGGGTTCTCGCCGACTGCCCGGACCTCCAGCCCGAAACTCGTTCGATGGAGGAGCCACCAGGCGAGCGGGACGACGACGAGGAAGGCCGCCCACGTGAGTGCGTACTGGCTGAAGATCGGGGCCAGGGGACCGAGGATCGCGGGTGCCTCAAGCGCCTGGAACGGCGTGATCCGCCGGGCTTCCTGGCCCGAGAAGACGAGGCGGTTCAGGAACTCGGACATGCCGATCAGTCCAATCGTCAGGCCGATCCCCGAGACGTGCTGATTCGCGCCCAGGGTCACTGTCAGGAGGGCCAGGATCGCGCCGGCCAGGACGCCCGTGAGGATGGCCGCCAGGAGTCCCAGCAGCGGAGAGCCGGTGGCGTATGCCACGGCGAAGCCGGAGAACGCGCCCGCGTACATCGTCCCCTCGATCCCGAGGTTGAGCACGCCCGCGCGCTCGGTGTACGTCTCGCCGACGGTGCCATAGACGAGCGGCGTCGCATTGCGCAACGTCGCCGCGAGAAGGTCGACGAAGAAGTTCATCCGCCTGGGCCACGCGTATTCGGTTGGTCCTCGGAAACCGCGGGGTCGTGGGCGACCGGGGGCTCCGCCGCCAGCTCCGCGGCGACGCCGTCGACCGCAGCGCCGGTCCCGGAAGTCGTCGGCCTCGCGAGGCGACTTCGGCGCATCGCCAGCAACCCGACCGTGACGAGCAAGAGCGTTCCCTGGACCACCGCGCCCAGCTGCGACGGGATCCCGAGCGCCCGCCCGGCGGAACTGGCCCCGACCGCCAGATCGCCCAGGAAGACGGCGGCCAGGATGACGCCCGGCATCCACAGGCCACCGAGCATCGCGACGACGATGCCGGTGTAGCCGAAGCCCGGAGACAGGCCGCCGGTAAGCCGAAACTGGATCCCCGCGACCTCGCTCACTCCGCCAATACCCGCGACCGCACCGCTGACGAGCGCCGCACCCAGGAGAACGCGCGTGACGTTGACGCCGGCAAACCGGGAACCGTGTGGACTCAAGCCGGTTGCGCGGAGGCGAAGCCCGGCGGGAGTCCGCGCCAGGACATACCAGGCGAGCCCGACGACGACGAGGGCGATGAGGAAGCCGAGGTGGAGGCGCGATCGCTCGATGAGGTGCGGGAACTCCGCCGCCGCGGCGATCCGGGGTGACTCGGGGAAGCCGGAGACCGGGTCGCCCCACGGACCGTTGAGCATCCCCGTGACAAGCAGGAGCGCCACGGGGTTGAGGAGGAGCGTCGTGACGACCTCGTCGATATCGAATCGAACCCGGAGGAGCGCCGGAAGGAGCGCCCAGGCAGCGCCTGCAAGCGCACCGCCGGCGATCATCAGCGGCAACGCCGCGATCGGCGGCAGATCACCGACAACCTGTCCGATGCCGGCAGCCGCAACGGCGCCGAGAAGCAGCTGGCCCTCGGCACCGATGTTCCAGTAGCCGGCCTTGAAGGCGATCGCAACAGCGCAGCCGGTGAAGAGGAGCGGCGTTGCTCCGACGAGGACTTCGAGGCGCGTGAAGTCGCTCGTGAGCGGCGAGACGAGGAACTCGTAGTAGGCCGCGAAGGGATTTGCCCCGGCGAGCAGGATCGGTACGGCGGTCAGGGCGAAGGTGATGGCGACGGCGGCGACCGCGACGCCCGGCGTCGACCAGCGCGTCGGGCGGTACGACCGTCGGACGGCAGCGCGTATCGGCCCGGCCTGACCGATCACGCGACCTGCCCCCGGCCCGCCATGAGCAGGCCGAGCTGATCGATGTCGGCGTCGGAAGCCGACATCTCGCCGACGATCTCGCCCTCGTACATCACGACGACCCGATCCGCGAGAGCCAGCAGCTCGTCGAGATCCTCCGAGACGAGGAGGATCGCGGTTCCTGCCGTGCGACGGGCGAGCAGCTCGCGCCGCACGTACTCCGTCGCCCCGACATCGAGGCCGCGAGTCGGCTGGGACACGATCAGGACCCGCGGTTCCCGCGAGAGGACGCGGGCCAGGAGGACTTTCTGGATATTGCCGCCTGACAGGCTCGCGACGCGGTCGTCTGGCCGAGCCTTGATCGCGAACCGTTCGATCAGCGCTTCAGCGTGGCTCCGGATCCGACGCTCGTCGAGCGCCCCACGGCTCCGGAATTCGTCGAGGTGTTCGAGCACGAGGTTGTAGGCCACGCTCAGCTCACCGACGAGGCACGCGTGGCGGTCCTCGGGGATCCGACCGACGCCGGAGGCCATGACCTCGGCGGCACCGGCCCTGGCGAGTTCCACGTCGTCGATGCGAACGGAGCCGGCGCTCGGCCGGCGCATCCCGGTCAGGACCTCCACGAGCTCGGTCTGACCGTTGCCTGAGACGCCGGCCACCCCGACGATCTCGCCGGCTCGCACGCGGAGCGAGACGTCGCCGAGAACCGGCCGCCGTCCCGGTGCCTCCACGCGGAGTCCGTCGATCTCGAGCGCCGGCGCTCTGCCACCCGTCGGTGCCGACTCCCGGACAACCCCGAAGGTCGGCCGACCGACCATCATCCGGGCGAGCTCGGCCTCCGGTGTGCTGCCCGGTGCCGTTCCCACGTGCCGCCCCCGCCGGAGCACGCTCACCCGATCGCTGATCGCCCGGACCTCGCCGAGCTTGTGGCTGATGAAGACAATCGAGAGACCTTCTGCGACGAGCTGCCGCAGCGTAGCGAACAGCCCTTCAACCTCCTGCGGCACGAGCACCGCGGTCGGCTCGTCGAGGATCAGCACTCGGCAATCGCGCGCGAGCGCCTTGAGGATCTCGACCCGTTGCTGCTGGCCGATCGACAGCCGACCGAGGACCGCATCTGGATCGACCCCGATGCCGAAGCGCTGGGCCGCCTCGGCTGCGCGCCGACGCACGTCGGCCGGGTCGAGCCAGAGCGTGCCGACTCGACCAAGGGCGAGGTTTTCGGCGACCGTCATCGGCCGGACCAGGGCGAAGTGCTGGGTGACCATGCCGATGCCGGCCGCGATGGCATCCCGCGGCGAGCGGATCTCGAGCGGGTGACCGTCGACACGGATGTGGCCGGCGTCGGGCGAGCTGAGCCCGTACAGAATCCGCATCAGCGTCGTCTTGCCCGCCCCGTTCTCACCGAGGAGGGCATGGACCTCGCCGCGCCGGACGTCGAGATCGACGTTGTCGTTCGCGACGAGGTCCCCGAAGCGCTTGGTGATGGCCCGCAGCTCGACGGCGGGCGCGTCATTCACGTTGGGAGGCGACGTCCGTCGGTCCTGGACCGGGACCGACGGTTCGCCGCTTGGATCTCGCTTGATCATCCGCGCCAGGCCGGGGGAGGCCCGGCTCAGCCGCCGACGACGGTCGAGCCTGCCGGCTGGTTCTCGATGATGTCGACGCGGAAGGTCCCCGCCTTGATCTCGGCTTCCCTGTCCTGGACCTGCTTGAGCAGCGCGTCGGGGACACCGCCCGGCACGGTCGCATTGATGGCGGCGAGAGCCGCTCCGCCCTTCCCGACCATGCTGAAGTCCTTGAGGTCCTGCGCGGCGTAGGCGGCGGCCAGCACCTGGTTGATGACGTACTTGACGGTCGGCTCCATATTCCAGGTCACGCTCGTAACGACGTTGCCCGGCGCCAGGCTGGCCTGATCGCTCATGTTGCCGATCGCGATGAGGCCCTTCTCCTGGGCCGCCTCGATGACACCGGCGCGCTCGGCATAGAGAACGTCGGCTCCGGCACCGATCTGCGCAAGAGCCGCCTCCTTCGCGGATGGTGGATCGAACCAGCTGCTGATGAAGGTGACCTTGACGGTGACGTTCGCGTTCACCTCCTGGGCGCCCTTCACGAAGGCGTTGACGATCCGGTTCACCTCGGGTACCGGATGGCCGCCGACGACGCCGATCGTGTTCGTCTTGGTGAGGCCCCCGGCGAGCATCCCGGCGAGGTACGCGGGCTCGTGGATCCAGTTGTCGAAGACCGAGAAGTTCGGCTCGGCGGGTCCGCCACCGGAGCCGAAGACGAAGGCGATCGCCGGGTAGTCCTTCGCCACGCCGCGAACCGCCTCCTCGTTGCCGAACGCGTCCCCGAAGATGATGGCCGGCTTGTCCTTGTCGGCGACCTCGCGGAGGACCCGTTCCATGTCACCCGAGTAGCCGATATCGTCCTGGAACGTGTAGTCGATCCTGCCCGCCGCCTTCTCGGCCTCGAGCGCCGCGTGGATCACGCCGTCCCACGGTTCCTCGATCTGGGTCGCGAAGGCGCCGAAGACCTTGAGCTTCTCACTCTTGCCGCTCTGGTCCGGCGTGCTGCCCTGACAGGCCGTCGCGACGAGAGCGAGCACGGCGAGGAGTACGAGCCAGACGCCGATACTCCGACCTCTGAGTTGCTGATGCCGACCGCTGACGGACACAGAACCCTCCTCTTCACGATCGCTTCTCGCCGGTTCCGGCGCGCCACGACCCCCACGCACAACGCTCGCGCTCAGCCCGGATACGGGGGAGTGTCGGGTCCGCTGCCCGCAGTGTCAACCTGAGCCGGGGCGCCTTGTCGAGGGACGTGCGGAAAGCCCATCTCATCTGTGACGGGCTGGTCGATCCGGCCGAAGTCCTGTCGATACCCGGTGGTCCACAGGACCGTCGAGATGTCGGCCTTGTCGGCGCGTCGTTCCTCACGGGGTCCTCGCCAAGCGGCTCCCGGGGGCCCGGAGCATCCTCTGATCGATCGCGTCCATGAGCCACTCGAGCCAGCTACGCCTCATGACACCGGCTCATAGGGGAGTCATCACGGTCGTGGACCGTTCTCCCGATGCGATGGACGAGCTCATGCGATTCGGTGGTTGCAGGGCGACCATCAATCCCTTCTCGCGAACCTCGCCAGCAGCCGTTCTTCAACCATGCTGCACTGATCTGGCGCCCCCGGACGGATTCGAACCGCCGACGCCAGCCTTAGGACGGCTGCGCTCTATCCACTGAGCTACGGGGGCGTGCGGTCATCGTACCCGACGCCATCCCGGGTACAGCTTTCGGCTCGAGCCTCCGCCCGGTGTACGATCCGAGCGTGACCACTCCCCTGCCCGACCTCGTCCTGTACGCGCGCCCAGGCTGTGGCCTGTGTGACGAGGCGCGAGCGGCCATCACCTTGCTGCTCGCCGACCGCGCCGAGCGTGACCTTCCGGTACCGACGGTCGTCGAGCGCGACATCGACGCGGATCCGGAGCTTCACCGACGTCTCTTCGAACGGATCCCGGTCATCGAGCTGGGGCCCGGACGCCTGGAACTGGCCACGAGCGTCGCCCGCCTCCGCCGGCTCCTCACCGACGTCCTGGACGCACCGGTCCCGGCCTGACATGGGCACCGACCTGACGATCGCGTTCGCGCTGGGCGCGGGCCTCCTGAGCTTCCTCTCGCCGTGCGTCCTGCCGCTCGTACCGGCCTACATCGGACAGCTCAGTGCGGTCGCCGTTGTCGGCCGCACATCGGGCGAGATGAGCCGCTGGCTGGCGATCCGCCACGCGCTCGCGTACGTCGCCGGGTTCGGGTCCGTCTTCACGATGCTCGGTCTGACCGCCACCTATCTGGCCGGACCGCTGGTCGACGTCCTGCCGCTCATGCGGCAGGTGGGCGGCATTCTCCTGATCCTCCTCGGGCTCAACCTGGCCGGCATCCTGAAGATCCCGGCCCTGGAGCGGAGCTGGCGGCCGCTCGATGCCGGCGCAGCCGGCTCCCTTGCGACGGCCACGGGCACGATGGCACTGGGGAGAGCCGGTGGTTCCATCGGTGGCCCAGGCTTCGGGGAACGGCTCGGCGGCCGCCTGGTCAGCGCACGGGGCGGCTGGCTGGCGTCGTTCGGCCTCGGCGCGATCTTCGCCGTCGGCTGGACGCCGTGCATCGGGGTCATTCTCGGCGGCATCCTCACGATGGCCGCGACAAGCGGAAGCACCGGCCAGGGCGCCCTCCTCCTGCTTGCGTACACGGCCGGCCTGGGCATCCCGTTCCTGCTGATCGCCGCCGCCTACGACCGTGCCCCTGGACTCATCCGGCCCCTCCTCCAGCACGGGCGCCTCGTCTCCCAGATCGGGGGCCTGTTGGTCGCGTTCATCGGGCTCGCGATGTTCATGAACTGGCTTGCGCTGCTCGCCCGGTTCGTGCCGTTCAACACGGCGATCTGACGCGCCGTGAGCGAGATGGACGCCCTCGACGGGCCGGCTTCGGACGAGGTTCGGCAACCGCGTCGACGTCACGTCGGGCCGTTCAGCCTGCGGCAGGTGGCGCTCGCGCTCGGTGCCGTCGTGGTCACTGCCGTGATCCTCACGATCGCGACGGCACCCCTCGGATCGACGACCCCGGGCCTTCCGAACCCGGCCGCATCCGCGTACCTGCTCCGGTCCCCCATCCCGGGGCTACGGGTGGGCGATCTCGCGCCGGAACTGGCGGGAGCGCTGGACGATGGCTCCCCGTTCACGCTCAACGACCTCGACGGCAACCCGATCCGGCTGTCCGACCTCCGCGGCCGGGCCGTCTGGTTGAATTTCTGGGCGAGCTGGTGCCCTCCGTGTCAGGCGGAGACGCCGATCCTCCGGGAGATCGACGAGCGCTACCGTGACCGGGGCTTGACGCTGATCGCCGTGCAGGTCCAGCAGACCGTCGATGACGGCCGACGATATGCCGCGACGTACGGTCTCGAGTTCTTGATCGGGGCGGACGTGAGCGCCGTGGTCTTCCGGACCTACCGCGTCTACGCCCTCCCGACGCAGTTCTTCATCGACCCTGACGGCGTCATCCGGGCCGTCGTGAACGGCCCTCTCGATGCCGCCGCGGCCTCTCGGCTCGTCGAGGCCATCCTGCCTCCGGGCGGCTCCTAGGTCTGATCCCCGGCGAGGCGCTGTGACGTCGACGGTTGGTGCAACCGTCGGCGGCCTCATGGTCCGGCTATCGACCATCCGACGAAGGAGCGAGGCCCGGGAGCCCCCGGTGCTCCAGAATCCGGCGCTTCAGCCGCCGTTCGGTCCATCGGTGCGCCGTTCGACGAAGGACGACGGCTGAGCCCGCGTTCCGTTCGTCGCTTGGTCGATCCGTGGACCAGCCCGAGGCGCCTCAGCTCGGAGGGACTCTGTTAGCTCGCCTCGAACCGGTAGCGGTCGCGGTCCACTGCGAGGTGCCCGATCGGATGGAGCGGCTCGTGTGAGAGCGCGACGATCCAGCCGTCGGTGGCGGCCCGGGCGAACAGATCGGCCTTGATCTCGACGGAATCAAGCGGGAAGTCGTCGAAGGCGGTGATCCAGCGCGGGTTCGCGCTCCACGGCCGCATGCACAGGTCGCCGAAGAAGGCGAGGGTCCGGCCCGAGGGGCCCCCACCGCGGACCACGATCGCCTGATGGCCCTTCGAGTGGCCGCCCGTTGGCACAACGGAGACGCCGGGCAACAGCTCCACCTCCCCGTCCACCCAGCCCGCCTCGCCCCAGTCGCGCACGAGCCGGATCTCCGGCTGGTCATAGGACGCGACGATCCGGCTGTTGTCGTCGAGCGCGATCTCCCACTCGGCGCGCTGGGCCACGATCTTCGCCCGAGGGAAGGCCCGTGTCCCGTCGGCGCGAAGGAGCCCGCCGGCATGGTCGAAATGGAGGTGGCTCATGGCCACGACATCCACCGACGCCGGATCGAAACCTGCCCGCTCAAGGGCGGGCGCGACCGGCATCCCCGCATAGGCACGCATCTGACGGACCTTGTCTGAAAGCCGCTCCCCGATACCTGTTTCCACGAGGACGCGTCCTGCGGGCGTCTCGATGAGGAGGCAGTTCAGGGCCTGGAGGAGCCGGTGTTCGTGGTCGATCTCATCGGTCACCCAGCGCCCCCACAGGAGTCGCGGCACCGGACCAAGGAGCGCGCCGGCATCTGATCGGAACGTGCCGGCCTGGATCAGCGCGACGCGTGTCCCGCCACCCAGATCGGCCGACCAGTGAACGGCGTCGTTGAGGCCCACGCGCGGTCAGCCCCGGCGGTCTGGGCTGAAGTCGCGGTGGAACGCGGACGCGGTCGGCTCCGACTGGCCCTGGTACTTCGAGCCGAGCTCGGGGCTCCCGTATGGCCGGTCCACGGGGCTGGACATCCGGAAGAAGCTGATCTGGCCGATCTTCATCCCGAAGTAGAGGGCAATGGGCAGGTTCGCCACGTTCGACAGTTCGAGCGTCAGGTTGCCCTTCCAGCCCGGGTCCACGTAGCCGGCGGTCGAGTGAATGAGGAGCCCAAGCCGGCCAAGCGACGATTTTCCCTCCAATCGGGCCACGAGATCGTTCGGCAGCTCCACCCATTCGAGGGTCTGGCCGAGGACGAATTCGCCGGGATGGAGGATGAACGGCTCGTCGTCGACGATCTGCAGGAGCTCGGTGAGATCGGGCTGCGCCTGGCGAACGTCAATGTAGGCGTAGCGATTGTTGCGGAAGACCCGAAAGCTCCGATCGAGGTGGAGATCGACCGACGACGGCTGGATGTCGGACGGATCGAATGGCCGGATCGCCACGGAACCGGCCTCGAGGGCCGCCTTGATGTCGTGGTCAGACAGCACGCTCATCGCGCGCCCTCCTTCGGGATCCACTGCGCATACAGCGTGTCGACCTCGCGCTTGAGATCTTCGAGGTCGTCGAAGCTCTGGTAGACGCTTGCGAACCGAATATATGCAATCTGATCCAGCTCGCGGAGTTTCGCCATTGCCAGCTGGCCGACGCGCGAGGACGGAACCTCGGTCATGCCCTCCGAGCGGAGTGCGGCCTCGATCTCGTCGGCGGCCTGCTCGGCGGCGGTGGCCGATACCGGACGGCGAGTCAGGGCCTTGCGGAGCCCGGATGCGAGCTTGTCCCGGTCGAACTCCTGGCGCGTCCCATCACGCTTGACCACCACCAGACGGGCAGCCTCGACCCGCTCGTAGGTCGTGAAGCGCATGCTGCAGGCGGAGCACTCGCGGCGGCGTCGGATGGTTGCGGCGTCATCCAGATCTCGCGAGTCAACGACTCGGGTGTCCCGTTCGCCGCACTGGGGACAGCGCATCCGTCCTCCTCGGCACCACTAGGGGTTGTGGTGTGGGGCGAGCATACCACTATATGGTGTGCCCTTAGGCCTGGCTCCGGTCAGGGTGCCCGCCGCCCGAAGCGTCGGACGGGGGACGCTCCCTCGGCCTCCACCATCGCTGCGGCGGCATGTTCGGCGATCGAACCGCGGGCATGAATGAGGTTGAGATATCCCCGCTTGATGGCGGTGTCGGCTTCCGGCCCTCGCTCAATCCGCCGTCCTGTCATCGACAGGACGCATCCGTGGTCGACGAGATCCAGCGCTCGACCGACGCGCTCCAGCTCCTCGACGATGCCTTCCCGGTACGGCGCGGCGGTTCGTGGCCCGGCGAGCCTCCGGGCCTCCTCCGCATAGCGCTCCGCTGCATCACGCGCGGCCGCAAGGTTGACGCGAATGGCCTCACCCTCGGCGTCTCGCCGGCGGACGGCATCGATGAGCACCGAGACGTCGCCGAGACTCCGCTCGATGCGGCCGGCGAGATCGGCCACGTCGCCACGGAAGCCCTCGGCGACGCGAGTCCGCTGGAGGAGCGAACCCGCGCGGCGTACCGCGAGGGCGACTGCCACCGCGAGGAGGACGAACGCCGCGAGGGCGATGCCCTGTGCGGTCTCCATTCAACTCCCCCCTGGCTGTGGTGTGCGCTGACCGAAGGCTATCCCGCGCGGGCGCGCAATGCCAGCAGCAATGCCGGGACGACCTCAAAGAGGTCGCCGACGACCACGAGGTCCGCGAACTCGGCGATTGGCGCATCCGGGTCACGATTCACGGCGACGATCGTCCTGGCCGTCTGCATGCCGACCTTGTGCTGGATCGCCCCGGAGATGCCGAGCGCAACGTACAGCTCCGGCTTGACGATCTTGCCCGTCTGGCCGATCTGCTGTGCGTACGGGATCCAGCCGGAATCGACCGCGGCGCGTGAAGCCCCGACCGCACCGCCAAGCTCGGTCGCAAGTTCCTGCACCATCGCAAACCCGGCCGGCCCGCCGACGCCTCGCCCGCCCGACACGATGATCCTGGCCTCCTCGATTGGAGCCGCGGCACCCGCCTCGACGACGTTGTCCAGGACCGCGACGTGCGGCAGGGTCGGCTCGGCGCCCGGTGCGGCCGTCTCCACGCTTCCAGGCTTCGTGGCCGCCTCTGCCACCACGGTGTTCGGCTGGACCGTCACGATCCCGCCCCCGCCGGTGAAGGTGGAGGTGGTCACGAACTTGCCGCCGAACGCGCTCATCTCCACCGTTGGGCGGCCATCCAACCAATCCACGGCCGTCGCGTTGACGAGGATCCCGAGGGATGTCAGGGCGGACAACGATCCGGCCACGTCCCGACCGTCCTGGCCCGCCCCCAGGATGACGAGCGCGTGGGGGTCTTCGCCGATGATCGCGGCTGCCCGCTCCGCCGCGACGACGGCCCAGGCATTCCCGGCAGCGTCCGGATCCGTGACCGCCAGGACCCGAGGCAGGTACGCGGCGAGTTCGCCCGCCGGACCAGCCGGATCGGCGGCCACGACGATCCCGGCTGCGCTGAGGCCGCTCGCGGCGGCCACGGACCGCGCGAGCGTCGCGACCTCCGCGGAGATGCGGGCCAGCGACCCATCGGCGTTCGGTTCTCCGATGACCCACAAGGCGCCCATCAGATGAGCCTCCTGGACTCGAGGAGGTCAACGATCTCGCGCGCGCCCTCATCCGCGCTCCCGCGAACCATCCGCGTAGCCCCGCGAGCCGGAGCACGCCGGGTCTCGAGGACCACCGTGGAGGCGACAGAGCCGCCCACTGACGTCGCGTCCAGTCCAAGGTCCGCGAGCGACCGTGTCGCGATCTCCTTGGATCGCGCGCCCATGATCCCCCGCAAGGAGGGATAGCGAGGTTCGCCGAGGACCTGCGTGCAGCAGACGAGCGCCGGCATCGGTGCCTCGAGCACGTCATAGCCGGTCGGTGTGATCCGGCGGACCCGGACCCGGCCGGTGGCCGCGTCCGGTTCGATCTTCGCGGCATTGCTCAGGTAGGGCAGCCGGAGGAGCGCTGCGATCCCGGCCGGGACCACGCCGCCTCGGCCGTCGGAGGTATCGGCCCCCGCGAAGACCAGGTCGAACGTGAGATCGCGGAGCGCCGCCGCGATGACCTGCATCGTGGACCTCGCACATGAGCCCGCGAGGACTGGATCTGAGACGAGAACGCCTCGTGTCGCCCCCATCGCCAGGGCCTTGCGCATGACGTCGGTCGCGCCGGCCGGGGCCATCGTCAACAATGTGACCTCGCCACCCATCGACTCCATGAGCTTCAGCGCTGCCTCGAGGGCGTACTCGTCGTTGCCGTTGATGACGGCCGGCGAAGCCGCGCGGTCGAGCCGGTGATCGGGACCCATTCGCTCGGCGGCTGCCGCCGGATCCGGGACGGGCTTGGTCAGGACAACGATGTGCACGGGTCGGTGAGCCTCCGATGGTCGCGGGTTGGAGTCAGGCGTCGGGCTGGCCGAGGAGCGCGCGGGCGATCACGAGCCGCTGGACCTGCTGGGTCCCCTCGTAGATCTGGGTGATCTTCGCGTCGCGCATCATCCGCTCGACGGGAAACTCGTCGATGTATCCGTAGCCGCCCAGGACCTGGACGGCGTCCGTAGTGACGCGCATCGCCGTGTCGCCGGCGATGAGTTTACACATGGCCGACCAGCGCGCCGCATCGGCGTCTCCGGCCTCGATGACCCCGCACGCGGTATACAGCAGCTGGCGGGCCGCCTCCGTCTGGGTATCCATGTCGGCAAGCATCGCGGCGATCATCTGGAAGTCACCGATGCGCTGCCCGAACTGCTTTCGCTCCCGTGCGTACGCCACCGCCACGTCGAGGGCACCCTGGGCGATCCCGACGGCCTGCGCCGCAATCCCCGGTCGCGATCGGTCGAGGGTGGCCATCGCGATGGCGAACCCGTCGCCCTCGGCGCCGATCCGGTTCGCGGCGGGGACGCGCACGCCGTCGAATGTCAGCTCGGCCGTGGGGCTGCCCCGGATCCCGAGCTTGTGTTCCAGCCGCTCGACCCGGAACCCCGCGGCCGGCACCTCCACGGCGAAGCACGACAGACGACCGTGCCGCGGCGCATCCGGGTCCGTGACGGCGAATACCGTGATCAGCCCAGCGACGCTGCCGTTCGTGATGAAGCGCTTCGTCCCGGTGATGACATAGGCATCCCCGTCCGCGACGGCCCTGGTCCGGATGGACGCGGCGTCCGAGCCGGCCTCCGGCTCCGTCAGCCCGAAGGCGGCCAGGGTCCGGCCCGCGGCCAGGTCCGGGAACCAGCGTGCGTGCTGCTCGGGGGAACCGGCGATGAGGAGCGGCAGTGCTCCGAGCTCCTGGACGATGAGGATGAGGCTGCTCGTCGCACAGGCACGGGCGATCTGCTCGATGGCGAGACAGACCGTCAGGAGGTCTCCCCCGACGCCGCCGTGCTCCACGGGAAACGGCAGGGCCAGCACATCGTGCGCAGCGAGGAGCTGCCGGATGTCCTCGGGGAACTCACCGGTCCGGTCGATCTCGGCGGCGCGCGGCGCGATCCGTGCGTCTGCCAGGTCGCGGACGGTATCGCGGAGGAGCACCTGCTCCACGGTCAGCCGATCGGCGGCGTTGGATGTGCTCACCGGGCTCATCGTACAGCGGCTTCCTGTTCCCGAATCGCACGGGCCGGGGTACGCTGTGGCCCGGACCGCCGTCCCGCCGCGGGGGCACTGGGTCGGCGCCCACAGGGGAGCTCACGATGGATCCAGTCCTCCTCATGGCGCTTGCGGCCGCTGCGGTCGTGGGTCTGCTGGCCTCCCTGTCCCTCCTCAGGCGCGGCCGTCGCCCCCCTGAAAGCCGGTTCGCGGCTTCCACCGAGGGCGAGACGCTCTGCCCCTCATGCGGAATGGGCAACCTCTGGACCGAACGAACCTGCGGCAGCTGCGGGGGCGATCTGCCTGGCTAGATGTGATTCCCACGGACGTTGTTGACGGGGAGCTCTCGGGAGCTGATCGATGTGGCTCATCAAACCGGGCCCGTCCACGCTCGGCCGACCATCGGGATCGACGAATATCGCGCATGGCCACGCTCGTACGCAGTGATTCTGATCAACCAGCCCGATCACGGCGGCCAACACCCGATCCGACCAGGGCGTAGCCCGCGGCAGCGGCGGTTGTCGACAACCTGGGTGGGAAGCACAGCTACGCCAGGAGCGACGACCGAGGCGGGATCCGCCTACTGCAGAACCGGGAGTTGTCGGCGGTTCGGCTGGATCGGGTCGAGGGACTCCGCGAGCAGCTCGGCGATGTCGATCGCCCGGACCGCTCCGCCGGCATTCCCCTCGGCCGCCTCGAGTCCGTCCTTGAGCATCGTCATGCAGAACGGGCACTCCGTGGCGACCGTGCTCGCGCCGGTCGCCAGCGCCTGGTCCGTCCGTGAGGCGTTGATCCGCGTGCCGCGGGTCTCCTCCATCCACATCCGCCCGCCCCCGGCGCCGCAGCAGAACGTGTTCTTGCCATTCTTCTTCATCTCGACGAGATCGAGGCCCGGGACGGAGCCCAGGACGTCTCGCGGCTCGGCGACGACGTTGTTGTAGCGGGCCATGTAGCACGAGTCGTGAAGGGTGACCGACCGCCGGGGCGTTGCCTCGTCGTCAATCACCCGGAGCCGGCCTTGAGCCAGCAGCTCGCGCAGGAAGGCCGAGTGATGGATGACCCGGAACGTCCCGCCCAGCTGGGCGTACTCGTTGCCGATCGAGTTGAAACAATGCGGACAGGCGGTGACGATCGTTCTCTCGCCCATTCGATAGCGGTTGAGCGTCTCGACGTTCGAGCTCGCCAGCATCTGGTAGACGTAGTCGTTGCCCATCCGGCGCGCAGGGTCGCCGGTGCAGGATTCCTCCTGACCCAGCACCGCAAAGTTGAGCCCCGCGGCGTCGAGGCATGTCGCGAACGCGCGGGCGACCTTGCGGTTCCGCTCGTCGAACGCGGCGGCGCAGCCGACCCAGTACAGCACGTCGAGCTCACCCAGCTTCCCGGCGGCGGCGACGTCGGCAACGATCGGGACGTCGAAGGGCAGGCCCTTTGTCCAGTCGAGGCGCGAGGCCGGTGGCTGGCCCCACGGGTTGCCGACCCCCTCCATGTTCCGGAACGCACCGTTGAGCTCGGCCGGAAATCGGGCATCCTCCAGGACCAGGTTGCGGCGCAGCCCGACGATCTTGTCGACGTGCTCGATCAGGACGGGACACGCCTCGACACATGCGCCACAGGTCACACAGTCCCAGACGGCATCGTAGGGAATGGCGGTGTCGACGATCGGGGCGGCCAGGCGGGCAGGATCCGGCAGGCGGTCGTCGCGGCCGGTCTGCTCCCGGACGAGGGGTGAGTTGGGGATGAAGTTGATCCCCGTCTCGGCATCCTCGGTCATCGTCCGGATGCCCATGATCAGCGACCGAGGATTGAGCGGCTTGCCGGTATTCCAGGCCGGGCAGGCCTCGGTGCAGCGGCCGCACTCCGTGCACGTGAACCCGTCGAGCATGTCCTTCCAGCCCAGGTCCTGAAGCGTCCGGAGCCCAAACGTGGCGTCCTCGAGCTCCAGGTCCATCGCCGGAAGCTGCCCACGGGGCTCCAGCTTCCGGTACCAGACGTTGACGAAGGAAACGTAGACGTGAAAGTGCTTGTTGAACGGGATGTAGATGAGGAAGGCGGACAGAACAACGACGTGCGCCCACCAGAGGCCGACGAAGCCGGCCTCCAGAGAGTCAGCGTCAAGTGACTGGAGCGGTACGGCGATGGCATTCGCAGCGAACGCGCCCGGAACGTCGCCGTAGCGCGCCGATTCGAACGCCTGGGCAAGGAACTCGGTGGAGACCACCGCCGTGATCATTGCCAGGATGATCAGCCCGGTCCGACCCAGCTTGAGCCTCGGCGGGCGGCTGATGAGGCGACGCTCGAAGGCGTACGCAGCCGCCAGCAGGGCGCCGATGGCAACCGCGTTCTGGACGCCGTTGAGGAGTGCCCAGACCGCGCCGTCGAGCGGCCAGCCCAGGACCGCCTGCACCAGCCCACCGGACACGGCGTTGATGTTCCCGATGAGCAGGACCGTCGAACCGAGGAAGAGCAGGTAGTGCATGACGCCGGCTCGAATGTCCCGGAACATCCGGACCTGGAGGATCGTGAAGCGCAGGAGCCCCAGCGCCCGGCGCCCGATCTGGTCGCGCCCGCGCGGCCCCCCTGGGCGAGCGGCCGCCATGACCCGGATGTGCCGGACGACCACGAGCCCGAAGACGGCGAATGCCCCCCAGAAGATGGGGAAGACGAGGGGGTAGGCCGGGACGTGCTCGAAGGTCGGGAACATCAGGTGGCGTCCTCCTCCGAGCGATCGTTCGCAACGTCGGGCGGGCGTCGCGCGGCGTCGTGGTCGTGGGGACCGGCGAGCGTCTCAATGGCGTGGGCGAGGACGGGTTCCGCCGCTGCGAAGGACTCGAGAGCACCGTTCGGGCTGCCCGGCAGGTTGATCACGAGGGCACGGCCAACAACGCCCGCCAGTCCACGCGAAAGGTCGGCCAGCGGGGTGATGGCTCGTCCGGCGGCGCGCATCGCCTCCGCGATGCCGGGGATCTCGTAGCCGAGGATGGCTCGAGTCGCCTGGGGCGTCACGTCACGTGGCGTCAGCCCGGTACCGCCCGTCGTCAGGATCAACGCGTGCGTCTCCGAGGCCCCGGTGATGGCGGCCGTGATCGCCGAGATCTCGTCGGGGACGGTGCCCCGCGATACGGACCCACCGAGTTCGACGACCCGCGCGGCCAGGGCGGCCCCCGAGCGATCCTCGCGGACCCCGGCGGCAACCCCGTCGCTGATCGTCAGGACGAAGACCCGCGTCCCGGGGCGAAGTGTGCCCGGCGTCCCCGGGCCAAGCGCGCCCGGCGTCCCGGGGCGAAGCGTGCCCCGCTTCCCGTCCGGCGCCACGATCAGCCTTTCCGGATCCGGCCGGCGGCTCGATCTCCTGGGCGGCGACCGACGACCCGCCCACTCGGACCGCCAGGACTTCCAGCGCCCGCGCCGACCTGCCCGTCCGGTTCGCGCCGCCAATCGCCGCTCTTCCCGCCCGACTTGGCAATGAGACGGACGCCCCGGATCTCCACGCCCCGTTCGACACCCTTGACCATGTCGTAGACGGTGAGGGCGGCCACGGATGCTGCTGTCAGCGCCTCCATCTCAACGCCCGTGGGGCCGGTGGTCGCCGCCTCGGCCCGGATCCTGAGGCCGCCGGCGGTGCGATCTGGCGTGATCGCGACGACCAGGTCGGTAAGCGCGATCGGGTGGCACAGCGGGATGAGGTCGGATGTGCGCTTGCCGCCCATCACGCCGGCCAGCTCTGCCACGCCGAGGACATCGCCCTTCGCGGCGCCGCCGTCGATGACGAGTGAAAGCGTCTCCGGCGCCATCAGGACGAATGCCTCGGCCACGGCACGGCGCGCGGTCGCGGGCTTGTCGCTGACGTCGACCATCCGCGGCCGACCCGAACGATCCACGTGGGTCAGGCGCCGACGTTCGGCGCGCGGGGCGGGGCCTCGATCCATGGGTCCTCCTGTCAGCTGTGATGATGCCCGACCGGGGGCCACTCGGTGCGTCAGGCGCGGTCCAGCCACCACAGGTCGACTTCGCCGCCGGGCGGGTGGGTCGCGACATCCTCCGGGATCACGGCGAGCGCCTCCGCGGCCACGAGCGCCGACAGCACGTGGCTCCCCTGCCCGCCCACGCCGCCGGCCAGGCGGACGAGCACCCGACCCTCGGGATCCCGCCGCGGGGTTCCCCGTTCGTCCCGATCCGCCCGGACCCGGACGAACGCCCGGCGTCCGGCACTCTTGGGGGTCTCGTCGAGGAGCACGGCACGCTCCACGGACCTCACCACCCGCTCGTGGCCGGCGAGGCGACGGAGTGCCGGCCGCACGAACAGCTCAAACGTCACGAACGTGGAAACCGGGTTGCCCGGAAGCCCGAACAGCAGGATGGGCGGGCCACCCCCGGATCGAGGCGCGGTGCCGAACGCGAAGGGTTTGCCGGGTTGGACGGCGACACGCCAGAGATCGATGGAGCCGTGTTCGGCGAAGGCCGTCCGCACGTGGTCGTACGGGCCCACCGAAACACCGCCCGACACGATGATCGCGTCGGGTTGTTCCGCGAGGCCGGCGAACAGCCGAGCACGGAGGTCCTCCACGCGATCCCGGGCGATTCCCAGGTTCCGGGGATCCCCGCCCGCGTCCTCGATGAGCGCCCACAGGGCGGGCCCGTTGGCATCCGGGATGCCGGCCCCGCCGAGCTCGGACCCGGGAGTCCGGATCTCGTCGCCGGTGGCCATGTACCCGACAACCGGCCGGCGGTGAACCAGCAGCCCGGCATGGCCGGCACCGGCAATGACGGCAACCGCAGCCGGGCTGACGGTCGTGCCCGCGGCGAGCACGACGGAGTCGGCGCGGAGATCACTCGCCTGAGCGCGAACGGATCCCCGGACCGACACGGCGGCGTGGATCAGGACGGCGGCAGGAAGCGGCCCGACGGCGTCGCGCCCGCGCGTGCCTGCGGGCGTACCGTCGGCCAGGGCGGGTGTCGTGAGCTCCACGGGAACGACCGCGTCTGCTCCGGTTGGGATTCGCGCGCCCGTCGCGATTCGAGCCGCCGTTCCGTGCCGAACCTCGACATCGGGCACTCCGCCGGCGGCAACATCACCGACCACGGTGAGCCGGAGCGGCGCGGCCTCCGTGGCAGCCGCGACGTCCTCATGGCAGACGGCGTAGCCATCCATCGCGCTGTTATCCCAGGGCGGCAGGTCCGTCGTGGACGTGACCGCCTGCGCGGCCACCCGACCGAGCGCATCGGTGAGGTGGACCCACTCCGGCTCCGTCGGGCCCGGGATGGCCGCCAGGATCGCCGCGAGCGCCGCATCCGCGCCAAGGAGCGCGTCCGGATCGCGCCCCGATGTCATCGGAAGCCGCGACGTCGCGACGGTGGCTCCCCGCCGGTTCGCAGGTGCACGACCTTCCCAACGGCGCGCCGCGTCAGGACGCCGAGCAGCCGCCCGTCATCGATGACGGGGATTCCATCGAGACCGGAGCGCTGAAGCCGTTCCAGGGCGTCGAGAAGGCGAGCGTCGGGGCCGACCACGGGCATCCGCGGTGCTCTCACCATCGCATCCCGCACGCGAGTCGTACCCCGGGCAGCGGGGCGCAGCCGGCGGACTTCGCGGACGCCGAGAATACCCACGACCTCGGTGCCGTCGACCACGAGCACCGCACTCGTCGTCGATTCGTTGTCGAGAAGCTGGCCGGCCACGGTATCGACCGTCAAGCCCGGGTGAATCGTCGCCGGGTCGCGCTCCATGACGTCGCCCACCGAAAGATCCCCGATCAAGGCGTCGACCTTCAGGCGCTCGCGGATCGCCCGGCTTGACAGGATCAGGAACCAGCCGCTGAGCGCCACCATTCCGCCGTTGGTGACCTCGCCGGCAAGGAACAGGCCCCCACCAATGGCCACCGCGACGAGGCCCGAAAGTCGCCCGGTCCTGGACGCCACGGCCCAGCCTCGGGCAAGGGAACCAGTCCGGCGCCATGCCATCGCGCGAACGATTCGCCCCCCGTCCAGCGGGTAGGCCGGAACCAGGTTCACCATCCCGATCAGGAGGTTCAGGGCGGCCAGGAGGGCCACGAGCTGGGCGCCCGCGCGTCCGAACTCGCCGACCGCGGCGCCCATTCCGACCGCGATCGCTCCGAGGGTCAACCCGATCAGCGTGCTCACGATCGGCCCGCTCGCCGCGATCGCGAGATCGTCAGCAGCCACGGCCGACTCGGGTTCCCCGGGCGCCGTGCCGCCGAAGAAGGAGACGAGGACGGACTGAACATCGACTCCACGCCGCCGGGCCGTCAGCGCATGGGCCAGGTCGTGGACCATGGCGCTCCCGAAGAACGCGAGCCCGACCGCCCCGCCCAGGAGCCACTGAACCGGCGCCGCCAGGGTCGGGACGGCTTCGCCCACCTCGATCACGGCGAGGGCGGCGACCAGGGCGACCACGAAGATCCACCCGAGCTGCACGCGAATCTCGATGCCGCGGATCCGTGCGATCGGGACGCCGATCATCGGGCGACCGGGGTCAGTGCACCTGCGACGGCGACGGAGGCGGAGGCGATGCCGAGGGTCGGACGCATTGGGGCATGGTACCGCCGGCAGCCGGCGACCCAGGTAGGAGCTACTCGTCCTCGAGGGTGCGGGCCTGCTCCCACCAGCTCTCGAGCATCAGGTCCGGTGGGGAATCGAGGTTCAGCTCTTGCGTGGCACGGGCAATTCGAGTCCGGAATGTTTCGAGATCGACCGCGAGGATGTCACGCAGACCCTCGAATCCGGCCTGGCTCAGGAGCGTGTGCTCGGTGGATCCGAAGCCCGCCAGGTTGAGCATCAGCGCCTCGTCGCGCCAGGTCAGCACGTCATTCGTGCTCGCGTCCACCTGGTCGGCGAGTGTCTGCCGCCGCGTCGTGGTCTCGCTGACCTCGAGGAGGAGGCCGGTCGTGAAGATCCCCTGGCGATCCAGACGATCGAGATGGACAGGCTCGATACGGGTCAGCTCGGTGATCGGCGGCACGCGCGGGGCTCCTCCAAGTCATGCCTGTTGGGCGGTTCCGATGATGCCACGTCTACGGGATCGTCCGTGGCGTGCGGACGAGGGACGCCGCCTCCCTCTGCAGAAGCTCCCATGCGCGTTCCACGTGGCGGTCCTCGGTCCGGATCTGACCGAGCGCGACACGGATCGCGAACCGGCCGCCGAGCCGCGTGTGGGACAGGAAGACCTCGCCGGTCCGGTTGACGGCGTCGAGCAGCGCCTCGTTCAGAGCATCCAGGCGCGCCTCACGAGCCTCCGGCGCCTCTTCCTCTTCCTCATCGGCGCCGCTGGGCGCGTAGCGGAGGCAGACGGTCGAAAACGGGACCGGCGCGAGCCGCTCGAATTCCGGGTCCGCGTCCACCCACGCAGCAAGGGCGGCAGCCTGTTCGATGTGATGACGGATCCGTCGGCGCAGCCCTTCCAACCCGAACCAGCGCAGGATCACCCACAGCTTCAGGGCCCGGAAGCGCCGCCCGAGCTGGGGCGTGTACTCGTTGACGTCGCGGACCGCCGCCGTCCGGTCCAGTGTGCGGAGGTACTCGGGAACCAGGCTGAAGGCGTCACGAAGGCGGTCCATTCGTCGGGTCAGCAGGAGCGACGCGTCGATCGGGGTGAACAGCCACTTGTGCGGGTTGACGACGATCGAATCCGCACGCTCCCATCCCGTGAACTCGGCTCGTCGCTCCGGCAGCATCGCCACCACACCGGCGTAGGCAGCGTCCACGTGGAGCCACAGCCCGTGCCGCTCGGCGACGTCGGCAATCGCGTCAACCGGGTCCATTGACGTCGAAGAGGTTGTGCCGAGCGTCGCCACGATAGCGATCGGCCGGTGGCCCGCGGCAAGGTCCGCGACGATCGCGGTTTCGAGCGAAGCGACGTTCATCCGGAAGTCGGCGTCCGTGGCGACCCGGATGACATTGTCGCGACCGATTCCGATCGTCATCGCCGCCTTCTCGATCGATGAATGCGCCTCCTCCGACGCGTAGACGCGGGGTGCCCCGAGGTCCGGTCGACCGGCAAGTCCCCGCTGGGAGGCCTCCAGGCCCGCCGCCTCCCGTGCCGCGGCAAGCGCGATCAGCGACGACGTCGAGGCCGTGTCGGTCAGGAATCCGTCGAAGGCAGCCGGCAGCCCGAAGGCCTGGCGCAGCCACCCCACAACGACCTGCTCCAGCTCGGTCCCGATGGGTGACGTTCGCCAGAGCATCGGGTTCTGGGCAAGCGCCGTCATCAGGAGCTCGCCCACGATCCCGACGGCCGAGGCGGACGTCGGGAAGTAGGCCATGAACCCCGGGTGCTGCCACTGCGTGGCGTTCGGCTCGATCAGCGCCCGATGATCCGCGAGGATTGACTCCAATGATTCCGGGTCCTCCGGTGCGGCCGAGGGAAAGAGCGCCGCAAGTGACCCCGGCACGATCTGGGGAAGCACCGGCCGCCCCTCGACCTCAGCCAGCTGCGCCACGACCACGTCAACGGCAGCATGCAGGGCCGCTCGAAACGCCTCGGGGCCGAGATCCGTGAGCCCGTCCACCTGCTCAACGTCCAGGCGCCCGCCCGAAGTCTCGCGCTGGCGCCGGTCAGGGATCGTCACGCGCCGAGTTTAAGCGTGCAAACGCCCGGGCAAATTCAAGGGCTGTACGTTTCGTGCCCGGCCAGCGTCTGTTGGGTGACAAGGCCCATAGCTGGAGACTCATCGGATGCATTCGACCCGAAGGATCCTCGTTGTCGCGGCAGCCATCCTCGCACTCGGTGTCTTCGTGCCATCGGCGTCGGCGGCCTCGCCGAAGTCCTTCTTGCTGACGAAGACCTGCTCAAGCGGTGCGCTCTGTACCGTCGTGGCGTCCAACTTCGAAGGGATTCCGGCGGGCACGGACATCATCTACACCGTCAATGGCGATGGGTCGGATGGCCTCGCGTACCCCACCATCAAGGTCGGTGCCAACAGCACGACCGGCGTCTGCGATTGGAACCAGCCCGGTCCCACGGTGCTCGCCAAGTGCACGTTCGGCACCGGGACCGGACAGTGGACCTCGTTCCATCTCGATGTGGACGTCACGGTGACTGGCGACCCGAACGCTGCAGACTCCATCTGGACCTGGACCGGTACCTACTCGCTCGGAAGCCAGGACCTTCCCCAAACGGACACGGCGGGCATGGATCAAGGGCCAGCGGATGTCCCGCTCCTCCCGCTGCTGGCAGGCTTGGCCGCAGCGATCACGATGCTGGTTCGACGACCCGTGAGGAGCGCGAACGACCGAGGTCGGGAAGCCTGATCGCGTCCGGAGGGAGCCGGCCGGCGCACAAAGGCCCGGATCGTGCCATTTGTGCGGGGGATTTGGTCGGGGCGGCCGGATTTGAACCGACGACCACCAGTCCCCCAGACTGGTGCGCTACCAGACTGCGCCACGCCCCGACAGGTGAGCGAGTCTACCAGAGGGGACCATCGACCCCGGTCAATCGTGTCCCCGGTCAATCGACCCCGGTCACCCGCCGCCCTCTTCCCCGCGGGAAGCTGTGAGCCGCTCCGTCCATTGGCGGTAGTCCGCCAGCTCGTCCTTCGATTCGCGGGCCAGCAGGTCGATCAGGCAGCGCTGAACGCTCTTGCCCTCGAACAGCGCGTTGTGGACCTCGCGCGCGATCGGCATTTCGACGCCGAGCCGGTTCGCGAGCGCGAGCGCCGCATCCACCGTGTAGGCCCCCTCCGCCACCCCGGGCAGTGAAGCCTCGATGTCGGCCCAGGACCGACCCTTGGCCAGTTCCTCCCCGAGCCGATGGTTCCGCGACAGCCCGGACCCGCAGGTCGCGATGACGTCGCCGATACCCGCCAGACCGGCGAACGTGAGCGGATTTGCGCCAGCCGCAATCCCCACCCGCATCATCTCCGCGAGACCGCGGGTCATCAGGCCGGCCTTGCCGTTGTCGCCGAACCCGAGGCCGTCCGCGGCGCCGGCCGCGATGGCGATGACGTTCTTCAGCGCACCGCACAGCTCGACGCCGAGCACGTCGGTGTTCGTGTAGAGACGAAACTCCCGGCGCCCCAGCCGCGCGACGATCCGCTCCGCGAGCGCGAGATCCTCGGCCGCCACGACCGCCGACGCCGGCAGGCCGCGGGCAATCTCGAGCGCCAGGTTGGGCCCGGACAACGCGGCCACACGCCGTGGTTCGATCCCTGCCGCGTCGGCAATGACCTGGGTCATGCGAAGCAGCGTTCCGGGCTCGAGGCCCTTGACGACGGACAGGACGTCGGCCGAGCGCGGGATGGCGGGTGCAATCCGGGTCATCGTCTCGCGGAGATGGCTGGACGGGACCGCCACGATCACGAGCTCCGCGCCGGCGAGAGCCGCCGGGTCTGCCGTGGTGTGGATGCGCTCCGGCAGCTCGATACCGGGAAGCCGACGTTCGTTCCGCCGCTCCAGCTGGAGCCGCGTTGCCGTCTCAGCCGAGTGACACAGCAACGTGACGGGTTCTGAGCGCGCCACGAGGACCGCGAGCGTGGTGCCCCAGGCCCCGCTCCCGACAACCGCGACACCCGAACGCGTCACCGTCATGTGCTCTGGCTCAGCCCCGGGTGCTCATCGTCCGGGGCCGTCCGCCGGTCGCCGGGGTCGAGGCCGGCTCGTCGATGCCGCCGCGGACCGCGCGCTCCGCTTCGTGGCCTTCCGCTCGATCCGGATCCCCGCTCGCTCGCGGAAGACAAGCCGAATCGGTGTCCCGAGGAACCCGAATGTCTCACGGAGCCGATTCTCCAGGTAGCGCTGGTAGCTGAAATGGACGGACGCCGCCTCGCGTGCGAAGAACACGAACGTCGGCGGCGCGACCGCGGCCTGTGTCGCGTAGAAGATCTTCGGACGCTTGCCCTTGACGATCGGGGCCTGCTGCCGGTCCGACGCGACGCTGACCAGACGGTTCAGCTCACCGGTCCCGATCCGACGACGGCGTTCCGCCCACACGTCGACGGCCAACTCCAGCACCCGGTCGATGCGCTGGCCGGTCTTGGCGGAGATGCTGACGACCGGGGCGAAGTCGAGGAACGGGGCGTCCTTGCGGATCCACTCGACGTACGTATCGAATGTCTTGCCGGTCTTGTCCTCCACCGCGTCCCACTTGTTGATTGCGATGACGAGCCCCTTGCCTTCCTCGACGACGTAGCCGGCAACGTGCGCGTCCTGCGCGGTCAGCCCGTCAACGCCATCGACGAGGAGCACTGCGACGTCCGCCCGCGAGATCGCCTTCAGGCTCCGGAGCGTCGAGTACCGCTCGGCTGCCGGGCCCGACGCCACCTTGCCCCGCCGGCGGATCCCGGCGGTATCGATGAGGACGACCTCCGTCCGGCCCCAGGCGATCCGGCTGTCGATCGCGTCGCGGGTGGTGCCGGGGATCTCGCTCACGATCGTTCGCTCCTCCCCGAGGAGCGCGTTGATGAGGCTAGACTTCCCGACGTTCGGGCGCCCCACGAAGGCAATGGCCGGCGGGGAGTCGTCACTTGCCGCGGCCATCATCGCGTCCCAGCGCGCCACCTCGGCGGCGTCGGCTGCCGCGTCCTCGTCGGCTTCGAGATCGGCCGCGCCCGCCTCGGCCTCGTCCCCCGGGTCGCCCACGACATACGGCCGCAGGCGGCCGGTCGCGACCTCCTGGGCGAAGTCGTCCGCCTCCTCCGCGCGGGCCTTGCGCGCGATTTCCGCCTCCGTTTCAGGGGGCAGTGCCCGTACGAGCTCGTCCAGCAGGTCGGCCACGCCACGCCCGTGATTGGCTGCGATGGGGTGTGTCTGTTCCCAGCCGAGCGACCAGAACTCCGCCGCTTCAAGCTCGCGGCGCGGGTTGTCGGCCTTGTTGACCGCGACGAAGACCGGCGCGCTGGCGGTGCGGAGCAGTTCGGCAGCCTCCTGGTCGGCAGGAGTCAGCCCGGCAATCGCGTCGACGACGAAGACGATGATGTCCGCCTCGGCGATCGCCAGCCGGGCCTGGACCTGGACCTTTGCCTCGATCGGATCGTCCGGGTCAATCTCCAGGCCACCGGTGTCGACCAGGACGAATCGTCGGCCGTTCCACTCGGCGTCTCCGTACAGGCGGTCGCGCGTCGTCCGGGCCCGATCCTCCACGATCGCGGCACGCTCCCCGACGACGCGATTGAAGAGGGTGCTCTTGCCCACGTTCGGCCGCCCCACGATCGCGATGACGGGCAGCGCGCCCCCCTGCCCTGTCACGTCAGCCCACCGCCGCGGCGGCGGCGGGCAGGGACGTTGTCCGACCGGCGGGATGGGCGGCGATCGCAAAGGCGGCATCGGCGAGCTCGGCGGCCCGCGCCTGCGTCGCTGGCGTGCCCGCGAGTTCCAGGATCCGCCGCGCAACGGCGTGGAGGTCCTCGATGGGCGTGGACGTGCCGCCCGTGACGCCGACGACGCGGCTGCCATCGAACAGGACGGGATCGTTCAGGTCGCGGACGGATTCGACCTGGATCGCGGGCGTACCCGCGATCGCGCACAGCCGGGTCAGCTCCTTGGTGTTGGCCGATGATCGGCCGCCGACCACGACCATCAGATCCACCCCGCCGGCCGCCTCGAGCGTGTCCTGCTGGCGTCGAATCGTGACCGGGCAGACGGTGTTGACGATCTTCAGCTCGTGGCTCCGGCCGACCATGAACGCGGCCAGCTTCTCGAACTTCCAGGGCGGTTGCGTGCTCTGCGAGATCAGCGCCATCTTCTTCCTGCGCGGGATCTGCTCCCAGTCCGCTTCCTCGTCGATGACGATCGCATCGGGTGCGAAGCCCAGGAGCCCCACGACCTCGGGATGCTTCGGAGTCCCGAGCAGGACGATCGTGTAGCCCTCCTCGACCAGCCGGCTCAGCTCCCGTTGCTCCTGGATGACCCAGGTGCAGGTGCCGTCGATGACTTCGAGGCCGCGGTCGGCCGCGCGCTCCATGACCTCGGGGCGCACACCGTGGGCACGGATGACGACCGCCGCTCCGTGGTCAACGTCATCGAGCGCGTCGACCGTCCGAATCCCGAGCGCCTGGAGGTCACGCACGACGCCCTCGTTGTGGACGACCTGGCCCAATGTGTGCGTCGACTTGCCGGCCGCACTGGCTTCCTTGGCCTTGTCGATGGCCTCGCGGACGCCGTAGCAGAAGCCGGTCCGCTTCGCGATTCGGATGTCGGTGACGGTTCCCATGGCAGCCGGAAGTATCGCACGGGGTTGGCCGAAGACCGATCAGGCGGCCGGGTCGTCCCCGTACGCGCCACGCTGACGGGACGGCAGGAGCGCGGCGATACGACGCATGATGAGGTCCGTCCCGGCCGCGTTCGAGCGCCGTCGCGAGGCCACACCGGCACGGTCAGCCGCGGGCGGATCATCGTCGGGCCGGATCGTGCCCGCGCCTTCGGCGAACGCGTCGGCCAGCTTGAACGGCCGCCCGATGCGAACGGTCACGCTGGGTGTCCGCTGGGGCATCCGACGGCCCTTCGGCCAGAGCCGGTCGCTGTCACCGACGCCGATCGGGACAATGGTCGCGCCGGAGCGCGCTGCGAGAACGGCAACGCCGTCCTTGGCAAGCTGCAGGCGGCCATCGGGGCTGCGCGTGCCCTCCGGGAAGACCGCCAGGATGTTGCCGCCGTCAAGGATCCGCATCGCGGTCTTGAACGCCTCCACGTCGGCGGCACCACGCTCCACCGGATGAACCCCACCGCGGCGGGCGAGCCATGAGATGAACGGCCACTCGAAGACTTCGCGTTTGCCCATCCAGTTGATGGGCCGCCCCAGGCGCGCGTTGAGAAACCCCCCGATGAGGACCGGATCGGCGTTCGAGGCGTGGTTGGCGGCGATGAGGACGGCCCCGTGACGCGGAAACGCCGTCAGATCGCCCTCGATCCGAACGCGGGTGAACAGGCCCGCGATGAAACGCATGACGAACGACGCGGTCCAGATCACGAAACCCACGCGAGTGGCGATTGGCGTCGGGGCGGTCGGTGGCCTGCGGGCCGGCCGAGTCTTCGCGCGATCCTGGCCCGCGCGAGACGTCCCGGCGGCATCCACCGCCCCGAGGCGCGACCCATCACGGATCGCGGCCACGACCAGGTCCACGGTCGTCTCGAGGGTGTTGCCGTCGGTTCGGATCACGATCGCGCCCGGCGCCGGCCGGAGCGGCGCGACGGCGCGCGATGCATCCCGGTCGTCACGGGCCTGGAGCTGGCCGAGGATCTCCTCCGCCTCGGGCCCGGCCGCCGCGACTCCGCGCTCCGTGGCCCGCCGCCGGGCGCGCTCCGCGACCTTGGCGTCCAGGTACAGCTTCACGGCCGCATCGGGCAGGATGACCGTGCCGATGTCCCGGCCGGCCATCACGATCCCGCCTCCGGCGGCGATCTCGCGCTGGCGCTCCAGCAGGGCGCTCCGGAGTGCCGGGACCCGAGCGTAGGCCGAGACGGCCGCGTCGACCTCCGGCACGTGCACCTCGGCCGTGACGTCATCGCCGTCCAGGGTCACGGTCGTGTAGCGGCCGGCCGCATCGGCTTCCAGGCGAATGGCGTCGACGAGCGCGACAAGGCGCTCGGTGTCCGACTCGCCGATGCCGCGACGCAGGGCCGCGAACGTCACCGCCCGGTAGAGCAGGCCGGTATCGCAGAACCGGAGCCCCAGTCGAGCGGCCGCAGCGGCGCCCACGCTGCTCTTGCCCGAGGATCCGGGGCCGTCGAGGGCCACGACGGGCAGGCGATCGGACGGTGCGACGGCTGATTGGGTCATCGCCGGGAGCATACCGGCGCCGCATCTGCAGCGCGTCAGGCTACCTCGCGCTTGATGGTCGCCCCGGCGAGCACCACGAACAGCGCGGCGATCCCGGTCAGGACCAGGAAATCGAGTCGCACGGCGGCATCGCCGAAATCCGCCCCCCGGAGCATGACGGCCCGCAGTCCGTCGACCGCATAGGTCATCGGCAACGCGTGGGCAACGACCGCGAGGACATCCGGGAGTCGGTCCACGGGCCAGAAGATCCCGCCGATCAGACCCTGGGGGATGATCACCAACGGGATGAACTGGATGATCTGCAGCTCCGTCCGGGCGAACGTGGACAGGAAGATGCCGAGGTTCACCGAACCAAGCGACAGGACAACCGCCAGGAGGAACGCGATGACCGGCGATCCCACGCTCTGCACGTCGAGGCCGATCGTGAACGCCGGCAGGGGCCCGATCGAGGGGACGTCCACCCGAGCGAGCACGAACACGGTCAGCACGATGACCTGGAGGATTGCGAAGAACCCGAAGCCCAGGCTGTAGCCGACGACGATCTCGGCCCGTGACACGGGTGTCGCGAGGAGCCGCTCCAGTGTTCCGCCGGTGCGCTCCCGCAGGAAGCTGATGCCGGTCAGCATGAAGACGAAGAAGTACGCGAAGTAGGCGAGGAAGACGGGCGCGAGGACATCGAGCGTGTCCGTCTCCGTGGTCAGGTACAGCGTCTCCCGGTCGATCTCGGGCAGGATCGCGCGCCCGCCGCTCGCGGCGGCCAGCTCACCGGCCAGTGTGGCCATGAGCCCCTGGAGCTTGCCCAGGGCGGCCCCGTCGACAGCGGGGTCCGTGCCTGCCGTAATGACGGTGAGTTTTGGACGTCGTCCCGCGCTGACGTCTTCGAGGAGCGTCGATGGCAGGACCAGGGCGATATCGCCGTTCCCCTCGCGCAGCGAGTCGGCCGCGGCGTCCCTCGTGTCGGCGAAGGCGATCACCTCGATCCCATCGGGTGCTCCGATCGTGGCCCGCGTGAGGGCGTCCACGATCCGCTGGCCCGGCGCCCCGGCCTCGTTGACGATCACCACCTGGACCGTCACGTCCTTCTGGTCACGAATCACCCAGCCGAGGAGGGCGGTGATGACGATCGGGACGATGAAGATGAGTCCGAGGGTGCGCTCGTCCCGCCGAAAGCCCTGGGCGATCCGGCGCGCGACGGCAAGGATTCGGGACGCGCTCACGCCACCGGGGCCTCGAGCGGACGGCCCTCGGTGTCGAGGCCCGAGAAGTGGAGGAACGCGGTCTCGAGGTCGGTCGTCCCGGCCCGGGCACGTACCTCCACCGATGTCCCGCGGGCGAGAACGCGACCGCTCCGGATGAAGATCAGCTCATCGCAGCGGTCGGCCTCGTCCATGACGTGGCTCGCGACGAGGATCGTGGTGCCGGCCGCGGCGAGTTGCCGGAAGTGGGCCCAGAACTGCGCTCGGAGCGCAGGGTCCACGCCGACCGTCGGCTCGTCCAGGAGGAGCACGGCCGGCTCATGGACCAGCGTGCACGCGAGCGACAGCCTACGTCGCATCCCACCGGAGAGGTGCATGGCCGGGGTCGTCCGCCGATCGGCCAGCCCGACCAGCTCGAGAACCCGGTCCACCGGCTCGCGATCCGATTTGCCCTCGAGGCGCGCAAAGAAGGCGAGGTTCTCCCCGACCGACAACTCCGGGTAGATCGCCTCTGCCTGGGGCATATAGCCGATCCGGCCGAGCAGGTCCCGGTTCGGCATGAGCGTGCCGAGAACACGGGCCGTACCGGCCGTCGGCCGGGCGAGGCCGGCGACCATCCGGATGAACGTGGTCTTGCCCGACCCGTTGGGACCGAGCAGGCCGTAGATCCGGCCCGGGGCCAGGGCGAGATCGATCCCGTCCACCGCTTGGACGGTCCCGAACGACTTGTGCAGACCGGCGGCCTCGACCGCCGGTGCGGGAGCAGTCATTGCTCGCGAGGATAATCCTCTCGCTTGCGATTCGTCCGGCCGTCCAGACGCGGCTTCGCGAGCGGACGGGGCCTCGCGAGCGGGCGTCGAGGGCCGGTTGACCCGGGGGCGCCCTTCTGCCGCGCCGCGGCGGGCCGCGGCGCCGTGGGCCGCGCCGGGCCGGTCGGCTTCGCAGAGGGCGGGCTCCCGTGCGGCGGCACAGGTCGTCGGGGTGGCAGGGCGCCCGGCACGGTCCCGAGCTGCTTGATCTCGGGCGCTCGCAGTACCCGGGCCCGGCCCGTCGGAAGCCGGTCGATGCGGACGGTCCCGATCCGGACCCGGACCAGGCGCTGGATCGGCGCGCCGACCGCGGCGAACATCCGGCGAAGCTGGCGCTTCCAGCCCTGCGCCAGGACCGCCCGGTACCAGACCAGGTCAGGCGCCGCGGCCGGGTGCAGGAGGTCGACGAGGGTTCGCGTCTCAACGGCGGTCGCCGGCCGCAGGGGAGCCGCGAGAAGAGCGAGGCCCTCCTCCAGCTTGATGCCCTCGCGCAACGTGCGTGCCTGCTCGTGATCCAGCGGTCGCTCCAGGCCGATCGCATACTCGCGCTGGACGCCGAAGCGAGGATGCAGGACGTGGTCCGCCCACGTTCCGTCGTTCGTCAGCAGGATGAGCCCTTCCGAGTCAAGATCCAGCCGCCCGACGGGGTAGAGGCGGGTGCCGTCCGGCACCAGGGCCGTCGGAATGAGATCCAGCACGGTGGTCTCGGCGTGCCGATCGCGGGTCGTGGCCGTCACCCCGGCCGGCTTGTGCAGCGCGACATACGCCCGGGCCGCGCCGACGCCAACGGGAATCCCGTCCACCTCGATCCGGGCAGTCGCCGGGTCGACTTGTTCACCGAGTGTCGCGATCCGCCCGTCAACCCTGACCCGGCCGTTCTTGATCAGCGCCTCACTCGCCCGTCGGGAGGCGACACCTGCCGCGGCGAGGACCTTCTGCAGTCGCTCCTCAGGCACCGGACGCCTCACTGTCTCCGTCGATGACGGCCTCCAGCGAGCCAGGATCGACCAGGCGGTCCGCGATGTCCGCGTCCAGCGGCGGCAGGTCCTCCAGCGAGGTCAGCCCGAACCGCTCGAGGAAGTCGAAGCCGGTCCCGTACAGGATCGGGCGACCCGGTGCCTCTGATCGGCCCAGCTCAACGACGAGCCGACGGTGAAGCAGACTTCGGATCGTGTAGTCGGAATCAACGCCGCGGATCCGCTCCACGGCCGACTTCGTGACCGGCTGCCGGTAGGCGACGATGGCCAGCGCCTCCAGGGCCGTCGGCGAGAGTCGCACGGCGTCCGCACCGACATATCGGGCAACGAGGGCGCCCGCATCGGGTGCCGTGGCCAGCTCCACCCGATCGTCGGACATCAGCACCTGAATACCCCGCTCCCGAAGCGTCACCTCGAGATCGCCGAGCCGCGCGTCAACCACGTCCCGGCCGACTCCGGCAAGCAGGCCGATCTCGCGTCGCGTGAGCGGCCGTTCGGCGACGAACAGCAGGGCCTCCAGCGAGGATTCGGTCAGCCCGATCGGGGACGAAGGTTCATCCTCCGCCGTGTCGGCGGCGGACTCAGGGTCGTGCAGCTCCGCGCCGACGCTGGGCACTTCGGGGTCGAGTTCGCGCAGCTCGTCGTCGATCATCGGAAGCTCGCCATGGACTCGTCGAGCGGCGCCTCGTCCGCGTCGCCGGTGAGCCCCGCCGCGGAGCGTTCAGCGGCCGTTGTGCGCCGGGCGGTGATCGGGCCGAATGGCGTGGCCTGCTCCACGACGATCTCGCGTCGCTTCATGAGCTCCAGCATGGCCAGGAACGTCACCGCCACCACGACCCGATCGCGGGCGCCGCGGAGCAATTCCTGAAGCACGATCGTCGGCGCGGCCTGGAGCGCGGCCCGGATGATCGCGGCACGCTGCGTGAGGGTGATCATGCGGCGTACCGTCTCCGGCGGCGGCTCGGGTGGGACCACGACGACGGCCAGCCGCTGGAGCGAGGCCACGAGGACTGCCGGATCCAATGCCGGCGCATCGGGTACCCGTGCACCGGCAACGGCCGCCGCGTGTGCGGCCGTCGGTTCGCGCCGGAACAGGCCGATCCGGAACGCGGCGACGGCCAACAACGCGGACCCGGCATCCCGGTAGGCGCGGTACAGGATCAACCGCTCACGCAGCTCTGCCTCGGGATCCGGCCCGTCGTCCGACAGCGCCCCGGGCTCGCCTGGCTCGGACCGGCGCGGGAGCATCGCCCGGCTCTTGATGAGGATGAGCTGGCTGGCAACGGCCACGAACGAGCTGATGTTCGTGATCCGATCGCCCTCCAGGGTCGCCAGCGATTCGAGATAGGCGCCGGCGAGCGCGCCGAGAGGGACCGTCAGGACGTCCAGCCGGCGCGCTTCGATGAGCGTCAGGAGCAACCCGAGTGGCCCCGCCCAGTCGGACAGGACGATCTCGGTCGAATCCTCCGGCCGGCGACCGGCACCGAACCTGACGGCCGGCCTGCGCAGGTCCGAGCCACCGAGCGTCCTTCCGAGGGCCGGCACAGGCTCGATCATCTCAGTTGGCCTCATCGGCGAGCCGCAGGCGCTCGCCAAACTCGGGATCTCGGGGCGCCTCCTGCCAGCGGATCAGGTCCACGGTCCGCGCCGAGCAGCCGGCCGCTTCCGCCAGGGCCGCCGAGGTCTCGGGGTGTGCGGTCAGGCGTTCGAGGGCCACGGACATGCCGGGAATCCAGCGCACCGCTCCCGGGATCCACGTCCCGTATGCCTGTCCGAGCGCATGGACCACGCGGGCGCCGACGCCGGTGGCGCCCTTGCCGGCGTCGTGAATGAGACCGGCCACGAGCACGTCCTCCGCCTGCACCCCCGATGCTCGAAGTGCGGCGACGACGTCCAGGCCATGGCGGCGATCCGCCATCGACATCCCGTCGAACACGGCCAACTGGGCGGGCGTGAGCCACGGTGTGAGCCCGCCGCGCTCATCCGCGGCCACCCGTGCGCGGAGATGCGCCCGGAACTGCCTCACCTTGCCGGCCCACCAGGCCGCGTCACCCGGTCTCATAGGCCCGTGAGCAGGCTGATGATCGGGCTCGCGACCACGTCGAAGATGATCCCGAGCGGCGACGGGAGGCCGGTCACGGCCGGCAGGAAGATAACGGCAAGCAGGATCATCGATCCGTACTGCTCGAGCACGGCCCGAAGTCGCCAGCTGGTCTGGGGGTCCACCAGGGCGAGGAGGACGTGGGAGCCGTCCAGCGGCGGGAGCGGGATCAGGTTGAAGATCATCAGCACGATATTGATCTGGATGAACAAGTACAGGAGCGTGAGAATGAGGCCCGGTACATCGACGCCGGTCTCGATCATCACCCGAAACGGGATCGCCGCCGCCGCGGCGAGGGCGAAGTTGGACAACGGCCCGGCGAGGGCGACGAGCGCGTCACTCCGGCGGCCGCCCCGCAGGTTCATGGGATTGACCGGGGTCGGCTTGGCCCACCCGAAGACCAGGAAACTGTTGGGAACCAGGAGGGTGATGATCAGGAGCGTCCCGCCGACCGGATCGAAGTGGACGATCGGGTTGAGGCTCAGCCGACCGAACAGCTTCGCCGTGCCGTCTCCCAGCCGGTAGGCGGCCAGCGCGTGCGAGAACTCATGGATCGGGAGTGCCACGAGCAGCATGATCGGGATGAGCGACAGCTTCGCGATGGTCAGGTCGTCGAGCACCAAGTAGATAGCCTCGTGGGATGGGCCACTCGATGGCGGCCTCGCGGAATCCTAGCGCCTCGGGCCGCGCCGGGCGGAAGCGGCCCTGATCGCCGGTCCGATCGTGGCAGGTGGCGCCGCTAAAGGCGTCCGAGCAGCTCCTGCTTCTTTGCGTCGAATTCCTCGGCGGTGATCGCGCCGCGGTCGCGCAGCGTGGCGAGGTCCCCGAGCGCTTTCGTCACCTCGTCCGGGGACATCGTGCGGCCGCCTGTCGGCGCGGCGCTCGCTGGGGTGGTGGGCACGGGGGCGCGCATCGCCGGGCTGGGCATGCGGACCAGGTCGATCTCGAGAAGATGTTTCTGGTCCAGCATGACCTTCTTGAACCGCGGGGCCTGGTCGAGCATGCGATAGCGGTCGACCGATTCCTCGCTCGCCGTCATGATGTCCAGGTCCCCGTAGCCAAGGATCCGGCCAACCAGGTTCTGGTCCAGGACCGCGTCGTTGATCTTCTCGAGGGAGCTGTCCGCCGATCGCTTGTTCAGGATTCCCTCGACCTTGAGGACCCGTCGGTTGGTGACGATGTAGTCCTGCGCGTACCAGCTCCAGTAGTGCTTGCCGAGCCAGGCGAGAGAGACCACGAGCAGCGCGAGGACGACGATTCCAAGGCCCTGCTCCAGCGGGCCGTCGCCGGTCATCTGCAGACGAAGGACGATGAGGGCGATTGTGGCGACGAAGATCGCCCACGGCACGCGCCCATCCACGATCGTCGCGAACCAGTGCTGGCGGGATCGCAACGCGATGCGCTCTCCATCCGAGAGCAGGGTGTCGGCATACCGCGGCACAGGCGTGTCCTCCTCAGGCTCGAGGGTGGGCGCGAGCGTAGACCTCACGGATCCGCTCGCCGGTCAGGTGCGTGTAGAGCTGCGTGGTACTGATACTCGCATGCCCCAGCAACTCCTGGACGATCCGCAGGTCCGCGCCGCCCTCCAGGAGGTGCGTTGCGAAGGAGTGGCGCAGCGTATGCGGACTGACTCGATCCGAGAGGCCGGCCGCATGCGCCGCCCGCTTGACCGCCGCCCACGCCTGCTGGCGCGCCCAGCGACGGCCGCGGTCGCCCAGGAAGAGCGGTCCGCCACGCGCGGGCTGGACGTGGCCCAGGGCAAGAAGGGAGGCGCGCGGGCCGTCGATCCAACGTGCGAGGACGCCGAGCGCCACGTCACCGACCGGCACGAGCCGCTCCTTGTCGCCCTTGCCGATGACCCGGACGAACCCGCCGTCGAGCGACAGGTCCTCACGGTCCAGCCCGAGGGCCTCGGACACCCGCAGCCCCGCAGCATAGAGGAGTTCCACGAGGGCCCGATCCCGGAGCGGTCCCGGCTCGATCCTGCCCTCGGTGTCCGGTGCGCCATCCTCCGGCCCCGCAGCCTCGATAAGGTGGTCCACCTCGGCGACGGTCAGCGTCTCGGGCAGGAGGCGTGACATGCGCGGCAGGTCCAGATGGGCCGCGACGTCCACGGGGATGAGGCCCTCCCCGAACGCAAACCGATAGAAGCCACGAATGGCCGCGGCCCGGCGACGGAGGCTCGTCGGCGCGAGCCCCGGATCGGCTGGCCGGCCGCGGCGCGAGCGGGCCGCGAGGTACCCAGTCGCCGCGTCCGGACCACGCGCCCAGTCCCTTGTCGTGCCGCGTGCGGCGGCGAAGTCATCGAGGTCGCCGCGGTAGGCACGGATCGTCGCCGGCGACACGCCGCGCTCCACGCGTAGATGGTCCAGGAACTCCTCGATGGCGCGATCCAGGGGGGGCGCGCTGCTCATGGACCGCTCCCCCGTGGTCAGCCGTCGCGCGCGGTCCGACCGCGCCAGGACTCGGCCGCGTCCAGGAGCTCACGAGCCTGCGCCAGGGCGGCAGAGCCCGGCCCGGCCTCCCCCACCCCGCCGAGCATGGCGCCCAGCTCGGCGATCCGGCCCTCGTGGTCCAGGGCGGTGACTTCCGTGACGGTGCGGCCGGCGCGATTCCGTTTGGCGATCCTGAAGTGCGCGTCGGCGTGCGCCGCGATCTGTGGGAGGTGGGTGACGACGAGCACCTGGTGGCGTCGGGCAAGCACCCACAGGCTTCGCCCGATCGGATCTGCGCTGCGCCCGCCGATGCCGGCGTCCACCTCATCGAACACGAGGGTCGGCGTCTCGTCGGCTCCGGCAAGGACCTGCTTGATCGCGAGTGCCACGCGCGACAGCTCACCCCCGGACGCGATCCTGGCCAGCGGCCGCGCCGGCTCCCCGGGATTCGGGGCGAGCCGGAAGACGACGTCGTCCGCGCCCGTCGCGTCGAAGGCCACGGCGTCTCCATCAAGTTCGATGGCTGCCTCGTTCGAAGCGGCCGGCCGACGCCCCACCAGGACTTCGAAGGCGCCCGGCGGGAAGCCGAGCCCCTGCAGGACCTCGTCCGTTTCGTGGCCCAGTCGTGTCGCGGCCTCGCGGCGCAGCGTCCCGAGGTCGGCCGCGGCATCTGCCACCGACGCCAGGAGGCGTACATCGTCGGCCTGACGGCGGTCCCGCTCGCCCTCCATGCCGCGAAGACGAGCCGCCGCCTCCGCGGCGCGATCGCCATGGGCGATGACCGCCTCCTCGTCGTCACCGTATCGTCGCTCGAGGCTGAAGATCACGGACAGCCGCTCCTCGAGCGCCGCCACCGCGCCGGCGTCGTGATCCACGGCATCGAGAAGGCCGCGGAGCTCGCTTGCGATGTCCTCGAGCTCAGCATCCGCGCCGCCGGCGGCGATCGCCTCGCCATGGCGAGCCGCTGTCAGGCGGGAGCGGATGTCGGCCGCCTCGCCCGGCCGGAGTCGGGCAGCGGCGATCTCGGCGACCTCGTGGTCCAGCAGGTCCAGGCGGCGACCAAGTTCACGCGGATCGGTCATGAGGGTGGCCAGCTCGGCGCGGTTCTCTCGCCAGAGCGCTACCGACGCCGCCATGGCTGCACGTGCCCCTGCGTGATCACCGTACGCATCCAGGAGGTCGCGCTGCCGGCGCTCGTCGAGGAGCCGACCCTGGTCGTGCTGGCCATGGATCTCGACGAGCCGACCGGTGATCTCGGCGAGTCGAGCCGCGGTCACGGCGCCATCGTCGACACGAGCCGTGGACCGCCCGGCGACGGTCACCTCACGGACCGCGATAAGCGGCTCCGGCAGCCGGTCGAACAGGGCCTCGACCCGCGCGACCTCCGCGCCGTGTCGGACGAGCGAGGTGTCTGCCCGCGCCCCGAGGGCCAGGCCAAGGGCGTCGATGAGCAGGCTCTTGCCGGCCCCCGTCTCGCCCGTGAGCACATTCAGTCCCGGCCCCAGCACCAGCCGCAAGTGGTCGATCAGCCCGAGGTCCACGACCGCGAGCTCGAGCAGTCGCCCGGCGCGGTCGGGCTCAGGCGCAGCCGGGGCCCCGTCGATATCGACGGTATCGAACCCGTGCGGAGCGGCTGATTCGGACAGCGCAGTCACCCGAGCCTCACGAGGGCAGGAGCTCGACCTTCTTCCTGAGGAGATCCCAGAACGGCAGCGAGCCATCCGGCTGGACGAGGCGGATCGGTTGCTCCAGCGCCCGGACCTCGACAACGTCGCCGACGGCGATCGGCACGTCCTCACGACCGTCGATCGAGACGACCGCCTCGTGGGCATCGGTGACGCGACAGCGAACGACCACCGACGGACCGACGACGACGGAACGAATCGTCGTGAGGTAGCCGGCGATCGGCGTGACGATGAGGTTCCGCGCCGTCGGATCCAGGATCGGACCGCCCGCGGAAAACGAGTAGCCGGTCGAGCCCGTGGGGCTTGCCACGATGAGCCCGTCCGCGATGTAGGTGGCGAGGTGGCTGCCGTCGATCGAGACATCCATGCGGACCACTCGGGCGAGCGACCCACGCGCCACGACCACGTCGTTCAGCGCGACGTACCGCGCCCCGCCGTCAGCGGCCCCATCGGAGGCCGCGTCGGTGGAGCCGTCCGTGGCCCCGGCGCGGAGAATCCGGCCCTCGAGGGCCATCCGGTGCTCGATTGTGAAGCTGCCCGCCCGGAGGCGATCGAGAACGCGGACCAGGTCCCCAGCTTCCACCTTGGACAGAAAGCCGACCTTGCCGACGTTGATCCCGAGGAGCGGAACGTCGACGTCGGCAACCGCGCGCGCGGCCCGCAGGAACGTTCCGTCCCCACCGAGGACCACCAGGAAGTCGGTCCCCGGCAGCTCGCGGTGCAACGCCTCGAGATCGGCCGCGGTCGTCGCCCAATGGTCCAGGCCGCGCATCGCAGCCCATCCGGTTGCGCGCTCACGGAGCTCCATCGCGGCGTCGCTGGTGGGGTTGTAGGCGAACCCGATCCGCCGCAGCGAGGTCACGATCGCCTCCCCGCCGGCGCCGCGAGGGCCGCGGCGGTCCGCTCGGCGAGCGCGGCCGCCCGAGGCACATCCCCAGGCTGGACCGGACCGACCCTGAGGTGGAGCAGGAACTCGCGATTCCCCTCCGGTCCGAGGATCGGTGAGGCGATCACGTCGAGCGGCGTGAGGCCCGCAGCCTTCGCCGCCCCGACGACGCCCTCGATCGTGGACCGGTGGACGATCGGATCCCGCACGACGCCTCCGCGGACCTGCGAGCGTCCCGCCTCGAACTGCGGTTTGACGAGCGCCACGATCTCGCCGCCAGCAGGCCCGACGGCGGCCGCAACCGGTCCCAGCACGAGGCCGAGCGAAATGAACGAGACGTCGATCGTCGCGAGGGAGACAGGCCCCGGGAGCGTGGTCGCGTCGAGGGTTCGGGCGTTCGTCCGCTCCATCGAGACGACGCGGGGATCCGACCGGAGCGTCTCGGCCAGCTGTCCACGTCCCACGTCGAGAGCGTAGACGCGGGCCGCGCCTCGCTGCAAGAGCACATCGGTGAATCCGCCGGTCGAGGCGCCGACGTCCAGGCATGTCCGCCCGGAGGGGTCCACCCTGAACACGTCCAGCGCGGCCGCGAGCTTGTGGCCGCCTCGACTGACGTACGGGTCCGGGATCACGACTTCGACGGACACCGCGGGATCCATCAGATCCCCGGCCTTCCGGTCCGTCCGGGCGGCGTCGCCGACACCCACTCGGACGCGCCCGCCTAGGAGGAGTGCCTGAGCGCGCGCTCGGGATGGCGCGAGCCCTCGCTCGACGAGCAGCTGGTCCAGCCGGACGCGGGTCGTTCGCGTGCCGGCGGCGCGGGCGTGGGCGGGAGCCGTTGCGTTCACCAGCCTATCGTGGCACAGCCGGCTCATCGCAGGCTCACCTTGGGGCTCAGGCGAGGCTGGACGGAGCCTCGGAGCGGCCGGGCGCAGCCTGGATCGCGGCGAGCGCCTCGCGGACCTGGGCCTCCAGACCCGCGGGATCGAGCCGGAGCACGCGGCGGAGGTCCGCGACTGCCCCGTGATCCACGAACCGATCGCCGGGGATGCCCACGATCTTGACGGGGATGCCGCGGTACGCCGGATCCGTGAGGCGCGCCTCCTCGACCGCCTCGAGAACGCCGCTCCCGAAGCCGCCCGTCACCACGCTTTCCTCGAACGTCACCACGAGCCGCTTGCCGCGTGCCTGGTCGAGGATCAGCTGTCGGTCCAGCGGCTTGGCGAACCGGGCGTTGATCACGCCGATCGACCACCCATCACGCTCGAGCGCCGTGGCCGCTTCGAGCGCCCTCATGACGATCGGTCCGAACCCCACGAACAGGACGTCGCTGCCCTCCCGCAGAACCTCCGCCTGGCCGACCGGAATGACCGGTGGTTCCACGGGCGGCAACCCGAGGCCGGCGTCACGCGGGTAGTGCAGGGCGAAGGGATGGTCCTGCGCCAGCGCGGTCCGCAGCAGGGCCCGCAGTTCCTGTTCGTCCCTGGGGCTGGCCACCACGAGGTACGGCAACTGTCGCTGGGCAGGGATCGTGAACATGCCCTGGTGCGACGTCCCATCCTCGCCCACCAGCCCGGCCCGATCGACGCCCAGGACCACGGGCACGTCGTTCTGGCACAGGTCGTGGACGGTCTGATCGAAGGCCCGCTGGAGGAACGTCGAGTACAGCGCGACCACGGGCCGCATCCCGCCGAGGGCGAGGCCGGTCGCCAGGGTCAGCGCATGCTGCTCCGCGATGCCGACATCGATGGCGCGGTCCGGATGGGCCGCGTGGAACCTGGCCATGCCGGTCCCGGTCGGCATGCCCGCCGTGATCCCGACGATCCGGCGATCAGCCGCGGCGAGGGCGACGAGCTCGTCGGCGAAGACGGACGTGTAGTTCGGGTGCTTCCGCGGAGCCGCCGGATCGCGCGCCGGCGGTATGGCATCGCCGTTCGAGCCGGCGCCGTGCGGCATCGACGATCCGATCTGGTGCACGGCATGGCCCGGATCGTGGGCGTCGGCCTTTGGGGCGAGATCCATCGGCGGGAGCGCCGCCCCGTGGAACGAGACCTGGTCGGTCTCCGCCGGTCGATAACCGCGTCCCTTCTGCGTCCGCACGTGGACGAGGACCGGACCCTTGAGTTCGAGCACCCGTCGAAATGTCTCGAAGAGCGCGTGGAGATCGTGGCCGGGCACGACCCCGATGTAGGTGATGCCGAGGTCCTCGAACAGCTGGCCAGGGGACGCCAGGTTGACCACCGACCGTCGGAGCCGCTGGCTCCACTCGAGGGCACTCCCGCCGACGACGGGGAGCTTCTCGATGAGGCTGTCGTAGGCCGACTTGCTCTGCTGCCAGGCCACGCTGAGCTTGATCTTGGAGAGATACGTGGAGACCGCGCCGACCGTCGGACTGATCGACATCTCGTTGTCGTTCAGGACGATCAGGAGCTGGGTGCCCTTGTGGCCGATGTCGTTGAGGGCCTCGAGCGAGAGGCCGGTCATCAGTGCCGCATCGCCGACCACGACCGCGATCCGCTCCATGCCGTGGCGGAGGTCGCGGGCAGTAGCCAGGCCCTGGGCGATCGACAGGCCCGTGCCGGCATGTCCGCCGTCGAACACGTCGTGCTCACTCTCGGAACGACGGGGAAAGCCACCGACCCCGTCCAGCTGGCGGAGCGTGCCGAACTGTTCGAGGCGGCCGGTGAGGAGCTTGTGTGCATAAGCCTGATGGCCCGTGTCCCAGACGATCTTGTCCCGCGGCGATTCAAGGAGCCGGTGGAGGGCGATGGTCAGCTCCACGACACCGAGCGAAGAACCGAGGTGACCGCCCGTCGCCGCGACCGTGGCGATGATCGTCTCTCGGACCTCCGCGGCGAGGATCGCCAGCTGGCTCTCGTCGAGGCCACGGAGATCGGCGGGGCCTTGCAGGCCCTCGAGGATTGAGGTCACGGTGTGGCGGCGCTCCTACGCGGTCGAATTGCGGGAGTCTACCCCGGAAGGACGGCCATCCGGCCGGACGCGTGGCGCCGGTGCTCGTCCGTCTAGAACGTGATACCACAGACGCGCAGGTTTCGGCAAGGCCAGTCCGCCGCGGGTCGGCCGCGTTCTGGGCAGGAGAACAAAGCCGGGGATACTCCCCGGGTCCGGGCCGTCCCGTGCCTGTCGGGACTGTCGGGCGCGGCGGGGCGCAGCCGGGCGCTGCCGGTTGGTATGGCCGGGCGTGCCCCGGCCGAGCGTGCAGAGCGGATCCGCCGGGTCCGGGCCGTCGATCCGGGTCCGGTCGGCCGGCCTGTGACCGCTCCCCGGGACCCCGCGGACCCCGAAAACCGCGGTTGGTTCTGCTGGGCAGAACGTCCGCAGCCGGGGCCAGCCCCCCCGGCACAGAATTGGATGCATCCGTGACCGGGTTCCCCGGGAGCCGACGCTCCCGTCCCCTACTCCGTCTCGGCGGCCTCATCGGGGCGCACATCGATCGCGGCGAGCGCGCCACCGGCACGGGTCACGAGCTGCTGGACCTTGAGCTCAGCGCTGGCCAGCAGCGAGGCGCACCGCTCGTGGAGCACTACACCACGTTCGTAGAGCGCGATCGAGCGCTCGAGGGGCAGTCCGCCCGTCTCGAGTTCAGCAACGGTCTTCTGAAGCTCGGCGAGGGCGTCGTCAAAGGTCAGGCTCTCGATCGGGGTTTCAGTCGTCTCCGGCACCGGGCTCCTCGTCATTGCGCTCGGCGAGCCGCGACAGGCGCGGCGCCAAGAACAAGATACCGAACGCGACCCCGATGGTCCCGATGACCCCGGTCAGGACGAGGAAGGCCAGGATCTCTCCGATATTGAGGGTCACGGATCCACCTCGCCCGCCGTAGCCGGGAACTCACCCCGTGCCACCCGGATCGCTAGGACCGTGCCGCTGGCCGCCTCGGCGGGATCGCGAACCACCGCGCCGTCGGCCGCGCGACGAACGATGGCGTAGCCGCGCTCCAGGGTTGCTCCCGGGCCCAGCGCGCCGAGCGCCGCGGCGGCCGTGGCCAATGCAGCCCCCGCCAGGGAGGCCCTGCGGGCCACCAGGACCGGCAGCCGCTCTGCCAGGCGTTCATCGCGCCGACGGCCATCTGCGATCCGCACGCGGAGCGCCCGCGTCCCACGTTCCAGGAGCTCGCCTGCCCGCTCGCGGGAGGCCGCCAACCGTGCCGCGGGGTGAAGACGGTCCAGCAGGCGACGTTCCACGATCACCTCGCGGCCGGCACCGACGACGACCCGCGCCGCCGCGCCGTGCATCCGCTCCGCCCCGCGCGCCAGGGACGACGCGAACTCCGCGCGATCCGGGACAACGAGCTCGGCAGCCGCCGAGGGGGTGGGCGCGCGGACATCCGCCGCGAAATCGGCCAGCGTGACGTCAACCTCGTGACCCACGCCACACACGACCGGCAGCGGATGCGCGACGATCGCGCGCACGACGCGCTCGTCGTTGAACGACCAGAGATCCTCCATGGATCCGCCGCCACGGGCCAGGATCGTGACGGCCGGTGCGTTGGCCGCGCGGCCCTCGTGGCGGAGTTCCTCCAGGTGGTGTTCGAGTCGTCGAAACGCCCCGACGATGCTCTGCGCGCTCCCCTCGCCCTGGACCTTGCAGGCAACGAGCAGAACGGTGGCCAGTGGCCAGCGCCGCGCCATGACCTCGCACACGTCCTTCCAGACGGCGCCGGTGGGTGACGTGATGACGGCGACGACCGCCGGCCGCGCCGGCAGCAGCCGCTTGCGCGCCGCCTCGAACAGGCCCTCTGCCGTCAGACGCGCCTTGAGCTGCTCGAACTGGATCGCAAGGTCCCCCACCCCTGACGGCTGGAGGGACTCGACGTACAGCTGGAGGGCGCCCTGCGGCTCGTACAGGTCGACGCGGCCGTGAGCCACGACCCGGAGGCCGGTCTGCGGCTGGAATGCCGAGCGGACCCGATCATCGCGAAACCAGACGCACTGGAGTTGCGACTTCTCGTCCTTCAGCGTGAAATAGGCATGGCCGGCAGTCGAGATCGTGACCCGCCCGACCTCGCCCTCCACCCACAGGTCGCGCAGCCGTTCGTCCGTGCGAACGAGCGTCGCAACGATCCTTGCCGCTTCGCTGACCGCGAGGATCCGCAGTCCGGACGTCCCCGGAGGCGTGGGACGCACGGCGGTCAGACTCGGGTCTGGTACTCGCCGGTCCGCGTGTCGACGCGGACGGTGTCGCCCTCGTTCACAAACAGCGGAACGGAGACCACGAGGCCGGTCTCGAGCGTCGCCGGCTTTCGGGCGCCCTGGGCGGTGTCGCCGGCGAAACCGGGCTCGGTGGTCGTGACAACGAGCTCGACGGTCACGGGCAGCTCCACCCCGAGGGTCTCGCCCTGGTAGGTGGTCCGGTCCAGGATCATCCCGTCCTTGAGGTACTGGGCGGTTTCCGCAAGCTGGTCTGCCCGGAGCATGAACTGGTCGTACGTGTCCGTATCCATGAAGTGGAAGTCATCGCCGTCGCGGTACAGGAACTGGACGGGCCGGCGCTCCATGGACGCGCGCGGCCACTTCGTGCCGGCCTGGAACGACCGCTCGACCGTCCCGCCTCGTCGGATGTTCCGGAGTGAGATCCGGACCTGGGCGGACCCCCGGCCCATCTTGATGTGGTGGTAGTCGAGGATCTGCCAGAGCTCGCCATCAAGCTCGATGGCAACGCCCTTACGCAGCTCGCCGGTGCTGATCATGCGGTGGAAGGCTCCTGAGTTGGCGGCGATCCGGGCGCCGAGCAGGCCGGGCAGGCCGGGGCCGAGACCGTGGATGGGGATGCTGTGCGCCGATTGTAGCCGAGGGTCTCCAGATCGCGACCAATGCGCCTCAGACGGCGACCACCACGACGTCCTTCGGGAAGCGCGTGAGCTGATCCAGTCGGCCCCTGGCCGCGTCCAGCGCCACCAGGTCCTCGATCCGGACGCCGGTCTGGCCTTCGATGTAGATCCCGGGCTCGATCGAGAAGACCGTCGGCGACGGGAGTGGCACGTTCGCGGAACGGCGGCCCAGGCCTGGGAGTTCATGCGTCGCGAGCCCGATCCCGTGACCGAGTCCGTGGCCGTAGGCGGGCCATCGACCGTCCGCCTCGATCACTGACCGCGCGAGCTCGTCCATCGCCGGGCCCTGGGGCAATCCCGCGCCCGACCCATCGGCCGCCGCCCCAACGGCTTCCGTCAGCGCGGCGAGAACCACTCGCTGGGCGGCCGCCACAACCCCGTACACGGCAAGATCGCGTTCAGTCGGCTCACCCACGAACAGGGTCCGGGTCATGTCGCTTCGATAGCCGGCCACCTGGGCGCCGAAGTCGAACAAGAGCACCGCACCGGCGACGACGGGGCGGTCACCGGGCGACCCGTGCGGCAACGCGGCCTCGGGCCCGGCCAGGCAGGTGACGTCGAAGGCCAGCGCCTCCGCACCGCCCGTGCGCATCCGCCACTCGAGATCGAGTGCCAACTCCGCCTCGGTAACCCCCGGACGGACGGACGGCAGGAGTGACGCCAGCGCCCGGTCCGCCACCGCACACGCAGCTGCGACTCGCTCCAGCTCGGCCGGCTCCTTGACCTGTCGATTGGCCTCCAGCCAGCCCTCGATCGGCACGAGCTCCACGTCCGGGGCGGCGGCCGCCAGGCGCTCCCACGTCCCGTGGGGCACGAAGCCGGCTTCCATCGCCACCCGGCGGACGCCCGCCTCGGCGACGAGCGACGCCCACCGGTCGGCGAGTGCGTGATAGCACTCGAAGAGCGTGGTCCCCGGTGCTTCGCGGCGGGCCTGGATCGTGTATCGGCTGTCGGCAAGCAGGTGGACGGCGTCGCCGCTCACGCGGAACTTCCCGGAGTCACCCGCGGATACGGTCTCGGTCTCGGCAAGCGTGAAGCCGGTGAGATACCGCATGTGCTCTCGACGGACCCCGAAGTAGCCGTCAACGCCCTCCCGGCTCATCCGCGAGCGGAGGGCCTCAAGCCGCACCGGGCGGGCGATTCGATCCGCTTCGCGCCAGCGATCCCGGTCGGCGTGCGTCGGTGGCGCGGCGAAATCCGCTGGGTGAGGCCACGCCGCGCCGTCAGCGCCGCCATATCGAATGGTCACTGGTAGCCGTACTTCGTCTTGTTGGCGTTGTGCTCGGCGAGCGTCTTGGCGAAGACGTGCTGCCCGCTGTCGTCGGGGATCGCGAGGAAGTAGAGGTACCCGTCCGCCGTGTCCGGCTCCAGGGCCGCGTCGATGGATGCCACCGTCGGCGTAGAGATGGGCGCCGGGATGAGGCCCCGGTTCTGGTACGTCTGGTAGCCCTGCAGGTCGTCGCTGACCTGGATGTTGGCGAGCCCGCCCTCGGGGACGCTCCAGAAGAAGTAGTTCTGCCACTCGTCGAACGGCAGGTCGCGCAGCTGCATCGTGTCAACGGCGTAGAGGACCGTCGGGTCCGCATTGAGGATCGTCTTGGAGCCGCCCTTGCCGTCGAGGCGGTTCTGGTAGACGCCCGCGATCAGCGGCCGCTCCTCGTCGAGGACAGCCTCGCGCTCCACGATCGAGGCCAGCGTGAGGACCTCGTAGAAGGTCAGCCCTCGGGTCTCCGGGACGTTCATCCGCGCATCGCCGACCGCGTCATGGAACTTGTCCAGCATCATCCGGACGAGCGCGTCGGCCGTCGTGACCTCGAAGGGTCCGCCATTCGCAGCGGTGACCAGGGTGTAGGTCGCCGGATACAGGAAGCCCTCGAGGCTGGCACCCTCCGGCAATGGGAGCCATGGGTAGTCGGCCAGGAGCCCGGCCGACGGCTTCGAGACAAGGTCATGGAACGCCCTTGGGTCTACCCCGGACGCAACGGTCTGGAGCTTCGCGACCATCTGTTCGAGGCGGAGCGCCTCCCGAAACGTCACGTCCACGGTGGTGACGACGACCTTCGCGTCAACCAGGGCCGTGACGACCTCCGAGGGCGTCATGTCGCCGCGCAGCAGGAACAAACCGGCCTGAAGGCGATCCGCGAGCTTCGCCTCGATGGCCGTGAACAGGAAGGCACGCTCGGATTCGATGAAGCCGCCGTCCTGGAGTCGCGGTGCGAGGAGCGCAACCGTATCGCCGGACAGCACCTCGAACACGACTTCGTCAGGCGTGCCGGCGGCGGGTTCGGTGAGGACGGGCCCGAGGTCCTCCCGGATAAAGTCGGCGACGAACCACACCCGGAGCGCGCCGGGGTTGTCCCACGCCCAGCCGACGACCGCGGCGCGCACGAGAGGACGAAGGGCGGTCAGCCCGGCGATGACGACGACCGCGGCCAGGATCCCGGCGAACAGCAGGAACCGGAGGATCCCGGGCACGCCGCCCTGGTTGTCCCGTCGGCGATCCGATCGCCGACCCGGTGGCGGACCGCCCCGCCCGTCGGAGGCGCGCCAGGACGGCATGTCGGCGCCTTCGTACGCGCCGGGTCCCATCGGTCGCGCCTGGTCGCGCGGGTTCCGGCCGCGGCGAACGCTCACCCGATCGGCCCCGAGGAGCGGGCCGGAACGGCAGGCCGGGAATCGGTCACCCTGTCGGCGAGGTCGCGGGCATCGAGCTCGTCCTGGAGGATGATCGCCGCAGCTTCCCGATCCACCCGGGCACGATACCGGTCACGCTGCGTCCGCGACGGCGGACCGCCCGAGCGGCCGCGCGGCATCGGCCCGAGGCGACCTTCGGCGAGATGGCTCGTCAGGCGCTCGTCCCGCATGCGCATCGGAATCGCCAGCACGCCGGCCACGGCTTCCGCCCAGGCGCGCGCGGCCACGGACATCGCCCCCTCCGCACCGCTCGCCTCGAGCGGCAGGCCCACCACGAGCTCGGTGATCCGCTGCTCGCGAACGATCACGCCAAGGCGCGCGGCATCGCTCGCGACATCCGGGCCGCGCTGGATCGTGGCCAGGGCGAGGGCGGGTTCGCGGCCGGCTTCCGCGGTCGCGAGCCCGATCCGGCGCTCACCGAGGTCGATCCCGAGGAGCCGGCTCACGGCGTGGCTCCCGCGCTACCCGCGGGCGCCGGCGAGGCCGACGGATCCGGCGGCGATACGACCGTGAGCGTCACTCGCGACTCGCCCTCCGGGATCGTCGTGACCCAGTCCGGCCAGACGGAGATCGTCACCTCACCATACCCGCCCAGCACGGTCCGTGCCTGGGGCAGGCCGAGACCGCGGACCTGGTCCAGGAGCGCGGCGGCATCGACCTCGCGGGTCTCCGTCGCCAGGACGGTCACCGGGAACGTGATCACAGAACCCGCCACGATCGGAACGCCGACCTTGATGGAGACCGAGGCCTCGTCGAGCCGGAACCCGTCGTCCACCTCGGTCCGCAGCCTCGCGTCCGCGAGGGCCGAGACCGGTCCCGGATCCACGCCCAGCACGGACCCCTGGGCGCTGAGGCCGAGCTCGAACTCGGCGACCTCGGCCCCGACCAGGGTCGTCGGGTCAACACTAGGCGTGGACGGCCCGAGGAATTTCGTCTCCGGGAAGAGCCTCGTCCCCGGCGGGACGCCGGTGACGCCCGTGAGCCGCTCATCGAACGACGCGATGAGCTCCTCACCGAGAATCCGGAGGGCCGCATCGACATCGGCCTGCTGGACCTGCGGGCTCTCCGTGTGACTGCCGCCGGTCGTGGGGCCGTCGTTCCTGACGATCGTTCGGAGCGAGTTCTCGCTCTCAGGCACGACGACGATCGTGCCGGCCGCCACGTTCCCGGACTCACCGCTCGCCAGGGCCTCGATCCCGACCTTGCGTGTCGACGGGATGATGACGAACTTGCCATCCACGATCCCGATCTTGGCGACCGGCAGCGTGACGGCTCCGGTCGTCCGGAACTCGGTTCCAGACTCCGTCTTGACGATCGAGCCGATCGCGATCACGTTCGAGGCACCCGTGTTCAGGCTGGAGAACGTGACCTCGCCGGTGGCCGCCGCATCGGTCACCTTCAGGCCGGTCGCAGGAAACGTGTTCGAGGCCTCCACGTCGAAGGTGAACTCCATCGCCGGGACGAGCAGGGCCACCGGGTCTGGTTCGGTGACGCCGGGCTGGGCGGTGACGTTGAACCGAATGGGCCCTACCTTGTCGGCAGCGGGTACAAGCGTGATGGTGGCGCTCGGGAGCAGCTCGAATCCGGCAACGCCGGCAGCTGCGAGCAGCGCGACGATGACGAGGATGACGGCCAGTCGCCGTCCCTGCGACCGGGGTGCCGGGCGCCGACCCACCTGCGCTGGCGGAGTGGCGGTCCTGGGCGAGGGGATCGTCGGAACCGCGGGCAGGGCGATCGTGGGGCTCCTGGCCGCCACATCCGGCCCCGCATCGCCAGCCTCGGCCGCGGTCTCCTCCCCGCCCGTGATCGAGGTGCCCGCGCCACGCGATGCTCCACCCGCTCCGGCCGGCGGACCGGCCTCGAATGCTGCGACAGATCCGTGGGTCGGCAGACCTGCCGATGCGGCAAGGGCACGGGCCGAGGGATCGCCGGTCACGATCTCGATCGCCTTGCCGCGCGCCTCGGCTTCGCGCGCCAGCAGCCGGAAGTTGATCCGCGATGTGGCGAGCCGGGATCCCGGCGGCAGCACGAGTGCGATGCGCCGCTCGTCGAGGGCCCGGAGGCGTGCGGCGGCTGACGTGATCTCGTCGTCGATGTCCAGGTAGACGATCGCGGCCATCGTCAGAACCGGAGCTGGCGGACGACCCGCCGGAGGGTGCCGTCGAGGGTGCCGGCCGTCAGGCCCAGCTCGATCGCCTGGTAGGCCAGCGCCATCGGGGTGACGTCCTGCTGGTCCACCAGGAGCTTCGTCTCGTCCTCGATGGCCTCCACCTGATCAGGCGACATGATCGTCACCTCGGGCGGTCGCGAGAAGGGCAGGTCGCGCGAGAAACGCGCATCGGCGAGCGCCGCACGGATCTCGGGGAGTCGCGAGCCACCGCCGCACAGGTAGATCCGTCCCGGCAGGAGGTCCCCGGCCGCGAGCTCCTCCATGACAATCTCGACGCCGGCGGCCCAGACGGCCACGTCGTCGGCGATGATCGCGCTCACATCGTCGGCTGCGTCGCCGGCGATACCCCGCGCGTAGTCCACCTTGAGGGCCTCTGCCCGCGGGAACGGCAGTTCCAGACGATCGGCGATCGACTTCGTGAAGGCGCGCCCACCGAGTGCAAACATCCGCGTGCCCTCGATCCCGCCCTGCCGGACGAGAGCGACGTCGGTCGTTCCTCCGCCGACATCGATGAACAACGCACCGCCCTGCCGGATCTGCTCGCTGTTGAGCGCCCGCGCCACCGCATACGGCTCGGCCACGACCTCCAGGAGCTCGAGCTCCAGCTGTTGGGCGACGCTCTGCAGGGCGCCGAGATGGACGAGCGGGGCGAACGCGTTGAAGATGGAGATCTTGACGTGGCGGCCCTTGAAGCCAATCGGATTGGACACGGCGTACCCGTCAATCCAGGCTCCCACGACCGCCGCATGAACGAGCCGGACGTCCACATTCGCGAGGCCGGTCTCCCAGGTGATCGATCGCTCTGCCTCGCGGAGCGCCTCGCGCTGAACGCCCTCGATGAGCTTCTGGAGTTCGGACTCCGTGATCTGGATCTCCGGCCGGGGCCGTTCCTGCGAGTGTGCCGTGGTGAAGCCCTTGACCAGCTCACCGGCGATCCCGATGACCACCTGGGACGGCCGGAAGCCGGCCATCTCCTCCGCTTCCTGGAGCGCCACGGAGCAGTTGTCCACGACGGCGGCAATATCCGCGACGGTGCCCGACTGCATGTGGGACAGCCCCTGACGTTTCCGCCCTACGCCGCGAACCATGCCGCGACCGCCGTCCTGGATGTCGAACACGAGGGCCTTGGCGAACTCGGTCCCGATATCGAGCGCGGTGCACGCCGTGAGGTCGTCGACCTCACCATCGCGCCCCCACAGCCGTCGCAGGAAGGCCATGGTGCCGGTTACCCGGCCGTCCCCTTGACGGCGACGGCGATCGCATCGAGCGCGGCGCTCAGGCCGTCACGCTTCGTCCCCCGTCCCTGCGCCATCTCCGGGCCTCCGCCGCCCTTGCCCTCGATCGCGCCCATCGCGGCCCGGACCAGATCGCCCGCCGCGATGCCGCGCGCGACGAGGTCGCCCGAGACACCGACGAACACCTGCGGCTCGTCCGCGTCGAGACCCAGGGCGATGATGCCGCTCCCGAGCGCGGCTCGCACATCCTTGGCGAACCCCTTCATCGCCTGTGTGTTCTCAAACCGCGCGGCCAGTGTGACCAGCCGGATCCCGGCGAGCGGTTCGGTCGCCGCCGCTATGAGGTCGGCGGCCCGCGGGGCCGCGCCAGGGGCTCCACCACCTGCCTTGAGCCGGCGCCTCGTGTCCCTCAGCTCGTCCTGGAGCGCCGCGATCCGCGCCGGGAGCCCCTCGACGGTCTGGGCCCCGACGCTCTCCATCAGCCCGTCCAGGGCCTCCGTCCGGGCCCGCAGGTACGCGTCCGCCCCGGCTCCCGTGAGCGCTTCGATCCGCCGCATCCCGGAGCCGATGCTCCGGTCGGAGGTGACGACGAAGCTGCCGATCTGGCCTGAGGCGCGGCAGTGCGTCCCGCCACACAGTTCGAAGCTGTAGTCCTGGACCCGGATCGTCCGCACGGTCTCCCCGTACTTCTCGTCGAAGAACGCGTCCGCGCCCGCGTCGATCGCCTCCTGCATGCGCATGAACGCGATGGACACGGGCCGATCCTCGCGGATGACCCGGCGGACCTCGTCCTCGATCTGGCGGCGCTCCGCCTCGGTGAGCGCGCGATCGGCCGCGTAGTCGAACCGCAGGTAGTCGGGCGTGACCAGCGAGCCGGCCTGCCGCGCACGATCCCCGACGACGTTTCGAAGCGCTCGATGAAGCAGGTGGGTCCCCGTGTGGTTGCGCATCGTGTGGGCTCGGCGGTCCGCATCCACCTCGGCGATCACGGCCCCGCCGACGACGAGGCGGCGGCGGAGCGTGCCGTGGTGCACGACCAGGCCGCCGACCGGCTTCTGGGTGTCCTCGACCTCGAACAGGACCTCGCCATCGGGGTCGCGGATGACCCCGCGATCTCCGATCTGGCCCCCACCCTCGGCGTAGAACGGCGATCGGTCGAGGATCACCTCGGCCGCGGCGCCGGCCTCAGTCCGAAGTTCCTCATCACCCTTCGCCTCGAGGGACTCGTACTCGATGCCGTCACGCAGGATCGCGACGACCTGCGCGCCCTCGTGGCGGGTCGTCTCGTAGCCCAGGAATGCAGTGTCACCGGCGCGACCCTGGATCGCCTGGTAGAGCGAGCTCAGCTCGGCGTGCCGGAGGAGCTCGGCCTTCTTGCCCGATCGTGACCGCTCGCGCTGCTCGGCGAGTGCGCCATCGAAGCCCTCGCGATCAACCCCCACCCCGTACTCCGCGGCGAGCTCCACGGTCAGATCGATCGGGAAGCCGAACGTGTCGTGCAGCTTGAACGCCACGGTGCCCGGCAGCCTCGGCGCGTCGAGGGGCAGGTCCTCCGGTCGCTGACCGACGCTTCGGTCGTTCGAGGTCAGCGGGATGAGCGCCTCCTCGAGGATATTCGTGCCCGCCTCGAGCGTGCGCACGAATTGCGCCTCCTCGCGGGCGATCGCCCCGAGGATCTCGGACCGCCGATCCTCGAGATGCGGGTAGGCCTCGGCCATCGTGTCGATGACGACGGTTGCCGTGTCGGCCATGAATGGCTCCCGCCGGCCGAGCAGGCGGCCGTGGCGAACCGCGCGCCGCAGGATCCGCCGGAGGACGTACCCGCGGCCCTCATTCGAGGGCAGGACCCCGTCGCCGATCAGGAACGTCACCGCCCGGGAGTGATCGGCGATCACCTGGTAGCTGAAGCGCTCGGCCTCGAAATCGTCCGGGTCATGGCCCAGGAGCTCCCGCATCCGGGCGTGAATCGGTGCGAACAGGTCCGTGTCGTAGTTCGTCGGAACCTGTTGGAGGACGCTGGCCAGGCGCTCGAGGCCAAGGCCGGTGTCCACCCCCGGCGCTGCCAGGGGCGTCAGAGATCGATCAAGCGCGAGCTCAAATTCCATGAACACGAGGTTCCAGATCTCGAGCCATCGAGGGCAGTGCTCGGAGTGATCCGGCGTACAGAAGTCGCCCTCGCTGAACTGGGCCCCTCGATCGAAGTGGATCTCGGAGCATGGCCCGGCCGGGCCCGTGTCCGCCATGCGCCAGAAGTTCTTCTCGTCGCCCCGCTCCCAGTCGCCCCAGCGCGCGACGCGGTCGGCGGGCAGGCCGATCTCCGAGCGCCAGACGTCGTAGGCAACATCGTCGGTCGAGTAGACGGTGGCCGCCAGACGATCTCCCGGGATACCCAGATCGCGAGTCAGGAAGTCCCACGCCCAGTGGATCGCCTCGCGCTTGAAATAGTCGCCGAAGCTCCAGTTGCCGAGCATCTCGAAAAGCGTGTGGTGGCGCGGTGTGCGCCCGACCTCCTCGAAGTCGTTGTGCTTGCCGGCCACGCGCAGGCAGCGCTGGTAGTCCACGGCGCGGACGTAGCTGCGCTTTTCGGCCCCGGTCAGCGCGTCCTTGAACTGGACCATCCCCGAGTTGGTGAACAGGAGTGTGGCGTCGCCCGCCGGCACGAGGCTGGCGCTGGGCACCACCGTGTGTCCGTGCTCCGCGAAGAACTCCACGAACCGGCGGCGGATCTCGGCGGCGGGCAGCGGCGTGATCCGGGGATCGCTCTGAAACGTGGGGGTCGCCATCGGCGGCAATGGTAACGGAGCGGGACCCGCGGCCCGCCACGCCCGCCGTCGGGGATGGTTTTCGAGATCCGGCGGGTGGTCAGACGTTCCCGGCGTCTCGACCGTTCGGGGGCGCGGCCGACTCGGCCGCGATGGCGCGGAGAGCTCGGTGAGCCCGGCGACGATCCCAGATTGCGGAGCCCGCGATCGCTGCACCGACGAGCGCCCCGAGCGTCAGGCCGCGGAGGAACACCGAGTGGGGCTGCCCCTCGCCGGCCATCACGCTGTCGCGAGGCGGTTCCCGGTCGACCTGGCGCCCGACCTTCGGCCGCGTCACGGCGACGGCTCCGCGTCGCTCGGCCGCGCCTGGGGCCCGAGCACGGCGATGATCGCGACCGCGATGATCCCCACCCAGGCCAGCACGGATGCCCCGATCAGGTGGAAGTCGCCAATCTGAAGCGGGTCCAGGCCAAGGCGTCCAGCAAGGGCATCGCCGGCCCAGGCTCCGAGGAACGCCGCGCCCACCAACCACGGGAGCCGCTGGCCGGCGGATCCCCGGATGAGCACGTAGATCGACACGTGGAGAATCCCGAGCAGCAGGGCCAGGATCGGCGCAGGCCCCAGGGTCACGGGACGGCGGCCCCGATGCCGGCAGATGCGCGGCCCGCGATGGAGGTGATCGTATCAACCGATGAGCGCGCGATGCGTCCGCCGCCGAGACAGGTGTCCCCGTCGTACAGGACCGCCGCCTGCCCGGGCGCGATCGCCCAGACCGGTGCCTCCGTGTTCACCACCCAGCGGCCTCCACGCGATGGCTCGAGGTGTGTGGCCGGGCGGACGGTCGCGGGCACGGGCTCGGCTCGATGACGGATCCGCACCGCAGCGCGGAACGGCGCGGACGGCGCGTCATCGCTGACGAATCCGACGTTTTCGATCGTGAACTCCGACGTCTCGAGGTCCTCGCGTCGACCGAGCGTGATCGTGTTGGCGACGGGGTCCACCCTGGACACGTAGCGCGGGCTCCCGAGCGCGATGCCAAGGCCCTGCCGCTGTCCGGGCGTGTATCCGGCGGCCCCGGCGTGCGCCCCTACGCGGTTTCCGTCGGCGTCGAGGACTGCGCCCGACTTCGGCGCCCAGCCCGCGCGCGACTGCAACGCACCCCGGACGTCGCCACCCGGAATGAAGCAGATGCCCTGGCTCTCGGCCTTGTCCGCGGTCGCGAGGCCCAGGCCGCGTGCAACCGCGCGGACCTCCGGTTTCGTCAGCTCACCCAGCGGGAACCGCGCGTCCCGCACCTGCTCCTGGCGCAGGCCGTACAGGAAGTAGGTCTGATCCTTGTCTTCATCACGGGCCCGCAGGAGCCGCGCCTGGCCGTCCGGCCCGACCGTGCGGCGTGCGTAGTGTCCGGTCGCAACCGCCTCACAGTCGTACAGGTGGCGAGCCTGTCCGAGCAACGCCCCGAACTTCACGGTCGTGTTGCAGTCAATGCACGGGCTGGGTGTCGTGCCGTCGAGGTATCCGCCCAGAAACGGCGCCAGCACGCCATCTTCGAACTCCCGCTCCAGGTTCAGCACGTAGAACGGGATATCCAGCTGGGCGGCCACACGCCGCGCATCCTCCGCCGCATCCAGCGAGCAGCAGCTCTTCTTGAATTCGGAGGCAGAGTCCGCGACGTCGTGGAGGCGCATCCAGACGCCGACGACGTCGTGGCCCTCCTCTGCCAGCAGCGCCGCGGCGACGGACGAATCGACGCCACCGGACATCGCGACGAGGATCCGGCTCATCCGACCAGCCCGGTCCCAGGCACGGTCGAGTCGTCGGGCGCGGGAGGCCCGTCGGTCGCGGCAGGGCCGCCGTCAATCGCACGCTCGGCGACCATCCGCCGCGCCCCCTCCCGGGCTCCCGCCACGACCCGCGGAACGATCTCGAGGGCGGCGGCCACGTCGGCTTCGGTCGTCGCTCGGCCGAGCGAGAGCCGCAGGGACCCGCGGGCCTCGTCGTCCGGATAGGCCATTGCCCGAAGCACGTGGGATGGCTCTGCCGACCCCGTCGTGCAGGCGGAACCCACGGACGCGGCCACCCCGTCGAGGTCCAGCCGCAGGACGACGGACGCGCCCTCCACGTCGCGGACGATGACGGAAGCGAGCCCCGGCAGGCGATCCACCGGGTGGCCGGTGATCTCGACACCCTCGATCGCAGTCAGCGCGGTCATGAGCCGCTCGCGGGCTCGACGGAGCCGTCGAGCGGTGGCCGCGCGCTCGGCGATCGCAAGCTCGAAGGCCACGCCCATGCCCACGGCCCCGGCGACATCCTCCGTGCCGGCCCGCCGGAAGCGCTCCTGGGAGCCGCCCTGGTGCAGGCTGAGGATGTGCGTGCCGGCCCGCACGTAGAGCGCCCCGGCACCCTTCGGACCGTCGAACTTGTGCCCGGCGATGGCGAGCAAGTCACAGTCCAGCGCCTGAACATCGATCGCGAGGTATGGCGCGGACGCCACCGCGTCGACAGCCACGAGACAGCCGCGAGGGCCATCCAACCGAACCTTCGCGATGAGCTCCGCGAGCTGCTGAATCGTCCCGACCTCGTTGTTGGCGTGCCCGATCGCGACGAGGATCGTCCGATCTGTGAGCGCAGCGGAGAGGACGTCCGGGTCCAGGCGTCCGTAGCGATCAACCGGGAGTTCGATGACCTCGAAGCCGAACTTCGCCAGCTGCTGCAGCGGATGGAGCACGGCGTGGTGCTCGACGGCGGTCGTCACGATCTGATGGCCCCCCGCCTTGCCCGCCCAGGCCGCTCCCTTGAGCGCCAGGTTGAGTGCCTCCGTGCCGCCGCTCGTCAGGACGATCTCCCGTGGGCGCGCGCCGAGCCCGGCGGCGACGCGTTCGTGCGCCTCGTCGAGCGCGGCCCTGGCCCGACGCCCCCACGAATGGGGCGAGCTGGGGTTCCCGAACTGCTCGCCGAGGTACGGCAGCATCGCGTCCAGGGCCTCGCGACGCAGCGGCGTCGTGGCGGCATGGTCCAGGTAGATCGACATTTCCGGGATTGTAGGCCGGGAGCGATCCGGGGCCCGCCGGAGCGAACGGCGCTGGTGGCCCGCACCACGGGGCGGCCCGGGGCGGGCGGTCAGCCCTCCGAACGCGCTCGGTCGTACTCGCGGCCGCGGTCGCGCTCCCGCTGGTGCTTTGGCAGCAGGCGTTTCCGGAGGCGGATCGATAGCGGTGTCACCTCGACGAGCTCGTCGACCGCGATGAACTCGAGGGCGGACTCGAGCGTCATCGGGCGCGGCGGCGTCAGCCGGAGCGCCTCATCGTGGGAATGGGTCCGGATGTTGGTGAGCTTCTTCTCCTTCGTGGCGTTGACGTCGAGGTCGCCCGACCTCGAGTTCTCGCCGACGATCATGCCCTCGTAGGTCTCGACGCCCGCGCCGATGAACAGCTCCGCCCGCTCCTGCAGGTTGAATAGCCCGTACGCATTCGAGGTCCCGGCTCGATCGGCCACCAGGACGCCCTCCGTCCGGTGGGTCACCTCCCCCGCCCAGGGCCCGTAGCCCTCGCCCATCTGGTGCAGGAGAGCCGTGCCACGAGTGTCCGTGAGGAGCTGCCCGCGATAGCCGATGAGCCCCCGGACCGGCAGGACGAACTCGAGCCGAACGCGCCCGTCCGGATCGGTCGTCATCTGCTCCAGGCGGCCCTTTCGGCCGGCCAGCGCGGTCTGGACTTCGCCGATGTAGTCGGGCGGGATGTCGATCGTGACGCGCTCGTACGGCTCCTGGACCTTGCCCTCGGCCTCGCGGAGGATCACCTCCGGGCGGGAGGCCGTGACCTCGTAGCCTTCGCGCCGCATCTGCTCGATGAGCACGGCCAGCTGGAGCTCACCGCGGCCGCGAACCTCGAAGGTGTCGCCCGACTCCGTTGGATAGACCTCGATGGATACGTTGCCCAGGACTTCTCGGTCCAGGCGGGCCTTGATCTGGCGGGACGTGACGTACTTGCCTTCCCGCCCCGCGAGCGGCGACGTGTTCACCCCGAAGGTCATGCGCAGTGTCGGGGCGTCCACGTCCAGGCGCGGCAGCGGGCGCGGATCGCCCGGCTCCGTCAGGGTGTCCCCGATCGTGACATCCGGGAGTCCCGCCACGGACACGATCTCGCCCGGACCGGCCTCGGGAATGTCGATACGCTCGATCCCGTGCGCGGTCTGGAGGCTGGTCACGGTCCCCGACAGGGTCACGGTCCGCCCGGGTTCAACGCTGCCCGCGGTGTCGTCCGCCTCCTCGCGCACGACCACGATTCGCTGGCCGACCCGGATGGAGCCGTTTCGGATGCGCCCAACGGCCATCCGCCCGACGTACTCATTGGCACTCAGGTTCGTGACCAGGAGCTGGAGCGGGTGGCCGGGGACGTGGCGCGGCGGGGGCGTGACGCGCACGAGCAGGTCCAGGAGGGGTCGCAGGTCCGTGCCGGGGTCTGCGAGTTCGAGCGTCGCAGTGCCGAGCTTCGCGTTCGTGTAGACCACGGGGAAGTCGATCTGATCGTCGTCCGCCCCGAGGTTGATGAACAGCTCGTAGACGGCATCGAGGACCTCGGCCGGGCGGGCGTCTGACCGGTCGATCTTGTTCAGGGCCACGACCACCGGCAGCCGGCGGGCCATCGCCTTCTGGAGGACGTAGCGTGTCTGCGGGAGCGGGCCCTCCGCGGCGTCGACGAGCAGCAGGACGCTGTCCACCATGAGCAGCGACCGCTCGACCTCGCCGCCGAAGTCGGCGTGTCCCGGCGTATCCACGATGTTGAGGCGGACGCCGTCGTGATCGACGGTCGTCTGCTTGGCGAGGATCGTGATCCCCTTCTCGCGCTCGAGGTCCATGGAGTCCATGACCCGGTCCACGAGCGTCTCGTTGGCACGGAACGTGCCCGTCTGGCGAAGCAGGGCGTCCACGAGGGTCGTCTTGCCATGGTCGACGTGGGCGACGATGGCGACGTTGCGCAGATCGTCGCGGGCGACGGTGCCATCGGCGGCCGGAGCGGACGATGCCTCGTCGACGGCACCGGGCAGCGTGGAGCGGATCGGATCGGTCATGGGCGGGCGGATTGTCGCACAGGTGCCGCTTCGGACCGGCCTGCTAGCATCCGGCGGTGACCGTTGCCGCCGTGATCCTCGCCGCTTCCGCTGATTCCGCCCTTGCGGATGCGGCCGGCGTTGCCCGGGTGCGGCGGATCGCCGATGCCGCCTGGGCGGGGGGGGCGATGCCGATCATCGTCGTCGCAGAGGATCCCGACGGGAAGGTCGCGGCGGCGCTCGCCGGAGCCCCGGTCACGCTGGCGGCTCCTGCCCCTGTTGACGGCGGCCCGGTGGCGCAGATCGCCCGCGGCGTGGACCTGGCCAATGCCGAGATCAGCGGCACGGCCGCGGCCATGGTCTGGCCGGCGCGCCTGTGCTGGGCCGGTCCGGAGACCGTCACGTCGCTCATCGAGGCACACGGCATGGATCCCGACAGCCTGCTCCGTCCGGCCTACGGGGATGCGGCGGGGTGGCCGGCCCTGCTCCCGGTGGCCGCGCTTCCGGCCCTCCGCGCTCTCGTGCACACAGCGATGCCGGACGAGCTCCTCGCGCTGCTCGTGGCCGGCGGAGCGCTCAAGCTCCGAACACTCGACCTCGGCGATCCCGGGACCGTCATCGACGGAGAGACCGCTCGTGACGATCTCCCGCCCTACGACGGGCCGGCGGCCACGCCCGGCGCGCACGCACACGAGTGGGGCTCCGCAGCGGCGGCCACCCCGGAAGATGCGCCGCTCGTCGGACCGTCGATCGCCGGCGCCGAACCGAGCTGAACTGACCGACACGCCGCGCCGAACGCGCGTCGCACGCTCCGGGATCGAAGCTGACGCCGGTTCGGCGGCCGGCCGACGCTAGGACGACCCGGGGTCGTAGTCGGCGGACTCCGGACCCGGCACCGACCGCGCGCGGCGCTGCGCTCGGTCCCGCAACCGGCTGACGGGAACCGTCGCGATCGCAATCCCGCCCATCGCCAGTCCGATCCCGACCACCTGGATCGTCGATGGCACTTCCGTCAGGAGCACGCGAGCCAGGATGACCGTCGCTACCGGTTGCGCAAGGAGAATGATCGACGTGACCGCGGATGGCAGCCGGGGCAGGCCGATCGAGATCAGCACGTAGCCCACGGACTGCGACGTGATTCCGACGAGGATCAGCCAACCGTGCGACGGCCATGCCGGGACGGGGTCGAGACCGCCCGCCAGCGCCCCGTAGGTGGCGGCAACGACGGCCGTTGCGGCAGTTGAAATGAACACGGGACCGGCCGGCCGGCGCAGATCTCGCCCGACCAGCCGGATGACCATCAGATAGCCACTGTAGGACAGGGCCGTCAGGATCCCGAGGCCCACTCCCAGAAGTGGATCCTTGCCATAGGCGTCGCCGTCAAGGAGGCCGGAGATCAGGACGACACCGGCCACCACCACCGGCAGCGCGAGTAGCGTCGTTCGTGCCGGCCGCTCGCGGAGGAGCACCCACGCCACGAGTGCGACCACCACCACCTGGAGATTGCCGAGCACGGTGGCAAGGCCGGCGCCGATGAATTCGATCGCGTGATGCCACAACAGGAGATCGGCGGCGAAGAAGACGCCGGCCAGGGCTGCAAGGCGGATGCTGCTGCCCGGCATGACGCCGAAACGTCGCCGCTCCAGCCACGCGACGGCGCCCAGGACCGGCAGTCCATACAGCGAACGGAACACGGTCGCGGTTTCCGGGCTGACCTCGGCGTACCGGTAGAAGATGCCCGAGAACCCGATGAACAATGCCCCGGCCAGGGCCGCGAGCTGAGGCCGCTGCGCGATCCGGTCGAGGAGTGGGTGTGCCGTCTCGGGGACGAGTCTGTCCGGCGCCCCCGACACCTACGCCTTCCGTTCCTCGATGCCGACGAACTTCAGGCCCAGGTCCGCGTACTGGCCGGGATCCGGCTCGGACGGCGCCTCGAGCATGAGGTCGTTGCCCGACTGAGTCTTGGGGAACGCCATGACCTCGCGAATGTTCGTCTGGTAGGCCAGCAAAGCCGCCCATCGATCGATGCCGAGCGCGATCCCGCCGTGCGGCGGGGCGCCGTACTCGAAAGCATCGAGCACGGCCCCGAACATGTTCCGCATCCGCTCTTCGCTGTAGCCCTGGAGCGCGAAGCTCCGCTCGAGCAGGTCCCGCCGCCAGATCCTCACGGACCCGCCGCCGAGCTCCCAGCCATTGAGCGCGATGTCGTACTGCATCGCCCGGGCCCGGCCGGCCGGATCCTCGGGTGACGGACGCGCGGCGTCCCCGGACACCGTGGTGAGGAGCACCTCGTCCTCCGGCACCACACCCGAGAACGGGTTATGCGTCGCGTCCCAGCGAGCGCCGTCAACGTCCCATTTGTACATCGGGAAGCGATGGACCCAGCAATAGGCCAGGACGTTCGGATCCGCCAGGCCGAGCCGCACGCCGAGATCCGCTCGCAGTCGTCCGAGGACGTCGTTCGTGACGTCCGTGGAGTCGGCGACGATGAGCACGAGGTCGCCGGGATTCGCATCTGCCGTTGCCGCCAAGCGCGCCGCGAGGTCATCGCCGAGGAACTTGAGGATCGGGCTCTTGACCGAGCCGCCCGGCTCCACCGCCAGGTGGACGAGGCCCTTCGCGCCGAACCGCTTCGCCGTCTCGGTCAGCTCATCGATCCGGCTTCTGGGCGCGTCGGCGAGACCCGGCACCGTGATCGCCTTCACGCGGCCACCGCTCGCAAGGACCTCGTCGAAGACCCGGAAACCGGAGGCCGGGACGCCGTCCGCACCACGCAGCTCGGGCGCAAGGTCAACGAGTTCCATGCCGAACCGCAGGTCCGGCTTGTCCGACCCGAACCGTTCCATCGCCTCGTCGTAAGTGAAACGCGGGAACGGCACGGCCTGGATCGGCCGGTCAGGGACGACGGCCTTCGTCACCGCGATCGTCATCGCCTCCACGAAGTCCATGACCGCGGTCTCGTCCACGAAGCTCATCTCCAGGTCCAGCTGCGTGAATTCGGGCTGGCGGTCTCCGCGCAGATCCTCGTCCCGGAAGCATCGCGCGATCTGGAAGTAGCGATCGACGCCGGCGACCATGAGCAGCTGCTTGAGCTGCTGCGGGCTCTGGGGCAGCGCGTACACACTGCCCGGCTGGAGTCGCGACGGGACGATGAAATCGCGCGCGCCCTCGGGCGTGGACTTGATCAGGTTCGGCGTTTCGACCTCCACGAACCCGCTGGCGTGGTGGACCTCGCGGATGGCCTGGACCAGCCGGCTCCGCAGGATGAGCCGCTGCTGCATCGGCTCGCGCCGGATATCGAGATAGCGGTACTTGAGCCGGAGCGATTCATCGACGGGGGCATCGGGGTCGTTGATGTAGAACGGCGGCGTCTTCGCCTCGTTGAGGATCGTGAACTCGGTGGCCCGCAGCTCGATGGCGCCGGTCGGCAGCTTGGCGTTCTCGGTGCCGGGCAGCCGCAGCGCCACGGTCCCAGCGACGGTCACCACGAACTCGGACCGCGCCTCAGATGCGGCGGCATGGGCCTCCGGTGAATCCGTCGCGTCGACGACGACCTGGGTAATCCCGTGTCGATCCCGCAGGTCGAGGAAGATCAGCTGGCCATGGTCTCGCCGGCGATGGACCCACCCGGCGAGCCGCGCGGGTGTCCCGGCATCGGCGGCACGCAGCGCGCCGCAGGTGTGGCTGCGGTAGGGTGTGGCGAGGTTCGTGGGTTCGTCGGTCATGGCGGGCTCATGGTATCGGGCGCCAGACGATCGAGGCGGATCGCGTCCTCACGTACTGAGCAGCCGCGAAACCTCATCGACCTTCGCGGGCGGAATCCAGCGAACGCAGGACGCGGGTGAGCTCGTCGAGGTCGGCCGAGATCTCGGCAACGCTGCCGCTGGCCTGATAGAAGCGCGGCGTCTTGAGCGCCGAGCCGGTGACCAGGGCGACCATGCGCGAACGCACGTCGATCCGGCCTTCCCGGACCGCGACGAGCAGCCCCGCAAGCGAAGCCGCGCCCGCCGGCTCGGCGAGGACGCCAGCCGACGCTCCCAGCAACCCCATCGCCTCGAGCATCTGCGCGTCGGTGACCGCGACGAAGAAGCCGGCCGATGCGACGACATCGCGGACGGCGAGGGCACCGGAGATCGGCCGACTCACTCCGATGCCATCCGCGATCGTGTGAGCCTCCGTGGCCTCGACCCGACCGCCGGCCTCCCAGGCTCGCTTGACGGGCTGGCATCCGTCCGCCTGAACGCCGACCAACATGGGGACGGCAGATGCGACGCCGCAGGCGACGAGCTCGCGAAACCCCTTGGCGATGCCGTTGAGCGTCGGTCCATCGCCGACGGGGACGGCGACGACATCGGGCATCTCTCCTCCGAGCTGCTCCCAGATCTCGAAGGCGACGGTCTTCTTCGCCTCAACCGTCGCCGGGTTCACTCCCGTGTTCCGGTCGATCCAGCCGAACTCGCGCGCGGCCTGCCGGGACAGGCGAAAGGCCGCCTCATACCCGCCGCGCACCTTCACCACCGTGGCCCCGACGTGACGCATGAGCGCGAGCTTCCCGTCGTCGACATCGGTCGCGACGAAGATCATCGCCTCCTTGCCCGCAGCGGCCGCTCCGACTGCGAGGCTCACGGCGACGTTGCCCGTCGAGGCAGCCGTCACCCGCGAGACCCCGGACGACATCGCCTGCTGGAGGACGAGGGCCGTTGCTCGATCCTTGTTCGAGCCCGATGGCCCTCTCGTCTCGTCCTTGAGCCACAGGTTCGGCAAGCCGACCCGCGCGCGTAGGCTTGCTGGCGCGACGAGCGGAGTTCCTCCGACGGGGAGTGGATAGACGATGGGTCCCTCGTCGAGCGGCAAGAGCGCTGCGTACCGCCACATCCCGCCGCTGGACAAGGCCTCCGGCGACCCCACGTCTGCCGGGAGCAGATCGGGCCCGTACTCGTACTCGAGCTGGAGTCGTGCCCCGAAGTCGTCGATCGCGACGGTTCCGGGATCGACGACCTCTTCAGTACCGTCTTCGTGGACCAGCACTCCCCGGCTTGGCTTGCCCATCCTTCCTCCCCTACCGAGATGGCGGCTGAGGACGTCCGCGAAGGACCGTGCCCGGCCTCTCCCCCGTCGGGCCGCCCTCTCGCTGGACCGCCCGGCCGCCGACGAAGACGGCCACAACTCCGGGTGGCTGCTGACAGGGCTCCTCGTACGTCGCCGTGTCGACGTACGAGGTCGGGTCGAGCAGGACGAGATCAGCACGCAGGCCTTCGCGGATCCGGCCGCGATCGGCAAGCCCGAGCAGGTCGGCCGCGCGGGAAGTGAGCCTTGCGACGGCGTCCTCGACCGTGATGAGCTTCTCCCGGATGGCGAACCGGCCCAGGACCCGGGCAGCAGTCGCGTAGAGGCGGGGGTGCGGATGCGGACCGAAGATGCCGTCTGAGCCGACGAGCGCGAGGGGCTGGGCAAAGATCGCCCGCACAACCTCGTCGGTGGCGTAGTGGTCGATCATGGTCGCCAACATCGCCGTCTCCACCATCACGTCAATCGCCGCTTCGGCCGGATCCTTGCCGAGCCCCTCGCCGATCTCCGCGAGTGAGCGACCGATCAGCTCGGCGTTACTCGGAGGCACGTCCACGATGACGACGCGCTCGGGCCCGCACGTCCCGTACAGGTTCTCCCAGCCCGGAATTCCCGTCTCCATCTCGCGGATGATCCGGGCGCGCGTGTCTCGATCGAGGAGCCGCGGCAGGGTCGCCTCCCGTCCGCCCGCCAGCGCCCACGGCGGCAGGAGCGCACCGAGGGTCGTGCTGCCCGCGCCGTAGGGGTACTGGTCGAAGGTGATTTCGATCTCGCGCGTCGCCGCGCCGATGAGCTCGAGGAGCGGGTCGAGGAGCTCGGGATTGCCGACCAGCTTCAGGTGGGTGATGTGGAGCCGGGCGCCCGACCGGCGCGCGACCTCGATCATCTCGGTCACCGCTGCGATAATGCCTGCGCCCTCGTTGCGGATGTGTGGCATGAGCGGCGCGCGGAAACGCGCGGCCTCGCGGGCAAGCTCGACCAGCTCGTTCGTGTCCGCGAAGACGCCGGGGACGTAGATCAGACCGAACGAGAGGGCGCGCGCGCCTTCCTCGAGCGCGGATCGGACCTCGGAACCCATCGCGGCGAGCTCTGCGCCCCCGGCGCGCCGGTCGTCGCGCCCCATCACGTGCTCGCGGACCGCGTTGTGGCCGACCGATACGACGAGGTTCGTCGCGGGTCGCGCCCCTTGCAGTGCACCGAGATACTCGTCCATCGAGGACCATGACACCCGATCGGGCCCCGGTCCCTCGATCGGCGCCAGGTACGCGAGGCGTGTCGGCCAGGCTTGGTGGGTTACAGGTGCGGGCCCGAGCCCATCGGGTCCGATCAGCTCGGTCGTGAACCCCTGTCCTGTCTTCGGTGACAGGAGCGGGTCGATGAACGGCCGGAGGCCGGAATGGGCGTGAAGATCGATGAACCCCGGGCAGAGGATGAGCCCGCGCCCCTCGATCACCTCTCGTGCCTCCCATCGGTCGTCGCGCCCGACGGCCGCGATGACGCCGTCGGCGACGGCGACATCCACTGCTGCGGGCGGCGAGTCCCCGGAATAGACCTGAGCGCCGGTGATCAGGAGGTCGAACGTCATTTCACCGTCCTCGCCAGGCGGATCGCTCCCCGCGCCAGGACCTGGGCACCGAGGCCGCAGTCCTCCTCGCTCGAGAACTCGGCGGGCGCGTGGCTGATGCCGCCCTGCGACCGCACGAACACCATCCCGCACGGGATTCCGGCGTTCGCGAGGTTCATCCCGTCGTGAGCGGCCTTGCTCGACATTCGCATGGTCGGGATCCCCTCGCCGCGCGCCGCGTCATCGAGCGCGTCCATGACGAGCGGGGACATCAGGGCCGGAGGCATCCGCTTTGTCTCGGTCGGAAGGAACTCGCATCCGTTGTCCTGGGCGGACCGACGACCTGCCCCGACGATCTCGTCCACGGCCGTCGCGAGGAGGTCTTCATCGAGACTCCGGATGTCAAGCGTCGCGTGAGCTCGACCTGGAACGATGTTGCTCGCTCCCCCGATGACGCCTGCCTCGCCCGCGGTCGCGACAAGGTCCGCCGGGTGCGCCCGCATGGATCGCTGTGCCGCGAGGGCGAGTTCGGCGACCGGGATGAGCGCATCGTGCCGGTCGGCGGGCATGGTGGCCCCGGCGTGGTTCGCGACGCCATTCACGCGGACGCGCCAGTTGCTCACTCCCACGATCCCCGTCACGATCCCTACGGCGAGCCCCTCACGCTCCAGCCGTGGCCCCTGTTCGATGTGGAGCTCGAGGTACGCCGCCACCCGCGCGCGCCGCTGCGCCACCAAAGGGAGTCGCGACGGGTCGATGCCGTGGTGCCGGAGGACATCCGGCAGGCGGACGCCGTCCGTCCCGACGGCTCGCTCGACCTCCTCGAGCTCGACCACCCCTGCGAGCGATCGGCTGCCGAGCATCCCGATACCGAACCGTGCCCCCTCCTCGTCCGTGAAGCACACGAGCCCGAGCCGGCGCGCCTCCGGAAGGTTCGCCTCACGGGCGGAACGAAGGACCTCGAGGGCGCCGATGACTCCGAGAGCCCCGTCGAACCGCCCACCGTCGGGAACCGTATCGAGGTGGGAGCCGAGGTAGACCCCACGCGCCTCGGGCGGATGCGCCCATACGTTGCCGGCCTCGTCCTGGTCGACATCGAGCCCGAGATCGGCACACACCTCCGAGAGCCAGCGCCGCGCTGCGACCTCGTCATCCGTCCACGCGAGCCGCTCGGCGCCGCCCGCGGCGGTCGCCCCGAACCGGTTGACGTCCGCGAGGTCGCGCGCGATCCGCGCGGGGGAAACCTTCGCTGCGGCGGAAACCTTCACACCCGCGCCGGATCGAAGGGCTGGCGTGCGATGAACCGCCCGGTTCCCTCTGGCGCGATCACGTCCTTGCCGTCGAATGCGATCCTTCCGCGAAGGATCGTCGCCGCGACCCTGCCGCGAACCGGCATCCCGGCGAACGGCGAGTAGCGCGCCGCGGACCGGACCGTCTCGTCATCCAGCGTCGTCGTGCCGTCCGGCCTGTAGATCACGAGATCAGCGTCGGAGCCCTCGGCAACGACGCCCTTCCGCGGGTAGAGGCCGAAGATCCTCGCTGCGTTCTCGCTTGCGACCGCGGCGAGGTCCTCCATCCGCATCCGCCCGGTCACGACGCCGTACGTGTAGAGGAGGGGGAGAAGCGTCTCTGTCCCGGGGATGCCCGGCGCGACCTTCACGATGTCCGCGAAATCGGTCCGCTGCGCGAGCGCGTATCCGCAGTGGTCGCTCCCGACCGTCTGCAGGCCATCCGCGCCGAGCTCTTCCCACAGGATCCCCTGCTCGCGCTCTGCGCGGAGCGGGGGCGTGTGGATGAACCGCGCGGCCCGCGCATCGTCCTCGTACACGCGCTCGTCCGCCACGAGGAAGTGGGGGCACGTCTCGCCGAATGCCGTCACGCCGCGACGACGCGCTGCGGCGATGAGCCGTGCCGACTCGCCGACGGACAGGTGCACCGGATAGACTGCGGCGCCTGTTTCACCCGCGAAGCAGAGCATTCGTTCGACGGTCTCGACCTCCGCGACGGCGGGCCGGGAAGCCCCGTGGTAGCGGAACTCGACCGTCCCCTGGCGAACGAACGACGCCCTGGTCCCTTCCACGATCGCGTCGTTCTCGCAGTGGACCATCACGACCCACCCGAGCTCCGCCGCCGCACGCATGAACTCCAGGACCACGTAGTCGTCGCAGAAGAACCCCGCTGCCCGGTACGTGCTGTAGAGCTTTGCGCTGGTCACCCCCCGCTCCGACAGGCGGCTCATCTCCGCCAGCTGCCCGCCGGAAATGTCCGTCACGATCAGATGCAGCGAGTAGTCCGTGCGGCACGAGCCCGCCTCCGCGAGGCGCCGGTCGAGCGCTTCTTCGAAGCCTTCACCCGCATGCTGATGCGCGAAGTCGATGACCGTCGTCACGCCGCCGGCGAGGGCGGCCGCGCTTCCTGAGGCAAAGTCATCCGCTGTCCGATGGGGCTTCGCCTCGAGCGCGAAGTGGACATGCGGATCGACGATCCCCGGCAGGACGTAGGAATCGCCTGCGTCGAGCATCTGTTCGCCGGCCGGTGCGAGGTTTGTGCCAATCTCCACGATCGCGCCGTCTCGGCAGCGGACATCTGCGCGTCGGAGGCCGCGCGGCGAAACGACGGTCCCGCCGTGGACGAGAAGCCCGTCGCTCATCACACCTCCCGCCCGGGCCCGCGGGGCGAGGCCGGTTCGGCGCCGGGGGAGATCCCGGCGGGCGAATGCGACGAGCGACCTGCAATGCTGGAGACGGCACCATCGACGAGCTCCTCGACCGTGATCACGTCGGACGGGATCGCCGGATCGCCCCACGCCTGCGCAAGGCGCGTCACCTGGGGAGGCTTGACGAACGTCCTGCGCAGCTCGTCGGGACGCGCGAACACGTCCCTCGTCGTCCCGTCGAGGAGGATCCTCCCCTCGCACAGCGCGACGACCCGCTGCGCGTACGCGGCGACGATGGGCATTTCGTGAGTGACGATGATGATCGTGTGACCTTCGTCCCGCCAGAGGCGCGTCAGGAAGTTCATGATCTCGGCGGACTGCCGATAGTCCTGACCCGTCGTCGGCTCGTCCACGATGATCGCCTTGGGTCGCATCGCGAGCGTCGACGCGATCGCGATGCGCTGACGGAGCCCCTTCGTCAGGAAGAAGGGGTGCTCGGTGAAGAGCGCTTCGCGGACGCCCGCCACCGCCGCCGCTTCACGGACGATCTCGTCCCGCTCCGGATCGTCAATCCCGAGGTTCCTCGGACCATACGCGATCTCGGCGTAGACATTGTTGTTGAACAGCTGGTGATCCGGGTTCTGGAACACGTAGCCGATCCGCCGGACGAGCTCCTTGATCACTCCCTTGCGGGCCGTGTCGATCCCGTCAACGACCACGCGTCCGGTCGTGGGTCGGAGGAGCCCGGCGAGGGACTTTGCGAAGGTCGTCTTCCCTGACCCGTTCTGCCCGATGAGCGCGATGAACTCGCCCTCCTCCACGGTGAAGTCGATCCCCCGCAGGGCAGGCGTCCCATCCTCATAGCGAAAGGTGAGGTCGTTGACCTCGAGAAGGCTCATCGTGCAGCACCGTCGAGCAGCGTGCGCCAGCCGGCGAAGCCCTCCTCGTCGCTGAGTGGGAGCTCCCCGTGGTACAACCCGCGTTCGCGCAGTCGGCCGAAGACCTGGGTGACCTGAGGCGGATGGACGTCTCGCGCCAGCAGGTGGTCGAGGTCGCGGAAGATCTCGCGGGGCGGTGCGATGCGCTCGACCCTGCCCTCGTTCACCATCACGACCTTGTCCGCGAGCGGCGCGAAGGCCTCGATGTTGTGCTCAACGACCACGATCGTCATATCGTGATCGTTCTTGAGTTCCGCGCAGATCCGGACGACGAGGTCTTTTCCGAGCGGGTCGATCATCGCGGTCGGCTCGTCGAGGATCAGGATCCGTGGCTGCATCGCGATGACGGAGGCGATTGCCACGCGCTGCTTCTGGCCCCCCGAGATGTCGTACGGGGGTTTGTCCAGCAAGTCCTCCACGCCGGTGATCCGCGCCGCCCACTCGACGCGTTCGCCGATCGTCTCGCGGGGCCAGCCCACGTTCTCGAGACCGAAGACGATCTCCTCCTCGACCGTGAGCGCCGTGAACTGGGATTCCGGGTCCGCGAAGACGAACCCGATCTGCTTCGCGAGGACCGGGGGCTTGATCGATTCCACCCGGTCCCCGAAAACCAGCACGTCACCCTTGAGAACACCCGTGATGGCGTTCGGGATCAGGCCCTTGATCGCGGATACGAGCGTCGTCTTGCCCGCCTCATTCGGACCGATGACGAGAACGAACTCGCCTTCCGAGATCGCGAGGTTGACGTCGACGAGCGCAGGTTCCTCCGCGTGCTCGTATCTCCAGGTCACGCCATTGAGCTCGATCGCGTTCATCCGATCCCCAGGAGCTGCTCGACGAAGGCGATCAAAGGTGATGACTGGACCGAGAAGACGCTGGTGGTCCTGCTGACGATCGCGATCACGACCAAGGTTCCGAGGAGCCCGAGACTGACCGCCCAGTCGCGGGCCCGTACGACGAACTTGTCCCGCAGGTAGTCGGTTCGCTTTCCGCCCGTCCCCGGCTGCCCCGAGAGCGTGTAGCCGCGCGCGTAGAGAGCGGCGGAGATCTCGTCCGCGCGCCGAAGAGCCACGGCGAAGAGGGGGACCGTGTACATCGTGTAGAGCTTCACCTTCTCCCTGAGCGAAAGCGCGTCGAGGTCGAGCGCTCGAGCCTGCTCAGCCTCCCGGATCGTCGCAAAGTCCTCCATGAACATCCCGGCGCTCCTCAGCGAGAGCCCGGCGACATAGCTCACCGGGAACGGAAGGTGCAACGTGCGGAGGCCGACGAGCACGTCGCGCTCGCGGTTCGTCGAGAAGTAGAGGATCGCTCCGAAGAGCATCGCCATCAGCCGGACGTAGCTCACGAACGCCCAGCGCATCGGCTCCCAATACAAGGTGAGCCCGGCCAGGCTGACCGGAGTCAGCTGTGCCTTTTCTCCAGGTGCGAGGTACGCCACGATGAACATGAAGAGCGCGACAGTGACAAGGAGCAGACGGTACTTCTTGAGGTCGCTCATCCGGACGCCTCCCCACCAGAAGAGCCCGAACGTCGTCGCAATGATCGCAAGGTTGATCTCCGGCCGGTCGATGAACATTGGCGCGACCGACAGCACGAGCAGAAGGGTCAACCGCGTGACGGGGTGGAACGCATAGAACGGCGAGTCGGCCGGCACGACGCCGAGGAGCGTCTTCTTCGCGAATTCAGATCGGGGCATCTCGCTCTTTCGGAATTGCGTCTTGCGAAAAACGCTCGGCGACCGGTCGCTACCGCCGGTCGCCGAGCACGATCAGTCAGACGTGTCCGGTCAATGCCGTCACGCCCACCAGCCCTTCACGAACGCCTTGGAGCGGATCACCATCGGGGTCACGTACTTCAGGAGAATCGATCCGAAGATGAGCGAGGGGATCGAGTTTCCGATCGTCCACCCGAGCAGTGCGGGGATTCGCGCCTGGTCGGTGATCAGGCCGAACCACGACAGCACATACGTGCCCCAGAAGGCACCCAGGAAGTTCGCAACAAGCACACCGAAGACAACCCAGATCGTCCAGTCGCGGACCGTGCGTAGTCTCGGGTCACCGTTCAGCAACTTGAACGCGGCAACGGCGAGGAATCCCTGGATGAAGTTCGCCGGCAGGTATGCCGCGGACACCGGGATCGGCGCGGAGCCACTCATAGCATTCGAGATGAAGGGGAAGAACATCCCGGCGATGACCCCCCAGGCACCGAACCAGGTGGCACCGACGGCCTGGACCGCCTGGCCGGGCCAGAAGGCGGACACGAAGCCGATCGGGATCGCGAGACTGCCGAGCGTCCCGACCACGATCCCGATGCCAATGAACAGGGCCATCATCACGACGTGGATGATGCCCGGGCTTCTCCGCTCCCCCTCCTCGACCGCCCAGATCTTGCCGGAGTTTCCGGCCGCCGAATTGGTCGCCATGTTCCTCGTCCTCCTCCTTCGGGCGCAGATCGCCCTCTGCCTCCATGGTATATTGGATATTGGGCGCAAAAGTCAAGGCGGACAGCGAATCTCGGGGAGTAACTGATGCCGTTGGCCGCAAGGGTGGACCGGATCGAGCCCCAGCTCCTCCGCGAGCGCGTGTACGTGGCCGTCAAGGGGTGGATCGTGGACGGGATCCTCCTCCCGGGAGAGCGGGTCCGCGACATGGAGCTCGCGGAACGTCTCGGCGTAAGCCGCATGCCCGTCCGCGAGGCTCTCACTCGCCTCGCCGACGAGGGGTTCGTCCAGATGGCCGCGAACCGCTGGACGCGTGTCGCGCCCGCCGACCCGGACGACGCGGGCCGCATCTACCCGATCGTATGGACGCTCGAAACACTCGCAATTCGCCTGGCCGCCCCTCAATTGGGCGATCGCGCCGTGGCAAAGATGCGGAAGTCGAACGAGCGACTCCGTCGTGCGATCGAGGCTCACGACGCGGTCACCGCGTCTCGCGCGGACCATGAGCTGCATGCCGTGTACACCGAGCTGGCGGGCAACCCTGAGCTCACCGAGATCCTCTCGAGCTTGAAGGCGAAGCTCCGTCGCCTGGAGATCGTCTACTTTGGAGGCTCGGTCATCGCGGCGAGATCGGCGGACGAACACGACGAGCTGATCGACGCGCTTGCGCGCCGGGACGTTGAGGCCGCCGTCGGGTTCATCACCCGGAACTGGCAGCAAAGCTATGAGCGGATTCTCGCGCGAGGGGACGCGACGCTCCAGGGCGAAGGGCATCGAACCAAAGGAGGGGAACCATGAGTCGCGTCGTTCGCTGCGGCCTGGTCCAGGCCGTCCATGAGCTGGATGGCCGTGAAGCCGTCGAGGCTCACAAGCGCGCCGCGATCGAAAAGCATCTTCGGCTGATCGATGAAGCCGCGATCCGCGGCGTCCAGATCCTGTGCCTGCAGGAACTCTTCATCGGGCCCTACTTCCCGGCGGAGCAGGACGCCCGCTGGTATGAGGCCGCGGAGGCTGTACCCGACGGTCCGACGATCAAGGTGATGGTGGATGCTGCACGAAAGCACGGGATGGTCCTCATCGTCCCCGTGTACGAGCAGGAGATGCCCGGCGTCTTCTACAACACCGCGGCGGTAATCGACGCGGACGGCACGTACCTCGGGAAGATGCGCAAGGTGCATATCCCGCACTGCCACGGGGAGGACGAACACTCGCCGTACGGGTTCTGGGAGAAGTTCTACTTCCGACCGGGCAACCTCGGCTATCCGGTCTTCGAGACCCGCTTCGCCAAGATCGGCGTCTACATCTGCTACGACCGCCACTTCCCGGAGGGCGCCCGCCTCCTCGGGCTCCACGGCGCAGAGATCGTTTTCAACCCTTCCGCGACGACGTCGGGCCACTCCGACAAGATCTGGAAGATCGAGCAGCCGGCGCATGCGGTCGCGAACGGATACTTCGTGGGCGCCCTGAACCGGGTGGGTCGCGAGGCGCCGTGGAACATCGGCCACTTCTACGGGAGCAGCTACTTCGTCGATCCCATCGGCGAGATCGTCGCGGAGGCGGCGGGCGCGGACGAGGAGATCGTCGTCGGCGACCTCGACCTCGCGAGGATCGACAAGATCCGCGCGCACTGGCAGTTCTACCGCGACCGGCGTCCCGACACGTACGGCGAGATCAGCTCCGATCTCCCATGACCCAGAGCGCATCCACGACCCCGACCTTCGACCGGGCGTCGCTCACGCTGCCGTCGCTCTTCGTCGAGCCCGGGGTTGTGGACCGGAGCGCCTACGAGAGGACGATCCAGGTTCTTCGCGAGCGATCGATCACGTTGCCGACGTTCCGCCAGCTCGCGATGCCCGAGGAGACGGGGAAGGACGACATCCTCGGCCGTATCGATCCGGACGCCGCCGACCCGAACAACCTCTTCCGGATCCACTGGTACAACGGGCCGTCGCGACGGGCTCGTGTCGCGGTTCCCGCCCACGTCGTCCTGCCGAAGAGCCTGACCGGCGTCGACGCCCCGATCGTCGTGCTGCTCGGCGCGCTGTTCCCGATGATCGGGTCCCACAAGCTGCTCGCGGCGTATGCCTGTCTCGTGCCCCGGCTGGTGACGGGCCGCTTCGACCCGCGGACGCAGCGTGCGGTCTGGCCATCGACGGGCAACTACTGCCGCGGAGGGGTCGCCCTGTCGCGGATCCTCGGGTGCCGTGGCGTCGCCGTCCTGCCCGAGGGGATGAGTTCCGAGCGGTTCCGGTGGCTCGAGGAGTGGGTAACGAACCCGGAGGACATCGTCCGCACGCCAGGCTCGGAGAGCAACGTCCGCGAGATCTACGAGCGGTGCGATGAGCTGGCGGCGGATCCATCGAACGTGATCCTCAACCAGTTCTCGGAGTACGGGAACCACCTGGTCCACCGCGAGGTCACCTCGCGCGCCTTCGCTGACGTTTTCGAGTCGCTCCGGGCGGTGGAACCTGATCTTCGGCTGCGTGCCTTCGTCTCGGCGTCAGGTTCCGCGGGGACGATCGCAGCCGGCGACGCGCTGAAGGAGCACTACGGCACGAAGATCGTCGCCGTCGAGGCCCTCGAGTGTCCGACGCTCCTGATGAACGGGTTCGGCGAGCACAACATCCAGGGGATCGGCGACAAGCACGTCCCGCTGATCCACAACGTGATGAACACGGACCTCGTCGTCGACATCTCCGACGAGGCGACCGACCAGCTCAACCTCCTGCTCTCGACGCCAGTCGGGCGCTCGTACCTCGTTGAGTCCGGCGTTCCCGAGGCGATCGTCGAGGCACTCGACCTCTTCGGGCTCTCGAGCCTCTGCAACGTCCTCGCCGCGATCAAGACGGCGAAGCACTACGGTCTGGGGCCGGACGACGTCGTGATGACGGTCGCGACCGACGGTGCGGCCCTGTACCGGAGCGAAGCGCCGAAGGCCCTCGCCGAATTCTTCGGCGGCGAGTTCACGAGGCGCGACGCCTCGGAGGTCGTGCAGCGGCACGTGCTTGGGGCGGATGAAGAACACCTCCTCGAGATGACCGACTTCGATCGACGCCGGATCTTCAACCTCGGCTACTACACGTGGGTGGAGCAGCGCGGGCTGAGTCTCGAGGAGTTCTCGGTTCGTGCGAAGCAGGAGTTCTGGCAGGCCCTGCGCGGTGCGCTCGCCCAATGGGACGAGGCGATCCTCGAGTTGAACGCAGAGGTGGGAGTTTCGGTCTAGGTCTGCTTGAATGAAGGCGGCAGACGGCGCACGCGCCGAGAAGGACGGTCCGATGGATCTCACGCTGAACGGTCGAGCGGTGGTCGCATCGGCGCGGCCGGAGGCGAGCCTCCTCGAGCTGCTGCGCGGCGAGTTCGGACTGCGCTCGATGAAGGACGGCTGCGCTCCAGAGGGCTCGTGCGGCGCCTGCACGGTCATCGTCGACGGTCGGGCGGTCGTCTCATGTGCCCAGCCCGCGGCGCGCTTTGCCGGCCGGTCGGTCGTGACGCTGGAGGGGCTGCCGGCCGAGACGAGGGACCTGTGGGCCGACGCCATGACCGCGACCGGCGCTTCGCAGTGCGGCTTCTGCTCGCCCGGGATCGTCATGAAGGCCGAGGCGCTCCTGCGGCGCGAACCGACGCCCGCGCGTGCCGAGATCGCCCGGGCACTGGCCGGCAATCTGTGTCGCTGCACCGGCTACGCGAAGGTGATCGACGCGATCGAGGTCGCGGCGCTGGCGCGGCGGGGCGGTCCCTCCCCGGCGGTCGAGCGGACCGGCGCGATCGGGTCGCGGACCGCACGCTACGAGGCGCGCGAGCTCGCGCTCGGCGAGCGACCATTCGTCAACGACCTGCATGTGCCGGGGATGCTCCACGGGGCAATTCGCTTCTCCGACCATCCCCGGGCGCTCGTCCGGCGGATCGACACCTCGCGGGCCGCGGCCCTGCCCGGCGTCGTCGCCGTGGTGACCTGGCGCGACGTGCCCGGCAAGCGACGCCAGGGCCTCATCGTCGACGACTGGCCGCTCTTCGTCGGCGAGGGCGAGACCACGCGCTACGTGGGCGACGTGCTGGCCGCCGTCGCCGCCGAGACGCGCGAGACCGCCCGGGAGGCCGCTGCGCTCGTCGAGGTCGACTACGACGTCCTCGAGCCCGTCACCGACCCGTTTGCCGCGCTGGCGGCAGATGCGCCGCCACTCCACGACGGCGGCAACCTCGTGTCGCTCTCGGTCGTCCGGCGCGGGGACGTGGACGCCGCCCTGGCAAGCGCCGCGTTCGTCGTCAGCGACACGTTCCGGACCGAGGCGATCGAGCACGCGTTCCTCGAGCCAGAGTCGTGCCTCGCCGTGCCGCGCGCCGACGACGGGCCGGCCACCGACGGGCCGGCCACCGAGCCGCGCGTCCGCCTCTACTCGCAGGGTCAGGGCGCCTGGGAGGACCGCCGCCAGATCGCCTCGTTCCTCGACCTGCCGCCGGCGGACGTCCGCGTGACCCAGGTCTCGACCGGCGGAGCGTTCGGGGGCAAGGAGGACCTGAACGTGCAGGGCCAGACCGCCCTTCTCGCGCTCGTCTCCGGCCGTCCGGTCCTCCTGGCCCTCAGCCGCCGTGAAAGCCTCGGCTTTCACGTCAAGCGCCATCCGTTCACGATGGACTACACGGTCGCCTGCGACGAGGACGGCCGCCTGCTGGCCGTCCGGGCCCGGCTCGTCGGCGACAACGGCGCGTACGCGAGCGTCGGCGGCAAGGTGCTCGAGCGCGCGGCCGGGCACGCCTGCGGCGCCTACCGCGTCCCGAACGTCGACGTCGAGGCGCGCGCCGTGTATACGAACAACCCGCCGTCGGGGGCGATGCGCGGCTTCGGCGCCAACCAGGCGAACTTCGCCCTCGAGGGCCTCCTCGACGTCCTGGCCGAGCGCGTCGGCATCGATGGCTGGGAGATCCGCTGGCGCAACGCCCTGGAAACCGGCGACCAGTTCGGCACCGGCCAGCGGCTGGGCCCGGGCGTCGGCCTGAAGAAGACCCTCCTCGCCGTCCGCGACGCTTACCGCGCCGCCCGCTACGCAGGGATCGCCTGCGCGGCGAAGAACACCGGCATCGGCAACGGCCTGCGCGAGTACGGCAAGGCGATCCTCCGTCCCGAGGCCGACGGCACGGTCAGCCTGTTCCATTCATGGACCGAGATGGGCCAGGGTTGCCACACGGCCTTCCAGCAGATCGCCTGCCACGAGCTCGGGCTGCCGCCCGAGCGGGTGCGAGTCCTCGTCGACACGTCGTACGAGCTCGACACCGGCGAGACGACCGCCTCGCGCGCCACGATGCTGGGCGGACGGGCCGTCATCGAGGCGGCGGCCAGGCTGACCGCGGCGCTGGTCGGCGCGGCACCCGATCCACTCGCCCTGGCCGCGCTCGCCGGCCGCGAGTTCTACGGCGAGGTCGTCGTCGACTGGACGACACCGCTCGGGCCGGGCATCGAAGAGCCCGTCACCCACTTCGGGTACGGCTGGGCGACGCAGGTCGTCGTGCTCGACGACGACGGCCGGATCGAGAAAGTCATCGCCGCCCACGACGTCGGGCGGGTCATCAACCGGACGCTCCTCGAGGGGCAGGTCGAAGGCGGCGTGCACATGGGCCTCGGGCAGGCGCTCAGCGAGGCGTTCGTCGTCGAGGGCGGGCGGCCCGTGACCGAGACCCTCAAGTCGCTCGCCATCATCCCGCCCGCCGGGATGCCGCCGGTCGAGTGCATCTTCGTGGAGGAGCCGCAGCCCGAGGGCCCGTACGGTGCGAAGGGCATGGGCGAGGCGGTCCTCGTTCCGACGGCGTCGGCGGTCGCGGGTGCCCTCTACCGGCACGACGGGATTCGCCGGACGAGCCTCCCGATGCGCGATTCGGCGGCGGCGCGCGCGGCCGTTCCGCGCCTTGCCCGCCCCGCGCCGGGGTCGTGACGACGTGATCGCATACGGCCCGGCCGAGACGCCGGGTCTCGTGTGCGCCCACCACCACCTCTACTCGGCGCTCGCCCGGGGCATGCCTGCCCCGCCGAGGGTCCCGACGACCTTCCGCGGGATCCTCGAACAGGTCTGGTGGCGCCTCGACGCTGCCCTCGACCTGGACATGATCGAGTGGTCCGCGAAGCTCGGCGCCCTCGAAGCCCTCGAAGCCGGCACGACGGCGATCATCGACCATCACGAGTCGCCGAACGCCATCGAGGGGTCGCTTTCCGTCATCGCCGATGCGTGTGCCGAGGTCGGGGTGCGGGTCGTGTGCGCCTACGGCGTCACCGATCGCCACGGCCCGGACGGGGCGCGGCGCGGCCTCGAGGAGAACCGGCGGTTCCTCGCCGAGGGCGGCGCCGGGCTCGTGGGGGTCCACGCCGCCTTCACCTGCGGCGACGACACCCTCGAGGCGGCGGCGGACCTCGCCCGGGAGTTCGGGGTGGGCGTCCACATCCACGTCTGCGAGGGCCCCGAGGATGCCGAGGCTCCGGCCCGCCTCGCCCGCCACGCGACCGGCCGGTGGCTCCTCGCCCACGGCGTCCACCTGCCCACGGACCACTCCCTGGCCGGGACGATCGTCCACAACCCGTTCTCGAACCTCAACAACTCGGTGGGCTACGCGAACCCCGCGCGGTTCTCGAACCCGGTGGCGCTCGGGACCGACGGGATCGGGGCGCACATGATCGAGACGTTCCGGCTCGCCTACGCCCTCGGGCGGGCGGTCGACGTCACCGCCTCGCCCGAGACAGCCTGGGGCTGGCTCGAGACCGGATGGGACCTCGTTCCCGAGGCGAGGGAGGACCGGGTCACGTGGTCCTACGAGCCGATGACCCCCTGGCACGTCGCATTCACACCCGGCATTCGGCCGGTCCGGGTCGAGGTCGGGGGCGAGGTGGTGTGGGCGGAGGGCCGGCCGACGAGGGCCGACGCCGTCGAGATCCGGGCGAAGGCTCGTGAGCAGGCCGTCCGGCTCCATGCCCGCCTGTGAGCCCCGATGAGGACCCGACCGTGAGCGCCGCCGGGCACGCGCTCGGTGCCGCGCCGTTCACCCCGTTGCCGCTTCGGGTGCTCCTCGGCCGGATTGCCCGCGAGTGGCAGACCCGGCAACGGATCTTCGACCTCCCCGCGAACCGCTTCTTCGACGTGTCCGCCGCGCCCGACCTGTCCGTCGAGTTCCTCGGCCGCCCGGCCGCCACGCCGCTTGGCCCGGCCGCCGGCCCGCACACCCAGCTCGCACAGAACATCGTCCTGGCCTGGCTCGGCGGGGCCCGGATCGTCGAGCTCAAGACCGTCCAGGCGCTGGACGAACTCGCCATCTCCCGCCCGTGCATCGACATGGAGACGGTCGGCTACAACGTCGAGTGGAGCCAGGAGCTCCGGATCGGCCAGTCCCTCGAGGAGTACATCAAGGCGTGGATGATCATCGAGATCCTCCGCGGCTGGGGGGAGCTCACGCCCTTCATCGGGCCCGACGCGGGTCCCCACATCTTCGACATCTCGGTCGGCTACGACCTGGCCGGCATCTCGTCCGAGGGGGTGGCCGCCTTCGTCGACGGGCTCGTCGACGCCACCGAGACGATCGAACGACTTCGGTCCGAGATCCCCGAACCGTTCGCCGCCTGGCGGGACCACCCCTTCCCGACCCGGGTCGCGGGCTCGGTCACCCTCTCGACGTTCCACGGCTGCCCGCCCGACGAGATCGATGCCATCGCGCGGCACCTGATGACGCGGCGCGGGCTCGATGTCGTCGTCAAGCTCAATCCCACCCTGCTCGGGTTCGAGCGAGTCGGCGAGATCCTCTCGGGCGAGCTCGGCTACGAGGAGGTCCGGCTCCGCCGGTCGGCGTTCGACGCCGACCTCTCCTTCGAGCGCGCGCTCGAGCTCATCGGCGATCTGGACGCCGCCGCCCGGGACCGCGGGCAGCGGTTCGGGATCAAGCTCACGAACACCCTCGTCGTCGAGAACCACCGCGGGTTCCTTCCCGATGACCCGATGTACCTGTCCGGCCCCCCGCTCCACGTCCTATCGACGACCCTCCTCGGCGAGCTCGACCGGGCGTTGCCCGGCATGCTCACGATCGGCGGGCACGACGGCACCGTCGAGGTGAGCTTCTCGGCCGGGGTCACGAAGGCGAACTTCCCGAAGGTGGCCGGGCTCGGGCTCGCGCCGATCACGGTCTGCTCGGACCTGCTCAGGCCGGGTGGATACGGACGGCTCAAGCCGATGCTGAACGCCTTGGCTGATTCCATGACCTCGGCCGGATGCGCGGATCTCGAAGCCTGGCGGGCGCACGAGCGGTCGGCGGCGCTCGCGGCCGGCTTCCCGAGCCCGATCGCCGCCTACGCCGCTGCGCTCCACGACCCTGGGTTGAACGCCGCCTATACGCGGGCCGGCACGGCCAGGCTGCCCCGCCGCGTCGACCACGTCCTGGAACGATGGGGCTGTGTCGCCTGCAACGTCTGCGTGACCGTCTGCCCGAACGACGCCTTCTTCCGCCTTCCGACCCCCGCCGGGATGGAGATCGCGGGAAGCCAGCAGTACCTGCTCTTCGCCGAGCTGTGCAACGAATGCGGGAACTGCATGGTCTTCTGCCCCGAGGAAGGAGACCCGGCGGCGGTGAAGCCGGCCCTGTTCCTCAACCCGGACCGCTTCTCCGTCGGCGACCGCCCGGGATTCCTCCTGGTCAGCGCCGGCGGGAGGGTCTCGGTCCGCCCGAGTCCGGGCCTCGAGGCCGACGCCGAGCGGCTCACCGAGATCCTCAACGCTCCCGAGGGCCTACCCCTCGATCCGCTCGATCTCGTCCCGACGGAGGCGTGAGGGGCCTGGCGGCCCGAGCGTCAGCCCTCGACCGGCCCGTGGCGGTGCTGGTCCCTGGCACGGCCGAGCTCGCGGGCGAGGTCCGAGAGCGCGACGAGCCGCTGCGTGCCGGCCTCCAGGTCGCGCAGGCCGACCTGACCTTCGGGCTCATCCCCGAGGATCACCGCGAAGTGCGCGCCGTCACGCCCGGCTGCCTCCATCTGCCGACCCAGCTTCCGGTGACCGAGGTCCGCCCGCGCCTTCAGGCCGGCCGCACGGAGCTGCGTCGCCACGCGGAGTCGGCCCATCGTGTCGTTCGGGTCCGCCGAGACGACGACCGCATCGGGCGACTCCTGGTCCGCCTCCGAACCGGCCACCGGGCCCTGCTCATCGAGGACGAGAGCGACGCGATCCAGGCCCAGGCCGAAACCGATCCCGGGCGTGGGCCTGCCGCCCAGGAGTTCGACGAGACCGTCGTAGCGGCCGCCGCCGCCGAGCGCCTGCTGCTGGCCCTCCCGGCCCGCGACGTAGAACTCGAAGGCGGTCCGCGTGTAGTAGTCGAGCCCCCGCACGAGCCCCGGCTCGACCCGGTACGCCACCCCGAGAACCTCGAGGTGGGTGCGGAGATCCGCGAAGTGGGCGGCGCACGCAGCGCACAGGTGGTCGATGATCCGCGGCGCTCCGGCGTTGATCGGGGCCATCGCCGGGTCCTTCGAGTCGAGCAGGCGCAACGGGTTCCGATCGAGGCGGTCCCGCTCGGTCGGCGGCAGTGCATTGGCGCGCTCTCGGTAGTACTCCCCGAGCGAGCCCAGGTACGCCGGTCGGCAGCTCGGGTCCCCGATCGAGTTGACGAGGACCTCGACGCCGGTGACCCCCACCTCCGCGTAGAAGCGGGTGCCGAGCTCGATGATCTCGGCATCGATCGCCGGCCCGGGGTCCCCAATCGCCTCGACATCGAACTGCCAAAACTGCCGGTACCGCCCGGCCTGCGGCCGGTCGTAGCGGAACATCGGCCCGATCGTGGTCAGGCGGACCGGTTGTGGCCAGGTTTGCATCCCGTGCTGGATGTACGCGCGGACGATCCCCGCCGTTGGTTCGGGGCGGAGCGCCCAGACCTCGGCCTCCTCGGTCCGCGACGTGATCCGGAAGAGTTCCTTTTCGACGACGTCGGTGACCTCGCCGATCCCCCGCTCGAAGACCGCAGCCTGCTCGAACATCGGCGTGTCGATGGGCCGGTATCCGTAGCGCGCCGTGAGGTCGCGCGCGACCTGGGCGAATCGAAGGAATCGTGCCGCGTCGCCGGGGAGGAGGTCACGCGTGCCGCGCGGGGCTCGGAAGGTGGGCATCGGGAGCAGTCTAGCGGTGCGTCACGGCTGCCTACCCGAGGTCGCGCGAGACGCTGAGCACATCCTTCAGCTGCTCGACACGGCTGAGTACGCGGGCAAGCTGGCTCACGGATGCCACCTGGAGGGTAGCCCGGACAATCGCGACGTGATCCGGGCCGACCGAGACATTCGCGGCCAGGATGTTCACCTTTGCCTCCGCGACGACCTGGGTGATGTCGCTGAGCAGGCCGGTCCGGTCGTACGCCTCGACGCGGATGGCGATCGGGTAGCTCTGGGCGGGTACGGCCTCCCATTCCACCTCGATGAGGCGGGTCACCTCACGCTCGTTGATGACGGTCGGGCACGATCGCAGGTGGACGGTCACGCCCTTGCCGCGGGTGATGAAACCCTGGATGGGGTCCCCCGGGATCGGATGACAGCAGCGGGCGAAGCGAACAAGGAGGTCCCCCACCCCCTTGACCCGGACGCCCCCCGCCTTCGCCGGCTGGATCGGAGGTGCGACCGACGGCAGCTGGAGCTGCGCATCGTCGACGACACCGAGGCGCATGACCACTGACTGGGCGCTCACCGCGCCGTAGCCGACCGCAGCCAGGAAGTCGTCGAGGGTGTCGTGGTTGAACTGCTTCGCGACCTCCAGGATCCGGTCCTGCCCGAGGGCCGCGAGCGAGGTCCGGGCGAGCCGACGCAGCTCGCGGTCGAGGGATTCGCGCCCGTGGACGATGTTCTCGTCCCGTTCCTGACGCTTGAACCATTGCCGGATCTTCTCCCGAGCGTGGCCGGTCCGCACCAGGTTGAGCCAGTCGCGTGACGGGCCGTGTTCGGACCTCGTGGTGACGATCTCGACGATGTCGCCGTTCTTGAGGCGGTAGTCGAGCGGCACGAGCCGGTTGTTCACCTTGGCGCCGATCGTTCGGTGGCCCACGTCCGTGTGGATCCGGTACGCGAAATCGAGCGGTGTCGCGCCGGCCGGCAGGTCCTTGATCTCCCCTTTCGGCGTGAACACGAAGACCTGGTCCTGGAAGATGTCGAGCTTGATTCCCTCGACGAACTCGGTTGCATCGCTGACATCGCGCTGCCAGTCCATGAGCTGACGGAGCCAGGCCAGCTTCGCGTCGTAGTCGCGATCCGACTTGGTGCCCTCCTTGTACCGCCAGTGCGCGGCGATTCCGACCTCGGAGACCTGGTGCATGGCCTGCGTCCGGATCTGGATCTCGAGGGGCTTGCCGTCGATCGCGATCACCGCGGTGTGGAGCGACTGGTAGAGATTGTTCTTCGGAACCGCGATGTAGTCGTCGAACTGGCCGGGGATCGGAGGCCACAGGGCATGGACGATTCCGAGTGCCGCGTAGCAGTCCCGAAGGTCCTCGACGAGGATACGGATGGCGTAGACGTCGTAGATCTCGCCGAACTCGGCGCTCTTGCGCTGCATCTTTTTCCAGATGCTGTAGATGTGCTTGGGCCGGCCCTGGAGATCGGCGTTGATCCCGGCGGCCTGGAGCCTGGGCTCGAGTTCGGCGATGGCCCGCTCGATGAACCCCTCCCGGCCCTTCCGGCGCGTGTCGAGCAGGTTCGCCAGCTCGCGAAACGGCTCCGGCTCGAGGACCTTGAAGGCGAGGTCCTCCAGCTCCCACTTGACCTGCCAGATGCCGAGGCGCTCGGCGAGGGGCGCATAGATCTCCAGCGTCTGGCGGGCGATTCGGACCTGCTTCTCGGTCGGGAGCGCGGCCAGCGTTCGCATGTTGTGGAGGCGATCCGCGAGCTTGATGAGGACGACCCGGATGTCGTCGGCCATCGCCAGGAACATCTTCCGGATGTTCTCGGCCTGCTGCTGCTCGTGGCTCAGCGTGCTGAACTTGCTGAGCTTGGTCACGCCATCGACGAGGTGCGCGACTTCCTGGCCGAAGCGCTCCTCGATGTCGGCCAGCGCGTACTCCGTGTCCTCCGGAACGTCGTGGAGCACGGCCGCCACGATGGCGATCGGGTCGATACCCAGTTCGGCGAGGATCTCGGCCGTCGCGATCGGGTGTGTCACGTACGGCTCGCCCGAAGCGCGGACCTGCGACCCGTGCGCAGTGGTGGCCATCTCGACCGCACGCTCGATCGCGGACAGGTCGGCTTGCGGGTAGTGGACGTGGGTCGCGGCGAGGAGCCGGGCAGTGAGGGTCTCGATCGACGACGACGACGCGTGGCGGCCGCCGCGGGTGAGGGCCTTCCCGCCAGCGCGGCGCGTCCGGGCAGGGACGCGATCGTCCGCGGGTGCGTCGGTGGGGGTGCGGGGGGCGACCATCTTCCGCGCAGTCTACCGCGAGGTCAGGTGCCCCAGCCCAGTGCCGCCAGCGCCCTCTCAGCCTCGGCCCGCTCGTTCCACGGTTCGGCCCGGTCCGCGTACAGGATCGTGGCCTCGTGGCCCTTGCCGGCCAGCACGACGATATCCCCGGGACGAGCCCGTGACATCGCCTCGTGCATGGCCGTCCGCCGATCCGCGATCTCGAGGATCGCTTCGGGCCGGACTGCCACGCCGCGTGCCCCAGCGGCGATCTCGTGGAGGATCGCGGCGCGGTCCTCTGCGCGAGGGTCTTCGTCGGTGATGACCACGACGCGACAGCGTTCGGCGGCGATGCGTCCGAGCATCGGACGCTTCTCGCGGTCGCGCTCCCCGGCCGAGCCGAACACGACGATCAGCGTCCCGCCGCGGGCCTCCGCGACCGGCCCGAGCTCATCGAGCACCAGCTCGAGCGATGCCGGGCTGTGGGCGTAGTCAACGACGACCCCGAACGGCTGCCCGCGCTCCACGCGCTCCATCCGACCGGGGATCGCCTCCACCGCCTCCAGTCCGGCTCGGACCGCCAGTGGGTCGAGCCCGAGAGCCCGGCCAAGCACCACGACGGCGAGCGCGTTGTGGGCGTTGAACCTGCCGGCCAATCGCAGCTTGAGCTCCGCCGGACCGTCGGCCGTCCGGTACCCGATCCGGAGACCGTGGCCGTCATCGGCCACGTCCCGCAGGTGAACGTCCGAGCCCACCGCGCGACCGTAGGTCATGAGCCGGGCACCCGCGGCTACTGTCGCAGCCGCGAACATCGGCGCGGACGCGTCGTCTGCGTTCACGATCCCGGTCCGCGGCCAGGTGATGGTCGGCTTGGCCGGGTTGCCGGACCCGGCGGCGAGCCGTTCGAAGAGCGAGCGCTTGGCAGCGCGGTACGCCTCGAACGTCCCGTGCAACTCCAGGTGTTCATGGGTCAGGTTCGTCAGGATCGCGACGTCATAGCCGATTGCGGCGACCCGGTCGAGCGCAAGTCCGTGCGAGGTTGTCTCGATGACCGCCGCCCGGTCGCCTGCCGCGACCATGGCTCGGAGCGTGCGCTGGAGTTGTGGTGCCTCCGGCGTCGTGCTGTGGGCCGCGTTCGCCTCCCGGATCCCGCCGATCTGGGTGGCCACGGTCCCGATGACGCCGGTCGGGACACCGGCGGTCGCAAGTGCGGCGGCCGCGAGCAGGCTCGTGGTGGTCTTGCCATCCGTGCCGGTGATCCCGATGACGCCCATCTCGCGCGACGGATCGCCGTACCACCAGGCCGCCGCCTCGGCGAGGGCTCGGCGTGCGCCCGGCACGACGACCTGGGGTACCGCGGTGTCCGGCAGCGCCCGCTCCACGATGACCGCGGTCGCGCCGGCCCGGACCGCGGCCGCGACGAACGCATGGCCGTCGGCGTGCGCGCCGGGCACCGCCACGAACAGGTTTCCTGGGACCACGGTTCGTGAGTCGTGAGTCAGGCCGCGGATGGCGACGGCAGCGGGATCGTCCGAGGCGATGCGCGAGTCACCCCGGGGAGCCGACCCCGGAACCACCAGCACCGTCGGGTCCAGGTCGCGCAGTCGCCCGACGAGTCCGCCCAGCGGGCGCGGGTCCATCGGCTCGGCCGCGGCGAGAAGCGCATCCAGGCCAGTCGCTCCAGCGCCGGCGGGACCGCTCATCGGGCGATCAGCCGCGCGGCGCGAGCGACCGCTCTGCCGAGCGCGTAGCGGCGCGGCCTGAGCACCCGCTCATGGGCGCCACTCAGCTCGAGCCACGTCGCTCCGAACGCGCGCTTGTGCTCGGCGAGCCCGTACATCGGCTCGCCGGGCCGCGGCTCGCGTCGAGCACCGGGCAGATCGACCCCGCCGAGGTCCATCTCCGCGCAACCCGCGCGGATTGCCATCTGGATCGCTCGCCAGCGCAGCAGGTGCAGCACGCCCGGGTGCGTCGTGCGGGCACCCGCGTCGTCCGCGGAGTGCGCCGTGCTCAGGCGGCCTCCGTGGCGGTACAGCATGAGGCCGGCGATCGGGACATCGCCTGCCGTCCTGGCCTCCAGCAACACGAGCAGCCGTGCGGCATGCGCGGCGCGCCACCAACCGACGAAGACAGATCGCGGACCGAACCCGAAGTGGCGGCGCTCCCCGGTGGCCAGGAGGAGGTCATAGAAGCGGTCCAGGGCGAACTCGACCCCCTCCGTGGCCCTGTGGAAGCCCTCTCCCGGCTCGGCCCCGGGGCCCGAACCAACGGAGGCCGGACCCTCCCCCACCGGGGCGATCAGCGCGTCGTGTCGGACGATCCGCGTCCCGTCACGCTCCGCGGCCCGGATCCGTTGCCGGGTGGACTTCGCGACGGCCGCCAGCACCGCGGCCTCGTCCGCCCCGCGCCCGAGTGGCAGCGTGTACCGATGGCGCGACGGCTGGATCTCCTCGATCGCGTGGAAGCCGGCGGCCGCGAGGAAGGCCGGATAGCCAGAAACGGCGGGGACCTCCGCGTCCGACGCAACCACATCGATGCCCCGGGTCCCCAGCCAATCGGCGACGGCTCCGACGCGCGCCGCCATCGCCCGTGCATCGCCGGCCGGGATCGGCCCCCGCGGGAGGTAGGCACTGCCACCGCCGATCAGCGGCCACGGGCGCTCGAGCGCCAGGACCGCCGATCCGTCGCCGAGGACGAGGTGGTGCGGGCGCCATCCGGATGCCGCGCGATGTTGTGCCCAGGCCATCGACTGCAGGACGTGGCCGCCGCCCGGGTGGACCGTCAGGTCGTCCCACGCCTCGAGCTCACGCGGAGAAGCCGGCCGGACCTCCGTCACGCGTCCGCCCCGCCGTCACCACCGGTCCCCGGAGCGGACGCCGCCCCGGCCCCAAGCCCGTGCTGCCGTCGTGCAATCCAGACCCGACCACGCTGTGCCAGGCCGTAGGCGCCGCGACCCACGTGGTCGAGCACCAGGTCCCACGCGCCGATGTAGCGGACCTCTCGCCCTCCGAACCCCGCCTTGAAGTGGGCGATCCCGGGATGGGCGAGACCCCACAGGTCGTAGGTGGTCGCCCCAGCCTCCCGCGATGACCGGATGGCCTCCCACTTGAGGAGGTAGTTGGCGCGCGAGTCGGCACCGGCCGCCGTCATGCCGCCGTACGGCTCCACAACCCGTCCTCCACACCGGACGAGGAAGAGGGCTGCCGTCGGCGTACCGTCCGGGAGTCGAGCGAGGAGCAGCCGCGCCAGGCCCCCCGGGCGGTACGCGTCCCAGACGTCGCGGTACGCGGCCTCCGTCCGGATGAGGAAGCCGGCCCGTGCCGCGGTCTCGCGGTAGATCTCATAGAACGTCCCGAGCTCGGTGCCGTCCGCCTCCTCGACCGAGACCCCGAGTGACCGCGCACGATTGACGTATTGGCGCCACTTCTTCCGGAGGTCGCCCCACAGCGCTCCCTCGTCCGCACGGAGATCGATCAGGCGCGTGGACGGGGGCTGGATCGCGGATCCCGGACGCCAGCCGGCCGATCGAAGCGCAGCGCGGAAGGAGCCGTCCGGGTCCAGACGGCCGCCCTCCTCGATCTCCGGGTCGATCCGAAGGTGCGAGACACGCCCGGCGCCCGCGAGATCCACTCGGGCGGCCTCCGTGAAGGGCTCGATGGCATCCGGCCCCCAGGCGGCGGTCACCGGACCGCGGGGCGCGTAGGCAAACGACCATGGAAGCGGCCGCGGTCTCCGCAGGAGTACCTGCGCGGCAATGATCCCCCCAGGCGCCTGTGCGACGACGTCCGTCGCGGACCAGCCGTTGGCCCGCTTGACCCCTGCCCAGGCCCGCAACTGGAGATACGAGCCGGGATCCGCGGCCTGGACGAGGGCGTCCCAGACGCCGGGCTCGGAGAGGGCGGGCGCGACGCTCACGACCGGCGTCGGCGCCGGATCTGGTCGGTCACAAGGCCGACGATAGAGGGCAGCTCAGGGATCCGCAAGACAAGTGCGACGCCGACGTACGCGGCACCACCCGCAAGCGTCGCGACGGCGGTTCCGATGAGGATCGAGACCTTGGGCGATCCCGGCGCCAGCAGGCCGGCCAGTGCCCCCGCGACGGCGATCGCCGCAACGGCGGCAACTGCGGCCGCGACGGCCGACTCCCCGAGAACCCGGATCACCGCGGCGCGCTCGAACGTCGGAACGTGCCGCCCGAGCAGCGTGAGGAGGAGGGCCGCCTCGATCCATGCAGCGATCGCGATCGCTGCCGCGAGCCCGGGCAATCCCAGCGACCCGACGAAGAGGATCCCGAGGCCGGTGTTGATGACGACCGCCACGATCGCCGCAACCACCGGGGTCCGGGTGTCCTGCCGAGCGTAGAACGCGCGCGCCAGGACGGCGATGCCGGCATGAGCCGGAAGCCCGAACAGGAAGGCGGCCAGCGTGCCGGCTGTCCGGTCGATGTCGGGCGCGTCGAACTTGCCGTAGCCGAACAGGAGCTCGACGACCGGCACCCGAAGGGCAACCCCCAGCGCCGCGATCGGGACCATCGCAAAGACGAGCAGTCGCACCGAACGGGTCACGAGAGCGACGTATTCGTCCACCGCCCCGACGGCGTGGACGCGCGAGATCGACGGGAAGATGACCATCCCGAGCGGGACGCCGATCAAGCCGATCGGGATCTGGAGGAGCGCGAACGCGATGGCGTACGCGGAGACCGCACCCTCGCCGAGCGACGATGCCAGCGCCGTCATGACGATGAACGTGACCTGCGATGCGCCAAGACCCAGCGCCCGCGGACCGAGGAGCGCGAGGACGCGTCGGGCGGCCTGGTCTTCCAGGTCGATCCGGAACATCGGTCGGAACCCGAGACGCAGCAACGGTGGCAACTGGACCGCGAGGTGGCCGACGGCGCCGACCACGACCCCGACGGCCAGGCCCGTGACTCCCATCGTGGGCGCCAGCAGAACCGCTCCACCGATGATCCCGAGGTTGTACACGATCGGGGCGACGGCGGCCGCCGTGAATCTGCCCTCAGTGTTGAGGGCAGCCGTCGCGACCGCGCCGAGTGCGAGCAGGATCGGGGCCACGAGCATGATCCGGGTCAGGTCTATCGTGCGCGCGATGCCCGCGTCATCGAAGCCCGGCGCGAGAGCGCGGACCAGGAGCGGTGCGCCGACGAAGGCAGCGACGGCGAGGATCGTCAGGGCGACGAGGAGCAGGTTGGCCACGCTGGCGACCACGCGCCACGCACGCGCTCGCTCACCCGATCCGAACAGGCCCGCGAGCACCGGAATGAGCGCCGAGCCCATCGCGCCGGCGGCGACGACCTGGAAGATCAGATCCGGCAGGCGGAACGCGGCGAAGAACGTGTCGAGCTCTGCGCCCGCGCCGAACGTGGTGCCGAGCACGACCGTCCGGACGTACCCGAGCCCCCGGGAGACGAGGAACGCGCCCGACAGGACGAGCCCGGCACGTACCAGGCCGGACGCTCGGCCCGGCTGATCCCCCGTGTTCATGCCGGCGACTCGGAGCCCTGGCCCGCGCCCACCGATCCCACGATCGCCGCCTCGCCCGCACGCGGCTCTCGCGTCGCCCGGGGATGCGCGGCCCGATAGGCGGACCGGAGGCGGGTCGGCGAGACGTGTGTGTACACCTGCGTGGTGGCCAGGCTCTCGTGGCCCAGGAGCTCCTGGACCACCCGGAGGTCGGCGCCGCCGTCGAGCAGGTGCGTCGCGAACGAATGGCGGAGCGTGTGCGGAGAGACCCCGGCCGGCAGACCCGCCAGCCGGCACAGCCGGTTGATGCGGAAGCGGAGCCCACGGACCCCGAGGGCCTCGCCGCTGCGGTTCAGGAAGATCGCGGCCGGATCCGGGCCGGGGCTCGAGCGCCTGGCGAGGAGCACCGGGCGCCCCTCGTCGAGGTACGTGGCCAGCGCCGCGCGCGCCGGCCGGCCGAGCAACCCGATCCGCTCCTTGCGCCCCTTGCCCAGCACACGGAGCTCACCGCGCCGAAGCTCGAGCGCGCCGAAGTCCGCGGCGGCAAGCTCACTGATCCGCAGGCCGGCCGCGTAGGCGACCTCCACGAGGGCGCGATCACGCAGCGCGAGGGCCGTCGCGGTCAAGGTCCCCTGGGCATCGGCGGCAGCCAGGTCGGCATCGATGACGCCGAGAAGCCGCTCCACCTGCTCGATCTCGAGCACGCGCGGCAGGCGACGCGGCAGGCGCGGTGTCGCGATCGCGCCCCAGGGGTCTCCGGCCGACAGACCGCTCCGTGCGGCGAACCGATGGAACGCACGGATCGCCGCCAGCCGCTGGGCGACCGAGGTTCGAGCATTCGCGGTCGTGAGCCTCGCGAGATAGGCACGAAGGTCGCTCCGCGCGGGCGAGCGCCAGTCGACGCCCCGCTCGGCGAGGAACTCCAGATACGCCCCGACGGCGGTGCGATACGCCCGCTGCGTGTGGGGCGACGCATCCCGGGCGGCCAGGCTGCGAAGGAACCGATCGAGCGCCACCGGCAAGCCGGCCGGGGCGCTCACGCCGCGCTGCTGTCGCCGCCGGATCGGCCGCGGCCGGCAGCGCCGCGCCGCCCGGAGGTGCCGCGGGCGGCCCCGGTACCACCACGGCCGCCACGGGATCCCGGCCGCGGTCCGCCGCGTCCGCCCCCGCTTCTCGGCCGCTTCGGGGCGACCGCCGCCGGATCCGGAGGTCCGCCCGCCAGTCGCAGGCCGACGATCGGCGATCCGTCGATGGGCAGCTCGATGGCAGCGCCACAGCGGAGGCAGATCGACCCCTCGTCCCGGCGAGCCACCGGCCCGTCGTCCGTGTCGTGCGCGGCCCCAATGGGTTCGTGGTTCGTGGTGTAGTCGCACTTCGGGTACGCAGAGCATCCCCAGAAGACGTTGCCGGTGCGTCGGGCGCGACGTGCGACGAGGTGGCCGTCGCCGCTCTTCGGGCAGGCGACCTGGAACGGGAGCTGCTCGGGGGGCGGCGGGCCGTCGCGCTGGATGAAGTCGCAATCGGGGTACCGGGAACAGCCCACGAACGGCCCGAACCGGCCTTGCTTCGACGCCAATACCCCCTCGCCGCACTTGGGGCATGGCTCGCCGGTGCCCGGCAAGGCCGGCGCCTCATCGCCCGGAAGTGGCCGCGATTCCTTGTGCTCCGGGTACAACGAGCAGGCAAGGAACCGGCCGTTCCTGCCAAGTCGGATGACCATCGGGTGGCCCAGCGAGCAGACCTCCTCGGAAGCCTCGGTCGTGAAGTCGCGGCGCTTGAGTTCGCGCCGTTTCTCCGCGACGCGGTCCCGAAGCGGTCCGTAGAACGCCTCGAGGAGCGGCACCCATTGGCGTTCGCCGCGGGCGACCTCGTCGAGCTCCTCCTCCATTCGAGCGGTGAACGCGACATCGACGTAGTCCCCGAAATGCTCGACCAGGAGGTCGGTCACGATCTCCCCGATCAGCTCGGGCCGCAGGCGGCGCTCCTCGAGTCGCACGTAGCCCCGATCGACGATCGTGGACAGCGTCGCCGCGTATGTGGAAGGACGGCCGATACCGTGCTCCTCGAGCGCCTTCACGAGGGACGCCTCCGTGAAGCGCGGCGGCGGCTCGGTGAAGTGCTGGGTCGGCTCGACCTCCGTGACCGTCACCGGATCGCCTTCCGCCAAGGTCGGCAGCCGGCCCTCCGCCTCGTCGTCCGTATCGTCGTCGCGGCCCTCCGTGTAGACGCGGGCAAACCCGTCGAAGAGCGTCCGGGTCGCGCTGGCGCGGAGCTGGTACGGCCCATCCGCAAGATCCGCCGTCGTCGTCTCGAGTGACTTCGCGGCCATCTGGGATGCGATGGCGCGCTGCCAGATCAGCCGGTACAGCCGCAGTTCCTCCGGCTTCAGGGAGCCCGAGAGGGACTCCGGGTCCCGGGCGAAGCTCGTCGGCCGGATCGACTCGTGGGCCTCCTGGGCGCCCTTTGCCTTGGTCTTGTAGACCCGCCCCCTGGGCATCGCGTATCGATCGCCGTAGCGACGGGTGATGACCTCCCGGGCCTCTCCCATTGCCACCCCGGCGATCGCGGTCGAGTCCGTCCGCATATAGGTGATGAGCCCGACGTGGCCGTCCGGCGTGTCGGCGCCCTCGTACAGCCGCTGCGCGACCGACATCGTCCGCTTGGGGCTGAACGCCAGCTTCCGGCTCGCCTCCTGCTGGAGGGTCGAGGTCGTGAACGGCGGTGCCGGGCTGCGCTGCTGGGTACGTGTTCCCACGCTCGCAACCCGGAAACCGCGGCCGCGCAGCGCCTCGACGTGGCGATTCGCGGTCGCCTCGTCACCGACCTCGATCGGCGCCCCGTCGATCCGGACGACATCCGCGCCGAACGCCTCGCCGGCCGCAGTTGCCAACGCTGCCCGGAGGGTCCAGTACTCGCGCGCCTCGAACGCGCTGATTTCGCGCTCCCGCTCCACCACCAGCCGGACCGCAACTGACTGGACACGGCCCGCCGACAACCCACCCCGGATCTTGCGCGAGATGAGCGGGCTGAGCGTGTAGCCGACGAGTCGGTCGACGATTCGCCGAGCCTGCTGGGCATCGACGAGGTCCGTGTCGATGGCCCGGGGGTGTTGGAACGCCTCGCGGATTGCGGTCTCAGTGATCTCCGAAAACGTCACCCGGCGGGTCTTCGACGCGGGGACCCCGGCCGCCTCGGCGACATGCCAGGCGATGGCCTCGCCCTCGCGGTCGAGGTCCGTGGCGAGGTAGACGAGGTCCGCGCCACGCGCGGCCCGCTCAATGGCATCGACCTGTTTGCGTCGGTCATCGGCGATGACGTACTCGGGCGTGAAGCCGTTGTCCACGTCCACGCCGAACTTGCCCTTGCCGGGATTCTCGGGCAGGTCCCGGACGTGCCCGTAGGACGCCAGGACGCGGTAGTCGTCGCCGAGGTAGCGCTCGATCGTCCGCGCCTTGGCCGGCGACTCCACGATCACCAGGTGCTTCGGCATCGCCGGGAGTATAGCCACCGGCGTCGCGCCGACCCTCATCCGGAACTTCCCCGGCGCTCGTCTGCCGCTTATGCCTCGCGAATCCGGCGCAGGAAGTCCTCGTCGATCTCCTGGTCTTCGGCCTCGGTTGGGGGCGCGGGCGCAGGGGCCCCCTCGACCCCGGTCTCGCGCTCCGGCGCGCCGTCGGAGTCGCGTTTGATCTCGATGAACCGGATGTTCAGGTACGGGAAGAAGAAGACCGAAGCCATGTCATCCACGAAGATCGGCCGACGTCCGTCAAGCGTGCGCAGGTTCGTGCACAGAATGCCGACATCGATCGCGGTCGGCATCTCGAACAGGTCGGCCACGATCGGCTGCTCGTTGAGCAGGTGCAGGACGACGTCGCGGATCACCGAAGAGCGCTCACGCCGGGTGGTAGAAATCGACGACCAGCCGGACGCGACCCCCGGAGGCCCAGACGCCGATTCCGACGCGGTCGTACTTCGCGTTCATGAGGTTCACGTAGTGGCCGCCGCTGTAGGACTTCTCACTCTGGTAGAAGAGGTGGGTCCCGAGGACAGACGCGCTCGGAGCGCCGCTCCGGCAGCCCAGGTTCTCCGCCCAGATATAGCTCGTGTAGCCGGCTGCCGAAAGCCTGTTGCCGGGGTTCCCGCCCAGGAAATGGCTGCAGCTGCCGTTGACCGCGAGCTTCCTGGCGTACGGGCGGGAGACCTTGGCCGTGATCCCGGCGTCCTGCCAGAGCGGCGCGACGTCCCGTCCCCCCGGGCTCGAACAGGTTCCCGAGGAGGTCACCGAGCCGCCCGTCCGGGTGCAGTTCATGAGGGTCAGGTAGTAGGCCTCGACGGCCGCCCACGTGCTCCCGCCGATGCTCTCGGCCGAGCCGCTACCGGTCGAGCCGCTGCTAGTCTTCGTCGTCGGGATGCTTCGGGCCGCGGTCGTGAATGTCGCTGAGGCGGCCGCCTGGAGCGGCAGGCCGGCTCTCGACAGCGCGCCGAGCCCAACCGTCATGGAGACTTTCTGGCTGTAGCCGAGCACCGCCTTCGGGTCGAACACGAGGACGGTGTCGTCTTCCGCCCAGGCGAAGGTTCCGTCAAGCGTCGTGGTGCCCTCGGCCGCGCTCCAGACCGTCTCTGTCGAGGCGCGGTCCATCGGCTCCGTGAAGCGGACCGACAGCTTCTGGCTCCAGGTGACATCCGCCCAGCCGTTTCGTGGCCGGAACCGCACGACCGCCGGCGCCGCGGCGGTCCGGATCGTGAACGCAGCAGCCTCGATCTCTGCACCGTCGAGATCGCGCATCCCCGGTCCGAGCCTGACGATGTAGTCAGTGTCGGGCGCCAGCGGGTCGTCCGGGATGAAGTCGTACGCCGGGGCAGCCTCGCTGGTACCGATGACGGGGACGAGGCTGCCCTCGACTTCCGGGGTCACGAGCACGTCGAGCGTGGACTCGTCCACCGGCCCCGTGAACGTGATCCGGAACGCCGTCGCGATCGCCGCCTCGGTGCCCACGAGCGACGTCGCGACGATCGTCGCGCCGGTCAGCGGACGGGTCACGAAGGCCGCGCGAATTCGATGGTCGAGCGGGCGACCAGTCGCGTCGAGGGCCCCCGCCTCCACCGTCACGGTGTTGAAGGCGCCGGCCGACCAGGACGCTCGCGGCGTGATCGTCAACAGGGTATCCGTAGGGTCCCACGCCAGATCCACGGCCGTTGCCGGCTCGACGCGGACGAGCTGGGCCACGCTGGCCGGGTTCATCGCTGTCGGGAAGCTGATGACGATCGGAGCGACGGGCGACTCGCCGGTCTGGATCTCCGTCGTGAATTCCGATGGCAAGAGGGCCGACGGACGTGACGGCAGTATGCCGCTCGCCGGGGTCGGCTGGATCGCACCGGCGGAGAGGATGGCGGCCATCGCAATGGCGACGAGGGCCACCGGGAGGCGCCGCGGGCCGATTCGGCGAACCAGCGAACCAGCGTAAACCGCGGTCAGGATGGGCACCGCAAGGGCGGCGGCGAAGAACTTCCGCAATACGACAGTCTCCTGGCTCGTTCGTCGGGACGGCGGCTTCGTGGGGCTGTCGACCGCACTGGTGCGGCCGGCGGCAGGATAGCACGGACCGACGAGCCAGCCCTCAGGCAGCCGGATCGCGCAGAGCCGCGACACGGTCGCCTGCCGAATCCGGGACTCGGTAGCGACCGTAGGTTCCGACGACGAGGTCCCGTCCCTCCAGGCCGGTCAGGCCCCCCAGCACCGCACCGATCGGGAGCCCGGTGACGGCGGCGAGCTCGTCCGCCGTCACCGCACCACGCACGAGTGCCTGGAGAAGGCGGCCCTCCCGCTCGGGAAGATCGAGGGCCACGGCCGCCGCTGAGGGAACGCGTGTCGGGCGACCCGGGGGGACGAGTAACCCGGCGGATCGGCCCGCTCGGGCCGGCGCCGGGAAGGCGGCCAGCGCATCGAGACCCAGATCCTCGAGCAGTTGCGGGACTCCGGCAACGATCCTCACCACGCCGGCGAAGTCGCGCAACCAGGCAAGACAGCCGGCCGATTGTCGGGCATCGATGGATCCCGGAACGAGGAAGCACTCACGCCCCTGCTCCAGCGCCCAGGCGGCGGTAAGGAGAGCTCCGCTCTTCGCACCCGCCTCGACGACGACGACCGCGTCGGCCAGCCCGCTGATCACGCGGTTGCGCCGGGGGAAGGTCCCCCTTGACGGGAGCACGCCCGGCGCGTGCTCGGAGACCACGGCACCGCCACTGTCGATGATCGCGTTCGCCAACCGGTCATGGACAGCTGGGAACAGCCGGCCGTGCCCGCCGCCGATCACCGCCACCGTCCGACCCGACTCCCCCACGACCGCGGCGTGGGCGGCCCCATCGATACCGATCGCGGACCCGCTGACCACGAGCGCATGGGCCCGCGCCAGCGCGGCGCCGATCCGACTCGCAGTCCTCCGCCCCTCGTCTGTGGGCCGCCGCGTGCCGACGATCGCCACGGACTGCGCGGCTTCGAGCGCCCCGTCCGATCCACGGACGAACAGGACACGTGGCGGCAACTCGATACGGCGGAGCCGTGCCGGATAGCCCGGATCGTCGAGGGCGAGGGCATGGACTCCGGCCTCGCGCATCGACGCGAGGACGCGCTCCGGCGCGTGGGCCACCTCCACCAGCGCGTCGGCGGCAGGCTGCGTGAGCGACGGCCGGCGCTCGTCGGGATCACGACTCGCCGCCCGCAACTCCGCCGCGCCACCGTGACCTCGCGCGATCGCGAGGATCTCCTGCGGCCCCCCGCACGTCGACAGCAGCCGCTCCACGGTCGCCGGCCCGACGCCCTCCACGGCGGCGATCACCGCGAGCGCGTCGGTCGCCCCGGGATGCATGAGACGTCCAGCGCCGGACGCGGATTCCGGATCCTCCTCTGATCGAGGACCGGTCGGCCCGTGGTGGCCCACGCCCAGCACCTTCAGCTCGCCAGCGCCAGCGGGGATCGAGAGGCTGGGGAACGCCAGCGTGCCGCCTCGTCCACGTGGGGAATCCCCACCCGCATGACTCCGTCGAGGTCGGCGATCGTCCGTGCGACCCGCAGCAGTCGATCGGTTCCCCGCCCGGACAGGTGCTCGGCATCGGCGAGCGTCACGGCTCGTGCCCGAACCTCCGGCTCCAGGGCACAGATCTCCTGGAGTACCCGCCCACCGACGCGGGCGTTCAGCAGACCTGGCGGGCGGGCGAGCTGGATCGCCTGGGCGGCCGCGATCCGAGCCGACACGACCGCGGATCCCTCCGGCTCCACGCCGCCGAGGAGCGACGCCGCACGGACGCCCGGCATCCAGACCCAGACGTCGATGCGATCCTTGAGCGGCCCGGAGATCCGGCCGACGTAGCGCTCCGGAGCCCCGAGCGGGCAGGTGCAGCCCGGGCTGCCGGCATGGCCGCAGCGGCATCCGTGAGGGTTTGAAGTACACCACCGTCCGGCGGGTGATCGAGCTGCCGGCCGGCCGAAGGCGTCAGGCGGTCGCGTGACCTCCCGGGACTGGGCTCTCCTGTACGGCGGCCTCGGCTGGCGCGTCTTCCCGGTCGTGCCGGGCGGCAAACGGCCCCGGGACCGGGGCTGGCAGCGCGACGCAACGACCAATCCCGAGTTGATTGGGCGGTACTGGCGAGCGGAGCCAGGACCGAACGTGGGCATCATCTGCGGCGAGAAGTTCGACGCGTTCGACGTCGAGGCTGACCATCTCGCGGCTCTGCGTCAGTGGGCCGATGCCCGTGGAGCCCGGCTGCCGCAGACCCCACTCGCGCGGACCGGCCGCGGCGACATCCACGTGCTCGTCGCCCCGACCGGGATCGGGCGCGGTCGGGACCTCGTGCTCGATGGCGTCCACGTCGGCGAGCTGAAGTCGACCGGCGGCTTCATCGTCGTCTGTCCCTCGGTGACGGTTGCGGCGTACCGCTGGCTACGTTCGCCGGAGGCGCAACCGCTCGCGCCCGCACCTCGATGGCTGCTGGGGCTGGTCGCGCGTCCTCGGCCGCTTGCTCGGGCCGCAGTCGAATGTCCATCGGAATCCCGTGCGGCAGGCCGCCAGCTGGCGGCACTGGCCTCGGCCGTCGCCCTGGCCGGAATGGGCCGCCGCAACAAGCTCCTCTACTGGGCGATGCGGCGGGCCGAAGAGGAAGACATCGCGACGCTGGACGCCGCGCCAACGCTGGCCCGCTCCGCGATCGAGGCGGGCCTCGACGAGCGCGAGGTGCGCTCGACACTGCGCTCGGCGCTTGGAGGCGCCCGACGATGACGGACCCGGGTCAGGCCACCACCGGAGCGACCGCCGCCATGAACGCACGCGCCGCCAGGGCGCCGGCGCCGGCCGACGACCTGGAGCGGTGGTTGCTGGCGACAGCTGATCTGGCGAGCGCAGGCCAGGACGTTCCCTCGGCCGGCCTTGCCCGGCCCATGAGTGACGACCCGGGGGCCGCCGAGCCCGAGCCGTTGCACCGGACCGATGCTGGCAACGGCGAACATTTCGCCCGCCTCTACGCCGATCAGGTCCGCTACGACCACCGGCGCAATGCCTGGCTGCTGTGGAGCGATCACTGGTGGAGGGTCGATGATCGGGGCGTCGTCCGCCGGTTGGCGAAGGAGGCGGCCCGGGACCGCTATCAGCAGGCCGTCGGCATCGAGGACCTGGGCGACCGGGCGACCGAAGCGAAGTTTGCGGTCGCCAGCGAGAACCGCCAGCGAATCGACGCGATGCTGCTCGCGGCGCGCTCCGAGCCGCCGATCGCGGACGCAGGTCGCGACTGGAACTCGGATCCCTGGCTGTTCGGGGTCGCCAACGGCGTCGTCGATCTGCGGACCGGCACGCTGCGTCCCGGCGAACCCGGCGATCGGATCACCTTCCATAGCAGCATCCCGTTCGAGCCGGACGCACGGTGCCCACGCTGGGAGCAGTTCCTTGCCGAGGTCTTCGGCGGCGATCTGGAGCTGATCGGGTTCATCGCCCGCGCGGTCGGATACTCCCTGACCGGCGATACCCGCGAGCAGTGCCTGTTCACGTGTCACGGCTCAGGCTCGAACGGCAAGTCGACCTTCTTGAAGGTGCTCCGTGATCTGGCCGGTGACTACGGCGCCAACACCCCGTTCTCGACCTTCGAGCTGCATTCGCGATCCGCGATCCCGAACGACGTCGCTGCGCTTGCGGAGCGGCGCCTCGTGACCGCGTCGGAGACGGCCGAGGGAACCCGCCTCAACGAGGCGCGCATGAAAGCGTTGACCGGCGGCGACGAGATCACCGCCCGGTTTCTGCACGCCGAATTCTTCAGCTTCCGGCCCGTGGCGAAGTTCTGGCTCGCGGTGAACCACAAGCCACGCGTGAGCGACGACTCGTACGGCTTCTGGCGCCGGGTCCGGCTCATCCCGTTCCTGCGGCGCTTCACCGACGACGGCGACCAAAGCCTTCCCGGCAAGCTCGAGGGCGAGCTACCCGGCATCCTCGCGTGGGCCGTTCGGGGAGCGCTCGCGTGGCAGGCGGAGGGCCTTCGACCACCCGTCGCCGTGACCAGCGCCACCGAGACCTATCGGGTCGAGTCCGACCCGCTCGCGGACTTTCTTGAGGCCTGCTGCGTGGAGGGGCCCGGCTTCGAGGTCGCTGCCGCTGTGGCTTTCCGTGCCTACGGGTCGTGGGCGGACGACCAGGGGATGGGCACGCGCGAACGGCTGACGTCGACCGCCTTCGGGACTCGCCTTGGCGATCGCTACGCCAAGCGGAAGACCAAGACCGGCCGTGTCTACCTCGGGGTGGGACTCCTCGCTGGTCGGGCAGAGCCGCCCGGAACCCCGCCGGTGACGGGTTCGGTGGCGGGTTTGGAGCACGAGCCCGCGGAATCTGAGGTTTCTCCATTGGTGGAGCCCCTTACGCGAGAAGACCTCGTTTCGGGCGTCACCACCCGTCACCCGTCACCCGCAGTCGCCGCCGGGATGGCCGTCGAGGGCGACTATCCACGCTCGGCCTGGGACCCACGCGCAGATGAACTGGAGGCCTCAGCGTTATGACACGCGCACGACTCCCCTCCCTCACCGCAAACTCCACCAAGGGTGCGTCAGAGGCCGACCCGGGGTACCCACACGCGGGATCTCGCACGCTGGAAGACCGCGCCTCCCATATGTGTGCGCACGGCCGAGTTTCGCCATTTGTGTCACTTCATGAGCGCCAGGTGGCGCAGGGGGGGTTGGGCCAGTCGGGCGGCCAGCGCGCCACTTGGGCCAACGTGGGCGCCCGTGGGCGAAGCCAGGCGGGCACCCGATGAGCCGCTGGGCGCCCGACTGGTCGGCGGAGCTAGCTGATGGGTAGGCGCGGTCCCGCTCCGCTGCCCAGCACGCTCAAACGACTGCATGGTGAAACGCGCCCCTCGCGGCTCAATGACCGGGAGCCGCTGCCGCGGCGGACCGCGCCCCGGCCGCCGGCCGACCTCGATCCCGCCGCCAAGCGCATCTGGCGACGGACGGTCCGGGAGATGCCCGCGGGCGTGATCACCGCGGTCGATGCCGACGCCCTGGCCTGCTACTGCGAGGCGGTCGTGCGCTACCGCCAGGCAGCCTCGCTGCTGGCTCGGTCGGCACCCCTCATCCGCGGCGCGCGCTCAGGCGACCTGATTGCGAACCCGCTCGACCGGGTGACCCGGGGCTGGGCCGACCAGATCCGCCTGTTCGCCCGGGAGCTCGGTCTGACGCCCTCGGCCCGAGCCGGGTTGCACATGGAGATCAGCCCCTTCAGTGCCTCGCTTGAGGACGAGATCGGGTTGCCACCCCGTCGCCGGGCGGTGGCCGGCGATGGCTGAGCGGTCGCGTTTCAGCCGCCCAGGTGCGTCGACGGGCGCTACGGTTGGCCCACGTGCCGCGATGAGTGAGCGCCTGGCCACTGACGCCAGCCCACGAAGAAGGGCCCCGGACTTGCGCCCAGGGCCCGAGGTCCGGCTGGTGGCGGCCGGGCTATCCGGCGTCGCCCTGGGAACCGGCCTCCGGCTCGATTGCGCGGGGTCGCCGCGCCGGCCTCGTCTGGATCGGCTCCGGGGTCTTTGGCGGGGTTGCGGGGGGCGCCCCGCGCCC
>Ga0082335_1000383_pt1 | contig 114485 bp, 99 predicted proteins | sample Subgrocontami58m_FD_72375 | JGI IMG/M metagenome (GOLD analysis project Ga0082335, IMG submission 72375) | Subsurface groundwater microbial communities from S. Glens Falls, New York, USA - GMW37 contaminated, 5.8 m (SPADES assembly) (version 2) ... | reverse complement strand
CGAGCGCGCCGATCCCGCCATTGCCATGGGCGAGACGATATTCGACGAGCCGCGTGTCGACGTGGCTGTCTTCGATCATCATCTGATAGTCGATCATGCTCATGTCGGCCATGCCGCCGTCGGAATGGCGGGCGCCGACATAGCGGCGAAACAGGGCGTATTGCTCAGGCGTCGCCCGCGCCGGCCGTGTTTCGGCGACAAGCTCGGCGTTACGCCGGCGGATGCGCCGCATGCCGCGCGACGGCGTGAACTCGTCGATCTTGACTCGCACCGACACGCAGGCGCGGCACTGCTCGCAAGCCGGGCGGTAGGCGATGGTCTGCGAGCGACGGAAGCCGGATTGCGTCAGCGTGTCATTGAGCGCGGGCGCGCGCAGCCCGATCAGATGCGTAAAGACCTTCCGCTCCTCGCGACCCGGCAAATAAGGGCACGGCGCCGGAGAGGTCAGATAGAATTGCGGCGCGTCGCGCGGCTCTTTCGTCACGCTCTAAGATCCCAGATCCAATACTAATCTAGAGCGCCCATGTGGCGTGCGCCAAGGGAGATTTGCGGCGTCGAAGTTGCTGATTTTAAGACGAGCGCCGTAAAACGATGACGTCCGCGAGCATGTCGTGCAGGCAGCGCTTGTCGCCCATAAACAGCGAGAGGAGCAGCACCGGCGGGAATAGCCAAGTGACATAAAACAGCACGGCATGGACGGCCGCCTGCAGAAACGGCACCGGGTCTCCGTCCATGGTGCGCATCTCCAGGTCCATGAACGCCATGCCGGGCGTCGCCATTCTCGGCCCGGACACCGTCAGACCATTGTAGAAAAAGGCGACGATCGGGAACAGCGGCGGCAGGATGAATGCCGACAATCCGGCGCTGAGGATGAAGAGCGCGACGAACAGCGCCGCCGACATGCCCGCGACAAGAATTAGATCGAGCATAACGGCGATGATGCGGCGCGTCCGCACGCCCTCCAGCGCCTGTGGCGGAATGTAAGGCGCGGCGCGCGCCCCGATGGGGGCCATTGGGCGCTCACGACTGGAAAAGGGATCCCGCTCGGTCATCAATTTATGGCCTTTCTGGTGGCCCGCCAAAGATCGGCGACCTTAAGGCCGGTTTCAAGTGCGCCGCTCGGGGTGCGGAATTCGGGGATTAGTGGCTGCGCCGCCTTGACGAGCGCCGCCGGTTTGTCGCAAGGCTCGCGCCCAGCCGGCGCGCGCCCCGCCCGCCCGGCGCAGCCTCGGGAAATGCACATGGACAGCAACGCCGTCGACGGCGGACATTTGCGCGCCTTCATCGAGCGGATCGAGAAGCTCGAGGAGGAAAAGCGTGCGATCGCCGACGACATCAAGGACGTCTACGCGGAAGCGAAGGGGACCGGGTTCGACCCCAGAGTGATGCGCAAGATCGTGTCGATACGCCGTTTGGATAAGCACAAGCGGCAGGAGGAGGAGGAAATCCTCGACCTCTATCTTTCCGCGCTCGGCATGGAATAGGCTCAATCAAACCCAGAGCGGACTGGCGGCGGGGGACGGTTCGCCTCATGCACGGCGTCAGTGGGCGCGAGTTCCGAGACTCCACATGGATTTTGGCGCGCAAGATATGGATTTTAGCGCGCAAGACGAAGTCGTGCGCTTTCTCGCCTCGCTCGAGGGCGGCGCGGAGCGAATCGTCACGACTCACATTTCCGTCGTCGTGCTCTGCGGAACGCACGCCTATAAGCTGAAGAAGGCGGTGGTCTTCCCCTATCTCGACTTTTCGACGCCGGGCCGCCGATGGGAGATGTGCGAGCGTGAGGCGACGCTCAACGCAAGCCTCGCGCCCGAACTTTATCTCGGCGCGCATCGCGTGACCCGCGAGAGGGATGGGCGGCTGGCGCTCGACGGCGCGGGCGAGATGATCGACGCCGTGGTCGTCATGCGGCGCTTCGCCGACGAAGACCTCTTCGAACAGATGGCGAAGGACGGCCGCCTGACGCCTGTGATGGTGGAGGCCCTGGCGCGCCGAGTCGCGAAGACCCATGACGAGGCGGCGCCGAACTCTGAAAAGGGCGGCGCGGCGGCGATGCGCCGAACGCTGGACGATACGGCTTTGAGCTTGCGCAACGCGGCGGCTGCAAGCTCGGAGCAAATCGATTCGCTTGTCGCGCGCCTCAACGGTGCCCTCGACGCGCAAGGCGCGCTTCTCGACGCGCGCAAGACGCGGGGCAAGGTGCGCCGCTGCCACGGCGATCTGACGCTACGCAACATCTGTCTGTTCGAGGGCGCCCCGACGCTCTTCGACTGCCTCGAATTCGACGACGAGATCGCGACGATCGACGTGCTGTATGACGTCAGCTTCCTGCTGATGGATCTCTGGCGCGTTGGCGCGTTTGGCTGCGCCAATCTGGCGTTGAACCGCTATCTCGACGCGCGGGACGAAACTGACGGCCTGCCGCTGCTTCCCTTCTTCATGTCGCTGCGCGCCGCCATACGCGCGCATGTCGAGGCGTCTCAACACAACTCCGAACGCGCGCGCCTCTATTTCGATCTCGCGACGACTCTGCTTGCGCCGACCAAAGCCGCCGTTATCGCCATCGGGGGTCTCAGCGGGTCAGGAAAATCGAGCGTCGCCGCGGCGCTTGCGCCCGTCATCGGATGTCCGCCCGGCGCGCGCATCATCAACAGCGATCGCATTCGCAAGCGGCTCTTCGGCGTCGCGCCGACCGCGCGTCTTCCGCAAGAGGCCTATGCCAGCGCAGTTTCGGCGCAGGTTTACGGCGAGATGTTCGACGTATCGGCGCGAACGGCCGCGCTCGGCTGGCCCGTCATCGTCGACGCCGTGTTCGACCGTTTTCAAGATCGCGAAGCGATAAGAGCTGCGGCCAAAGGCGCGCAAGCGCCATTCTTTGGGGTCTGGCTCGATCTCGACCTCGACCGGCGCGCGGCGCGCGTCGATGCGCGCGTCAACGACGTGTCCGACGCCACGCGCGACGTGCTCGAGGCGCAGATGGAAAAAACGACGGGCGACATCGACTGGCTCAAGATCGACGCCTCGAAGGATGCGGCGACGATCGCCGCCCAAATAAAAAAGGCATTTGAGTCCCGCCGCGCATTACCCTCACGGGAGTGACGCAGGCGTTATGCGTCGTCATTGCGAGCCGAAGGCGAAGCAATCCAGAATCGCGCAGCAGCGTGGATTGCTTCGGCGCTGTCGCGCCTCGCAATGACGGGAAACATGTCGAAGCCTAATGCAACGCTGTCCTACGGAATGAGCACCGCGGCGCCTTGCAGCCGACCCTCGCGAAGATCGGCGAGCGCCTCATTCGCCCCCGCCAGAGGATAGCGCGTCGCATGCATTTTCAGCGGAATCGTCGGCGCCAGCGCAAGGAACTCGCGCGCATCTTCGCGCGTGAGATTGGCGACCGAAAGCAGTCGACGCTCCTCCCAAAGCAGGGCGTAAGGAAACGTCGGAATGTCGCTCATGTGAATGCCGCCGCAAACGACCGCGCCGCCTTTCTTCGTCGCGGCGAGCGCGCGCGGAACCAGCCCGCCGACCGGCGCGAAGATCAGCGCGGCGTCGAGCGGCTCCGGAGGGGGCGCGTCAGAGTCTTGCGCCGAGGCCGCGCCGAGCGACAGCGCGAATTCCTCCGCCGCCTGATCGCCCGGCCGCACAAATGCATGCACGCGCTTGCCTTGCGCGATCGCAACCTGAGCAATGATGTGGGCGGCGGCGCCGAAGCCGTAGATGCCGATCGCTTCCGCCGGACCCGCCATCTTCAATGTGCGCCAGCCGATGAGGCCCGCGCACAGCAGCGGCGCGAGCGCCGCCGGATCGCCGGTCTCGGGCAGCGGGAAACAGTAGGACGCGTCGGCGATCGTATGGGTCGCGTAGCCGCCATCGCGCGTGTATCCGGTGAAGAGCGGATCGTCGCACAAATTTTCGCGCGCGCTCAGACAGTAGGGGCAATGCCCGCAGGTGTGGCCAAGCCAGGGAACGCCGACCCGCTGGCCAAGCGAGAAACCGGTCACGCGAGGACCGATCGCCTCGACCCGCCCGACGATTTCGTGGCCTGGAACGATCGGAAGCTTCGGCTGGGTCAGTTCGCCGTCGACGACATGGAGATCGGTGCGGCAAACGCCGCACGCCTCGACCTTGAGCCGCACTTCGCCGACGCGGGGCGATGGGATCGGCAGATCCTCCATGACGAGCGGCGCGTGGGGCCGCGGCAGGACCATGGCTTTCATGATCTCAGTCATCGGAAAGGCTTGCTCAGGGAGATGCGGCTATGGCCCGGCGGAAAATCCGCGATTTCGCCCACGCGCGCGAAGCCGAGCCGCTCATAGAATGCGGCCACGCGCCGCTCGAATGTGTCGATATAGACGCCGACGCAACCACGATCCCGCGCGAGGCGCTCCGCCTCCCCCATCAGCCGGGCGCCGAGGCCCTGGCCGCGCCGCGACTCCGCCACCCAGAGATGGCGCACATAGGCCCATCGCCAATGGATGAGGCCATTGACCCCGCCGATCAGCGCGCCATCTCCCCCGCGCGCCAGAATGGAGAAAGGCGTTTCGTCGCGCACCCCGAAACGTTCGCCAAGCGCCGCGCCGAGACGCGCCGAAAGCTCCGCTGATTCCGCCGTTTCGATTGACAGAGCGAGCTTCTCAATCTCGATGCTTTTGGCCATGGTCTCGCGCATGACTCGGATGTTCGGCCTCCTATTTTGCGCGCGCCTCACCGGTGCCGCAACGGCGTATGGCGCGAACGCCCCCTGCGCGCCGGTCGACATCGCGCCGTCTCCGACGCCGGCAGCCTCGCGCGTCAAGAATTATGCGCCGGTTTTCGAGAGCTGCGCGAGCGAAAGCGGCTCAACGCGGCTCGCCGTCCGGCGCATGAGCGTCGACGGGACGCTGCTGATCCTGACGGTCGACCCGCAATCGCTGCAGACGTCGCTGGAGCGGGCGGCATGCTGGCGCTGCGAAGCGACGAGCGATGCGGCGCAGGCCGACACGCGCTATCTGCAGGCGCTGCATCCGCCGCAAGACCCGACCCGTCCGCCGGCGCTCGTCAACGCCGGCCTCATTCACGGCGCCGGCGGCGGCGCCTTTGTGACGGGCGACCTCTGCCCGAGCCGCAAGTCGCTGGACCGCGCCTTTTTTGAAGAGCTCGCCGCGCGGGGGCCGCACACGCCCGTGATGCTCGCCGTCTCCGGCGGTTGGATCGCCCGCCACGGCGCCGACTTCGCCTGGCTGCGCGAGAAGGCGCGCAGCGGCGCGCTCGACATCGCCTGGGCCAATCATTCCTACAGCCATCCCTATGTTCGCCGCCTTCCGGACGGGCGGAATTTCTTCCTGCGGCCGGGCGTGGACGTCGATCGCGAGATTTTCGAGACGGAAAAGCTCATCATCGCCCAAGGCGAAACGCCGTCGGTATTTTTTCGCTTTCCGGGTCTCGTCGCCGACGCCGCGCTGCTGGAGAACGTCCGCAGCCGCCATCTCATCGCACTCGGCGCCGACAGCTGGCTGGCGCTCGGCTTAAGGCCCCGCCCGGGCTCGATCGTGCTCGTGCACCCGAACGGCAATGAGCCCATCGGCATAAAGCTGTTTTTGCGGCTGATGCAGACCGGCGTGATGCCGTTGCCCCTGCGCCCGATCAATGAGGCTCCATGAGCCAGTTATTTGATGAGCCCCCTATTTGACGAGATTAATTGTGTAGTTGTTGTAGCTGCCGATATATTTCTCGCGGAAGCCGACCGTGCGGCATGTCGGCGAGCAACAGGTGTTGATGCACCACTCGTAGGCGCTCTGCGGCACGCATGTGTTGAAAGGGCCGCTCCACACAGCGCCGTCGTTCGACTCGGCGTACCAATAATAGTAGGTGTTGACGCTCTGCAGATCTTTGCCGAAGACGGTTTTCGTCTGGCCCGGCGCCAATTTCCACCACCCCTTTTTCGTCCAGTCGCCGCCGTCCGAACAGCCCGGCGAATACCAAAGAAATGAAACCCACACCGTGGCCTTGGTGGTGTTATGGAACTTGAACCAGGCCTGTGCGGCGTTCGGCGCACAGACGATGCTGAGCGTGGCCAATAAGATCAAAAATCTGCGCATGGTCCCCTCCCCTGCGAAAATGCGCGGGACGCGATGGAAAAGAATTAAGGCTTGGGCGTGGGCTGGGCCGCAGGGTCGCGGCGGATGGACCGCGCCTTGGTGGGAACTTGCGGCTCTTTGGAAACTTCGCCGACGCCCGGCCGGGCGTCCTCCTCGCCGGAGACGGGCTTCGTGCTCTGCGGCGCGGCTTCTTCCTTGGGAGGCGCCTTTTCGCCGAAGTGCTCCGTCGGGCTCACACCGGCTTCGGAAGGGGTTCGGCGCTGAGCCTCCGCCGTCGCGCCGCCAAGAAAAATTGCGGCGCCAAGAGCGGCGATCAGCGAACAATGACGGCTTGCCAATGGGACCTCCTTAATTCTGTTCCGAATATGAACGCGCGACAAAAAAACGATTGGTCAAGCGACGCTAGGCCTGGCGCTGGCCGCCGTCAACGTCCGTTTGGCTTACCCTGAGGCGATGGGGGTCAGCCCTGATCCGCATGGCGCCGCGCCGCCAAATCCCTTACATTGACAAGGTTTCCGGCGGCTCTTATCTCTCCGGCGGAAATGCCCGCGTCGATCTCGGCGCCCCGCCGTTGGCGCGATGTCGCAGGCGGATGTTATTCATGCATTATGCGACGCTCCGCCGGCCGCCGTTCCCCGGCGCGCCGAGAAGGCGGCAGACGCTGCGGGAGAAAGGTTCGCAAGAATGATCGGCGCACTCGCCAAGAAGATTTTCGGCTCGGCGAATGATCGCCGTCTCAAGACCTATGGGCCGAAGGTCAACGCGATCAATGCCCTGGAAGCGGACGTCGAAGCGCTGACGGATGAAGAGTTGCGGGATCGCACCCGCCAGTTCCGCGAAGACCTCGCCGCCGGCAAGGCGCTCGACGATCTGCTCGTTCCCGCTTTCGCCACGGTGCGCGAGGCGGCCAAGCGCACCCTCGGCCAACGCCATTTTGACGTCCAGCTCATCGGCGGCATGGTGCTGCATGAAGGCGCTATCGCCGAGATGCGCACCGGCGAAGGCAAGACTCTCGTCGCCACGCTCGCCGTCTATCTCAACGCGCTCGCCGGCAAAGGCGTCCATGTCGTCACGGTGAACGACTATCTCGCCAAGCGCGACTCCGAATGGATGGGGCAGATCTACAGATTTCTCGGCATGAGCGTCGGGGTCGTGGTGCATGACCTCATGGACGAGGATCGCGCCGCGGCCTACGCTTGCGACATCACCTACGGCACCAACAACGAATTCGGCTTCGACTATCTGCGCGACAATATGAAATATGAATTCTCGCAGATGGTTCAGCGCGGACATAATTATGCGATCGTCGACGAAGTGGACTCGATCCTGATCGACGAGGCGCGCACGCCGCTCATCATCTCGGGCGCCATCGACGACAAATCCGATCTCTACAATACGATCGACAGACTGATCCCCAAGCTCAACGCCGACGACTTCGAACTCGACGAGAAGCAGCGCACGGTTCATCTCACCGACGCCGGCAATGAGCATATGGAAGAGCTGCTGACCGAGTCCGGCGCTCTGACGGAAGGCGCGCTTTACGAAGCGCACAATGTCACGCTCGTGCACCACATCAATCAGGCGCTGCGCGCGCATAAACTCTTCCAGAAGGATAAGGATTACATCGTCCGCAAGGGCGAGGTGGTCATCATCGACGAATTCACCGGCCGCATGATGCCGGGCCGCCGCTATTCGGAAGGCCTGCATCAGGCCCTCGAAGCGAAGGAGCGCGTTCAGGTTCAGCCTGAAAACGTCACCCTCGCGTCGATCACCTTCCAAAATTACTTTCGTCTCTACGGCAAGCTTGCCGGCATGACCGGCACGGCGTCGACCGAGGCGAATGAATTCGCTGAAATCTACAAGCTGGACGTCGTCGAAATCCCGACGAACCGCGACGTCTGCCGGCTCGATGAAGATGACGAGGTCTATCGCAGCGCCAAGGAGAAGCTCGGCGCGATCGCCGCCGAAATCCAGGACGCGAACGGGCGGATGCAGCCGCTTCTCGTCGGCACGACGTCGATCGAGAAGTCGGAGCAGCTGGCGGAGTTCCTGCTCGCGCAGGGCTATACGATGATCGACTTCGTCGAATCCAAGGGACTGACCAAGCTCTACGAGGCGGCGCGTTCCGGCAAGCCGTCGAAGCTTTTCGCGGTGCTCAACGCGCGCTTCCACGAACAGGAAGCCTATATCGTCGCGGAAGCCGGCGTGCCCGGCGCGATCACCATCGCCACCAACATGGCCGGCCGCGGCACCGACATTCAGCTGGGCGGCAACGTCGAGATGCGCGTGACGCAGGAATGCGACGGCCTCGAAGGCGACGCGCGCGCCAAGAAGGAAGCGGAAATCCGCGAGGAAGTCGCGGACTTCAAGGAGAAGGCCATCGCCGCCGGCGGCCTCTACATCATCGGCACCGAGCGCCACGAGAGCCGGCGCATCGACAATCAGCTGCGCGGCCGCTCCGGACGCCAGGGCGACCCTGGCCGCTCGAAATTCTTCCTGTCGCTGCAGGACGACCTCATGCGCATCTTCGGCTCCGAGCGCATGGATTCGATGCTGGTGAAGCTCGGCCTGCAGGAGGGCGAAGCCATCGTCCATCCGTGGATCAACAAAGCGATCGAGAAGGCGCAGCATAAGGTCGAGGCGCGCAACTTCGACATCCGCAAGAACATCCTCAAGTTCGACAACGTCATGAACGACCAGCGCAAGGTGATCTTCGAGCGCCGGCTCGAAATCATGGATGAGGAGAGCGTCGAGGAGCAGACCGCCGACATGCGCGCCGACGTGGTCGACGCGATGGTGTCGCAGCACATCCCGCATGACGCCTACGCCGAGGCCTGGGACGTCGACGGGCTGGCGGAAGACGTCAAAACGAAGCTCAATCTGGATCTGCCGGTCGCCGGCTGGGCGAAGGAAGAAGGCATCGCCGACGAGGAGCTCAAGGAGCGTCTGCTGGCGGCGGCCGACGCCGCTTACGCCGAACGCGTCGAAAAGAACACCGAGCCGCTGATGCGCATGATCGAGAAGCAGGTCGTCCTGCAGTCTCTCGATACGTTGTGGCGCGAACATCTCATCGCGCTCGACCACCTTCGGCAGGTGATCGGCTGGCGCGGCCTGGCGCAGCGCGATCCGCTCAACGAGTACAAATCCGAAGCGCTCGAGCTCTTCAAGAGCCTGATGACGCGGTGGGACGAAACGGTGACCACGCAACTGATGCGCGTCGAAGTGTCCTTCGAGGCCCCGCCTTCCGCGCCGCCAGAGCTGCCGCCGATGGAAATGTCGCATCCAAATCCCGAGGCGCTGATCGGCGGCGGACAGCAGCTTGCGCTCGATGAGCTCAATACGCGTCTCGCGGGGGTCGATTTCTCGGCGCGCGGGCTCGCGGTCAGCGAGGCGCCCCCTACGCGCGACGCGACCAATCCCGCCACTTGGGGCAAGGTGGGCCGCAATGAGCCCTGCCCTTGCGGCTCGGGTAAGAAATACAAGCATTGCCACGGCGCTCTTGTCTAAGCCGAGGATGCGGACAGCGATGTGGAAGATCAGCGTCTCGGCTCTCCTGTCGACGCTGGCGTCTTCCGCATCGGCCCGCGTCGAATGGGTGGAGGTCTCCAAGGACGATTTCTCGACCGTCTATATGGACCCCGGCTCGCGTCGGACGTCGCCCGACGGAATCGTCACGGTCGACGCGCTGACGGATTACAACGCCGCCTCGCCAAAAGCCGCCGCATTCGGCCTTGCCGAAAAGGGGCTGTCGGAAATCGAGAAAGTGTCGCTCGATTGCGCCAATCGGAAATACAGGTCCGAGGGCGGCGGCTGGCGGCAGGGCCAAATGGGCCAAGGAAAGATCACCAAGCCATATCCGCCGAAAGACGAATGGTCGCCGGCGCCGCCCTATTACGATGGACTCTTCGCCAAGGTCTGCGCGCGCAAATCCTCGGATGAGCGGTCGGATCGATTTGAACCGCCTGGCGCCTGAGAATATAAGCGCAGCGCGGTTGAAGCGCCGCCGTCCCGCGTTCGCGGGAAAGCGGCCGCGCCGCGGGTTTCCAGGAGCTTGTCGTGACCGCCATTGATTTTTCTAAAGTGCTCGTCGCTCAGGGCGGCGGCCCCACCGCCGTCATCAATCAGTCGCTCGTCGGGGCCGTGCTGGAGTCCCGCAAATTTCGCGAGGTCGAGCGGGTTTATGGCGCATTCCACGGCGTTCGCGGCATCGTCAATGAGGATTTCGTCGACCTCACCCAGGAGACGACCCATAATCTCGAGCTCGTCGCCTGCACCCCGTCTTCAGCGCTCGGCTCGACGCGCGACAAGCCGGACCTCAAATATTGTCAGGAAATCTTCCGCGTCCTGCGCGCCCATGGGATCGGCTGCTTCTTCTATATCGGCGGCAATGATTCCTCGGACACGGTGCGCATCGTCTCGCAGGAGGCCCAAAGCGCCGGCTATCCGCTGAGGACGGTTCACGTTCCAAAAACCATCGACAACGATCTGATGGTCAACGACCACACGCCGGGCTTCCCCTCGGCGGCGCGCTGGGTGGCGCAGGCGTTCGCCGGCGCCAATCTCGACAATTGGGCGCTCCCCGGGGTGTATATCGCGATCGTCATGGGCCGGCATGCGGGCTTTCTGACCGCCGCCTCTGCGCTCGGCAAGAAATTCCCCGACGACGGCCCGCATCTCATCTACATCCCTGAGCGCGCCTTCATCGTCGACAAGTTCCTCGCCGACGTTAAGGCGACGATGGCGAAATACGGCCGCTGCGTCGTTGCCGTGTCAGAAGGCGTCTGCGACGAAAACCATACCCCCATCGCCGAAAAGCTGGCCAAGGCGGTGGAACGCGACGATCACGGCAATGTCCATCTTGGCGGCGGCGCGCTGGCCGACGAACTCACCCGCCTGGTGAAGGATCGGCTCGGATTCAAGCGGGTGCGGGCTGATACATTCGGCTATGTGCAAAGGAGCTTTGTCGGCTGCGTTTCCGACGTCGACCAGCGCGAGGCGCGCGAGGTCGGCGAAAAGGCCGTGCAATACGCCATCTGGGGCGACCGCGACGGCTCGGTGACGATCCACCGGACCGGCTTTTATTCGGTCGACTATCGGTTGACGCCGCTTGAAGAGATCGCCGCGAAGACAAAAGTCATGCCGGACGAATACATTAGCCCCTGCGGCACGGACGTCACCGACGCCTTCCGGATGTATCTCCGCCCCTTGCTTGGAAGCGGCATGCCGGACGCCTATCGCTTACGGCTCAATCGGGTACCCAAGATCCTGACCGCCTGAGCCGTCCGGCGAGGGCGCCTTTCTTGCTTCAATAGAGTTTCCAGCGAAGGTTGCAATTTGGCCGTCGTGTAAAATACACTAACCAGTCATGGTTCTCGGGCGCTCGTCGCTGACGACCGAAACTGGATGGGGAAACGGGCACGCCAGCCGCTTCCACTTTTTGTTAGTCTGGCGCCGGTAACACAGATGTCCGGGCCGATTCGCCCGGCGGTCCGGCCCGATAGGAGAGCAATATGAGCAAGGTCGGCGGCGGCGATTCCAAGAACACGCTTTACTGCTCCTTTTGCGGCAAGAGCCAGCACGAGGTGCGTAAGCTCATCGCCGGACCGACGGTGTTCATCTGCGATGAATGCGTCGAATTGTGCATGGACATCATCCGCGAGGAGAACAAGTCCTCGCTGGTCAAGCAGCGCGACGGCATTCCGACCCCGCGAGAGATTTGTAAGGTTCTGGACGACTATGTCATCGGCCAGTCCCAGGCCAAGCGCGTTCTCTCGGTGGCGGTCCACAATCATTACAAGCGCCTCAACCATGCCACCAAGCATGGCGATGTGGAGCTGGCGAAGTCCAACATTCTGCTGATCGGACCGACCGGCGTCGGCAAAACCATGCTGGCCCAGACTCTGGCGCGCATCCTTGACGTTCCGTTCACCATGGCCGACGCCACGACCCTGACCGAGGCGGGCTACGTCGGCGAGGACGTCGAAAATATCATCCTCAAGCTTCTGCAGGCGTCGGACTACAATGTCGAGCGCGCCCAGCGCGGCATCGTCTACGTGGACGAGATCGACAAGATTTCGCGCAAGTCCGACAATCCTTCGATCACCCGCGACGTTTCGGGCGAAGGCGTGCAGCAGGCGCTCTTGAAGATCATGGAGGGCACCGTCGCCTCCGTGCCGCCGCAAGGCGGTCGCAAGCATCCCCAGCAGGAGTTCCTGCAAGTCGACACGACGAACATCCTGTTCATCTGTGGCGGCGCTTTCGCGGGGCTCGAAAAGATCATCTCCGCCCGCGGGCGCAACACGTCGATCGGCTTCGCCGCCACCGTGCAGTCGCCCGACGAACGGCGCACCGGCGACATTTTTAGGCAAGTGCAGCCGGAAGACCTGCTGAAATTTGGGCTCATCCCCGAATTCGTCGGCCGCCTCCCGGTCATTGCGACGCTCGAGGATCTTGACGAGGACGCCCTCAAGCGGATCCTGACCGAGCCTAAGAACGCGCTGGTCAAGCAGTATCAGCGGCTTTTCGAGATGGAAAACGTCGAGCTCACCTTCCAGGACGACGCGCTGTCGTCCGTCGCGCGCAAGGCGATCGAACGGCGCACCGGCGCCCGCGGCCTGCGCTCGATCATGGAAGGAATCTTGCTAGACACGATGTTCGATCTGCCAGGATTGGAGGGCGTCGAGCAGGTTGTGATCGGACCGGAAGTCGTCGAGGGCAAAGCCCGGCCGCTCTATATTTACTCCGAACGCAGCGAAAAAAGCGGCGCGAGCGCCTGACGCGCGACGACGAAGCGACGGCGACGCACGCGGGTTTAAGCTTGGGCGCCGCAGCGCCTTGAATCGATTGTTCGCGTAACCATTTGCGTTAACGAGGCCGTCGGGCGCATCCGCCGGCGGTCTTTAACTGGCGCGAAATCGGCGGGCGACCGTATCGCGGCCTAAAGCCAAAGTCGCCCTGCGGACTCGCGCCGCCGCTTTAGCGGGACGCGTCAAGGACAGGACAAAAAGAATGTCGAACGAAAAGCGAGACGCCGTCATCCCCGGAACCATCGAAAGCTATCCGGTGCTGCCGCTGCGCGACATTGTCGTCTTCCCGCACATGATCGTTCCTCTGTTCGTCGCGCGCGAGAAATCCATCCGCGCGCTCGAAGAGGTGACGAAATCCGACAGGCTCATTCTGCTGGCGACGCAGAAGAACGCGGGCGACGACGATCCATCGGCCGACGCGATCTACCCGATTGGAACGCTCGCCTCGGTGTTGCAGCTTCTGAAGCTGCCCGACGGCACGGTGAAGGTGCTGGTCGAAGGCGTCGCGCGCGCCAGCGTTCGCACATACACGCGCGCAGACGATTATTACGAAGCGGACGCCGAAGTTGTCGCCGACGATCTCGCCTCTCCGGTCGAGGTCGAAGCGCTTGGCCGGTCGGTGATCGCCGAATTCGAAAGCTATGTGAAGCTCAACAAGCGGGTCTCTTCCGAGGTCGTCGGCGCGGTGACGCAGATCGACGACTATTCGAAGCTCGCCGACACGGTCGCGTCTCACCTGTCGGTGAAGATCGCCGAGAAGCAGGACGTGCTTGAGACGGTCAGCGTCGCCCGCCGCCTCGAGAAATGTCTGTCGCTGATGGAGAGCGAGATCTCGGTCCTGCAGGTCGAGAAGCGCATTCGCACGCGCGTCAAGCGCCAGATGGAGAAGACGCAGCGCGAATATTATCTCAACGAGCAGATGAAGGCGATCCAGAAGGAATTGGGCGACGAGGACGGCAAGGACGATCTCGCCGAGCTCGAGGAGCGCATCAAGAACACCAAGCTTTCCAAGGAAGCGCGCGACAAGGCCTTCGCCGAGTTCAAGAAGCTGCGGCAGATGTCGCCGATGTCGGCCGAAGCCACTGTCGTTCGCAACTACCTTGACTGGATCCTGTCGATCCCGTGGGGCAAGCGCTCCAAAGTGAAGCGGGATCTCGGACAGGCGGAGGAAGTGCTCGACGCCGAGCACTTCGGCCTCGAGAAGGTCAAGGAGCGCATCCTTGAATATCTCGCCGTGCAGAGCCGCGCCAACAAGCTGACGGGACCGATCCTCTGCCTCGTCGGCCCGCCCGGCGTCGGCAAGACCTCGCTCGGCAAATCCATCGCCAAGGCCACGGGCCGCGACTTCGTGCGCATGTCGCTTGGCGGCGTGCGCGACGAAGCGGAAATCCGCGGCCATCGGCGCACATACATCGGCTCGATGCCCGGCAAGATCATCCAGTCGATGCGCAAGGCGAAGACGTCCAATCCGCTCTTTCTCTTGGACGAGATCGACAAGATGGGCATGGACTTCCGCGGCGATCCATCGTCGGCCTTGCTCGAAGTGCTGGACCCAGAGCAGAACGCGACCTTCAACGACCATTACCTCGAAGTCGACTACGACCTTTCGAATGTGATGTTCGTGACGACGGCGAATACCCTCAATATTCCGGCGCCGTTGATGGACCGCATGGAGATCATTCGCATCGCCGGCTACACGGAAGATGAGAAGCTCGAGATCGCGCGCAGGCACCTCATCCCCAGTGCAGTGCATAAGCACGGCCTTTCGCCCGACGAATGGATGATCGCCGACGACGGGCTGCTCACCCTCATTCGCCGCTATACGCGCGAAGCGGGCGTGCGCAATCTGGAGCGCGAACTCTCGAACCTCTCGCGCAAAGCGGTGAAGGAAATCCTTCTTAAGAAGAAGGAGAAGATCCTCATCACGAGCGAGAACATCGCCGATTATCTCGGCGTGCCGAAGTTCCGCTATGGCGAGGCCGAACTCGAAGATCAGGTCGGCGTCGTGACGGGACTCGCCTGGACCGAGGTCGGCGGCGAATTGCTGACGATCGAAGGAGTCATGATGCCCGGCAAGGGCAAGATGACCGTGACGGGTAATCTGCGCGACGTCATGAAGGAGTCGATCTCCGCGGCGGCGTCCTATGTGCGCTCGCGCGCGGTCGACTTCGGCGTCGAACCGCCGGTCTTCGACCGACGCGATTTCCATGTGCACGTGCCGGAAGGCGCGACGCCCAAGGATGGACCGTCGGCTGGCGTGGCGATGGCGACCGCCATCGTCTCGATCATCACCGGCATTCCCGTCCGGCGCGACATCGCCATGACCGGCGAGATCACGCTGCGCGGCCGCGTCTTGCCGATCGGCGGCTTGAAGGAGAAGCTGCTGGCGGCGCTGCGTGGCGGCTTGAAGAAAGTGCTGATCCCGGAGGAGAACGCCAAGGATCTGGCGGAAATCCCGGACGCGGTGAAGAACCGCCTGGAAATCGTGCCCGTCGCGCGGATGGAAGAGGTGCTGCGGCACGCGCTGATCTCCCAGCCGACGCCGATCGAATGGCGGGAAGACGCCGCCGCGATCGCCAAGCACGCCGTCAGCGACGATGACGGCACCGGCGTCCGCGCGCACTGATCGCAGAGCCTTCAACGCCTCAAGAGCCCCGCTCCTCCCAGAGCGGGGCTCTTTCCTTTTGGGCGGCTAAGATGCGCGCTGCAGCCCCCAGATTGCATGAACATTTCGCCGCCGAGCCGCCATTTCCCCCGGAAAACCAGCAGTTCTGCGCCTTTGACGGCCGCTAACCCTTGCTTTTCCTGCGATTCGCGACCAACACTCGCCATCGCTGCGCAACGCCGATTCGAGGTCGCGCATTCTTACGCCGGGCGGCTCGCAGTGAAGGAGAAGGAAAAAGCCATGAACAAACTGGAACTCGTCGAGCACGTCGCGAGCGAGACGGACAGCTCGAAAGCGGCGGCGGCCGCCGCCATCGACGCCGTCATCGACGGCATCACGAAGGCCCTCAAGAAGGGCGACGAAGTTCGCCTCGTCGGCTTCGGCACCTTTTCGGTCAAGAAGCGCGCCGCTGGCAAAGGACGCAACCCGGCGACGGGCGAGGAAATCAAGATTGCCGCCTCCAAGAGCGCCCGCTTCAAACCCGGCGCGACGCTGAAGACCGCGCTCAACAAAGCCAAGTAGCTGGGCGGGGAGGCGCTGGCGTCGCAGGCGTTTTTCGATACTACGCACGACGGCCGTCGGAGCCCCGGCGGCCGTAGTTTTAAGCCGGCTTGCCTCGCGCCGCACCCGCCCTTAAAACCCGGCGGGCGCGCATCGTGTCGGGGCGGTTAGCTCAGTTGGTAGAGCATCTCGTTTACACCGAGAGGGTCGGCGGTTCGAGACCGTCACCGCCCACCAATGGCGCCCTCGAGGCGGCGCGGGCTCGCTGCGGGAATTGGTGTTCCAAAGCCCAGGATTTCGCTTTAGCTTGTTGGGACTAGGAAGGCCGCCCGGATGAGATTGATCAAGACCGTCCTCTTTGCGCTCTGCGTCGCCGCATTTGCCCCCAGTTTCGCGCAAGCCGAAGAGATGAGCTTTCGCGTCGTCGGCGTGAATTCCGACGGCTGCGGCGCAAATTGCCCGCAAGTGATCGCGGCGCAAGGCGAAATCTCCTTAGAGACACCCGACGCCTTCGTCGCCTTCGTGCGCGAAAATGCTCGCGGCGGCAAACTGCATGGAATTGTGCTGCTCGACTCGCCTGGCGGAAAGGTCGTCGCGTCGATGGAGCTGGGCCAGGCTTTCCGCAAGCTCGGGATGGCGGTGATCGTCGCCCGTCCCGGGGCGGATCAATCTCGTACAATGGCGCTCGTATCGGGCCGCTGCTATTCGGCATGCGTCTACGCGTTGATGGGCGGCAGGAAGCGCGTGATCCCGCCGCAGAGTAGCGTCGGCATCCACCGCATGTTCAATTATTCGACGAGTTTCGACATCTCTGAGGGCGGACTCGTGCGCGAGCGCAATTATGACGATGGCGGCATGCTCCAAACGCTTTCCCGCTACGCGGCGATGATGGGCGTGAGCACCGAACTCGTGAAGCTAGCCGAGCAGACGTCGCCCGATAAGCTTTACATGCTGACCGGCGCCGACATTGCCCGTTGGCGGCTTGGGTCGCGCAAGCTCTAGACGCGCCGGATTACGCATATCAGCAACCAGGGCAGCACATGAAACATATTCTCGACGGGCTTGAACGGCGGCGCGCGTCCGCCCGACTTGGCGGCGGCCAAAAGCGGATCGAAGCGCAGCACGCCCGCGGCAAGCTCACGGCGCGCGAGCGAATCGAACTGCTGCTCGATCACGGCTCGTTCGAAGAATTCGACATGTTCGTCGCCCACCGCTGCACCGACTTCGGCATGGATCAGGGCGAGAAAATCTCGGGCGACGGCGTCGTCACCGGTTGGGGAACGGTCAACGGCCGCGCCGTCTTCGTCTTCGCCAAGGACTTCACCGTCTTCGGCGGCTCGCTTTCCGAGACTCACGCGCAAAAGATCACCAAGCTGCAGGACATGGCGCTGAAAAATCGCGCCCCCATCATCGGCCTGTTCGACGCCGGCGGCGCGCGCATTCAGGAAGGCGTCGCGGCGCTCGGCGGCTATGGCGAGGTCTTCCAGCGCAATGTCATGGCCTCTGGCGTCATTCCGCAAATCTCGGTGATCATGGGCCCTTGCGCCGGCGGCGACGTCTACTCGCCGGCGATGACGGACTTCATCTTCATGGTGCGCGACACGAGCTATATGTTCGTGACCGGGCCCGATGTCGTGAAGACGGTGACAAACGAGACGGTCACGGCGGAAGAGCTCGGCGGCGCTTCGGTGCATACAACGAAAAGCTCGATCGCCGATCGTGCATACGACAATGACGTCGAAGCGCTCCTGCAGATGCGCAGGCTGATTGATTTCCTGCCCTCCTCCAACCAGGAAGAGCCGCCGGAATGGCCTGCTTTCGACGAGGTGGACCGCATCGACGAATCGCTCGACACGATTGTTCCGGATAATCCGAACAAGCCTTACGACATCAAGGAGCTCATCCATAAGATCGTCGACGAGGCCGACTTCTTCGAGATACAAGATGCGCACGCCCGCAATATCGTGATCGGCTTTGGCCGCATCGAAGGGCGCACGGTCGGTTTCGTCGCCAATCAACCTCTCGTGCTCGCCGGCGTGCTCGATATCGACGCCTCTAAGAAGGCCGCGCGTTTCGTGCGTTTTTGCGACTGCTTCAACATTCCGATCGTCACCTTTGTCGACGTGCCCGGTTTCCTGCCTGGGACGGCGCAAGAATACGGCGGCCTGATCAAGCATGGCGCGAAGCTACTGTTCGCATACGCCGAAGCGACGGTGCCGAAAGTGACCATCATCACGCGAAAGGCGTTCGGCGGCGCCTATGACGTTATGGCGTCAAAACATCTTCGCGGCGACGTCAACTACGCCTGGCCGTCGGCGCAGATCGCCGTCATGGGCGCAAAGGGCGCAGTCGAAATCATCTTCCGCGCCGACATTGGCGATCCGGAAAAAATCGCTCAGCGCACCAAGGAGTACGAAGATCGCTTTTTGTCGCCATTCGTCGCTGCAGAGCGCGGATATATCGACGAAGTGATTACGCCGCGTTCGACCCGCAAGCGAATCGCTCGCGCGCTTGCGCTGCTTCGCCACAAGGAATTGGAGAATCCTTGGAAGAAGCACGACAACATTCCCCTGTGACGCGGCGCAATAGCGCCCGCGTCGCCGGCGCCGGCGTGATGGCGTTGCGCCATTTGCGTCGGGGTCCGCGCGATCAGCCTAATTCAACGGCGCCCGACCACAAAATTCGTCAGACTGCACATTTTTGAAGTGACAGTCCGCCCGTTTTGTCCTAGTGTTCGCTCGCCAGGTTGGTTGGGGTAAAAGCCTAAGCGTCGAATGCGTCGCAGGAATTAGGCCCAGCTACGGTCCAAGTCGGGGAGGACGCCGAACAGAACGCAGTTCGCCGAGGCTCGCAAGATGAGCCGGCGCGAACGGGCTATCGGAGCGACTTAAGACTTCGGAGCTTGGCGTTTCAGTTCGGTTAAGGACGGGGTGCCAAAGAGCGGGGAGCGGCGGGACGCCATTCCCGCTCTTTGTGTTTTTATCGACGCGCGACGCATGCTTTCAATGAATCGCTAAGCGTCGAAGAATGATTCCGCTCAGTCTGAACCGAAGCTGCTTGGGACATCGCCTTGACGGCAGATGACGCGCTTCCTACGTTCCGCGCACGTCTAACGAAAATCCCAATGGAAGGCCGGCCATGTCCACGCAAAAAATCACTGACGCCACTTTCGAACAGGAAGTGCTCAAATCCGCCGAGCCGGTTGTTGTCGATTTTTGGGCGGAATGGTGTGGTCCCTGCCGCATGATCGCCCCGGCGCTCGAGGAGATCGCCGCGGAGATGAAGGGCAAGATCAAGGTCGTCAAGCTCAACATCGACGAAAACCCTGCCGTGGCGAGCAAGCTCGGAATCCGATCGATTCCGACGCTGATTCTGTTCAAGGACGGCAAGGCCGCCGCGCAAAAGGTCGGCGCCGCGCCCAAGGGCGAATTGTCGCGGTGGATCACCGCGGCGGTGTGAACGATTCTTGCAATTGGGGGCAAGCGGCCGGCGCATCGCAACAGGCGTGCTCTCGAGCCATCAAACCTCGGGAGCTGCGTAGATGCGCCGACTGCATGATTTTCTCGCCGTCTGTTGTCTGATTGTTTTGACGCTCTCGCCGCTCCACGCGGCGACAGCCAGCGAAATCACCATCGCGGCGGCGTCCGATCTCAAATTCGCGTTGCAGGAAATCGTCTCCAACTTTCAAGCCGCCCATAAGGGCGACAAGGTCGATGTTATTTACGGCTCTTCCGGCAAGCTGCAGACGCAGATCCGCGAGGGCGCGCCTTTCGACATTTTCTTTTCGGCCGACATCGCCTACGCGCGCGCGCTGCGCAAGGACGGCTTCGCGGCGACCGAGCCCATGCCCTACGCGGTCGGCAGGATCGTTCTGTGGAGCGCGACGCGCGACGCCTCTAAGATGCGCCTGCAGGATCTCGCGGATCCCAAGATCGCCAAGATCGCGATCGCAAATCCGGCGCATGCGCCTTACGGCAGATGCGCGGAACAAGTGCTGCGCGCCGCCGGCCTTTGGGACAAGGTGAAGGATAAGCTTGTGTTCGGCGAGAACATCTCTCAGGCGACACAATACGCCGAGACCGGCGCCGCCGATGTCGCGCTGACCGCTCTTTCGATCGCTTTGAGCAAGCAGGTCGCGGACAGAGGCGGCTATTCTCTGATCCCTGAGACGCTGCATTCACGACTCGAACAAGCCTATGTCGTGACCCGCCAGGGCGCCGACAAACCTTTGGCGAAGACCTTTCTCGACTATCTCAAAACCGGACAGTCGCAGACGATCATGATAAAGTTTGGCTTCGCGCCCCCCGGCCAGGCCGCGCGGTAGGCCCGTTTCGCCCGCCGCATCCGCTAAATGGAACAGGCGGACGCTGACAATCCGCCGCCTGTCTTAACCTCACCGCCGCCGCTCGGCGGCAGGTCTTGCATGCCGACATCCGAAGATTTCGCCGCGATCTGGCTGACGCTCAAGCTCGCAACGATCGTCACCTTTCTGCTGCTCCTGATCGGCGCGCCATTGGCGTGGTGGCTGGCGCGAACGGAGTCGTGGCTCAAGGGACCATTGGGAGCGGTCGTGGCGCTGCCGCTGGTTCTGCCGCCGACGGTGCTGGGGTTCTACCTGTTGCTGGCGATGGGCCCGCATGGACCGCTAGGCCGGCTCATGGCGTTCCTCGGCGTCGCGCCCTTGCCTTTCACCTTCGCCGGCCTCGTCGTGGCGTCGCTCTTCTACTCGTTGCCGTTCGTCGTACAGCCGATCCAGAATGCTTTCGAGGCGATGGGCGATCGTCCGCTGGAGGCCGCCGCCACACTGCGCGCCAGCCCGCTGGACGCCTTCTTCACCGTGGCGCTGCCGCTCGCCAGACCCGGTCTCGTCACGGCGGCCATTCTTGGCTTTGCGCATACGGTCGGTGAATTCGGCGTCGTTCTGATGATCGGCGGCGCCATTCCGGACAAGACGCGCGTGGTGTCGGTTCTGATCTATGACCAGGTCGAGTCGATGAACTATGAGCGCGCACATTGGCTCGCGGGGGGCATGCTGCTGTTCAGTTTCTGCGTTCTCCTCGCGCTCTATGGGCGCCGACGGAACGGCCGCAATGGCTGACGGCGCCATCGCCGCGCGTTTCCGCCTCGCCTACCCCGGCTTCGCGCTCGACGTTGACCTGGAGCTGCCGGGACGCGGCGTCACAGCGCTTTTTGGCCCTTCCGGCTCCGGCAAGTCGACCGCCCTGCGCTGCATCGCGGGGCTGGCGCGCGCCCCCGACGGGCTTCTCAAGATCGGCGGCGACGTCTGGCAAGACGAGGCGCGTGGCGTCTTCGTGCCGACGCATCGCCGCGCGCTCGGCATGGTGTTCCAGGACGCGAGCCTGTTTTCCCATCTGACCGTCAAGGGAAATCTCGACTATGGAATGACCCGCGCGCGCGTCACGGCGGCCGAGGCGAGCCGCGACGCGCTTTGCGAAATGCTCGACATCGCCGCTCTCGCGGAGCGCTGGCCGGATACGCTTTCCGGCGGCGAGCGGCAAAGAGTCGCGATCGCCCGCGCCCTGCTGACGCGTCCGCAACTGCTGCTCATGGATGAGCCGCTGGCGTCGCTCGACGTGGCGCGCCGTCTCGACGTGTTGCCCTATCTCGAACGGCTGCGCGACGAACTCGATATCCCGATCATCTACGTCAGCCATGCGCCGGAAGAAGTCACGCGCATCGCGGACGAGGCCGTCGTGCTTGATCGCGGTCGCGTCGTCGCGCGCGGCGCGCCGCTCGACGTGCTGCCGAGCGCGAGTCGTCTTGTCGAAGGCGGCCGATTCGGCGTGGTCAACGCGCTCAAAGCGCGCGTCGTCGCGGTCGATGACGTTTACGGCGTCACGCGGCTTGCTCATCCGGCGGGCGAGATATTGATCGCTGCGCGTCTGACGCAGCGCGAGGCGCGCGTCGTCATGCGCGCGACCGACGTTGCGCTTGCGACGTCCGAACCCCGCGACACCAGCGTGCGTACGATTTTGCGCGGCCGCATCGAGAAGATCGATGCGACCGAGAGCGCCCTCGCCTTCGTCACGCTGACGCTCGTTGGCGGCGACCGTCTTGTCTCGGCGATCACGCGCCTCGCGCTCGACGAGTTGCGGCTGACCGTCGGCGCAGACGTATTCGCCCTGGTGAAGTCTGTCGCTCTCGACGAACGCGGTCTATAGGCCAGCGAATTCCGCCAGCCACAACGCCATGAGCGCGCCGGCGACGGCGAGAGCGGAAGCCGCGGCGAGTCTTAGGCCCATCGCGGCGCCGCCGATAACCCAGCCCATCACGACTTTCGACGCCGTGTTCGACAGCAGCGCCAGCAGCACCGCCCCCGCCGCCGCCCTTGTGCCGATCTCGGTTGCGCCGAGTCGCGCCATGGTCAGTCCGATCGCGTCAACGTCGACGATGCCGGAAATGGCCGCGAGCGCATAAGCGCCGCCGCTTCCGGCGAAATGAGTCGCGAGCCGCGAGAGGATCATCACACTTGCGAGGAGCGCGCCGAATTTGAGCACCGCCATCAGATCCAGCGGATTGCCGACAGAAAAGCCGCGCGATTCTGCGGGCCGCTCGCTTCTTCGCAGCAGAAAGACTCCGGCGAGCGCGAAGAGCGCGCCGGCCGCAAGGACCGGCGGCGCCAAGCGCCACGCGAGCGTCGGATTGATCACCGCGATGACGGCGATGATTCGCGGCGCCATCACCGCATTGGCGAAGATTGCGCCCGCCGCCGAAGCGCCAATCTGCGAGGGATATTCCCGCGCCAGCCGCGACATCGCCGCCGTCGCGGCCGTCGATGACGCCAGCCCTCCCGCCATGCCGGCGACGGCGACGCCGCGCCGGTAGCCGATAATCTTTACGGCGACGTAGCCCGCGAAGGAAATCACGCCGATCAGAACGATCATCAGCCACAATTCGAAAGGGTTCACCGCTTGCCACGGGTCAATGGCGCGATTCGGCAAAACCGGCAGCAAGATGAAGCTCATCGCGAGCAGCGCCAGCCCGGAGCGCAGCTCGTCCCAGGTGATGCGCTTGACGAGACCGTGCAGAAACGCCTTGAGCGCCAGGATTGCGGTCGTGGCGACCGCAGCCGCGGCCGCCGCCTGTATGTCGCCGATCACGGCGAAGGCGCCGAGCGAAAAGGCAAGCGACGCCGCGACGACGGTCGTCGCGCCAAAGGTCTCGTCACGCATGTTTTCGCGGTAGCGATAGACCCCGACCAAAGCGCCGACGAAGGCGAAGGCGATCGCCAAAGCGACCACGCCGGAAGCGCCAAAAGGCTGAACGATTGCGCCCCACACGCCGCCGAGCAATCCGGCAAGCCCATGCGTGCGCAGGCCGGCGGCGCGCTCGCCTTCCGATTCGTCGCGTGACGTCCAGCCTCGTTCCAAGCCAATGAGCAGCCCGATCGCCAGCGCGATCGACAATCTCTGAATCAGCTCGATGGCGCTTAATTCGTACATTTCTTCTTCTTTGTCTTCTTCTTTGCCGGCTTTTTCTTTGTGGCGTGACGCCAAGCCGTTTCCAGCGCGTCGCGCAGCTCCGAGACGTCGATCACCTCGAGCAGAATCGCCGTCCATCCTTGCCGTCCCCAGGCGTTGGGGACAGCCGCAAACGCCTGCGGCGCCATCATCGATTTGAACGCCTGCTCTTCGGGCGCGAATTTCACATTCGCCGTTCGTCCGTCGGCCGCCAGAGTGGCGTAGATGCGTGCGGCTTTAAATGCCGATCTGTCGAAATGCGGCGCTTCGCGCGTTCCCTCGAGAGACAGTGCGATGCGCCGGAAATCATGGCTGCTGGCCATGTCTGCTCCATGAAAGGCCCGGCGCGATGCGCGCCGCTCAAGATAATATGGCGCGCGGCGGCAAGAGCGTGCGCCTAACCGAGATTGGCAATAGAAGGCTCGTATGAACGTACCCCTACCCCCATCCCGTCGCTCCCATATCGCGCCCTTCATGGCGATGGACGTGCTGCGTGACGCGAAAGCGTTGGCGCGCGCCGGCCGCAGCATCATCCATTTGGAGCTTGGCGAACCCGGGGTCGCCGCGCCGCGCCGCGTGCGCGAGGCCGCCACCGAGTCGTTGCGCGACGGCTCGATCGGCTATGGCGAAGCGCTCGGCGAGGCGCCGCTGCGCGCCCGCATCGCGCGCCACTATGGCGAGCGCTATGGCGTCGACGTCACGCCCGACCGCGTTATCGTCACGACAGGCTCATCCGGCGGCTTTCTGCTGGCCTTCCTCGCGGCATTCGACCCAGGAGCGCGCATCGCGGTCACCGCGCCTGGCTATCCGGCCTATGCGAACATCCTTTCCGCGCTCGGCTTGGAGCCAGTCCTGCTCGAAATCGGCGAAGAGACGCGCTTTGCGCCCACCGCGGCGATGCTCGAAGCGGCCCATCGCGGCGGCAAGCTTCACGGCGCGCTCTTCATGAGCCCCGCCAATCCAACCGGCGCGATGATTGCGCGCGATGAATTGGCGCGGATCTGCGCCTTCTGCGACGAGGCCGAAATCGTTCTCGTCTCCGACGAGATCTATCACGGACTCGAATATGAGATGCGGGCGGAGACCGCGCTGCGCTTCTCGCAACGCGCCCTCGTCATCAATTCCTTTTCGAAATATTATGCGATGACCGGGTGGCGGCTGGGCTGGCTCGTCGCTCCGGCCGAATTGATGCGTCCGCTCGAGCGCTTGCAGCAGTCGCTCGCGATCTGCGCCCCGACCTTGTCGCAGCGCGCGGCCCTCGCCGCTTTCGACGCGGGCGACGAACTGGAGGCGAACCGCGCCGCCTATGCGCGAAACCGGGCGCTTCTGCTGGACCGTCTTCCCAAATTGGGATTGGACAATTTCGCGCCGCCCGACGGCGCTTTTTACATCTACGCCGACATCTCGCGTTTCACCGAAGATTCGATCGGGTTCTGTCGGCGGATGTTGCACGAAGCCGGCGTCGCGACGACGCCCGGCTTCGATTTTGATCCACGCCGCGGCGCAAAAACGCTGCGGCTCTCTTACGCCGGGCCGGAAGCGGACGTGCTCGAGGGCGTCGCCCGCCTGGAAGCCTGGCTGCGACGATAGAGCAGGTTCCGAAATAGTTGACGGACTTTTTCGATGAGAACCTGCTCCACCATTTTGATTTTGAGCGATTCCTTATCGATCACATGATTCCATGTGATCGGGAAGGGCTCTAGCTGCCGAAAGGCGTGCGCACGCGCTGCCACCAGCCGCCCTTCTTCGGGCGGTCGGGGTCCGCTTGCGTAATAACCACTTCCGTGGGCTCGCGTGGGGCGGCCGGCCGGGGAGCGGGCTCGGGCGTCGGCGTCGCCTGAGATGGAGCGATCTGGGCGACCGGCTCGCTTGCACGCTCTTGCGCGGGCGGCGCAATCTCGGCGCCGTTTAGCGGCGGCGGAGCCGCCAAAGGCGCCGCAAACTCCGGCGCCTGCGCCCTACGCGGGGCGATCAGGGCGCGCGCCTCCTCACCACCCTCGTCGAGCGTGAAGACCGCGGAAGGGTCTTTGAATTCCTCTGGCAAGGGGGCGGATCGCCGCCACCGGCCAGGACCGCGATCAGGACCGCGATCTGGACTGCGATTGCCGCCGCGTCGGCCGCCGCGGCGGTCAGGCCGTTCCTCGGCGGGCGCCGGCGCGCCCTCAATCGCCGCCATGATCGCAAGGCCTTCATCGGACGGCTGCTCGGCGCCAGGCGCCAAGAGTTCGCCGCCCGATGCGCCGCCGCCACGGCCTCGGCGACGGCGACGACGACGGCCGCGTGACGCGTCTTCATCCGCGCCCAAGCGCGATCGTTCGCCGTTCTCGTCACGCTGATCGCCGTTCGACTCGACGGCTTCCTCTTCCGCCTCGACGATTTCGCCAGCGATCACGTCTTCCGGCGCCTCTTCCTCAAGAGGTTCGGCGAGCACCGAATCAACGCGCAAAGGCGCGTCGCGCTGCGAAACGCGCGGCCCGGTCGCGAGTTCTCCGCGCTCAAGCGCATGATATGTCGCGCCCGTCAGCGTATCATCCGCGGCCACCGTAATGTGAACGCCGAAGCGGCGCTCCAGCTCCTGCAAATGGGCGCGCTTCTGGTTGAGGATGTAGAGCGCCACCACCGCGCGGGTGCGCAGCGTCACGTCATGCACGGCGCTCTTGACCAGCGCCTCTTCCAGCACGCGCAGCACGTGCAACGCAACGGAGGCGGTGGAGCGCACATGGCCTGCGCCGGCGCAGTGCGGACATGGCACCGTCGAGCCTTCGACGACGCCGGCGCGGATGCGCTGACGCGACATTTCGAGCAAGCCGAAATGCGAAATGCGGCCGACCTGAATGCGGGCGCGGTCGTTTTTCAGCGCGTCCTTGAGGCGTCGCTCAACGGCGCGATTGTTGCGGCTCTCCTCCATGTCAATGAAGTCGACGACGATCAGCCCGGCGAGATCGCGCAGTCGCAACTGCCGCGCGACTTCGTCCGAGGCTTCGAGATTGGTGCGAAGCGCCGTGTCTTCGATATTGTGCTCGCGCGTCGAGCGCCCCGAGTTCACGTCGATCGCGACCAGCGCCTCGGTCTGGTTGATCACCAGATAGCCGCCCGATTTCAGCGTGACATGGTTGGAGAACATCGCATCGAGTTGGGCCTCGACGCCGCTTTCGGCGAAGATCGGAAATGGCTCGCGATGCAGGCGCACGTTCTTGGCGTGGCTCGGCATCAGCATGCGCATGAAGTCTTTGGCCTCGCGATAGGCGTCTTCGCCGGAAACGACGACTTCCTCGACGTCGCGCCCATAGAGGTCGCGAATGGCGCGCTTGATGAGTGAGCCTTCCTCATAGACGAGCGTCGGCGCCGCGGAGCGCAGGGTCAATTCGCGCACGCTCTCCCACAGCCGCAGCAGATATTCGAAATCGCGCTTGACCTCCTGCTTGGTCCGCGTCGCGCCGGCCGTTCGCAGGATGACGCCCATCCCCTCCGGCACTTCGAGATCATGCACGATCTCTTTCAACCGCTTGCGGTCCGCGCCGTCAGTGATCTTGCGCGAAATGCCCCCGCCGCGCGCGGTGTTGGGCATGAGCACGGAATAACGGCCGGCGAGCGAAAGATAGGTCGTGAGCGCGGCGCCCTTGTTGCCGCGCTCTTCCTTGACGACCTGAACGAGCAGCACCTGGCGCCGCTTGATGACCTCTTGAATCTTGTACTGGCGGCGGGCGCGCGGCGCGCGATAGGGCGCTTCGTCCATCGCGTCCCCGCCGATGTGCTCGACGTGATCGTCCTCGTCGTCGTGCTCTTCCTCGTCGTGCTCCTCAACCGGGGCGTCGACGCGGGCGCTGACCTCAGCCGTTTCGTCTTCCGAATCTTCGCGGGCGCGTTCACGCGCCTCGTCGCGCTCGTCCTGCCGGCGCGCTTTCCATTCGTGGTCAGGCTCCGGCGCCTGGAGGGCAAACTCCTCGGCTTCGCCGGTTTCGACCGAACCGAAGCCGGCGGGATCGATGGAAATCTGCTCATGCTGAGCCGTAGCGATCGCCTGATCGCCCGCCTCGGCCTCGATGTCCGTGCGTTCTGACCGACCCTCGGCGGATTCAGGCTTCCCTGCGTCAGGCTTCTCCGCCCCGACGTCTTGACCACGCGCTTCGGTCTCGACGGCCGCTGGCAGAGCTTCAAGACGTTCTTGCGTCCCAGCCTGGGGCGCGAACTCCGGCGCGGCTTCAGACCGTTCCTCAGCCGATTCGGCGAAGCCTGTTTCGGCCTGATCCTCAATGACGACCGGCGAAGCGCCCGAATCCTCGAGGGGCTCGCTCGTCACAGCCTCGTCGGCGCTCACGCGCTTCTCGGCGCCCTCGTGTTGGCGGCGGCGCGAACGGCGCCCGCGACCATGCGGAACGCGCTCTTCCTCGTCGGCCTGCTGATGGGCGCGGCTCTCTTCGTCAAGCAGCGCCTGGCGATCGGCGACGGGAATTTGATAGTAGTCAGGGTGAATTTCCGCGAAGGCCAGAAAGCCGTGACGGTTTCCGCCATAGTCCACGAAGGCGGCCTGAAGGGACGGCTCAACCCGCGTGACCTTCGCGAGATAAATGTTGCCGCGTAGCGGTTTTTTGTCGGCAGCCTCGAAATCGAATTCCTGAACGCGGTTTCCACGTAGAACGACTACGCGGGTCTCCTCCGGGTGGGAGGCGTCGATGAGCATCTTGTTAGCCATGGGGGACTCTTCTGCGGCGTGGCGCGCAATAACGCCGACGGGGCAAGCCTGAGTCCTGGAAAGGACTCGGCGACCGCTCTTAGGCGCATCCTGACGGCGCGAACGCTTCTTGTGAGGATTAGGGAGACAGGCCTGAGGCCTGCGATACGCTTGCCGGCTTGCGAGCCGGCGGGACAAAGCGCATCGCGCCTCGTCCCCGTGAGATGACGAACAAGCCAAGAACCTATGTTTTTAGCGAAGCTGCGCCCTGCCGCGTGGACATGCCACACGGAGGAATCGCCTGCTCTCGCGCCTATCACGGTCCTGGCCATGAGATCGTCAAAAAACCTTTCGCGCCGCCAAGTGGCGGCGACCAAACGTCACGACCTGCACGGGGCGGCGTAACGGAAAGCAACTGTCCGAAATTCTGTTGGCTCGACTTGACGGCCGCATCTCGCGGAGAATATCGCGCCGCAGAATTCGCAGCTATCTCCTTACATATCGGTCGACGTAGGCTGGTGCAAGCGCCGGCTCGGCTATTCACCGAAAAATTCGTGGAGAAAGGTCCCGGAGCTGACGGCTTTCAGATAAGCTAACGATGCGTTAACGGCGCTCATCCAAAATCGACAATTGCCGGATCGAAACGCCGCGCGAATCTAGGGACGAACATGAGGAGGACAGCTTTGCGGGCGGGGACGCCGCCACCGTTCATCGCCATGGCGGCTGCGCTCCTCGCGGCTCTGGGCGCGCTCGCGCGGCCCGCCGCGGCCGAGGAGCAGCAGAAGGAGATCTCTGCGCTGACCGCCCGCATCGAGGCGCTCCCCGATCGTTCCCGCCTCCTCTTTGATCTCACCGGCCTGCCGCCGGTGACCGCGCATCCCGTGGCGAACCCGCCGCGCATCATCGTCGATTTGCCCGAAGTGCTCTTCCGCATGGAGGCGAACGCGGGCCTGTCGCCCGGCGACAAGCTCATAAAATCATATCGTTATGGCATCTTCGCGCCGGGACGCTCGCGCGTTGTGATCGATCTCGCGGCGCCCGCCAAAATTCTCAAGGCGGACAGCGAGGCGGCGGTGGGCGGTCCCCGGCTCGTCATCGAGCTCGCTCCGACCAGCGCCGGGCATTTCGCCGCGACCGTCGCCGAACAGGCGCGCCTGCAGCCCGCGGAGCCGCCGAAACTGCCAGGGACGGCGGCCAAAGCGCTGACGGACAAGCCCATGGTGGTCATCGATCCGGGCCATGGCGGGCTCGATATGGGCGCGACCTCCATGCACGGCGAAATGGAAAAGGACGTCGTGCTCGAGTTCGCGCGCGCGCTGCGGGGCAAAATCCAGGAAACCGGCCGCGCGCGCGTGCTTTTGACCCGCGACCACGACATGTTTCTCCCGCTTGCCGAGCGGGTGCGAATCGCTCGCGAAAACAATGCTTCCTTGTTTGTCTCAATTCACGCGGACACGCTCGCCGCGTCCCGCGTCGAGGGCGCCACCGTGTATACCGTCTCTGAGCGCGCGTCGGACGCCGAAGCGGCGCGGATGGCGGAGAAGGAGAATCTCGCGGATCAGGCCGCCGGACTTGAAAGCAAGGCGGACGCCGAAGAGGTCGGAGACATATTGTTCGAACTCACGCGGCGCGAGACCCGCGCCTACAGTCGCCAGTTTTCGCATTCGCTGATCTCATTTTGGAGGGAAGTCGGGGCGCTCAACAAAAATCCGAGCCGCTCGGCCGGTTTCGTTGTGCTCAAAGCCTTCGACGTTCCTTCCGTGCTGCTCGAACTCGGGTATCTCTCGAGCGAGAAGGATCTGTCCCGGCTGACGTCCCAGGACTGGCGCGAGCGCGCCGCGCAGAAAACCGCCGAAGCTGTTGACGCCTTTATCAGCGCGCGCAGCCGTGAAGCGCGAGCCCCCGCCGAAGCGCCTTCGAGCGCGGCGCGCCCACAATAAAACACAAAATCACGGCACATGGAGACAGTCGCGACGCACGATCGCCCGCGCGTCGCAGCCGCCGAAGAACGAGAAACGCAGACGCGGCGTCACATACTTGCGGATAAGCGTTTCTCGCGTTGCGGCAATTCGTGACCGGCGGCGTTCGCCGTCAAACGCGCCGGTAACCGGCGTCGGGAATTCGCCGAACGGTGGAATGATCCAAACGGGCGTTGTTAAAGAAAATGACCCCGGAACGTGCGATCGCTCACTATATCTGAGCTGAACGAGTCGCTCTCGCGCGCCGGCCAGGCTCAGGCGCCCGCCGTCGCGCAACGGACTTTGGCATTAGAAACAATAGCCGACGCCAGCCGCCGGCCGCTCTAAGGGTGAGATTTCATGCGAATGCTCGCAAGGTTTTTGGGCTTCGTCTTCGCGACCGCGACGATCGTCTTCCTCATCGGGGCGATCGCCGGGTCCGGCCTGATCTATTATTTTTCCAAGGATCTGCCCGACACGGCCCAGCTGCGCGACTACGAGCCGCCAGTGACGACGCGGTTGCACGCCGGCGACGGCTCGATCCTCGCCGAATATTCGCATGAACGCCGCCTGTTCCTGCCGAGCTCCGCCATTCCGCAACTGGTGAAGCAGGCGTTCATCTCCGCCGAGGACAAAAACTTCTACAACCACGTCGGCGTAGACCCGGAAGGCGTGATGCGCGCCGTGACGGTGCTCGCCCAGGGCGGTCGCCATGTGCAAGGCGCCTCGACCATCACTCAGCAGGTCGCCAAGAACTTCCTCGTCGGCAACGAGCGCTCGATCGAACGCAAGATTCGCGAAGCGCTCGTCGCCTTCCGCATCGAAGCCGCCTATCCCAAGGACAAGATTCTCGAGCTGTATCTCAACGAGATCTATCTCGGCCTTGGAAACTACGGCGTCGCCGCCGCCGCGCTCAATTATTTCAACAAATCGGTCAATGAGCTCACGCTCGCAGAAGCGGCCTATCTGGCGGCGCTTCCCAAGGCGCCGAGCAATTACAATCCGTTCCAGAACCGCGAGCGCGCCCTCGAACGCCGCAACTACGTCATCGATCGACTGATCGCCGACGGCTATGTCACCGCGGAAGAAGGCGCAAAGGCGAAAGCGGAGCCGCTCGGAGTCAATCCGCGCGTTCTCTCGCCCAACACTTATGTCGCCGGCTATTTCGCCGAGGAAGTGCGGCGTCAGCTGCTGGAGCAACAAAGCGAGAAGAAGCTCTACGAGGGCGGCCTTTCGGTTCGCACGACGCTCGACCCGAAGATGCAGGCCTGGACGCGAAAAGCGCTGGCCGACGGCCTCGTTCGCTTCGACGAGGCGCATGGCTTCCGCGGCGCGATGAACCACATCGACATCTCGTCCGACTGGGGCGTGACGCTCTCCGCTATTCCCGCGCTTGGCGACGTCAAGCCGTGGCGCCTCGCCGTCGTGCTCGATGTGACCGGCGACGCGGCGCGCATCGGCCTTCAGCCGGGACGCGAGAAATCCGGCGAAGTGGCGCGCGAGCGCGAGACGGGGCTTCTAACTGCCGAAGGCATGCGGTGGGCCGGCCGCGGCCCGCGATCAGCCCTAAGCGCCGGCGACGTGATCTACGTCGAGCCGCTCGCGGGACGCGCCGGCCAATATCGTCTGCGCCAGATTCCCGACATCTCCGGCGCGATGGTGGCGATGGACCCGCACACGGGCCGCGTCTTCTCCATGGTCGGCGGCTTTTCCTTCGACCAGTCATCATTCAATCGCGCGACGCAGGCGTTGCGCCAGCCCGGCTCCTCGTTCAAGCCCTTCGTCTATGCGACGGCGCTCGACAATGGCTACACGCCGTCGTCGTCCATCCTCGACGAGCCGATTTCCATCCAGCAGGCGGACGGCACCTATTGGACGCCGGAGAATTTCGAAGGCGGCCACGGCACCGGCGCGCATCCGCTGCGCTACGGAATCGAGCATTCCAAGAACATGATGACGGTGCGTCTGGCGAAAGACGTGGGCATGCCGCTCATCGCCGAATACGCCAAGCGCTTCGGCGTCTACGACGAAATGACGCCCTATCTCTCGATGGCGCTCGGCGCCGGCGAAACGACGCTGCTCCGCATGGTCACCGGCTATTCGATGCTGGCCAATGGCGGCAAGCGCATCAAGCCCACGCTGATCGACCGCATTCAGGATCGCTGGGGCAAGACGCTCTACCGCCATGACGAGCGTCAATGCATCGGCTGCGACTCCGCCAAATGGGAGAATCAGCTCGAACCGAAGCTCATCGACAAGCGCGAGCAGGTGCTCGATCCGCTCACCGCTTATCAGATCACCTCGATCATGGAGGGCGTGATCCAACGCGGCACCGGCGTCTCGATCAGGGCGGTCGGCAAGCACCTCGCCGGCAAGACCGGCACGACGAATGACGCGAAAGATCTCTGGTTCATCGGCTTTTCGCCCGATCTCGCGGTCGGCGTGTTCATCGGCTACGATCGGCCGCGCTCGCTCGGCAGCCACGCCCAGGCGGCGCAATTCGCCGCGCCGATCTTCCGCGACTTCATGACGGTGGCTCTTAAAGACAAGCCGGATACGCCGTTCCGCGTGCCGCCGGGGATCAAGCTCATTTCCATCGACGTGCATTCCGGGCTGCGTTCGTCGGGAGCAGGCACGATTCTCGAAGCGTTCAAGCCGGGGACGGCGCCGCCCGACTCCTACTCCGGCGGCGGCGGCCCGCGTCAGCTTGATACGCCGCATGACGTGGATCAGCAGGTCGGCAGCGGCACCGGCGGCCTCTACTAAATCGCGCACGGCGGCAGGGCGATCGGTTCAAGGGCTTCCTCATCCTGAGGAGCGTGCGCAGCACGCGTCTCGAAGGACGAGGAAGCCCGTTTTCGCGTATTTTTCCTGACCCTCGTGCTTCGAGATGGCTCCTGCGGAGCCTCCTCAGCATGAAGGTGAGAAAAACAATCATTCACCCGATCCCTTGAGCACGGTGGCCGGAGACCTTTGGTTTCCCGCCGCCGAACTTATATGCTCGAAGCGATGACCCTAGACGCCGAAACAACCGTGCGCGTGACGCTGGAGACCACGGCTGGCGTCGCGATCCTGACGCTGAACAGCCCCGCCTCGCGCAACGCCTTGTCTCTCGCGATGATCGACGCCCTCTCGGGCCGTCTCGACGCGCTTGCCGGCCGCCACGACGTTCGCGTCGTCGTGCTGCAGGCGGAAGGCCTCGCCTTCTGCGCCGGCCATGACCTCAAGGAGCTGACGGCGCATCGCAACGATCCTGACCGAGGCCGCGCCTTCTTCGATAGGACGATGCGCGCCTGCTCGGCGCTGATGCAGCAAATCGTGGCGTTGCCTCAGCCGGTGGTCGCGGCTGTCGATGAGATGGCCACGGCCGCCGGCTGCCAGCTCGTCGCGAGCTGCGACCTCGCCGTCGCCGGGCCGCGCGCGCGATTCTGCACGCCGGGCGTCGATATCGGCCTTTTCTGCTCGACGCCGGCCGTGGCGCTCTCGCGCAACGTCGCGCCAAAGCACGCGATGGAGATGCTGCTCACGGGCGTTCCGATCGGCGCCGAGGAGGCGCTGCGCATCGGCCTCGTCAACCGCCTGTCAGCCGAGGGCGCGCGGGCCGGCGCGCTGGCGCTGGCGCGACTCATCGCGGAAAGATCCCCGCAGGCGATCCGCTTCGGCAAGAGGGCCTTCTACGCGCAGAGCGAGAAGCCGCTCGCGGAGGCCTATGAGCTGGCGAGCGCCGTCATGGTCGAGAACATGCTGGCGGAAGACGCCAAGGAAGGCGTGGCGGCCTTTCTGGAGAAGCGTGCGCCCACATGGGCGGAATGATGAAAGGCCTTCGGTGAGGGAATTACTCACTCTGCGAAACTGACGCCAAGAGCGATGACATGATTGTCGGTCAGCTTGCATTGATCGCCGCAGCCGTGTTCTCCGGCGCGGCGCTCTACATCATTGTCGCCGAACAACCGGCGCGACTTAATCTCGACGACAAAAATCTGCTGCGGCAATGGAAGCCCGCTTATAAGCGGGGCTTCGCCATGCAGGCGCCGCTCGCGTTGCTCGGAGGCGTTTTCGGCGCCTTGGCATGGTGGCAATCAGGCCAATGGCTCTGGCTTTTAGGCGCCGCGCTCATAGTCGCCAATTGGCCTTATACGCTACTGAGAATCATGCCCGTCAACGAGCGGCTCATGGCGATCGAACTCGCCGCAGCAGGGCCGGAAAGCCGTAAGCTCATCGAGAGCTGGGCAAAGCTACATGCCCTGCGCGCCGGTCTCTGCTGCGTTGCGACGCTGATCTTTCTATGGGCGTCTCTCAGCTAACCGGACGAGGCGCCGGACGCAGTTTCATTCATAATGACGTTTACCGCGCGTAAATCTTTGGGACGCGCGCATCGATCAAGGAGTCGAGAAATGTCCAGATTGCGCAATCGCGTCCTGCATCTGGCGCTGCTCCTCGCGCTCGCGATCGCCTTCACGCTCGCCGCCTTCCCGGCGCGCGCAAGCTGACCGTCGAGCGCCGGCGCGAAATACGCGTCAGCTGCTTTGGCGGGCGTTGATGACTTATCGCGAGTTTTTCAAAGCTCATTTTTTGGAGGGTGAAATGCATGCTTTTCGTCTTTCGATCGCGCTTGTCGTCGCATCCTGCGCTTTTGCGCCGCCCGCGAAGTCTGATTTTACGGTCTGCAACAGAACGCCCGATCAAGTCACCGTGGCGGCGGCCTGGGTCAGTCCAAGCGGCGGATTCACGTCGGAGGGATGGTGGAAGCTTCGCGCCTGCGGCGGCTGCGAAAGAGTCGTTTTGCGCAGCGAAACGTCCGATCCACATAACTACTTCTTCTATGCTCACGGCGGCGGCAGAGAATGGAGCGGCGACTCGAATTTCTGCACGACGCCGGGGGCGTTCAAGATCGGCGACGCCAAGCGCTGTGTGTTTGGACGGCGCGGCCAGATGAAGAACTTCGTCCATGTCACGAGCGGCAGCGGCAACCATACGCACAGCCTGACCGGCCGTTCGAACAGCGGCCGCGTGTGCATCGATTAAACGCTTCTATTCGCCGAGATAACGCAGCGCCGCGGCGGCGGCGAAGGGGCAGAGCGCGAGAGCGGCGAGCGTGATCGCGCAAAGAATCGCGAAGGGCGCGTAGAAGGGCACGGCGCCGCCGCTCGCCGCCTCCGCCGCCGAGACGCCGAAGATCAGCACCGGGATGGTCAGCGGCAGGACAAGCAGCGCCATCAAGAGGCCGCCGCGCCGCACAGTCACTGTCGCCGCCGCGCCGATGGCGCCGATCAGCGTCAGCGCCGGCGTGCCAACAAGCAGCGTCGCGACGACGCCGACGAGCGCCATCCATTCCTGTTGCAGCATCAGCCCCAGAAACGGGGCGGCGATAACGAGCGGCAGGCCGGTCGCCGCCCAATGCGCCGCGCATTTGACGAGCACCGCCAATTCGAGCGGGGTCTCGGAAAGGTGGAACAGATCGAGGGAGCCGTCTTCGGCGTCGGCCTGAAACAGGCGATCGAGACAGAGCAGCGTCGCCAGTAGCGCCGCGATCCAGAGGATCGCCGGTCCGATGCGGGCGAGAAGATTGGGGTCCGGCCCGACGGCGAAGGGCACGATCGCGACGAGCGTCAGGAAGAAGACGACGCCCATCGCGCCCGAGCCGCCGATGCGGCGGGCGACGCGCCATTCGCGCAGGAAAAGCGCGGCGAGCGGCGCGCTCACGAGGCGCCGCCCAAGGCAAGCGAGGCTGCTTCATCGAGCCCAAGCGGCTCATGCGTCGCGGCGACGATCAATCCGCCCTGCGCGCAATGGTCCTTCATCGCGACGGCGAATTTCTCGCGCGAGGCGCGGTCGAGCGCGGTCAGCGGCTCGTCGAGGAGCCAGAGCGGCCGAAAAGCGACGAGAAGACGCGCCAGCGCCGCCCGCCGCTTCTGGCCGGCGGACAGCACGCCGAACGGCGCGGCCGCGACATGGCCAAGGCCGACGATCGCGAGGGCGGCGTCGATCGTATGGCTGCGCGCGTCCGGCTCTTGAGCGAGATAGCGCGCCCAGAAATCGAGGTTCTCCTCGATCGTCAGCGCCGACTTCAAACCGTCGTTATGCGCAAGATAATGCGCCTGCTGCGGCAGTTCGACGTCGGGCGGCCCGCCTTCGAGAGCGATCGAGCCTCCCGCGCGCGGCAGGAGTCCCGCCAAGGCCCGCAGCAGCGTCGATTTTCCGGCGCCGTTGGGGCCCGTCACGATCAGCGCCCGGCCGGCGGAAAGCGAAAAGCTCACGCGATCGAGGACGCGCCTGCCACCGCGCAAAACGCCGAGATCGTCGACGCAAAGGCGTAAAGCGCCATCGACAGGCGGCTGGACGGGCTGGAGGACGTCGATCGACATGCGCCCCGCATAGAGCTTTGCGAGCGACTCCGCCAGACACGGGACAGAGCGTTCTTGACGCCCCGTCCGCCCGCGCCTCAAGCGCCCCCTGCCCCCGGCCGCGCCGCTGGCGCAGACGGGACGGGAATGCTAAGCAGCGCAGACCCTTTCTTGGGCGCTCAGCGGCCCAAGTTCTCGCCAATAGCGCGCGGCGCGCCCGTTATTCAGGGATTGCCCAGTAAGTGACGAAGCATAAGAGCTTAGAGGATTACGCGGCACGGCGATTCCGTTTTGCTGGCAACGCCTTGCTGGAGTTCAGCGATCCGTTCTTCGCCCAGATCGACAGGCTGCGGGCCGAGTTCGAGGCGCAGGGCAAGCATTTCGTCAGCTTCGCCAACTACGATTATCTCGGGCTCGCGAATCACCCTCGGATTCGCGAGGAGGCAAAGCGCGAGATCGACGGGCTGGGCGTCGGCGCGCTGGCCTCGCGGCTTGTCGGCGGCGAACGCACGACGCATAAGCCGTTCGAAGCGGAGATCGCCGAATTCCTGGGCATGGAGAGCGCGCTGACGCTCGTCTCCGGCTATCTCTCCAATGTCACCACGATCGCCTGGCTGATGAGCGGCAAGCGCGACGCGATCTTCATCGACGAACTCGCGCATAACAGCATCGTCGCGGGCGCCGACGGCGCGCCGGCGCAGGTCGTCAAATTCCGCCACAACGACTTGGATCATCTCGAACATCTGCTCGCGCGCCACCGCGAGGAGTATCGCAACGTCCTGATCGTGGTGGAAGGCGTCTACAGCATGGACGGCGACACCGCCGACCTGCCGCGGCTCCTTGAGATCAAGGAAAAATACCAGGTCTGGCTCTTGGTCGACGAGGCGCATTCTCTCGGCGTGCTCGGCGCGACGGGCCGCGGCCTCGCCGAACATCAGGGCGTCGACCCCGCGCGCATCGACCTCATCGTCGGCACCATGTCGAAAACGCTCGCGTCCTGCGGCGGCTATGTCTGCGGCAAGAAGCAGGTCATCGACTGGTTCCGTTATACGCTGCCGGGATTCGTCTACAGCGTCGGCCTGTCGCCCGTCATTCTCGCCGCCGCGCGCACCGCCCTCCGGCTGATGCAGGAAGAGACCTGGCGCATCGCCAAGCTCGCGGACAACGCCGAGCTTTTCCGCACGGTCGCGCATGAGGCGGGATTCTCGACCGGGCCGGCGATCGGCCGCGGGGTCGTGCCGATCCTGTTCTCGAGCGACGTCGAAACGATGTGGGCGTCGCAGCATCTGTTGGAGAACGGCTATTACGTGCCGCCGGTCGTGCGCATCGGCGTGCCGAAGGACGGGCCGCGGCTGCGCTTCTTTTTCTCGGCGAACCACAGCGAAGCGGAAATTCGCGGCGTCATCCAGACGCTGCGCGACATGCCGCCGGTGACGGAAGAGGCGCATCAGATCGTCGCCGCCGCCATGGCCGGCGGATAGGCCATTCGCCATATCCGCGTCACTTTGACGCTTTCGGTTAATGCCGACTTGCCGCTAGGACTTATCTTATGGCGCGGATCGAGATTCTTCCGGTCGACGGCCCTTTTCGCTTTGCGACCTTCTGCAGGCTGCCGCGATTGCTCTATGCCGGCGCGGAGGGCTTCGCGCCGCCGCTCGACATCGAGCGCTGGAGCGTCTTCGCGCACAAGCTCAACCCGCATTACAAGCTCGTCGAAGAGCGGAAATTTCTCGCCCGCCGCGACGGCCAATGGGTCGGGCGCGTCATGGCGCAGATCTATAAGCCCGGCGTCACGCCGGTCGGCGCCTCCAATGCGCAATTCGGCGCGCTCGACGCCATCGACGACATCGAGGTCGTGCGCGCGCTGACCCAGGCCGCCGAGGACTGGCTGCGCGCCAGGGGCGCGGAGCGGATCAACGGACCGTTCTCGCCCTCGGTCAACAAGGAGTGTGGACTTCTTGTCGATGGCTTCGACGCGACGCCGATGTTTTTCATGCCCTGGCATCCGCCCTATCTCTCGCGCCATATCGAGGCGCTGGGGTATGAGAAGGCGCAGGACCTCTTGTCCTATCGCCTCGAAATTTCGAGCGATGAGAGCGACAAGCCGGCGCGCATTTCAACGCGGCGCGAATGGCGCGATCGCTTAAAGCTCAGGCCGTTGAACATGAAGGCCTTAAAGCAGGGCGAAACCGCGCTGATGGCCGAGCTGTTCAACGACGGCTGGAGCGGAAATTGGGGCTTCGTGCCCTTCACCAAGGAAGAATTCGACTCCGACGCCGATGCGCTGCAATTTCTCGTGCCGGAGGATTTCGGCATCGTCGTCGAACTCGACGGCGTTCCGCAGTCCTTCGCGATCGCGCTTCCCAATCTCAATGAGATTCTCGCCGATCTCAACGGCCGTCTGTTCCCCTTCGGCTGGGCGCGCGCGTTTAACCGGTTCCGCTCGCATCAGTTCAAATCGGCGCGGCTCTTGCTGCTTGGCACACGCAAGACGCTGCAAAGAAGCGCAACCGGCGGCGCGATCTTCCTGTCGCTCGTCGAAGAGATGCGGCGGCGGCATGCGAAAATCCGCATTCCGCATCTCGAAGCGGGCTGGGTGTTGGAGAGCAACGCCGACATGCGCCGGCCTATCGAAATGTTCGGCGGCAAGGTCGACAAGATTCATCGCATTTATGAAAAGCGCCTCACCGTCGGCGATGGCGGCGGAGCGATGCGTATGCGCGACGGCGTCACGGCAACTCAGCTACAGGATGCAACGTCATGAACGGCATATCCGTCACCGCCAATGGCGCCGACCGCTCGCATGTCGAACGGCGCAAGCTGATCCTCGAAAAATATCCGCAAGTGCGCCAGCTCTTCGGCAAGGACCTGGTGACCTTCAAGATCACGGCGGCGATTTTCGTCGGTCAACTCGTCATCGCCGCGATTCTGGGTTCGCTTGGACTTTCCTACTGGTGGCTGTCGCTCCTCATGGCGATCTGCGTTGGCGCCTTCGCCAATCACGCCAATTTCGTCATCATCCACGACGCCATCCACAATTGCGTCTTCGCGAGCCCGCTCGCCAATAAATGGACGGCGATCCTCGCCGATCTTCCCAACGCCTTTCCGACGGCGATGGGCTTTCGCTGCTACCACATCAAGCATCATTCGCATCTCTCGGCCTATGATTATGACGCCGACATTCCGAGCCGCTGGGAGGTCGAATGGGTCGGCAATAGCGGCTGGCGCAAGGCTGTTTGGCTCTTCTTCTTCCCCGCGATCCAGCTTGCGCGCCTGTCGCGCCTCAAGGGCACGGTGCCGATCTGGGGAACCTGGACCTATATCAATACCGCCGTCATCGCCGTCTTCGATCTTTTCGTGCTCTGGGCCTTCGGGCCGAACGCCCTGCTCTATCTTTTCTTCTCCTTCTGGTTCTCGGTCGGCGGGCTGCATCCGTTGAGCGCGCGCTGGCTGCAGGAGCATTTCGCCTTCGGCCCCGACCAGGGGACGTTCGACTATTACGGGCCGCTCAATACGCTCGCGCTCAACATCGGCTATCACAACGAACACCACGATTTTCACGAGATCCCGTGGAATCGCTTGCCGGAGCTGAAGGCGATGGCGCCAGAGTTCTATGACGATCTGCGCTGCCATCGCTCCTGGGTGGCGCTGCTCGTCACCTTCATCTTCGATCCGACCTATTCGCTCGGCACGCGGTCGGAAAATGTCACGCAGGCGGCGGGGCGCGAGGCCCCCATCGTCGCGCCGGCGGAGTAGCCCATGTCTCAGGACGCAAGAACGGAAGCGCTCGACGCTTCGCCCCGCCTCTTCGAGAGCGATCTCCTCGACAAGCTGTCGCGCGTGCATCATTTGACGCCGGTGATCGTCTATTGCCCGATCATTCTCGGCCTGCTGATCTATTCCCTCACGCTCAACAGCGTGACGCTGGTGATGCTTGGCCTCGTCATCGGCTATCTCGGCTGGACGCTGACCGAATATTTCGGCCACCGCTATCTCTTCCACACCGTGTTCGCGCTGCCGTTCGGGCTTGGGCCGCGCTTCCAATTCCTCATCCACGGCGTGCATCACATCTATCCCAACGACCCGCTGCGGCTCGTCATGCCGCCGCTGCTCTCGGCGCCGATCATGCTGATTGCGCTCGTCTGCGCCCGCGTGCTCTTTGGCGCGACATTCGCCTGGCCGGCGCTCGCCGGCTTCATCACCGGCTATGTGATCTATGATTGCGTGCACTACTGGACGCATCACGGGCAGCCGAAATCCGACTTCGGCCGCTTAGTGAAGCGCCTGCACATGCTGCACCATTTCCGCGACGCCGAGAAAGGCTTCGGCGTGCACGCGATCTGGTGGGATTATGTGTTCGGCACCGCCTATCGCAAGGAAGATACGCCCGGCACGCGGGCGGTGTGACGAAGAGAATTGAACGGGACGCCCCTCGTGCTTCGAGACGCCTGCTGCGCAGGCTCCTCAGCATGAGGGGCTTTTTCGCTGCAATCGGTTAGGCCTCATCCTGAGGAGCGAGCGAAGCTCGCGTCTCGAAGGACGAGGCCGCCCTTCCGAGCTCCCCAGGCTCACCCCTGCCCCGTCCGCTTAAACCAGTCGTCCTCGCTAATCACTTCGATCCCCAGCTCAGCGGCCTTCTTGAGCTTCGAGCCTGCGCCGGGACCGGCGACCACGAGATCGGTCTTCTTCGATACCGAAGCCGCGACATGCGCGCCAAAACGCTCGGCCTGCGCCTTCGCTTCATCGCGCGTGAGCCGCTCCAGCGCGCCGGTGAACACCACCGTCTTGCCGGAGACGGGCGAGGCAGACGCCACCGCCGGCATCGGCTCCAGCGTGACGTGTTTCAGAAGCGCGTCGAGTTCGCGCTCATTATGCGGCTCGGCGAAAAAGTCGTGCAGCGCCTCGGCGACGACCGGCCCGACGCCGTCGATCGAATCGATTCGCGCCCGCGCCTCGCCGCCAGGCGCCGCATCGCGCGCCGTCTCGCGCAGCGACTCAAAGTCGCCGAAATGGCGGGCGAGCCGGCGCGCATTGGTCTCGCCGACATGGCGGACGCCAAGCGCAAAGATGAAGCGATTGACCGGAACCCTTCGGCGCGCCTCGATCGCCGCAAAGAGATTGCGCACCGAGGTTTCGCCGTAACCCTCGCGGTTTTTGATTTTGGTGAGGCTCGCGCGGTCGCGTTCCTCCAGCGTGAAAATGTCGGAGGGCGTGCGGATGAGGCCCTCCTGAAAGAACAGCTCTATCTGCTTGTCGCCAAGGCCTTCAATGTCCATGGCGTTTCGCGAGGCGAAATGTTTCAGGCGCTCGATCGCCTGCGCCGGACAGACGAGCGATCCGGTGCACCGGCGCACGACATCGGCTTCGCCGGTCTTTTCGTCGATCTCGCGCAGCGCCGCCGAGCCGCAGCGTGGGCAGACATGCGGAAATTGATAGGGCTTGGCGCCGTGCGGTCGCTGCTCTTTCACCACTTCGACGATCTGCGGAATGACGTCGCCCGCGCGCTGCACGACGACGGTGTCGCCGATGCGAATATCCTTGCGTGCGATCTCGTCTTCGTTGTGCAATGTGGCGTTCTGCACAACAACGCCGCCGACCGTCACCGGTTCGAGCCTCGCGACCGGCGTCAGCGCGCCCGTGCGACCGACCTGAATCTCGATGTCGCGCAAGATTGTTGTCGCGCGCTCGGCCGGGAACTTGCGCGCGACGGCCCAACGCGGGGCGCGCGAGACGAATCCAAGCCGCTCCTGCAGCGCGATGTCATCGACCTTGTAAACAACGCCGTCGATGTCATAGCCGAGCGTCGCGCGTTGCGTTTCGATCGCCCGGTAATGCGCCAGCATGTCTTCCGCGCTCTCGCAGAGCGTCGTCAGCGGATTGAGCGGCAAACCGTAACGGCGCAACGCCTCAAGCACGCCGATTTGCGTATTCGCGGGCAACGCGGACGTCTCGCCCCAACCATAGGCGAAGAAATGCAGCGGCCGTGATGCTGTGATCTTTGGATCGAGCTGTCGCAGAGAACCAGCGGCGGCGTTACGCGGATTGGCGAAGAGAGTCTTGCCAGACTCCTTTTGCCGCACGTTGAGCGCAGCGAAGTCCTTGTGCGTCATATAAACTTCGCCGCGCACTTCAAAAACGTCGGAATGATCGCCGCGTAGCCGTTGCGGGATTTCGTCGATCGTTCGCACATTGGCGGTGACGTCTTCGCCCTCATAGCCGTCGCCGCGCGTCGCCGCCTGCACGAGATGTCCTTTCTCGTATCGCAGCGAACATGACAGCCCATCGATCTTGGGCTCGAAGGTGAAGCGCAGCGGCCTTTCACCCAGGCCGAGAAACCTGCGCACGCGCGCGACGAATTCCAGGACCTCTTCGTCCGAGAAGACGTTGCCGAGCGAGAGCATCGGCACGGCGTGCTTCACTTTGGCGAATTTTTCAGACGGCTTGGCGCCGACCGTCTTCGTCAGCGACTCCGCCGTGGCGAGTTCGGGGAAGGCTTTCTCCAATTCCTCGTAACGACGGCGCAGCGCGTCATATTCAGCGTCCGAGACGGCCGGCGCGTCTTCCTGGTAATAGCGCCGGTCATGCGCCGCGATCTCCTCATGCAGCCGCGTATGTTCGGCGCGCGCTTCGGAAAGGGAAGGCTCGGGAGGCGACTTGGCCATGTGCTGGACGATCCGGTCGATTGGGCGCGCCAGACGGCGCTCTATTCTCTCAGGGCTGAAAGAGCGAGTTCTAATCGATCGCTACCCCAGAATAGTTCCTCTTTTGCAAAAAAGCTCGGCGCGCCGAACACGCCCCGACTCTTGGCCTCATCCGTGCGCGCTCTGAGCAATCGCTTTACGGACTCGTCATTGGCGCGGTTAAGAGTCGCCTCCCCGTCGAGCGAGAGATCCCGTAAAATTTCCTTCAGAACGGAGGGGTCCGAGATGTCGAGGTCATCGTAAAAATTGGCGCGATAGACGGCCCGAACGAAAGCAGCAAGCTTCTCCGCCCCATCCAACGCGGTTGCGACGCGCGCGGCCAAAAGGCCGTTGCGCGGAAAGGCGCTGGGCCTGCGCCAGGTAATGCTCTTGCTCTGGCAGAGGCGTTCGATGTCGCGCCACATATAGGCGCCTTTTGCCGGATAGAGATTAAAAGGTGAATCCCGCCAGCCCTGCTCGGCGAAGATCGGCCCGAGAAGAAAGGGTCGCCACGCCACCTCGATGCGAGCGGCGGCGGCCTTTTCCTCGATCTCTTCCGCGGCGACGTAGGAATATGTGCTTGCGAATTCGAACCAGAACTCGAGTTTCTCCGCCATCGTCGCCCTACGCCGCTTCCGGCGCGGCTCCGACGAGGCGGCGCGCGTCCCGCGCGCTGATCGGGCGCCCAAAGGCGTAGCCCTGCGCGAAGCCGCAGCCGAGCTGATAAAGTTCGATCGCGTCCTGCTCGGTCTCCGCGCCCTCGGCGACGACGTCCATGCCGAGATCCTGCGCCAGCGCGATGATCGAGCGCAGAATGATGGGGCGCGCGCCCTTGCCGGACTGCTTGATGAAGGAACGGTCGATCTTGATCGTGTCGAAGGGGAAGCGCTGCAAATAGGCGAGCGACGAATAGCCGGCGCCGAAATCGTCGAGCGACAGCCCCGCGCCGAGTTCCCTGATACGCGCCAGCATCTGCGCGGCATATTCGGGATTCTCCATCACCAGACTCTCGGTCAGTTCGAGTTTCAGGCTACCTTTGGCGATGTCGTTGCGCATCAACACGCTTTTGACGTCGCGCAAGAGGTCGTGACGCAAGAGCTGGCGCGACGAAATGTTGACGGAGGCGAAAATCGGCGGATCGACCGCAAGCGCGCGTTGCCAGGCCGCGAGTTCGCGCGCCGTGCGCTCTAAGGCCAGCAGTCCAAGGTCAATGATCAGCCCCGTCTGCTCGGCGATGGGCAAGAATTCGGAAGGCTCGAGCCGACCCAGGCGCAGATGGTCCCACCGCAGCAAGGCCTCAAAACCGGCGATGGTGCGATCCTCGAGCCTGACGATCGGCTGGAAGAACACCTTGATCTCGCCCCGTTCCAACGCTCGCCGCAGATCGGCCTCGAGCGTCTGCCGGTCGGAGCGTTGCGCGCGCATGGCCGGGCGGAACACTTCGATGCGGTTGCCGCCCGAGCGCTTGGCGTGGCGCATGGCGATTTGGGCGTCTTCCAGCATGTCGCGGGCGCTGGGATGCGTCTGCTGGTCGTAGAGCGCGATGCCGATCGAGGCGAACAGCGCGATCTCGCGATCGGTGAAGCGCACCGGAATAGACAGCGAGCGGCGCACCGAATCGGCGATGGAGATGACGTGGTCGGCGTGCGACTCGGAGACCAGGATGATCGCGAATGTATCGCCGGAAAGTCGCGCCAGCGTGTCTTGAGGCTGCAGCAGCCGCGTCAGGCGATGCGCCACGGTGAGCAGAATGCTGTCGCCCATGGCCATGCCGACCTGCTCATTGATCTGCTTGAAGCGGTCGATGTCGATGACCAGGATCGTCGGGCGCACGTCCTTTTCCATACGCGCGAGGATCAGGGCGGCCTCCAGCCGGTCGAAGAACAATTCGCGGTTCGGCAGGCCCGTGAGATTGTCATGCACGGCGTCGTGCAGCAGCCGCTCCTGGGCGTTGCGCTCGTCGGTCACGTCATTGAGCGTGCCGACGACGCGGATCACCTCGCCGTCGGGGCCGACGACGGGCCGCGCCCGCAACCGGTAGCAGAGATAATGGCCGTCCGCGGCGCGCAGGCGGAAGTCCTGATTGATGCGGCCGCGCCGCTGCTCGAGAATGGCATCGAGGCAGGCGCGATAGCGGTCCTGCTCGAAGGGATGCAGCAGATCGAGCCAGGAGGAGGCGGCGCCCTCGAGCCCGCCGCGATCGAGCCCGAGCGCCGCTTCCGCTTCCGGGCTGACATAGATGTGGTCCGACGGAACGTCCCAGTCGAACACGATCTCATTCGCGCCGGTCAGCGCGAGGGCCTTGCGCTCGACGTCGCTGATGGCGCCATGCGACAGCCCGCCGGCGGCGAAGGCGTTTTGCATCACCGTGAATCCGATCAGCATCACGATGAGCACCAGGCCCCCGACGAGCGCCGGAGACACGAGATCGTTGGTGATCCAGCCGGCGACCGCAAATCCGGCTGTCGCCACCCACACGGCCAGCAGGAACCACGTCGGGATCAGCATGATGGCCCGATCGAAGCCATGCGTCGCGAGATAGAGAATCAGCACGAAGCCGACGACGGCGGCCGTCGCCAGCGAGATGCGCGCAACGCCAGCGGCGACGGGCGCGTCGAACACCGCCAGGCCGACGAGGTCCAGCAGGATCAGCAGCCACAGGGCGGCGACGTGCCAGGCGCGCACATGCCAGCGGTTGAGGTTCAGATAGGCGAAAAGGAAGACGACGAGCGTCGCCGAGAGAACCGTCTCGGCGCCGGCCCGCCAGATGCGGTTGGCGTTGGCGTCAAAGCCGAAAATCTTGTCCCAAAAGCCGAAATCGATGCACACATAGGCCAGCACCGCCCAGGCGAGCGCCGCCGCCGCCGGGAAGATGACGGCGCCTTTCACCACGAAGACGATGGTCAGAAACAGCGCGAGCAGACCGGCGATGCCGATGACGATGCCCTTGTAGAGCGTCAGGCTCGTCACCTTGTCCTTATAGGCCGCGGGCTCCCACAAATAGAGCTGCGGCAGGTTGGGCGTGCGCAGCTCCGCGACATAGGTGACCGTGGTTCCGGGGTCGAGCGTCAGCCGGAAAACGTCGGCGTCCGAGGCGTCTTCGGCCTCGGGCGGAAAGCCCTGGCTGGCCGTGATCGCCGTAATGCGCGTCGAGCCGAGATCGGGCCAGATGACTCCCGAGCCCTGCAGCCGGTAATGCGGGGCGACGATCAGGCGCTCGATCTGCTCATCCGTGTCGTTGGTGAGTGCGAAGACGATCCAGTTGGGCTGACTTCCAGCCTCCTTGGCGCCGACCTCGATACGGCGGACGATGCCGTCTGAGCCGGGCGCAGTCGAGACCTGCAGCCGGTCGCCCTGCGAGGAATGTTTCTCAACGACATTGGTGAGATCGATCGCCCGCGCGCCTTGCGGCACCCGCACCGACTCCATGGCGACGGCCTGAGCGGAGAGGATGAACAAAAAGAGCGCAATCAGGTATTTTTTCAGACGCACGAATTCTCTTCTCGATGCCGCAGGCTCGGAGAACGCGTCTGGCGCGGCCGATGGCGGGCGCCAAGCGCGTGGGCGGCTGTCATCGCCAGACTCTGATCGGCCAGACCTCTGATCGGAAAGTGGTAGAGGCTTCGAGCCCTGCCGGCAAGCCGATTCGCCAAGCTTTGCAATAACGGTATGTTCCTTGCGTCGCTGCGTTTCTTGGCCGCGCTTGCGGAGCGCGGACGGCGCCAATATACGCTGCTTGAAGGCCACCGTCGCAATCTGCAGGCGCATGGCGGTTTTTTTGCGGTGTGCCCACCCGCGAAGTTCTGGGAAAACAGGAACGGATTGGATGCGAAGCGCTCTCGGCGGCCCTCGCCTTCTGCTGCGCCGCCTCCGCGAGATCAGCGCGGAACCGGTGAGCGCGCAGGCGCGGCTCGACAAGATCGTGGTGCAGATCGCCGCGAATATGGTCGCCGAGGTTTGTTCCGTTTATGTGCTGCGCGCCGACCAGCGCTTGGAGCTTTACGCCACGGAGGGCCTTAACCGCGAGGCCGTGCATCTCACCACGATGCACGCGGGCGAAGGACTTGTCGGCCTGATCGCCAAGAGCGCCGAGCCTCTCGCCCTCTCCGAGGCGCAGGAGCATCCCTCCTTCTCCTACAAGCCCGAGACGGGCGAAGACGCCTATCACTCCTTCCTCGGCGTGCCGATCCTGCGCGGCGGCAATACGCTCGGCGTGCTCGTCGTGCAGAACAAGGTGCGCCGCGTTTATTCGGAAGAAGAGATCGAGGCGCTGCAGACGACGGCGATGCTGCTCGCCGAGCTGATCGCCTCGGGCGAATTGCAGGCGATCGAAGACCCGCGCGATCTCGCGCTGTATCGCCCGGCGTCGCTGAGAGGCGCGCCGATGGCGGAAGGCGTCGGCCTCGGCCATGTGCTGCTGCACGAGCCGCGCGTCGTCATCAAGCAGCTCGTCGCCGAGGACATGCCCTCTGAACTCGCGAGGCTCGAACATGCGATCGACGCGATGCGCCAGTCGATCGACGAGCTCGTCGCGCATAGCGACCGCATCGCCGCCGGCGAGCCGCGCGACGTGCTCGAAACCGTGCGCATGGTCGCTTATGACCGCGGCTGGGTGCGCCGCCTGCGCGAAGCGGTGATGACCGGGCTGACGGCGGAGGCCGCGGTCGAGCGCGTCCAGAACGACGCGCGCGCGCGCATGCAGCGTCAGACCGATCCCTATCTGCGCGATCGCCTGCACGATCTCGACGATATCGCCAACCGGCTGCTGCATCAGTTGACGGGTCAGAGCTACGTCGCCGATCGCGACAGCGTGCCGGAAAACGCCATCATCGTGGCGCGCAACATGGGGCCGGCGGCGCTTCTCGACTATGACCGCAAGCGGCTGCGCGGCCTCGTGCTGGAGGAAGGCGGGCCGACGAGCCACGTCGCCATTGTCGCGCGCGCGCTCGGCGTCGCCACCGTGGGGCTCGTCGCCGGCCTGATCGACATCGTCGAAACCGGCGATCCAATCATCGTCGACGGCACGACCGGCGAAGTGCATGTTCGGCCGCAGCCCGACGTGCAGAGCGCTTATGCTGAAAAGGCGCGGCTGCGGGCGCGGCGTCAGGAGCAATACGCCAAGCTGCGCGACGTGCCGGCGGTCACCAAGGACGGCGTCGAAATCGGGCTGCACATGAACGCCGGCCTGGCGATCGACATGCCACATCTGCGTGAGACCGGCGCGAATTCGATCGGACTATTCCGCACCGAGTTGCAATTCATGCTCGCGCCGCGCTTTCCGCGCATGGACGAGCAATATCGCTTCTACAAAGCCGTGCTCGACGCGGCGCTGGAGAAGCCGATCACGTTTCGCACGCTCGACATCGGCTCGGACAAGATCCTTCCCTATATGGCGAAGATCGAAGAAGAGAACCCGGCGCTCGGCTGGCGCGCCATCCGCATCGGCCTCGACAGGCCGGGGCTTTTGCGCATGCAGCTGCGCGCGATGCTGAAGGCGGGCGCCCATCGCAATTTGCGCATCATGTTTCCGATGATCGCCAATGTCGCCGAATTTGACGCGGCGAAAGCGATTGCGCTGCGCGAACTCGACCACATCACGCATCATCGCCATCCGCCGCCGAAACGCCTGGAGCTCGGCGCGATGGTGGAGGTGCCCTCGCTCCTGTGGGAAATCGATCTTATCGCCGAGCGCGCGGATTTTCTGTCGGTCGGATCGAACGATCTGGTGCAATACATGTATGCGGCCGACCGCGACAACACGCGCGTTTCGAAGCGCTACGACAATCTCTCGCGACCGGTGCTGCGCGCGCTCGAGCGCATCGTCACGGCCGGCGCGCGGCACAATGCGCCGGTGACGCTCTGCGGCGAGATGGGCGGCCGCCCGCTCGAGGCGCTGGCGCTGCTCGGCATCGGCTACCGCTCGCTGTCGATGGCGGCCTCCGCCATCGGTCCGGTCAAGTCAATGATCCTCAATCTCAATCTCGAAGAGGTGCAGGTGTATCTCGCCTCGCTGCTCGCGTCCGACGACGGCAGCGCTTCGGTGCGTGAGCAATTGCGCGATTATGCGATCGCGCGCGGCGTGCCCTTGTAGCGAGCCTCCTTTCTTCACGCCGTCGTCGTCACCATTGCTCGAGAAACCCCCTCCCCATGTTCGCTCAAGACAAGCTCGACCTCATTCTGCGCCGCTACGACGAGATCGGCGACAAGCTCGCGGTCGGCGCCGATGGGCAGGCGTTCGTCGCGCTCTCGCGCGAACGCGCGACGCTCGACGCGGTCGTCGACAGGATTCGCGCCTATCGCGCGGCACAGAAGGAATCCGACGATCTTTCCGCCATGCTCGCTGACGCCTCGCTCGACGCCGAAATGCGCGCTCTGGCTGAAGGCGAGACGGCGGCCGCGCAGGAACGACTTGCTGCGGCGGAAAGCGCGCTGAAATTCGCGCTTCTGCCGAAGGACGAAGCAGACGAGAAAGGCGTCATTCTCGAAGTGCGGGCCGGCACAGGCGGCGACGAGGCGGCGCTGTTCGCGGGCGATCTCTTCCACGCCTATCAGAGATATGCGGCGCTCAAGGGCTGGCGGATGGAGATCATGTCTGAGAGCCCCGGCCCGCTTGGCGGATTCAAGGAAATCGTCGGCGAGATCATCGGTCGCGGCGTCTATGGCCGGCTGAAATTCGAGTCGGGCGTGCATCGCGTCCAGCGCGTCCCGGAAACCGAGACGCAGGGCCGCATCCACACGTCGGCCGCGACGGTCGCGGTGCTGCCGCAGGCCGAGGACGTCGACGTCGACATCGACGAGAAGGATTTGCAGATCGATACGATGCGCGCGCAAGGCGCCGGCGGCCAGCACGTCAACAAGACCGAGTCGGCCATCCGCATCACCCATATTCCATCCGGCATCGTCGTCATGATGCAGGAGGAGCGCTCTCAACATCGCAACAGAGCCAAGGCGATGAACGTTCTTCGCTCGCGTCTCTATGACGCCGAACGCCAGCGCCTCGACAAGGAACGTTCGGACGATCGCAAGCAGCAGGTCGGCTCAGGCGATCGCTCCGAGCGTATCCGCACCTATAATTTTCCACAGGGACGCGTCACCGATCATCGCATCAATCTCACGCTCTATAAACTCGATCGCGTGATGGAAGGCGAGTTCGACGAGATCATCGACGCGCTGACGACCGATCATCAGCAAAAGCTCCTCTCGCAAAGCGAGACGTAGACGCGCGCCGCGAAAATAACGTGCGCATGCGTCCTGTGCGCCGACGCACGAACATCACCGGAGGCTCTCGCTAGAGTGCGGCTACTCGCCAAATGACGAGTGAGAACGCCGAGGAGAACCTCATGTCCACGTTGAAAAAGATCATCTCTACGAGCCTCGCCGCCAGCGTCATGTTGGGGGCGATAGCGAGCGCCACGCCAGCATTGGCTTGGTCCAAGTGGCATCATCACGGCTATGGCTGGGCGCCCTACGCCGTGGGCGGCGCGCTCGCGTTAGGTGCAGTGGCGGCGGCGGCCGCGAGCGAGCCGGATTGCGATTACGTTCGCGAGCCGATCTATAGCCGCCGTGGCTATGTCATCGGCTACCGCGCCGTGCCGACGTGCTAATGCGGCCAAGATCCCATCGTCAGGAAGGGGCCGGCCCACGCCGGCCTTTTCATCTCAAGCGCGCGCCGCTCACCAGCCGTAATCGAAATACTGGCCGATTTCGTTATAGCGCTGCGGATCTTGCAGCGAGAAATCCTGCTGCTCCAGGAAGTAATTGTCGTTGGCGTAACGATTGGGCTGCAGATTTCCCTTCGCCGCGTCCGGCGCCGCGCCGTCGTCGAGCCAGTCTTTGCCGGTCGTCAGATTATGCGGCAGAGGAATCGGAAAATCGTCGCCCTGCGTGGCGGTGACCTGCCCCGTCGCGACGGTCACGCGTTGTTTCGATTTCGCCAGAGCGTCGCTCGAGGCGAGCGCGCAAACCAACGCGAGGCCCAACGTCAGTTTCAAAGACTTACGCATTTTTTGAACTCCGTTTCGCGTCAAGCGGCCACTCTAGCTGGATCGCCCGGCGCATGGCTAGTGTCGATGGCTAGTGTCGGAAGTGGCGCACGCCAGTGAAAACCATGGCGAGACCCTGCGCGTCCGCAGCGGCGATCACGTCCTTATCATTCATGGAGCCGCCGGGCTGGATGACGGCCGTCGCGCCGGCCTCCGCCGCAGCCAGCAAGCCGTCGGCGAAGGGAAAGAAAGCGTCGGAAGCGACGACGGCCCCTTTCGCGAGACTTGTCGTTAACCCCGCCGCGCGCGCGGCCTCTTGCGCCTTATGCGCGGCGATGCGCGATGAGTCGACGCGCGACATTTGCCCGGCGCCGATTCCCACCGTGGCGGCTCCCTTCGCGTAGACGATAGCGTTCGACTTGACGTGTTTCACGACGCGGAAAGCGAATTTGAGATCCGCGAGCTCCTCGGCCGTCGGCTGGCGCTTCGTCACAACCTGCAGAGTCATCTCGTCGACGACGGCGCTGTCGCGCGATTGCGCAAGAAAGCCGCCCGAAACCGAGCGATAGGTCAAGCCGGCCGCGCGCGCATCTGGAACGCCGCCGGTCAGCAGCAGGCGCAGATTCTTCTTGGCGCCGATGATGGCGATCGATTCCTCGTCGGCGTCTGGCGCGATGATCACCTCGGTGAAAATCTTGACGATCTCGCGCGCCGCGTCGGCGTCGAGCTTGCGATTGAGCGCGACGATGCCGCCGAAGGCGGACATCGGATCGCAGCGCAACGCCTTGGCGTAGGCTTCGACAAGAGTCGCGCCTTCGGCGACGCCGCAAGGATTGGCGTGTTTGACGATGACGACGGCGGCGGTGCGCGCCGGATCGAATTCCGCCACGCACTCGAAAGCTGCGTCGGTGTCATTGACGTTGTTGTACGAGAGCTGCTTGCCCTGAATCTGGCGCGCCGTGGCGACGCCCGGCCGCTTCTCGCCGGTAAGATAGAAGCCCGCAGATTGATGCGGGTTTTCGCCGTAGCGCATCGGCTCGGCGAGTCGTCCGCCGAAGGCGCGCAGCGGCGGCGAGGCTTCGCCGAGCTGCTGCGCGAGCCAATTGGAGATCGCGGCGTCATAGGCGGCGGTGCGCGCGAACGCCTTCTGCGCGAGCCGCCGACGCGTCGCGAGCCGCGTTGCGCCCTTCGTCGCCGCGAGCTCCTCGACGAGCATCGCGTAATCATCGGAATCGACGACGACGGCGACGTCGTCATGATTCTTCGACGCGGCGCGGATCATCGCCGGCCCGCCGATGTCGATGTTTTCAACGCATTCTTCGAACGGCGCGCCTTTCGCAAGCGCCGACTCGAAGGGGTAGAGATTGACGACGAGCAGATCGATCGGCCGGATGTCATGCGCGAGCATCGCCGCTTCATGTTCGGGATTCTCGCGGATCGCCAGAAGGCCGCCGTGCACCTTCGGATGCAGAGTCTTCAGCCTTCCGTCCATCATCTCCGGAAACTGCGTGAGATCGGCCACGTCGCGAACCGCGAGACCCGCCTCAGCGAGCGCTTTACGCGTGCCGCCGGTGGAAATAAGCTCCACGCCATGCGTCGCCAAAACGCGCGCGAACTCGACGAGGCCGGTTTTGTCGGAAACGGAAATCAGCGCGCGCGCCACACGGCGCAAATCGACGGGCATCACATACTCCTAACTCGCGCCGCGCTTAACATACCTTGCCGCCGGGAGGAACCTGCGCGCCTGCGCGCCGCCGGAAGCTCCAAGCGATCTCGGCCCCAGGAGCCGCCGCCCCTCGCACGATGATTTGCGCACATTTGCGCGCGCCGCCGGGCGCGGCGAAGAAAATACTGTCTTCGATTTCGGGCGTCAGGTCTTGCGCTTCTTCAGTCGTCAGGTCTTGCGCTTCAAAGATGAGAATTTCGCCATCGGCGAGCGTGAGCTCGATTGCGCCGTCGGCGTTCGGCGCGATGCGCACGCGCGGATGAATGTGAAAGCGCAGGGCGAATTCGCTCGCTTGCGCATGATTTCCGCCGCGCTCCGCAGCGATGAGCCGATCGACGCCCAGGAGCGCGACGCCATCGGCCGGAAGGGTCAGTTCGCGCTGATGGACAAGGCCGAAATCGCGCACATAGCCGTCATGCGACAAAAGGAGCGTCGTCTCGCCGTCGCGACGGCGGCGCTCGACCTCGGTGTTGCGCGGGCCGCCAAGAACGCGCCCGGCGCGCCGGCGCGGCGCGCTCTGTGGCGCGATGCGGGCGCTGGAGCGGTCGCCGACGACGAGCGTCGAATGCGCGGCGGTGGCGCGCGCCAGCTCACGGGCGTCCAGATGCGGCGCCGAGGGAGCGCCGCAATTGACGACGACCCGCTCGATTCCAAGCGAATATTCGAAAGACAGGCAGCCGGCGTGCGCGCATAGGGAAAATTCGAAAGGCGGCGGCCCGCCGGCGTCGACGATGACGAGCGCGTCGCCAGCCTCCATGCGCTGATAGCCGGCGTATGGGGCGTTGACGGGCGGCGCGCCGCGCGTGTCCTCGTGAGCGAGCGCGCTCGCCAGCCGGTCCAGCGCCGTCGCGCCCATGCCGTTGAACAACGCCAGCGATCCGTCGCCATGCTGCAGCATCCGCAGCATCGGCATCATCCGGTCGATGGCGCGCAGGACAGCGGACGGCGTTTGCAGGCCGCGCGCCGCAATCACCTGCCGCAATGGCAACAGGTCGAGCAGAAGGTCGACCGCGACCTGCGGATTGCGGCTGACATGGCCGCCGTCGATGAGGATCTGGCGGTCGAGCTCCGCGCTGAGCGCGCGCGACACATGCGGGGCGATCTTGCGGCCGGTGTCCGCGCAAACGGCGAATTCGGCAAGCGCGATGGCGCAGAAGGCGCGATCGGCGCCGCGCGCGCCATCGCCGGCTAGCGCCCGCCACAACTGCCGCGCATTGCGCGCGAGCGCCAGCATGAAAGCGTCATAAAAATCGGCGTCGGCGCCGTCGAGCAGCGTCGGCGACTGCGAGAGAAATGAGAGGAGGCGCCGCGCGACGACGGCAGGCTCCATCGCCGGATCGTCAGCCGGAATTTTCGGAAGCGAAAGAAAATCCGCGACAAGCTCCTGCGCAGTCGCCAGGGCCGCCCTGTTGTCCGAGGCCTGCAAATGCCGCAGCCAGGAGAAGCCGGCAAGGGAGCGCCGCCAGCATTCGGAAGGCGCGGCGACCAGAAAAGGCGAGACGCCCCGCGCCTGTACGGTTTTGCCGTCGAAGGAGAAATAGCCGGCGTAAATCTGGTCGGCGACGGTCGAATCGGTGGTTCTGATGTCGGGAGGCGCGATGCGCAGCCGCTCCGGCGGCGCGATCGCCATCGACTTCATGAGGTGATAGGGCGCGGCGGCGCCTCGCGCGAAGGCCCCCGCCGCCCGCGCCGCGGAAACGCTCGCCAGCCGAACCCGATCCCGCAACATGATGGCGCTCAGTGGGCGTCCTCCGACAGCGGCTCTCGCGCGATAGATCCCCACCGGCAACGCGCCAACCGGCAATAACAAACCCCGCCGTCCGCTTATAGTCCATATTTCCGTGACTTCCGAATGAGATCGCGCCGGCTTCGGCGCTACGCCATTGCATGCAAAAGGGGGAAAATGCCAATGTCGCGCCTCTTTTTTGGGAGGCTTCGCTTATGCCGCTTTACACGATCGACGGAATCGCGCCGCGCCTTCCGGCCCCCGGCCGGTTCTTCGTGGCTCCAGGCGCGCACGTCATCGGCCGCGTCGCGCTGGAGGAGGACGCCAATGTCTGGTTTGGCTGCGTGCTGCGCGGCGACAATGAGTGGATCACGGTCGGCGCCCGCACCAATATCCAGGAAAACAGCATTCTCCACACCGACATGGGCTTTCCGCTCGTGATCGGGCCGGACTGCACGATCGGCCATGGCGTCATTCTGCATAGCTGCATCATCGGCGAAGCGACGTTGATCGGCATGGGGGCGACAATCCTCAATGGCGCCAAGATCGGCGCGAACTGCCTCGTCGGCGCCAATGCGCTGGTGACCGAAGGCAAGGAATTCCCGGATTTTTCGCTGATCGTCGGCTCGCCCGCCAAGGCGATCCGCACGCTCGACGAAGCGGCGCGCGACCGTCATCTCGACTCGGCGAAACATTATGTGGAGAACGGCCAACGCTACGCGAGCGGGCTGACGCTGATCGGCTGACCTAGACCTACCGCGACACATACAGCGGGGCGCTGGTCGCCGGGCTAATCGCCACCCAGGCGTTCTGATTTTGCTGCGACTGGCGCTTGACGAAGCGATAGGGAACGCGCGTCCAGGGCCGCATCTCGTTGGAGAGATTGTCGAGCACGAATTCGCCGCGGTTGGTCTTGACCGTCAGGACCGAATGGCCGTCGCCGTTCTTCTCCTTCACCACCGTCAGCAGCAGCGCCTGCCGCGGAAAGCCTTCCTCGATGAGCATGCGGCGCTTTAGAAGCGCGAAATCCTCGCAGTCGCCCTTGCCGTCGCTGGGATAATCCCACTGATCGACCGCGCTCCAGTGATCGACGTCGGCGATCGGGTCGATATTTTCATTCACCCAGGCGTTGATGCGCGCGATCTTGCGGTAAACGGCGGCGGTGAGTTCGACGTCCTGCGGCGCGGTTTCCTCGTTCTGGCATTCGCCCCGGTAGCGCTGGCAGAAGTCCACCCAGCCGTATGGCACGCTCGTTTCCGGGCCAAGCGCGGCGAATGTCGCGGTTTCGGGTCCAGCGAAACTTTTTGCATTGACGGCGACAAGCGCCGCGCACGCCATCCCAAGAGCCACAACCGCCTTGCTAACGATGCCCAACATAACCCGCCTCCGTGACATGAGGCGAGGTTAGTTTTCTTGTTTTGCTGTCGATGAAAGTATTTCTGTCGGATTTTACGCGAATGCGTTCAGATTTTTATAGGTCTGTGGTAAGTATAATTTTGTGCTGTGAAAATGCATAAAATTGAATGATATCCCGCATCATGCTGCTATTACACGACTTTTTCGGCGCACGCGCCAAGGCTCCATCGACAACGACATGCCTCGGCTTAAACTTCGATGCACGCTGGTTAACCTATGCCAGTTCCGGAGGTTAACGCGCGCGTTCAGAGCAAAATTTTTTTAGCGCGTGTGACGGCACGTCTTCGTGGAAGCGCAAATTAGTCACAGAGGTTTACGCGCGGGCCGAGGAATGGGACCGTTGCGAGACCGACTGACGCCCAGTTGGCGAGCAGGAAGCTGACGAGCGTATTCCCTCGCGAATGCGTATAGCGTCGGAAAGAACAATCGGCCTCGGAGCGGATCATTGGAAAAGCAGCGGCTCGAGGCCTTCAGCGACGGCGTCATTGCGATCATCATCACCATCATGGTGCTCGAACTGAAGCCGCCGCATGAGGCGAGCTTTGCGGCGCTCGCGCAGCTCGCCCCGGTCTTTTTCAGCTATGTTTTGAGCTTCGCCTATATCGCCATCTACTGGAACAATCACCATCACCTGCTGCAGGCGGCGTCGCATGTGACAGGCCGGGTGCTATGGGCCAACGTCCATCTGCTGTTCTGGCTGTCCCTCATTCCCTTCGCCAGCGCATGGATGGCGGAGAACCATTTTGCTGGAGCGACGGTCGCGGTCTATGGCGCAGCGCTGCTGGCGCCGGCCATCGCTTATTTCATCCTCAGCCGAATGCTTCTGAAGACGCACGGACCCGAGTCGACGCTGGCGCGCGCCATCGGCGGCGACGTCAAAGGCAAGGCCTCGGTGCTGTTTTATCTTCTCGCGATCGGGCTGACGCTGATCGATCCGCGTATTTCGCTCGCGATTTACGTGCTCGTGGCGCTGATGTGGCTTGCGCCAGATCCGAGAATCGAGCGCGTTCTGTCCGGGAAGCGACGAAACGAAGGCCGGGACGAAGCACGCTAACGGTAAAGCCAGGCGTTGCGCGCCAGCATGCCGGATCCGCCGAGCGCGCGGATCGCAAGATTGCGGGCGGCAGCCGGCAGTCCGCCCATATGAAAATATCCGCCCTGGCGACGCGAGACGCGCACGACCCGCTCGGCGCGGGGACGCCTCGCGTCCTCATAGGCGGCGAAGGCGGCCTCGACCGTCGAGCCCGGTCGCATGAAGGCTTCCCCCAAGGCGTCGGCGTCTTCGATCGCCTGCGCCGCGCCTTGCGCCAGAAAGGGGACCATCGGATGCGCGGCGTCGCCGAGGAGCGTCACCGGTCCCTGCGTCCAGTGTTGCAGCGGCGGCCGCGCGAAGAGCGGCCAATGCCGCCAGGAGGCGCCGGCTTCGATCAAGTCGCGCAGTTCTGCCGCGATTTTACGCGGCGCGAGTCGGCGCGCGAGCGCCGCGCCCTCAAGCGACAGGCTTGATGCGGCGTCCTCGGCCTCCGGCGGCTCTTCGATGATGACGACGGCGTTGATCATTGAGGCATCGCGCAGCGCATAGTGCACGACATGGGCGCTCGGCAGCAGCCAGAGATTGGACTCGCGTGCGCGCAGCGCCGCCGGAACGCTCTCGGCGGGCAGCGTCGCGCGCCAAGCGACGCAGCCGGAATAGGCGGGCGCGTCGCGCTCGGACGGAACGAGATGGCCGCGCACGCTCGAGCGCACGCCGTCGGCGCCGATCAGGCCCGCCGCCTCGATTTCCTCGACGCCGTCCGGGGTGTGCACGCGAATGCGGACGCCTCGGGCGGTCGCTTCGAAATCGCCGACGCGGGCGCCGGCGCGGACATGGGTCTGCGGGTTTTCCAGCGCCGCTTGCAGCAGCGCGCCCTGCAGATCGGCGCGGTGGAAAAGCCGGAACGGCGCGCCCCAGCGGGTCCTCGCGGCGGAAAGATCAAGGCGCGCCAGAATGGCGCCGTCGCGCCCGCGGCGGATATTGATGGCCTCGGGCTCCAGAGCGACGGCGGCGAGCGCCGGCTCGAGGCCGAGCTTGGCGAGGATGCGCCCGGCGTTCGGCGCGATCTGCAATCCCGCGCCGACCTCGTCGATTCGAGCTGCGCGCTCGAGCACCAGCGCGCGCTTGCCGGCGCGCGCCAGCGACAGGGCCGCGGCGAGGCCGCCAATGCCTGCGCCGGCGATGACGATCGGCGCGTTCACCCGCGATCTTCTATCAGGCGGCGGTGTCTTCGGAGATGCGATAGACGCATTCGGCCGGGTCGGCGCCGCCGCGCAGCGCCGCGTCGTAGACGTAATGCGTCGAGCAATAGGGGCAGATCGCCTCCGAGCCCGCGCCCATGTCGAGATAGACATGCGGATGGTCGAAGGGCGGGAGCGCCCCGATGCACATGAATTCCTTGGCCCCGATCCTGATCTGCGCGACGCCGGGCTGATTGTGGAAGTGGGGCGTGGAATGCTGGGCCATGATCCGCTCCTTGAGAGGCGCCGGGGCGGCGGGAACTGTCCCGCCCCTATAGTCCAGCGGGAGTGCGTTGGATAGGGGTTTAGCTCTTGGAGGTTTAGCTCTTGGGCCTTTCCAAGTCCGAGACGCCCAGAGTTTTCAGTCGCGCGCGCTCTTCTTCACTGAGCGCCTTGGCGGGCGTGGCGGGGAAGCCTGCCCGTCGCCGCGCCGCCATCCAGATGGCGGCGGCGCCCGCGAGCAGCGCGATCAGCGGCGCGGCCCAGAGCAGCAGCGTGCCGGGCTTCACCGGCGGGCGGAGCAGCACGAAATCGCCATAACGGGAGTGAATGAATTCGCGCACCTCGGCATCGCTCATCCCCTCCTTGAGCTTCTCGCGCACCAGCACGCGCAAATCCTTGGCGAGCGAGGCGTCGGAATCGTCGATCGACTGGTTCTGGCAGACGAGACAGCGCAGCTCCGTGGTGATCGCCCGCGCCCGCGCTTCGAGCGCTGGATCGGCAAGCCTTTCGCCGGGCGTGACGGCGTGGGCCGTCAGGGGGAAGAGGAGGAGGAAGGCGATCAGGACCCCCACCCCAACCCTCCCCCGCTTCGCGGGAGAGGGAGCAAGATTCGGCGATTTCTCGCCATCCGACAAATACCGATCGTTAGGGTCCCCTCTCCCGCGCAAGCGGGGGAGGGACAGGGAGGGGGCTTCGACGCTCATTCGGCCGGCTCCAGGGCTGGCGTGGCGGCGCGGCGGGCGACGCCGATGCGCAGACGCCGGTCGGCGAGCGAAAGCCCGCCGCCAAACGCCATGACTAGCGCGCCGATCCAGATCAGCGTCACCAGCGGCTTCCAGTACAGCCGCGCATCGATCGTTCCATCCTCATGCGACTCGCCGATCGCGGCGTAAACCTGTCCGAGCCCGAGCGTGACGATGCCCGCCTCCGAGCGCGCCATGCGCCGCGCCTGATAGAAGCGCTTGGCCGGTTCGATCGTCGCGAGCGTCACGCCGTCCTTGCGCACCGCCATCACCGCATAGACTTCCGAATAATTTGGGCCCTGGCGCGGGGAAACGGAGTCGATGCCGATCTGATAGGGACCGACGTCATAGAAGCCTGCGGGCTTCATCGCGACAATGGTTTCGACGCCCCAGCCGGTGGCGGCGAGGCCTAGCAGGGTCAGCCCCATGCCGGCATGGGCGATCGACGTGCCAAAGGCGGAGAGCGGCAGTCCGGCGAGTCGCTTGAAGCTCGGAAGCCCTGAACGCCCTCGCGCGCGCAAAACAAGATCGCTCAGGGCGCCGACGAAGAGATAGACCGCGACGCCGGCGGCAACGATGGAGAGGAAAGGCGTTCCGTACCTGGCGCCGAAAGCGGCCGTCGCGACGACGCCGACAACGAAGGCGATGCGCAGCCGCTGCAAAGCGGCGGTGAGATCGCCGCGCTTCCAAGAGAGCATCTGGCCGATCGGCATCAGCATGGCGAGCGGCAGCGCGATCGGAATCAGCACCGTGTTGAAGAATGGCGCGCCCACGGAAATCTTCTCGCCGGTGATCGCTTCGAGCGCCAGCGGATAGAGCGTCCCGACGACAACCGTGGCGCAACACGCCGAGAGCAGCAGATTGTTGAGAACAAGCGCGCCTTCCCGCGAGATCGGGGAAAAAAGCCCGCCCACCGGCAACGCCCCTGCCCGCAGCGCAAAGAGCGCAAGCGCGCCGCCGATGAAGAAGACAAGGATGGCGAGAATGAACACACCGCGGTCGGGATCGCTCGCGAACGCATGCACCGACGTGAGCACGCCGGAGCGCACGAGGAAGGTGCCGAGCAGAGAGAGCGAGAAGGCGAGAATTGCGAGAAAGATCGTCCAGACCTTGAGCGCCTCGCGCTTTTCCATCACGGCGGCGCTGTGCACGAGCGCGGTGCCGGCGATCCAGGGCATCAGCGACGCGTTCTCCACCGGATCCCAGAACCAGAAGCCGCCCCAGCCAAGCGTGTAATAGGCCCAGTACGATCCCATGGCGATGCCGAGCGTCAGCGCGATCCAGGCGAAGAGAGTCCATGGACGAATGACTCGCGCCCAGCCGGCGTCGATGCGCCCGCCAATGAGCGCGGCGGCGGCGAAAGAGAACACGATCGAAAAGCCGACATAGCCGAGATAGAGCAGCGGCGGGTGAATCGCGAGGCCGGGGTCCTGCAGGATCGGGTTGAGGTCGCGACCCTCCCACGGCGCCGGCGCGACGCGCGCGAACGGGTTTGAGGTGAGCAAAATGAAAAGAAGAAAGGCCGCGCCGAGCAGACCCTGCACCGCAAGTGCGTCGGCGCGCAGCCTGTCGGCCATCGACGTCGAGAAAATTGCGATCAGCGCGCCGCAGAGCGACAGAACCAGCACCCACAAAAGCATCGAGCCTTCGTGGTTCCCCCACACGCCCGAGATTTTATAGATGAAGGGCTTCAGCGAGTGGGAGTTCTCGATGACGTTGACGAGCGAGAAGTCGGAAACGACATGGGCGTAGGTCAGCGCGCCGTAGGAGAGCGCGATGAACAGGAATTGCGTGATCGCCGCGGGGCGCGCGACGCGCATCAGCGCGGCGTCGTTCAAGCGCGCGCCGATGAAGGGAATGGCGAATTGCGCCAGCGCAAGGGCGAGCGCGAGGACAAGCGCGTAATGTCCGGTCTCAACGATCATGCGAGGCTCGCGCGAATACCCTCTCCCATCGGGAGAGGGTCGGTCCGCAGGACCGGGGTGAGGGGTAACAATCTTTGGCGTCTTTCGCCGCCCTGACGTTCAGCGCCGCAACCCCTCACCCGGCCGCTGCGCGGCCACCCTCTCCCGAAGGGAGAGGGCTGACGCGACCTTTCTTGACGCGCGCGAATATTGCTCACTTCGTCTCTCCCTGCCAGACGCCCTGCTTCTTCAAGGCGTCGGCGACGTCGCGCGGCATGTAGCGTTCGTCGTGCTTGGCCAGCACGCTGTCGGCCCGAAAGTCGCCGTCAGGCTGCAGCACGCCATCGACGACGACGCCCTGCCCTTCGCGGAAGAGATCCGGCAGCAGGCCTGTGTAGGACACCGTAAGATCGCTCGTCTTGTCGGTGACAGTGAAGCGCACATTTTGGCCATTCTTGACCACCGTGCCTTCCTTCACCAGCCCGCCGATGCGCAGCCGCGCGCCGGAGGCCGTTTGCTTTTTCGCAAGCTCCGAGGGCGTGTAGAAGAACACGATATTGTCGCGCAGCGCGAACAGCATAAGCCCGGCGGCGACGCCGAGTACGGCCATCGCTCCAACAATCAACGTCAGCCGCTTTCCCTTACGCGTCATTGTGCTTCAAAACGCTCCCATGTGGCCACGGCGGGCAGTTCTCGCGAAGAGGCGAAACGTCGCCTCAGCCTCCGATATTCAGCTCCTTCGCTAGCGCCTCGATGCGGGCAACATCATCTTGCTTGCTGGCGAGCGCCTTGCGCGCCTCGGTCACGGCCTTTTTGGCCTTCTCGGTCTCGGCGAGGACGCTATAGGCGCGAATGAGCTTTAGCCATCCCTCGACGTCGTCGCCCTTGGACTCGAGCCTCGAGGCCAGTCGATCCACCATGCCGCGGATCATCTCCTGACGCTGATCGGCGGGCATCGCCGCGATCGCTTTACCCTGCTCGCTCGACGGCCCGCCCGCCACGACCGGCGGATTCGCCTCGCCGCGCAAAATGGCGAGCTGCGCGTTGACAGCCTTCAGATAAGCGGCGTCGGCCGGCGCGTCAGCGGCCATTTTGGAAAAGATGGCGATCGCCTTGTCCTTCTCGCCGGCCTGCGCGGCCGCTACGCCGAGGTAATACTGCGCCTCGGGCGCTGATGGATCGAGCGCGAGCGCCGCCTCGAAATCCCTCTTGGCTTGCGGCGTAACCACGCCTTGAGCGACGACGACGCGCGCTTCTCCCAGCGCCGCATGTCGGGCCGCGGTTGCGCCCAAAAGTCGCAGGGCTTCCGAATAGGCGTGGACGGCGTCTTCGCCGCGCCCCGTGCGCAGCAAATATGGCGCGATGACTTCGAAGCCGCGGCCGTCTTCGGGATGCTCGCGCAAATGCTGCTCGATGCGCGCGACGGCGCCGGAAAGATCATTGCGGTCCGGCGCGGAATCGAGCCGCGCCGTCAGCGGCATGTCCGGCATGTCGGAATGGCCGAGCCGCGCATACAGCGTCAGCGCGACGGCGGGGATGACCACGATGGCCGCGAGCGCCGCGGCGAGCGCGAGTTTGCGCGAGGAGACGATCCTCGCCTTTGGCGCGGCTTCCGCGCGCAACAGCCGGCGCGCCGCCTCGGTCTTCGCGGCGTCAGCGTCCGGCGCGTCGAGACGCCCTTCCTCGCGCTCGCGCTCGATCTCGGCGATCTGCTCCTCAAAAAAGGCGACGTCGGCGACGCTTTCATCCTGCGCCCCATTCCGCATGGCGAGCGGCGCCAGCACCGCCATCACCGCGGCGCCGGTCAGCAAGGCGAATATAAGCCAGATCATGCCCGCTCTTTAAGGCTTTGCGCTCCCTATTGGAAGGGCGGCCATTGCCCGTCCACGCCCATCCATCGATATTGCTGTCAGGGAGGCATTGTGATCACGCGGCTCGCAATTTCCGGCTATCGATCCATTCGCGATCTGGTCCTTGCGCCGGGGCGACTCACCGTCGTGACTGGCGCCAAGGAGCTGGCCGTCACGGTAACGCTTGACTGGCGGGCGCGCCTCATCGGAATTGCGCTGTATCCTCGTGCGAGACCTCATGCTCCGAGACCCCTCATGCTCATCAACACGCCTTCGATCGAACAGCTTTCCAATGTGATCTCGCAGGTCACCGGCCCGGCCTTTCTGCTCGCAGCCGAGGCGCAGCTCTTGGCCGTACTCGTCTCAAGACTGGAGCGCATCGTCGATCGTTCGAGAATGATCGCCCAGACCGACGCCAGCAGCGCGGAATACGCCCATCTGCAAGCTGAACTGCCAATCCTCAGAAAGCGCGGCATGCTGATGCATTACGCCATGTACTGGGGCGTGGCGAGTTGCATCGTGACGTGCGTTCTCGTCATCGTCAGCTTCGCGGCGGCTTACCTTCATGTGCGCCATGAATATGGCGCGGGGTTGCTGTTCGCCGTGGCGATGGCGCTCTTCACCGCCGCGCTGGTCGCCTTCGCGAGAGAATTGCAGCTTGGATATCTGGAGATTATCGACCCTAAGCCTCCCCAAAGACCCGCGCGAAAATCGTATCCACATGTTTGAAGTGGTACGAGAGGTCAAAGAGCGCATCCAATTCCGCGGGCGACAGTTTCGCGCTCACGTCCTTGTCCTGCCCAAGCAGCGTGCGGAAATCCCCCTCGCCGCGCCAGACCGGCATGGCGTTCCGTTGCACCATCGCATAGGCGTCTTCGCGCGAGACGCCTTTTTGCGTGAGCGCCAGAAGCACGCGCTGCGAGTGAATGAGGCCGCCGAGCTTCTCCAAATTCTTGCGCATGTTTTCCGGATAGACGACGAGATGTTCGATCACGCTCGTCAAGCGCGCCAGCGCGAAATCGAGCGTCACGGTCGCATCGGGCCCGATCATGCGCTCGACGGAAGAGTGCGAAATATCGCGCTCGTGCCAAAGCGCGACATTTTCCATTGCGGGGATCGCCATGCCGCGCACGAGCCGTGCAAGTCCCGTTAGATTCTCAGTCAGCACCGGATTGCGCTTATGCGGCATAGCGGAAGAGCCCTTCTGGCCTGCCGAAAAAAACTCCTCCGCCTCGAGCACTTCGGTGCGCTGGAGATGCCGGATTTCGATCGCCAGCCGCTCCACCGACGACGCCACGACGGCGAGCGTCGCAAAAAACGCCGCATGGCGGTCGCGCGGAATGACCTGCGTCGAGATCGGTTCGACGGTCAGCCCCATCTTATGCGCCACATAGTCTTCGACGCGCGGATCGATATTGGCGAAAGTGCCGACGGCGCCAGAAATCGCGCAGGTCGAAATTTCCTTGCGCGCCTGGACGAGCCGCTCCCGCGCGCGGGTGAATTCGGTGTAGGCCTGGGCCAGTTTCAGCCCGAAGGTCGTCGGCTCGGCGTGAATGCCGTGCGAGCGGCCGATCGTCGGCGTGTATTTATGCTCAAAAGCGCGCGTCTTGAGCGCGGAGAGCAGCGCGTCGACGTCGGCGATCAGCAGATCCGCGGCGCGCGACAATTGCACGGCAAGACAGGTGTCGAGCACGTCCGAAGACGTCATGCCCTGATGCACAAAGCGCGACTCGGCGCCGATGAATTCGGCGAGATGAGTCAAAAAGGCGATCACGTCGTGCTTCGTCACCCGTTCGATCTCGTCGATCCGCGCGACGTCGAATGTGACGAAATCCGCTTTGTCCCAGATCGCCTTGGCGCTCTCCCGCGGGATGACGCCGATCTCGGCGAGCGCGTCGCAGGCGTAGGCCTCGATCTCGAACCAGATGCGAAACCGCGTCTGCGGCTCCCAAATCACGGTCATCTCGGGTCTGGAATAGCGGGGGATCATCCGGCGCGCCCTAAATTTTGTGGAAGAGAGAGGCGCCTAGCATGCGCGTTGCATCAAAGTCCATATATGGGGCGACCGGGTTGGAGGATTCATGAAGTCGACGGATGTCGTCGTTCTTGGCGCGGGGATCGTCGGCGTCAGCGCCGCGCTGCATCTGCAGGCGCGCGGCCGCGACGTCGCGCTCATCGATCGCGCCGGCGCCGTGGGTCAGGAGACGAGCTTCGGCAACGCCGGCTTGATCGAACGCTCTTCGCTCATCCCCTATCTGTTCCCGCGCGATCCGGCGAAACTTATCAAATATGCGCTGAACCTTCTCCCTGAAGCGCATTACCACGTCTCGGCGCTGCCGGCGGTGGGGCCGTGGCTCCTGCGCTATTGGCGCGAGAGCGCGCCGGAGCGGGTGCGGCGAAATATCGAAGCGCGGCGCCCGCTGATCGAACACAGCCTGAGCGAGCATGAGGCGCTGATCCAGCAGGCAGGCGTCGGCGAGCTGTTGCGCAGGACCGGCTGGATCAAGCTGCATCGCAGCGAGGAGACTCTCGCCGCCGGCCTCGCCGACGCCGAGCGGCTGCGCGCCTATGGCTTGCATATTGATACGCTCGATTCGGCAGGCGTTGCGGCGCTGGAGCCTGATCTCGCGCCAATCGCCGGCGGCGTCCATTATCGCGACACCGCCGCGATCATCGATCCCGCCGCTCTGACGAAAGCCTATGCAGATCTGTTCGTCTCACGTGGCGGCCATCTGCTCTCAGGAGACGCTCGCAGCCTTTCACAAGAGCCGGACGGGCGCTGGCGCGTCGCGGCCGAAAACGGGCCGCTCGTCGCTGGCGCCGCGGTTGTGACGCTCGGCCCTTGGTCGGATGTTGTATATGGGCCGCTCGGATACCGCATTCCGCTCGGCTGGAAGCGCGGCTACCACATGCATTACGCCGCGAAGGACGGAGCAAAGCTCCATCATCCGATCCTCGACGCCGACTTCGGTTATCTTTTGGCGCCGATGCGCCGCGGCGTCAGGCTGACGAGCGGCGCCGAATTCGCCCGCCGCGACGCGCCGCCGACGCCGGTGCAGATCGAGGTTTGCGAACCGACGGCGCGCCGATTGTTTCCGCTCGCCGAACGGCTCGACCCGGAACCCTGGCGCGGCGCGCGGCCCTGCCTGCCGGACATGCTGCCGATCGTCGGTCCGGCGCCGCGTCATCGCGGACTATGGTTCGATTTCGGCCATGCGCATCATGGGCTGACGCTTGGGCCGGTTTCCGGCCGGCTGCTCGCCGATATGATGACGGGCGAACAACCCTTCATCGATCCGACGCCTTATCGGGCCGATCGCTTCTGATCTTGCGAGGACGACTTTGTGAGATGCTTGTGCGTCTACTCCGCGCCGACGAGCCTCAGCGCGCGATCCAAAACGCGCACGACGCGCGCGAGATCATGTCCGCGCCGAAGCACGAGCCCCGTCGCTGCGATCACGGCATAAGCGCCCTGCCGACGCGCTAGCGCCGGGTTCTTCTCGATTCGATACAGCGGCGCCTCGCTGGCACGCCGAAAAATGGAGAACACGGCCTTCGCCGGCGTGAAGTCGATCGCATAGTCGCGCCATTCCCCCTGCGCGACTTTCGCTCCATAAAGATTGAAGATGACGTTGAGTTCTGGGCGGCTGAACGAAACCGCCGCGCCGCGCTTGTCTCCCCGAACTCCCGACGCCGCGTCCGGCGAAGCGCCGCTCACGACGACGAGCGCGGGTCGGGCCCGGCTGGGCTCCGTCGTCTCCGACTCCGCCATGCGTCCGCTCTCCTCGATCTAACTTAACCATGTTGGCCTGCACGGATGTGCCGGGCAAGACTTAATGACTGGTTTACGACGAGAATCTTCGCGTCCTTGCGCTCTGATAAGATTTGGCTGGGAAGAATCATACTTTCGCCGACTTGGCGCCCCTTGCCAGCCAAACGCGCCGCCCAAAATGAAGTTCATTGCCTCGACAGCTCGGGGCCACGCGTTTTCGGTTTCGTCAGCCCCCCAGCCCCCCGAAGCGTGTGGTTCCGAGATATAGAGGTCGTGGCGATGGTCGGGCCGGCCGGGATTTCGCTCCCGCGCCGGCTCGTCTAGCTTTAGCGGGCCGCCATATCCGCCTTTAGCGGCCCTGCGGCGGCGCCCCGCCGCCGAGGCTCTTGCAAATTCCGCAACAATGACGAACTCAAGAGCCGCCGTCGCGTCGACCGCGACGTGCATTCTCTTTTTCTTTTCATCGGAGAGAACATGACCGACGACGCCGCATCCGTCGCCGCCGCGGCTCCCGCCGCCGATCCGCAAACCGCCGCTGATTTCGGTTTTGAGGCCGACGTCGCGCGGCTGCTCGAGCTGATGACGCACTCCGTCTATTCGGAGCGCGACGTCTTTTTGCGCGAACTCGTCTCGAACGCCGCCGACGCTTGCGAAAAGCTGCGTTACGAGGCGCTTTCCGACGAAAAACTCGCCGCGCAAGCCGCCGTGCCGCTGGTCACGATCTCGCTTGACAAGGACAAGCGCACGCTGACCGTCGCCGACAATGGCGTCGGCATGTCGCGCGAGGAGCTGATCAGCGCCCTCGGCACCATCGCCAATTCGGGAACGCGCGCGTTTCTCGACAAACTCGGGAAGGAGAAGGACGCCGGCTTCATCGGCCAGTTCGGCGTCGGCTTCTACTCCGCCTTCATGGTCGCCGACCGCGTCGAGGTCGCGACGCGGCGCGCCGGCCAGGATCAGGCCTGGCTGTGGAGTTCAGACGGCAAGGGCTCCTATCAGATCGCGGCTCTGCCGCTCGAAGAGGCGCCCGCCGTCGGCGCCCGCGTCACGCTGCATCTCAACGCCGAGAGCGATGAATTTCTCGACGGCTGGCGGGTTGAAAGCGTGGTGCGCGAGCACTCGGGCGCGATCGCCGCGCCGATTGATCTCATCGCGGCGCCGGGCGAAGAGCCCCGGCGAATCGCCGAAGGCGTCGCCCTGTGGACGAAGCCCAAGTCGGACATCACACATCAGCAATATGTCGACTTCTATCGGCAATTGTCCGGGCAGCTGGACGAGCCCGCGCTGATCGCCCACTGGCGCGCCGAAGGACGCACCGAATATACGGTGCTCGCCTTTGTTCCTGGAGCGCGGCCCTTCGATCTCTTCGACCCGGCGCGAAAGAGCAAATCCAAGCTGTATGTGCGGCGCGTGCTGATCTCGCGCGACATGGAGCTGCTGCCCGCCTGGCTGCGGTTCATGCGCATCGTCGTCGACAGCGCCGACATTCCGCTCAATGTCTCGCGCGAGATGGTGCAGAAAAGCCCGGTCGCCGGCGCGATCGGCAAGGCCATCGCGACGCGCATTTTGCAGGAACTCAAGAAGCTCGCCGACGCCGAGCCCGAAAAATTCGCGGACGTGTGGAAGAACTTCGGCTCGGTAATCAAGGAAGGGCTGCATGAAGACCCAAGCCGCCGCGACGCTCTGTTCGAAATTGCGCGGTTCGCCTCGACGAAGTCCGAGGAACAGACCCGCACGCTCAAGGATTACGTCGCCGATCTGAGGGAAAATCAGACCGCGATCTATTATCTTGTCGGCGACGATATGAAGCGGCTGCGTGCCAGCCCGCAGCTCGAAGGCTTCCGCGCCAGAGGCGTCGAGGTGCTGCTTCTCGACGACGCCGTCGACGCTTTCTGGGTGACGAGCGCGCTTGGCTACGAGGGCAAGCCGTTCAAATCCGTCACGCAGGGCCAGGCCGACATCGATTCGATCGCCCTCGTCGAGGACGCCAAGACGGAGGCGGCGGCGCCGGTCGATGTCGCCGACCTGCTGACAGCCCTCAAGGAGACGCTTGCCGAATATGTGGACGACGTGCGCGCCTCCACGCGCCTTACCGACAGCGCCGTCTGCCTCGTTGCGCCGGACAATGGGCTCGATCGCCAATTGTCCCGGCTTCTGGCCGAACATGGACAACAGGCGGCCTTCGGAAAGCCGGTTTTGGAGATCAACCCGAGGCATGAAGCGATCGTCGCGCTGGCGACGGCTTTGCGCGCAAAGGGGCGCGAGGCGGCGCGCGACGAGCAGCTCCTGCTGCTCGATCTCGCCCGCGTCGCCGACGGCGAGCATCCCATCGACGCAGCGGCTTTCGCAAAAAGGCTGACGGCGCTTCTCGCCAGCCGGGGGTAGATATGAGTCTGGGCGCGAAGAATGCCGCAACGAGCGATCCGCTGACGCGCGCCCAGGCGATCGCGACAGTTGCGGACTATCTCGACGCCCGCGGGGTCGACGGCGCGCAGGAGGACGCGCGCGCTCTGCTGCGCGCCGCCACAGGGCTGACGCGGCTCGAACTCGCCATGACGCCGCGCGCGCCGCTTTCTCAGGAGGAGGCGAGCGCCCTCTCCCGCTACGCAGCGCGACGGGCCGCCCGTGAGCCGGTGTCGCGCATTCTTGGAGAGCGCGGATTCTGGACGCTCGACCTCGCGGTCGCGCCGTCAGTGCTCGATCCGCGGCCCGATACGGAAACGCTGGTCGAGACGGCATTGCGCTTCGTTGCGGAAAGGCGCGACGCGCCGCTCTCGATTCTCGATCTCGGCGCCGGCTCGGGCGCTATCGCCTGCGCGCTTCTCAGCGAGCTTCCGGCGGCGCGCGCCGTCGCCGTCGATCTCTCGGAGGACGCCTGCGCGGCCACCGCCGCAAATCTCGCCCGTTGCGACCTGTCAGACCGCGCGGCGGTTGTGCGCGGCCGCTGGGCGGAGGCGCTCCAGGGGCGTTTCGACCTCATCGTGTCCAATCCCCCATACGTGCGCACGGAGGACATCGCAGGGCTCGATCCCGAGGTGCGGCTCCATGATCCGGCGCTGGCGCTCGACGGCGGCTCCGACGGGCTCGAGCGGTATCGGGAGATCATCGGCGACCTGCCGAGGCTTATTGACGAGGACACGGTCGTGGTGTTCGAGATCGGCTTCGATCAAGCTGCCGGCGTCGCCGCGCTGATGGAGGCCGAGGGCTTCAAAATCGAGCGTGTGGCGCGCGACTTTGGGGGCCACGAGAGGGTCGTCGCGGCGCGGCTTGGCCCGCCAAGGCCGTGACATAATGGCGACAGTAACCGCTTTTTTGGCCCCTCTCGCCGCGCTCGGCCTTGTTGGGGGCCACCCCCTCCACTATAGTCATCCCAGGTCCAACCGATCGCCGACTTCGAGAGTGAACTCGAACGCTTTGGCTCCGCTTCGCGAACGGAAGCCCGAAACGACCGGCCAGGAGCAACGTCGAAATCGACATGAAAGCGCCGGAGTGAAGACCACTTCGATTGTCGGGGGCGTTGTGGTCCGGCTGGCAGGCATGTAGTCGCGTTGGACATCAAGCACTTGCGCTGAGGGGAATTGGCGCAGAGCGACGTGGGGCCGCCGATTGCGGCCGACTTGAGGAAATCGACTCGCGCACAGCGTTATCGAAGCTTGGGGTCCGAAACGGATTGCTGTCGCCTGTCCGTTGGCGCATGCGCCGGGCGAAGGAATTTAGCGGCGACGTTGTTGGGAACGCCGCGCAGGCGGGGCCGAGCGCAGCAAGATTTCGGGGAGTTTGATGAGACCAGGGCAAAACAAGAGAATGCGCGGACGGAGCAACCGCAAAGGGCCCAATCCGCTTACACGATCCTATGAGTCGAATGGCCCCGACGTGAAGATCCGCGGCACGGCTCAGCATGTCGCCGAAAAATATCTTCAACTCGCGCGCGACGCGCAGTCTTCCGGCGACACGATCATGGCCGAGAGCCTGCTGCAGCATGCGGAGCACTATTTCCGGCTGATCGCCGCCGCGCAGCAACAGCAGCAAGTCAACGGCTATGGGCGCCCGCAGCTGGAAGCGGAAATCGACACCTCCGAGGACGATGACGATTTCGCCCCGCTTCCGGACCGTTTCGCGCCACTCGCCGAACGGCTGCCGCCGCCGGCCTTCCAGCCGCCGCCGCCGTTCACGCCGCAGCCGCAGCCGCAGCCGCATTTCTCGCAGCCCCAGCCGCAGCCTCAGCCCTTTGAGGAGCGCCCGATCGGCGAGATGCGGGCCGGCGAGCGCGCGGAGCGTCCGGAACGCCAGCAGCGGCACGAACGACCGCAGTTTAACCGAGACCGCAACGCCGAAGGCGGCGACCGCCCTCGTCATCAGGGATATGAGCGCGGCCGCGACCGCCGCTTCCAGCCGCGCCCCGAGGCCAGCGCGGCCGAAAGCGAAGCAGGGACGGCGCTTCCCTCATTCATCACCGCGCCAGTGGCGCGCGCCGCCGCCGCCGCTCCGAGCGAGGGCGCGGGAGCGGAACCCGTTCTCGAGCGCGAGAACGCGCCGCGTGAGCACGAGGGCGGAGTCAATTATCATCTGAGCTCACGCCGGCGCCGGCGCCCGCGCCCGCCGATGGATGACGTGGCCGGCGCCGCACGGGACGATGACGCGCCGCAGGTGGGCGAACTTCCGCTCGAGCCAGATCGGTTTTAACGCCTCAGTCGAGGACGCTGATCGCGTCGCCGGCCTTGATCCGGCCGCCGTCGATCACCCGAGCATAGACTCCGCAATCGATGTGGCCGAAGTTCCGCCGCAGCGTCTGGACGATATCCATGTCGCGCCGCCCCGTGCCCGGCTCTATGCCGGTCGCGGCGCATCGGTCGGTCATTTTGAGAACCTCGAGCCGCACGCCGCCAACGGATAGCGTTCGCCCAGGAAGCGCCGCCTCGGCCCAGGGACTCGTATCCTCGACGTAGAGATTGGCGCGAAACCGCAGCGGATCGAGCGCGGCCCCCTGCGCCTGCGCGATCGCGGCAACGCTCGCCAAATTGACGATTGAGACAAATCCCGACTTTGAATCCGTGAAGCGAAAGCCGTCGGGCGCGGTCAGAAGCCGCACCCGGCCGCGGATTTCGGGCCCAAGAAAGCCGGTCAGGAAGGCTTCGATGGCGCCGCGCCCTTGGGCGGACCGCAAATCTCCTCGCGCGACCTCTCGTCCTCCCCTGGCGATCGTCAATACGCCTGTCGCCTCGTCGTAACGCGTCGCAAGACCCGCGAGCGCGCCGTTCCTCATCAGCATCAGGAATTTGATCTTGGGCTGGTGCTCGGGCGCGGCGGGATCGAAGCCTGAAGGGCCGTTTTCCAGCGCAAACAGCCGATCTCCCGGAAAATAGCCGTCTGTCCGCAGATCGACAGCGTCGAGCTGTTGCGGCGACAGGCCCTTGACGGGATAGCGGTAGAGAGAGGCGAGTCGCATGGAAATGGACACGTTCAGGAGAGCCGTCGCAGTAAAACCGAAAGCGCGCCCGAAGGCCAGATGCTCACGCAAATTTCACTTCCGGCGCCGTCCCGCCCGGCATGCGCAGACGACCTCATTTCAATGCATTAAACAAGTTTTCGGCGTCTAGGGCGCCGAAGCCGTACCCTTCATGATGCACGCGGTTAAACTGTTTCGCAGTTCGCACAAGGGCCGCCTGAAACTGCCTAGCATTGTATTGCGCCGCGCCGACCTGCTTATGTCGATGCGACATGACAAGCGCCAGCGCTCCACTGACGTGTGGCGCCGCCATACTCGTGCCGGACATTTTGGTAACAGCCTGATGGCTTGCTTCATTCGCGCCAGCTGCAACAATTGCCGTTCCGGGCGCGCAGATATCCGGTTTCGGGCGCCCGTCCCACGTCCCCCCATACGAAGATGCGGGGAGCAGTTCGAGGGGCAGCGCCGAGTTGCAGGCGCCGACGGTTATTACCGTGTTCGCCGTTCCCGGAATGCTCAGCGTTAGTCTTGGATCTTCGATCACGAACCGCAACGGACGGTCGTCATTGCGCTCGACCCACATGTCGACATTGGCTTCCCCACTGCCGATGGCTGTGCCGGTGATCTTGAGCGACCAGACGCCAGCCTGGATTGGATTCGCGCCCATCATGATCGTCACCGAGAGCCGTGACGCTCCATTGTCCGGATGGATTTCTGTTAACCGCAACTGGCAAACATTTCCGCCGAGCGTCTGCTTCACCTCGGGCGTCGCGCTCGAAACTTCGGCGGATCGATTGCCTGCGGGATCTACGAGCGTGAACGTCATCTTGTCCAACGAACTGTGCCACAACTCGAAATAATCCTGGTTGCGGAAGACATCTGACGAATTCCAGCCGATCGATTCGACCCCCGTGAAGGCCCGCACGCGCGCATGGCCGCCGTGGCCGCGTTCATTTCCCGCCGACTTGACGATGACATAGCCGGGGTCCCGCCCACTCTGTGTGACGGCGTCGAACACGGCCTCTAAAGTGGAGCTGCCGTCATGCGCCCCAGCGTTCATCCCCAGGCTGATATTGACGGCGATGGGCAGGGGGTCGGAGAGCAGAACATTTCCGCCCTTCACGACGAGCTTCAAGAACTGGAGGGCGTCAACGTGACTGTTAGAGTAGCCAAGACTCGGCGGATCGCCAGGACCCGTCTTCATGTGGGGAGCCACAACGATGATCTTGGCCTCAGGCGCCATCCCGTCGGGAAGCGTTCCAACGGCCCTGCCGGCGGCAATACTCGCGACATGGGTTCCATGCCCGAGGCCAGCGTCTCCATGCAGCGCAGTCGGGGGCGCGAGCGCGCCGGAAATGAAGTTGTCGATGTTGGCTGCGGTGTAGACGACGCCATAGTCCTGAGTGAAGAGCCCTCCCGGGAGAGCTTTTGGCGTTGGGCCTCCCGAGCCGCGCTGATCCCAATAGGCGATGATCCGCGATTTTCCCGCCGCATCGCGAAACGCTTCATGCAGCACGTCGACGCCGGCGTCTACGACGCCGACTATCGCAGCGTCGCCTTTTTCCTCAATCGGCGGGCGATGAACCACGTCACCGCCGACAAACGGAACAGACGCCGCCAATTCCGGCTTTCCAGCCTCCCGACTAGCCTCAATGGAGATGACGAGCGGATCGTTCTCGAGCTGCGCGAGACCTTCAAGCGAAGTTTGAGCCGAGGCGAACGCCCCGATGCGCGAATGGATGTCCACCGTCTCGGGCGCGCTCCAATTCTCGTCCCGCAAGCGGATCAGAACGGGGAAGAGTTCGCTTGACGGCTTCTGGGGAGCCTTGCGGGCCGACGATGGACCCCGGCTAATTGATTTCATCGCTTCGGGAGCCGCCTCGAAGGATTCGAGGACGCTCGGCGTGGCCAATTCAACACTGAGATTCGCGAAGACACTCTCCGCGTCCGCCCGCTCCAACGTCGAATCAATGGTGGCGCCAAGCGTCTGACGCCGGATCGCAGCAATATAATTGGCGATTCTGTGATCGCTGATGCTCGGGAACAGTCCTTCCACGCTTGCGTCGAACGCCTCGGTCCCGACTGCGCCATGAGTGTCGAGCGTGGCCTTGACCAATTTCATCTCCGCCTGCATTTGGCGGAATTCGATCTCGGTCAGTGGTGGGGTCTCGATCTCCGCCGCTTCAACGCCAGGCTCCGCCTTCTGCACGCGTCCTTGCGCGTCAAAATGAATGAGCTTGCCGACGTGCTCGAAGCCAGGAGGAATTCTCGGGACGATGTCATCGTCATTGACGAACCGGAAAAATTTGTTCGGCAAATGCTGTTCAATGAAACGTTGAAAACTTTGATCGCCCAGCCGAGGCTGACCAAAGGTGTGGACGCCCGCGACGACATGGGCCGACGTTAGATCAGCGGCCGCGATCGTCGCCAAAGCGCCGCCCAGGCTGTGACCCGTCAGCCAAAGTTTCTTGGCGCGACCGCCTTTCGAAACCTCGGCCAACACCAAGTTTTTTACGCGCTCGTAACATGCTAGGAACCCATTGTGCAATTCGCCATGGCCCGGCCATTGGCGTGAGGCAAGATCGAGATTGCTTAGCCAGTCGCCAAGGCTTTCGGTGCCGCGAAAGGCGACGAGCACAACGTCGTCCACACTCGCGATAAATCCCTGCGTTTCGTCCACGTCGAAAAAAACGACGCGCGAAAAGCCCCAATTATTGACGCCGATATTCTTGACGACTGCTTCCGCCTCGTAACTGACGGAGCTTGCAACGGCGAGCGAAAGGCTCGTGCGCCAGGAGAATGAACTATTTCGAAGAGCTTCAATGGAAAACATTTGAATACTCCTATTCTTCCGCCGCCACTGGGCCCCACTTTATGAACCCCATGACGAACTTAGGAAGCACTTGACAGTATCGCACAAGAATTTGACAGAACCAGCCTGCCCGGTCGATACGCGAAGATCAACGGGGTTGTTTGAGGACCTACGGCGGCGGTCCGCCGCGAGGCGCCATGTTTTACAAACGCAGACCGAAGCGCGCTCCATACGAGCGCCACGGCCGTAAGCGACGCCAGCCGGCGCGGCCGAGTCCGCGCTTTCGCGCCGCACCCCCTTTAACCCCGTGCGGCCCTTCCCATATCGACCACGAGGGCAGCCGCAAGGGGCCTTGAACGAGAAAATTTTGGACGCGAGGCGCGCCGCTTAAAACAAAGGGCCGCCTCATGGTCAGAGGGGCAAAAAATGAACTTTGAGAAATACACCGAACGCGCGCGCGGATTTGTTCAGTCGGCGCAGTCGATGGCGACGCGCGAAGGCCACCAGCAGTTTACGCCCGAGCACATACTGAAAGTCCTGCTCGATGACGACCAGGGCCTGTCCGCCGGGCTGATCGACCGCGCCGGCGGCCGCTCGCGCGAGGCCTTAGCGAAAACCGAGGCCGCGCTCGCCAAACTCCCGAAAGTCGGCGGCTCCGGCGCCGGCCAGCTCTATCTCGCGCCGGCGACCGCCCGGCTTTTCGACAACGCCGAGAAGATCGCCCAGAAGGCCGGCGATTCATACGTCACCGTCGAGCGACTGCTGTTGGCGCTGGCGATAGAGAAGGACTCAGAGGCCGCGAAAATTCTTGCTGCCGCCGGCGTGACGCCGCAGACGCTGAACGCCGCGATCGAAGATCTGCGCAAGGGCCGCACGGCGGATTCGGCTTCCGCCGAAAACGCCTATGACGCGCTCAAGAAATACGCCCGCGACCTCACCGAAGCGGCGCGCGAAGGCAAGCTCGATCCGGTGATCGGCCGCGACGAGGAGATCCGCCGCGCGATTCAGGTGCTGTCGCGCCGCACCAAGAACAATCCGGTGCTGATCGGCGAGCCCGGCGTCGGCAAAACCGCGATCGTCGAGGGCTTGGCGCTGCGCATCGTCAATGGCGACGTGCCGGAGTCGCTTGAGGATAAGAAGCTGCTCGCGCTCGACATGGGCGCGTTGATCGCCGGCGCGAAATATCGCGGCGAATTCGAGGAGCGGCTGAAGGCGGTGCTGAACGAAGTCACCGCCGCCGAAGGCAATGTCATCCTGTTCATCGACGAGATGCACACGCTCGTCGGCGCCGGCAAGGCGGATGGCGCGATGGACGCCTCCAATCTACTCAAACCGGCGCTGGCGCGGGGCGAATTGCATTGCGTCGGCGCGACGACGCTCAATGAATACCGCAAACATGTCGAAAAGGACGCGGCGCTGGCGCGGCGCTTCCAGCCCGTCTTCGTCGACGAGCCGACTGTCGAGGATACGATCTCGATCCTGCGCGGCCTGAAGGAGAAATACGAACTCCATCACGGCGTGCGCATCACGGACAGCGCGATCGTCGCCGCGGCGACTCTGTCGAACCGCTATATCTCCGACCGCTTCTTGCCGGACAAGGCGATCGACCTCATCGACGAGGCGTCGTCGCGCCTGCGCATGCAGATCGACTCGAAGCCCGAGGAGCTCGACGAACTCGACCGGCGCATCATCCAGCTGAAGATCGAACAGGAAGCGCTCAAGAAGGAAACGGACACGGCGTCAAAGGATCGCCTGGCGAAGCTCGAAGGCGAGCTTGCCGACCTCGAAGAGAAATCAGGGGCGCTCACCGCGCGCTGGCGAGCCGAGAAGGACAAGCTCGGCGCGGCGCAGAAGCTCAAGGAACAGCTTGAAGCGGCCCGCAACGAACTGGCGCAGGCGCAGCGGCGTGGCGAATATCAGCGCGCCGGCGAACTCACCTATGGCGTGATCCCCGACCTCGAAAGGAAGCTGGCGGAGACTGAAACCGAAGCCGACACGCTCGTCGACGAGGAGGTCACGGCCAATGACGTGGCGCAAGTCGTCTCGCGCTGGACCGGCGTGCCGGTGGACAAGATGCTCGAGGGCGAACGCGAGAAACTGCTGCACATGGAGGACGAGCTCGCAAAGCGCGTCGTCGGGCAGCATGACGCGGTGGTCGCCGTGTCGACCGCCGTGCGCCGCGCGCGGGCCGGACTGCAGGACCCCAACCGCCCGATCGGCAGTTTCATCTTCCTTGGCCCCACGGGAGTCGGCAAGACGGAGCTGACGAAGGCGCTCGCCGCGTTCCTGTTTGACGACGAAACCGCGATGGTTCGGCTCGACATGTCGGAATATATGGAAAAGCATTCGGTGGCGCGGCTCATTGGCGCGCCGCCCGGCTATGTCGGCTATGAGGAAGGCGGCGCTCTGACCGAAGCCGTGCGCCGCAGGCCGTATCAGGTCGTGCTTTTCGACGAGATCGAGAAGGCGCACCCGGACGTCTTCAACGTGCTGCTGCAGGTGCTCGACGACGGCCGCCTCACAGACGGCCAGGGCCGCACGGTCGATTTCAAGAACACGCTGATCATCATGACGTCGAATCTCGGCTCGGAATTCCTCGTCATGCAGAAGGAGGGCGAGGATTCCTCCGCCGTGCACAGCGAAGTCATGCAGGTCGTGCGGGCGCATTTCAGGCCGGAGTTCCTGAACCGCGTCGACGAGATCATCCTGTTCAACCGCCTGCGGCGCGAGGACATGGGCGCGATCGTCGACATCCAGGTCAAGCGGCTGCAGAAGCTCCTCGAAGATCGCAAGATCACGCTGCGCCTCGACGCCAAGGCGCGCGACTGGCTGGCGACGAAGGGCTACGACCCGACCTATGGCGCGCGGCCCTTGAAGCGCGTCATGCAGAAGGAGTTGCAGGACACGCTTGCCGAGCGGCTGCTCGCGGGCGAGATCATCGACGGCGCGAGCGTCGAAGTGTCGGCCGACGCCTCAGGCCTCATCATCGACGGCAAGTCGACGCATCGCCACGCCGCGCCGCTGCTGCGCACGGTGGGGAACGCCTGAGCCCCCTCCCCAACCCTCCCCGCTTCGCAAACCGGGTGCTCCCGGTTTGCGCATCGACACCGAAGTCGGCAACAGCCGACTTCGGATGGGAGAGGGAGCAGAACGCGCCCTCTTTTGTCCTGATCGCCAACGCCGGTCGTTAGCGTCCCCTCTCCCGCGCAGCGGGGGAAGGACAGGGAGGGGCTCTTCACATTTCCCGAGCGCCGCTTCCTCGATGCGGCGCGCGCCGCCCTACCCCAGCCGCTCATTCCTCCGATTCAGCACATCCGCCTCGCGTAGATCGAGTTCGCGCTCAATGCGGCGGCGGGCCTCGTCCTTGAGCGCGCCCTCGCGCAGCATGCCGTTGATCGCGTCGCGCTCCGCGGCGATGAGCTCTAATTCAATCTCGTCATGCAGCTCGGTCAGCGCGCGGCGTTCTTCCTCGATGTCGCATTTCATGCGGATGCGCGACAGGAAATAATCCTGTTGCGCTTGAAACGACAGCGTCGCTTCTTCCGGCACGTCCTGCTCTTTGACCAAGGTCGCCAGCCGCGCGCTTGACGCCTCTATGGCGGAGCGGCGCGCCTGAATTTCCTCGGCGCGGTCGAGCAGACGCTCCTCCATCCCGGATTTGGCGACCCCGAGCTTGCGAATAACCCAGGGCAACATCGCGCCCTGGAAGACGAGCGTGACCATCACGACGCAGAAGGCGAGGAGGAAAATGGCGTCGCGATAGGGAAAGGGCTCGCCGCGCGCCGTCGCGATCGGGATCGCCAGCGCGGCGGCGAGCGAGACGATCCCGCGCACCCCGGTGAAGGAAATGATGAAGAGCGCTTGCCAGGGCGGCGCCGGCTGGCGCCGCGCGCGCGGGATGAGCCATCGCGGCAGATAGGCGTGCGGAAAAATCCAGACGAAGCGCGCCACGATCACGACGAGCGAAACGAGCGCCGCCGACGCCGCCAGATCGTAAAGCGAGTGGTTCTGGATGCGTGCGAAAAGCGCCTGCGCCTGCAGGCCGGTGAAGAGAAAGACGAGGCCTTCGATCAGGTAGATGAAGAAGTCCCAGAAGAACACGCCCTGCAGACGCGTCGCGGCGCTGATCAGCCGGGGTCCGTTCCAGCTGATATAGAGGCCCGTCGCGACGGTCGCGATGACGCCCGAGCCGCCAAGATGTTCTGGCGGCCAGTAGGCGAGGAACGGCGTGATCAGCGACAGCGTGATTTCGATGCGCGGATCGCGCATGAAGCGGCGCAGCCGCAACATCGTCCAGCCGACGCCGACGCCCCACACAATCTCCGAAACGATGATGATCGTGAAGGTTTCGCCCGCTTGCGCCAGCGAAAAGGAGCCGACGCTGACCGCCGCCACCGCGAAACGATAGAGAACCAGGGCCGTCGCGTCATTGGCGAGGCCTTCTCCCTCCAGAATGACGAAGATACGCCGGGGCAGCCGCATGCGGCGCGCGATGGCGAGCGGCGCGAGGGCGTCGGGCGGCGAGACGATCGCGCCAAGCACGAAGCCGACCGCCCAGGGCCAGCCGAGCAACCAGTTCGTCGCCGCTGAAACGGCGATGGTCGTGAAGACGACGCAGCCGATCGCAAGCACAAGGATCGGCTGCAGATTGAATTGGAACTCCCGCCAGCTCATGTTGACCGCGGAAATGTAGATCACCGGCGGCAGCACGAGGAGCAAGATGAATTCGGGCTCGAGCACGAGCGGCGGCACGCCCGGCGCCATCGCGATCGCCACGCCCGCCGCGACGAGCAGGATCGGCGAGGCGAGTCCGAGTCGCGAGGCGACGAAGGCGACGGCCGCCACCACCGCGAGGAGAACGACAAGCGTTTCCAGAGCCGTTATCATGCGCTCTCCCTATAAGCCGCGCCTCGCGCAAGCGAACTCCGCGTCGCTGCTGAAGCAAAGCTCATAATTTGCGCAGCGCCACTTCCTCGATCCTGTGATCAGCATCCTTTGTGAGGATCAAACTCGCGCGCGGGCGCGTCGGGGCGATGTTCTGGCGCAGATTCTCGAGGTTGATGCGCGTCCATATGTCTTTCGCGACGCGCGTCGTCTCCTCTGCGTCGAGATCGGCATAGACCCGGAAGTAGGATTGCGGATCGCGGAACGCCGTCTGCTGAAGCCGCCGAAAGCGCTCTACATACCATCGCTCCAGCACGTCTTCGGGCGCGTCGAGATAGACCGAGAAATCGAAGAAGTCGGAGACGAAGGGAATTTCGCGGCCGTCGCGCATGCGCGGCGCAAGCAGAACGTTGACGCCTTCGACGATGAGAATGTCCGGCCGGTCGACGCAGGTCGCTTCGCCCTCGACGACGTCATAGGTCATATGCGAATAGACCGGCGCACAGACGTTGCGCCGTCCCGCCTTCACATCGGAGAGAAATCGCAGCAGCGATTTGTTGTCGTAGCTTTCCGGAAAGCCCTTCTTGTCCATGAGCCTTTCGGCCTCGAGAATCCTGTTGGGCAAAAGAAATCCGTCGGTGGTGATGAGCTCGACTTTCGGCGTGTTCGGCCAGCGCGACAACAGGGCGCGCAGCACGCGCGCCGTCGTGGATTTTCCCACGGCGACGGAGCCCGCGACGCCGATGATGTAGGGAACCTTGCCGTCCTCGGCGCCGAGAAAGCGCTGCGTCGCCTTGAAGAGGCCCTGCGTCGCCGCAACATAAAGCGCGAGCAGGCGCGACAGCGGCAGATAGATTTCGATGACTTCTTCGAGCGAGATCGGATCGTTGAGCGATTTCAGCCGGACGAGATCATCGAGCGTCAGCGTCAGCGGGGTATCGGCGCGCAGCGACGCCCATTCGGCGCGCGTAAAATGCCGGTAGGGGGAAAGAGCCTCGTTGTTGGGGACGAGCTCCGCCACCGTCATTCCTTTGCTCCGCGCGCGGCTTTCTCCGCAAGCCCGGACTGTTTCGTGCGCCGCTCCAGTTCGCGCAACACGTCGCCCAGCGAAATGTCCCGCGCTTCGAGCATGACCAGAAGATGGTAGAACGTGTCCGCGGCTTCATTGACGAGCGCGCTTCGGTCGCCCTCCATCGCCGCGATCACGGTTTCGACCGCCTCTTCGCCGAACTTCTTGGCGATGCGCGGCATTCCGGCGTCGAGCAGGGTCTTCGTATAGGAGGTCGAGGCGCTGTCGTTGCGCCGCGCTTTGATCAGCGCGGCGAGATCGTCGAGCGTGAAACTCATATCAGCCCCCTCCCCAACCCTCCCCCGCTGCGCGGGAGAGGGAGCAGATGCCGCGCTTCGTCGGGATTTTGCTAACGCCGATCGTTAGCGTCCCCTCTCCCGCGAAGCGGGGGAGGGACAGGGAGGGGGTCATCGCCCCCGCGCTGCAACTGGATTTGGCCATCATCCCATCGCCTCCAGGCCGTCGAGGCGCATCGGCAGCCCCGCCGCCGCCATGTGAAGCTTCGCCTGGGGGATCGAATATTCGCCGAAATGGAAGATCGAAGCGGCGAGCACGGCGCTCGCATGGCCTTCCTTGACGCCGGCCACCAGATGATCGAGCGTTCCGACCCCGCCCGAGGCGATGACCGGCGCGCGCACGGCGTCGGCGACGGCGCGGGTCAGCGCAATGTCGAAGCCGCTCTTCGTGCCGTCGCGATCCATGGAGGTCAGCAGGATTTCGCCGGCGCCGAGGTCGACGACTTCGCGGGCGTAATCCACGGCGTCGATCCCGGTCGGACGGCGCCCGCCATGGGTGAAGATTTCCCAGCGTTCGCCGACGCGCTTGGCGTCAATAGCGACGACGATGCATTGCGCGCCGAATTTTTCCGACGCTTCGCGAACGAAGCCCGGATTGGCCACGGCGGCGGAATTGATCGAGACCTTGTCGGCGCCGGCGAGCAGCAGATTGCGAATGTCGTCCAGCGTGCGCACGCCGCCTCCCACAGTCAGCGGCATGAAGCAGGCTTCCGCCGTGCGCTGCACGACGTCGAGCAGAATGCCGCGGTCTTCATGGCTTGCGGTGATGTCGAGAAAGCAGAGTTCGTCGGCGCCGGCGGCGTCATAGGCGATGGCGCATTCGACCGGATCGCCGGCGTCGCGCAGATCGACGAAATTAACGCCCTTGACGACGCGTCCGCCTTTCACGTCCAGGCAGGGAATGACGCGCGCTTTCAGCATCACGCGTCCTCGGTCGCCGCACGCGCGCGGATCATCGCCAGCGCCTGCGCCGGATCGAGCCGCCCGTCATAGAGCGCCCGTCCGGTGATCGCGCCGGCGAGCTTGCGGCAGTCGGGCTGCAGCAGCCGCTCCACGTCGGCGAGCGACGCTAGGCCGCCCGAGGCGATAACGGGAATCGTCAAGGCGTCGGCGAGCGCCAGGGTCGCCTCGATATTGAGGCCGGTCAAAACGCCGTCGCGCGAGATGTCGGTGTAGATGATGGCGCTCACGCCCGCGTCTTCGAAACTCTTGCCGAGATCGAGCGCCGACATGCGCGTCGCCCGCGACCAGCCGTCGACGGCGACAAAACCATTCTTGGCGTCGACCCCTACGGCGACGCGGCCCGGGTGAAGGCGCGCCGCCTCGCGCACGAAAGACGGGTCCTTGACGGCCGCCGTGCCGATGATGACGCGCGCGACGCCTTTTTCCAACCAGGAGGACAGCGTGCGCATGTCGCGAATGCCGCCGCCAAGCTGCACGGGAATCGTCAGCGCGGCGAGAATGGATTCGACCGCCCGGGCATTGCGCGGCGCGCCGGCGAAGGCGCCGTCGAGATCGACGACATGCAGATATTCGAACCCGACCCGCTGGAAGGCGCGCGCCTGCTCCGCGGGGTCGTCATTGAACACGGTCGCGCGGTCCATATCGCCCTGGGCGAGGCGCACGCACTGACCTTCCTTCAAATCAATTGCGGGAAACAGAATCACGGACGCCACCTCAGGAAATTGCCGATCAGCGCTAGGCCCAGCCTCTGGCTTTTTTCGGGATGGAACTGCACGCCGACGAGATTGTCGCGCGCCACGGCCGCGGTGAGCGGCGCGCCATAGTCGGTCGTCGCCAGGACGTCGTCCGGCGACGCCGGCGTCAGCTGAAACGAATGCACGAAATAGGCGTGCAATCCACGCTCTCCCGTCGGCACGCCGGCAAAGAGCGGATGTTCCCGGCTCAGCGTCAGCGTATTCCAGCCCATATGCGGGATTTTGAGCGAAGGATCCGCAGGCTCGATCGCCGCGACGTCTCCTGGAATCCAGCCCAGGCCCGGCGTTTCGCCATGTTCGAGGCCGCGCGCGCCCATGAGCTGCATTCCGACGCAAATCCCTAAGAACGGCCGGCCACGGTCGATGACCGCCTCTTGCAGGGCGGCGTAAAGACCTTCGATCGCCATGAGGCCGCGGCGACAGTCGGCGAAAGCGCCGACGCCCGGCAGCACTACCCGCTCGGCGGCGCGCACGACGTCTGGATCGCTGGTGACGCAAATGTCGCCTTGCGCCTGCGACTCGCGGGCGGCGCGCTCAAAGGCTTTCAAGGCGGAATGCAGATTGCCCGACCCATAGTCGATGATCGCGGTCGTCAAGGAGCGGGCTCCCCAGCGACATTGTCTTTCGCGATCCGCTCAGACGTGCGATGGCGGTGGAAGTAGGCCGCCTCCGCCTCGTCGAGGTCATCCCCAATGACGAGATCGCGCTCGACGTAGCCGCGACGCGCCAAATTCCAGCCGACGAGCCGTTCCCCCTCGAAACCGAGCCAAACAGCGAGCCCGAGCGTCAGCCAGGACATCGCGTCGCGCGACACCCGCAGCTTCCAGGCGATGAGCGCGAGGGCGACGAGAAGAAGCGTCCACAGACCGGCGACGAGCCAGGCCCGCCGCCAGGCGAGCCAGAACGGGCCGAAAATGAAGGCCGGCCAGGAAAAACCGTCGCGCAGGAAGACGATCTTTTCGGGCGCCGGAGGCTTGCCCGGCCCGGTCGGCGGAAAATGAACAGTGAATATCGCCATCGGCCTTCCCCTTTCGGCGTCACTCGCCTCTTTCAGGCGGTGAGCGTTCCCTTGGTGGAAGGCGCTTCCCCCTGCGTGCGGCGCGGATCGATCGCCACCGCTTTGCCCAAGGCGCGCGCGAAGCCCTTGAAGGCGCTCTCGGCGATATGGTGGCTGTTGACGCCGCGCAGACATTCGATGTGCAGCCCGACGCGGGCGTGAACCGCAAAGGCCTGGAAGAATTCGCGCATCAGCTCGGTGTCAAAGCCGCCGATCCGCTGCGCCGGAAATGCGACCTCGTAAACAAGAAAGGGCCGGCCCGAGACGTCCACGACGACGCGGGTCAGGGCCTCGTCGAGCGGCACATGCGCGTCGCCATAGCGGGAAATGCCCTTGCGGTCTGCAAGCGCGCGATCCACCGCCTGGCCGATGGCGATGCCGACGTCCTCGACCGTGTGATGACCGTCGATGTGCAGATCGCCCTCAGCGCGCACGGCAAGATCCAGCGGCGCATGACGAGCGATCTGGTCGAGCATGTGATCGAAAAATCCCACGCCGGTCGATATGTCCGAGCGGCCGTCCCCGTCGAGGTCGACGGTGACCGAGATTTTGGTTTCCTTGGTGTTGCGCTCGATCGTCGCGCTGCGCATTTCCGACCTTTTCTTGGGCCCTACCGGCGTTTCCGGCGACTGCGGCCGCAAGCGGCCAGCTTGTAGCAACTCCGCCCTGGATTCGCCACCCGAACCGCTCGGGCGTCAAAGAGAAGCGAGATGCGCGCCAACGAACGCCGCTTGTCGGCAGATCGGACAGAAAACAAAGAATGGTCCGTCTGTTCGCGTCAATTCCCTGGCTAAGCGCGACCACGGCAATATCTCCGACGCCGGCAGGCGCTTGTAGCTTCGCGACAACGCATCAAGAAGACGCTAAATGCCGCAGCGGCGGCGACTTCGGCCGGCGGCGCAGCGAAGTCGTGGCGAGAATCTGCCGCGCCGCGCGGGCGCAAGGGGACTTAAAATATGCGACTAAGGCTCGGTTTGGCGCTCCTCGCGGCGCCTTTGATGTCCATTCCGGCCGCCGGCGAGCCTTGGCGGGACGGCTTCGTGTCGCGCATCGAAGCGCTGGCGCTCATGCAGACGCTCAACGCCTCCCTGCTCGCAAGCCGCAGCGCGACGGCGACGCTCGAGAAATGGTGCGCCGATCACAAGATGTCCGCGGAGCCCAAGATCGTCGCCCGCCGCGTTGCCGGAATCGAGCAGCAGCCGAGCGCGGAGACGCGCCGGCGGCTCGACGTCAGCGACGCGGAGCCGGTGAACTACCGGCGCGTGCAGCTCGCCTGCGGCGATCACGTGCTCTCTGAGGCCGACAATTGGTATGTGCCTGGGCGGCTTTCCGATGAAATGAACCGCACGCTGGAGACGACGGAAACGCCCTTCGGCAAGGCCATCGCGCCGCTGCAGCCGTTCCGGCGCACGATCGAAATGAAGATGCGCTGGTCGCCCTTGCCCGAGGGCTGGGAGCTTTCGGCCATCCCCACGGCCTCGCCTGAAAATGCCGGCGGGGCGCTCTCCATTCCGCACGACCTCTTCGAGCACACGGCCGTGGTCTATGCGCGCGATCAACGTCCTCTCTCCGAAGTGCATGAGACCTATACGCGCGAGGTCCTGGATTTTCCCGCGCCGCTCGCCGGCGCGCCGCGCGAGTGAGTCTTGCAGTGAATCCCAGCCCGACGGGCGAAAGGCGCGGCCGCCCTGTCGCCGCTCCGCCCTTGCTCAAATCGCCGCCAAACCTTACATCGGCTGAACATCTCAGGCTGGATACGGCGAATGGATAGCGAAAAACACCGCTTTGCGGCCATGCACGCGACGACAATCATCCTCGTCAAGAAAGCCGGAGAAACGGTGATCGCCGGCGACGGCCAGGTCAGCCTCGGCCAGACGATCATGAAAGGCAACGCCAAGAAAGTGCGCCGTTTGGGCAAGGGCGACGTGATCGCCGGTTTCGCCGGCGCCACCGCCGACGCCTTCACGCTCTTCGAGCGGCTTGAATCGAAGCTTGAGCAATATCCCGGACAATTGATGCGCGCCTGCGTCGAACTCGCCAAGGACTGGCGCATGGACCGCTATCTGCGGCGCCTGGAGGCGATGATGCTCGTCGCCGACAAGAGCGTCGGCCTCGTGCTCACCGGCTCTGGCGACGTGCTCGAGCCGGAAGGCACGGGCGAAGGCGCGGTGGCCGCCATTGGTTCGGGCGGAAACTACGCGCTCGCCGCCGGACGCGCCCTGCTCGATTCGCCGCTCGACGCCGAAACCATCGCGCGACGGGCGATGATTATCGCTTCAGAAATTTGCGTCTACACCAACCAGAATGTGGTGGTGGAGAAGATTTAGGGCAGTCGGTATTCGGCGGTCGGCAGCGGGATGATACGACTGCCTACTGCCGACTGCCGTTCCGAAGGAACTCACCATGGCCGACTTCTCGCCGCGCGAGATCGTTTCCGAACTTGATCGCTACATCGTTGGGCAAAGCGATGCAAAACGCGCCGTCGCGATCGCGCTGCGCAACCGCTGGCGGCGGCTGCAGCTTGAAGGCCAGATGCGCGAAGAGGTGCTGCCCAAGAACATCCTGATGATCGGCCCGACAGGCTGCGGCAAGACGGAGATCGCGCGTCGTCTGGCGCGTCTCGCCAATGCGCCATTCTTGAAGGTCGAGGCGACGAAGTTCACCGAGGTCGGCTATGTCGGCCGCGATGTGGAGCAGATCGTGCGCGATCTGATCGAGGTCGCCATCGTGATGGTCAAGGAGCGCCGCCGTAAGGACGTGCAGGCGCGCGCCCAGCAAGCCGCTGAAGAGCGCACGCTCGATGCGCTGGTCGGCCCCGCCGCGTCGCCCGGCACGCGTGAAACGTTTCGGCGCCGCCTGCGCGCGGGCGAACTCGACGACAAGGAAATCGAAGTCGAGCTGACGCAGTCGGGCTCCTCGATGCCGATGTTCGAACTGCCGAACATGCCCGGCGCGAGCGTCTCCGCCTTCTCGCTTGGCGACATTTTCGGCAAGGCGATGCAGCGCGGCAAGCCGCGCAAACTCTCTGTGAAAGAGGCGCAGGGACCTCTGATCGCCGAAGAGAGCGACAAACTGATTGATCAGGAAGCGAGCGTCCGCGAGGCGATCCACGAGGTCGAGAACAACGGCATCGTCTTCATCGACGAGATGGACAAGATCTGCGCGCGCGAGGGACGCGGCGGCGCCGACGTCTCGCGCGAAGGCGTGCAGCGCGATCTTCTGCCGCTGATCGAAGGCACGACGGTGGCGACGAAACATGGAACGGTGAAGACCGACCATGTGCTGTTCATCGCCTCCGGGGCCTTCCATGTGGCGAAGCCCTCCGACCTGCTGCCGGAACTGCAGGGGCGCCTGCCCATTCGCGTCGAACTCGCTTCGCTCAACGAAGACGATTTCCGCCGCATTCTGACGGAAACCGAGGCCTGCCTGACGAAGCAATATTCCGCGCTGTTAGGCACGGAGGGCGTAGACCTCGAATTTGCGCCATCCGCCGTCGACGCGATCGCCAAGGTCGCCGTGCAGGTGAACACGTCCGTCGAGAATATCGGCGCGCGGCGCCTGCAGACGGTGATGGAGCGCGTGCTCGACGACATCAGTTTCTCGGCCTCCGACCGCGCGGGCGACCGTATCGTGATTGACGGGGCCTATGTCGAGGAGCACATCGGCGATCTGGCGAAGAACCGGGATTTGAGCCGGTTTATTTTGTAAAATGTACGGCACTTGCGCCTGCGCGCGCTTCTCGCCATAAGACCGGCCAAACCCAAAAACCTTGGCCGATCACATGTCCCCATTTCCTCAGCGCGTCTTCTCTGGCGTGCAGTCCACCGGCAATCTGCATCTCGGCAACTATCTCGGCGCGATCGTCAAATTCGTCGAGCTGCAGAAGAGCTTCGACTGCATGTATTGCGTCGTCGACCTGCATGCGATCACGGTGCCGCAGGACCCGATCGCGCTGAAGGCGAACACGCGGGAAATCGCCGCCGCCTTCATCGCCTGTGGCATCGACCCTAAAGAGAACATCGTGTTCAACCAGAGCCAGGTGCCGGAGCACGCCGAGCTCGCCTGGGTCTTGAATTGCGTCGCGCGCATCGGCTGGCTCAATCGCATGACCCAGTTCAAGGACAAGGCCGGCAAGGATCGCGAAAACGCCTCGATGGGCCTGCTCGACTACCCGGTGCTGATGGCCGCCGATATTTTAATCTATCGCGCAACGCATGTGCCGGTCGGCGACGACCAGAAGCAGCACCTCGAACTGGCGCGCGATATCGCGCAGAAGTTCAACAACGACTTCTCGGAATCGATCGCGCGCAACGGCTTTGGCGACGCCTTCTTCCCCCTGCCCGAGCCGCTGATCTCCGGCCCGGCGACGCGGGTGATGAGCCTGCGCGACGGCACAAAGAAAATGTCGAAGTCGGACGCTTCGGATTATTCGCGCATCAATCTGTCGGACGACGCCGACCAGATCGCGCAAAAGGTGAGGAAGGCGAAGACCGACCCCGACGCGCTGCCTTCCGAGGAAAAGGGCCTCGAAGGGCGCCCCGAGGCCTACAATCTCGTCGGCATCTTCGCGGCGCTTTCGGCGCGCAGCAAGGCGGATGTGCTCGGCGAATTCGGCGGCGCCAATTTCTCGACCTTCAAGAGTGCGCTTGTCGATCTCGCGGTCGCCAAGCTCGCGCCGATCACCGACAGGATGCGCCGCATTCGCGAGGATGAGAGCTATGTCGACGGCGTGCTGCGCGACGGCGGCGAACGCGCCCGCGCCATCGCCCGCGAGAACATGAACGCGGTGAAGGATATTGTTGGGTTTTTGCGGTAGCGCTCGCTACTTGGCGTTGATGTCCCTGAGCAGACGCTCGGCTTCGGACTTCAGCGTCGGGAGTTCGTTTTTCACGACGTCCCACACAAGCACGAGATCCACGCCCCAATAGGCGTGAATCAGTCGGTTGCGAAACGCGATAATTCTTTTCCAGGGGACAGGCGCATCAGAGCGCAGTTCGGGCGTTAACCGGTTCGCCGCTTCCCCTTTGATCTCGAAATTTCGGATGACCGCGTCTTGGATAATTCTCTCGCGCAGAAATGACTCTTCTCCATCGCTCACGTAGGTCTCAATGGCGGCGATGCTGTCGAGAATATGTTGAAGGTATAGGCAGTCAGATTTCACAGACTGAAAATTTCCTCTTCAATAAGTGGTTTCAAATACGGACTGAGGCCACGCGAAGTGACGAGGTCGACCTTTCTACCGATCAGCTCTTCCAACTCCTCGGCGAGCGCAAGGAAATCCGAGAAGCCGCGGTCTCGCGCCAGATCGATCAAAATATCCACATCGCTCGAGGGCGTTTCCGACCTTCGAGCGACAGATCCGAAAAGCCGGACATTCGAGGCGCCGTGCCGACTCGCGGCGTTCAGAACTTCCGCGCGTTTGGCAAGCAAGGTATCCAGCAGTGGCATCGCGATCTTCCTTTGCCGCGAATCATATCAGGTTTTCTTTAGCGCTGTAGGGGTTTGCCCCCCGCTCGCCCAGTCGAGCAATTCCACTGTGTGGACGACCGGGATGGGCGTTCCCGACCTGATCTGTACGATGCAGCCGATGTTGCCCGCGGCCACAATGTCCGGCGCAGTGCTCTCGATATTTGCGACTTTTCGCGATCGCAACTCATCGGCCAGCTTCGGCTGCAGCACATTATAGGTTCCCGCCGAACCGCAGCAGATGTGACCCTCCGGAACGGAGACGACGTCAAAGCCTGCGGCGGTCAACAGCGCGACCGGCTCTTGCGATATCTTCTGCCCATGTTGCAGAGAGCAGGCGGAATGGTAGGCGACCCGAAGTTTCGGCGCGTCGCCCGAGGGGGCGTAGCCGATCTCATGCAGAACCTCTGTCACGTCTTTCGCCATCGCCGAGATGTGCGCCGCCTTGTCCGCGAGAGCCGGATCATTGCGGAACATATGGCCATAGTCCTTCACGCTGGTTCCACAGCCAGAGGCGTTGACGACGATATGATCGAGTCCGCTAGAGTCGATTTCTCGCGCCCAGGCTTCGATGTTGGCGCGCGCATAGCGTCGCGAGTCATCGACCTTTCCAAGATGATGCGGCAGCGCCCCACAGCAGCCGGCGCCCTTCGCGACAATGACCTCGACGCCGTGGCGCGTCAGCAGCCGTATCGTCGCCTCGTTGATCGACGTGTCGATGACCGTCTGAACACAGCCATTGAGTAGAGCAACGCGCATCTTGCGCGCGCCTTGCGCGGCAAAGACCTGCGGAGAATCGACGCTGGCAGCTGGCGGGAGGCGCGATGGCGCGAGCGCGAACGGCGCCGCGAGTCGGCGCGGCAGCAAGCGCGCCAAGGGGCGGATCGCCGCCGCGACGCGAAACAGCGGTCGCGCGAGAGAAGGACGAGGCAAGACAAGAGCGAGCGCCGCGCGCATGGCGCGCTCCGTGAAGGGTCGCGCATAGGTTTTTTCGATATGCGCCCGGGCGTGATCGACGAGATGCATGAAATGCACGCCCGAAGGACACGTCGTCATGCAGGAGAGACAAGACAAACAGCGATCGATATGAAGGGCTGTGCGCGCGTCAGCCGGGCGCTCCTTCTCGAACATCTCCTTGATGAGATAGATGCGGCCGCGGGGACCGTCGAGTTCGTCGCCGGTGAGAAGATAGGTCGGACATGTCGCCGAGCAGAATCCGCAGTGCACGCAGGCGCGCAGAATCTTCTCCGTTTCCGCCATTTCGGGATTGGCGAGCGCCTGCAGCGAGAAAAACGTCTGCATCGTCTCTTAAGACTCCGCGCGCATGCGGCCGCGCTCCAGAATATGCTCCGGATCGAAGCTTTCCTTGACACGGCGCGTCAGCGCCGCGAGCGCCGCCGGTTGCGGATGGAAGACGTCGACTGTCGCGCGAGTCTCTTCGCTCGCGCGGATGAGCGTCGCCTGGCCGCCGCTAGCGTCCACCGCGCTGCGCACGACGGCGGCATACGCGTCGGGCGCAGCCTCGACGCAGAGCCAGATCAATCCCCCCGCCCAGTCGTAGAAATGCGCGAGCACGGGCGCGCCTGCGCGGCGGATACGCTCGACGACCGTGAAACCTTCGCTCGGCGCAACGGAAATGCGCCAGACTTGGCCGACCTTGGCGGCGACGGGCGCAGCGTCGCGCAAGCCCCGCCACAGCGCCGCCGATTCGCGCGCGTCGAGCGTCTCGAACCGGACGCCATCGCTCGCCAGTCGCCCGACGAGATCGTCGCGGCGCGCCGTCACGGAAATGGCGGGACCCTCAAGGCGAATAGCGGCCGCGTCGGCGTCCAGCGCCAGTGCGGCGCCTGCTGGAAGCATTGCGAGCGCTGAGGGCTCGCAGGGCGTCGCCGTGGCGCGGCGCAATAGCGCGAGGCTTTCCGCCTCGTCCGCCCCGATCGCCAGCAGCGTGCATTCGGTCTGCGGCTTTGGAAGCACCTTGAGCGTCAGCTCGGTGAGGAGCGCCAGCGTGCCGTAGGAGCCGCAGACGAGTTTCGACAGGTCATAGCCGGTGACGTTCTTCATGACGCGGCCGCCGGATTTCACCAGTTCGCCGCGACCGGTGACGCAGCGGAATCCGAGCAGATGATCGCGCGCCGCGCCGGCTTTGATCCGCCGCGGGCCGGCAGCGTTCACCGCGATCACGCCGCCGATCGTGGCGCCGCCCGCTTCTGCGCCAAAGAGCAGTCCATAGTCCATTGGCTCGAAGGCGAGCTGCTGTCCATGCCGGTCCAGCAGCGCTTCAATCTCGCTCAGAGGAACGCCGGCGCGCGCCGAGAGCACGAGTTCATTGGGCTCATAGAGCGTCACGCCTGTCAGCGCGGCTGTGGAGAGCGCCTGCGCTGGCGGCGCGTAGCGGCCGAGCCCCGACTTGGAGCCGCCGCCGACGATCGCGCAGCAGTCGCCTTTCGCTTTCGCCGCGCAAATGGCGTCGACCGCGTCGGCTTCGTCGCGGATTTCGAGCGTCGCGCAAGCGGATTGCATCGCTAAAATCTCGGCAGGTCGGGAAAGGGCATTTTACCGCCCGAGACATGCATCATCCCAAGTTCAGCGCAACGATGCAGCGTCGGAAACACCTTGCCCGGATTGAGCCGGCCCTCCGGGTCAAAGGCGCATTTGAGCCGCATCTGCTGCGCGAGATCCACGTCGGTGAACATCTCGCCCATGAGGTCGCGCTTCTCGACGCCGACGCCATGTTCGCCGGTGAGAACGCCGCCCAGCGAGACGCAGAGACGCAAAATGTCGAAACCGAGCTTTTCCGCGCGTTCGACGTCGCCCTCTTTTGACGCGTCATAGAGAATGAGCGGGTGGAGATTGCCGTCGCCGGCATGAAAGACGTTGGCGACGCTCAGCCCCTGCTCCTTGGCGAGCCGATCCATCCCGGCGAGCGCTTCTGGCAGCCGCACCCGCGGGATCGTGCCGTCCATGCAAAGATAGTCGGGCGCGATGCAGCTCACCGCCGGAAAGGCGTTCTTGCGTCCTGCCCAGAACTGCAGGCGCTCGGCCTCGCTTGTGGAAGCCCGTATCGTGGTTGCGCCTTCCTCGCGCGCGATATCCTGCACGACGCCAACGAGATGATCCACTTCGGCTTGCGGCCCGTCGAGTTCGACGATGACGAGCGCTGCGGCGTCGAGCGGATAGCCGCAAGGCTGGAAGCGCTCGACCGCATGAATCGTCGCCTTGTCCATCATTTCGAGGCCAGCGGGGATGACGCCGCGCGCAATGATCGCGCTGACGCAGCGCGCCCCCGCCGCCACGCTCGCAAAGCCGAGCAGCAGCCCCCGCGCGACGGGCGGCTTTTGAAGCAGCCGCACCGTCACCTCCGTGACGACGCCGAGCAATCCTTCGGAGCCGGTCATCAGGCCGATGAGGTCATATCCCTCGCCGTCGAGATGCTTGCCGCCGAGTCGGATGAACTCGCCGCCCATTAGCACGACGTCGAGTCCGAGGATATTATTGGTCGTCAGTCCGTATTTCAGACAGTGAACGCCGCCGGCGTTCTCGGCGACATTGCCGCCGATCGAACAAGCGATCTGCGATGACGGATCTGGCGCATAATAGAAGCCCTGCGCCTCAACGGCCTTGGAGATCGCGAGATTTTGAACGCCTGGCTGGACCCGCGCGCAGCGGTTCTCATAATCGATTTCGAGGATTCGATTGAACTTGGACATGCCGAGAAGAATGCCGTCCTCGAGCGGCATCGAACCGCCGGACAGTGACGTGCCGGCGCCGCGGGGCACGAGTTTGACGTTCATGTCGGCGGCGAGCGCCATGATCGCGCGCACCTGTTCAACGCTCTCGGGGAGCGTGACGACGAGCGGGAGCGCCCGATACATGGTGAAGGCGTCGCATTCGTAGGCGCGACGCGCGACCTCGTCGACGATCAGGCTTTCGCGAGGCAGTATGGCCCCGAGTCGCGCAATGAGTTCATTGCGCCGCGACATAATCGCCGGCTCGGGCTTCGGCATGAGAAGCGTCATGGACTCGCGCCTCCAACGCGAGCGAGAGCGCCGCTGAATCTGCAGCTTCGCCTAAGCGGGCATGGACCCTGCTCCGGGCCGCGCCCTATGGTCCGAACCGTTTAGAGGAGCCTCGAAGCGCCCGCAAGCGCGGCCCGATCGCGCAACCATTAGAAATGCGCTGATTTCTGGCGCTTTTCATTAATCCGCCTATGCTAGGTGAGACCGATCGCACGACGAAACACGGGCTGAAGGGAAATGACCAAGACCATCCTCATCGTCGAGGATAACGAGCTCAACATGAAGCTCTTTAACGATCTCTTGGAAGCCAACGGCCATGCGACGCTGCAAACAAAGAGCGGCTTCGAGGCGCTATCCCTCGCGCGCAGCCATCAGCCGGATCTGATCCTGATGGATATCCAGCTGCCCGAGATCAGCGGCCTGGAGGTCACCCGCATGCTCAAGGAGGACGACGATCTGCGCGCCATTCCCGTCATCGCGATCACCGCCTTTGCGATGAAGGGCGACGAGGAAAAAATCCTGCAGGGCGGCTGCGAAGCCTATTTGTCGAAACCGATCTCCGTGGCGAAATTCTTGGAAACGGTGAATTCCTTTCTCGCAGAGAAGCGCTGAGAGCTCTGTCTTCCATGAGCGCGCGCGTTCGCGTCATTGACGATCTGCCCGCGAGGGCCGCGCAGCCGTTACCATGACGGCTCTTGATCACCCGTCAATGGTCCGGCCACGGCGGAGCGGCGGCCTTTTCAAGCGGGCTTGCAGGCGACGCGCGGCTGAACTATACAGCGCGCGACGACGTCACGCCGTCCGGCCTCCCCCAAGAGGCGTCCGAATAGAACGGGGCCATAGCTCAGTTGGGAGAGCGCTTCAATGGCATTGAAGAGGTCGTCGGTTCGATTCCGTCTGGCTCCACCACTATTGTAAATCGCTGTTTTTTAATGACTTCTTTCGAAGAAGTCCATGAAACGGCTCTCGACAAATCCGGGACGTGACCCCAGCCGAATCGCAAGAAGGTCTCGCAGCCTCTGAACTCGGCCGCCGAGTCCCTGTTTGCGAAGATTATTTTGCGTTGAAACGGGTGCTCCCGCGAAACCGTGGCTCGACGACGTAAAGAGCCGTTCGCAGACGCTTAGCAATTGAGGCGAATTGATCGAAATTGCGTTCGCGACAACGACAAATCCCTGCCAGCCGAGTCGGGCGACGCCACACTCGCTGCGAAGTCCGTTCAGCGTCACGCCCCCAACCCACCGCCGCGCTCTAAGGCGGCGCGCAGCGGGCGCGCTTCCTAAGGAAAGGACATGCGAAATGAAATCACGACTATCCATTGCGACGATCATATCTTTGTTCTGCTCGGGTTGGGCCTTCGCTGAAGATGCGCCGGTTACATATCAATGCGAGGTCTCGGCTCAGCAGAGCGACCAAAGCCAATCGGGGCCTTTTTCCATCGAGATAAGTGGCGCCGTAGTGAAGCTGAACAACGTCAGCGCCCTCGATGGCCATTTTTCTCTCATTCGAAAGAATGAGGCCTATTACGTCTTTAAAAATAAGAAGAATCAGGGGGGCAACCTCAACCGTTCCACCGGAGCAGTGGAATTATATGCCGTAAACGCCGCTTCCCATGAGATGACGGTCTCGATCAACGGCGCGTGCGTCGAACAGAAATGACCTAGGATTGCGGGCGCCGGACGGCGCTGCAAGAACCCGTCCGGCATCGCGCCCCTCACCACGGCCTCCTCGCGCCAACTCGGGCGCGACGCGTGAGCCAGGAAGCATATTCTCAATCCGATTTGCGATCGTCTCCTGAAGCTGCAAGGGAACCAATCCCAGTGCTGGCGGTTCTAGTTCCGCGTTCTCGGATCAGGCCATGCAAGGAAGACAGCAGGCGACATCGCACCTTCCTCAGCGGAGCTTGCCGCCGGAGTTCGAGGTGGGCTTGCGCGTCAATGGCGTCGAACGCCGCGTGTTGCTGCGGCCGTGGATCACCCTCCTCGACGCCCTTCGAGAACATCTAGACCTCACCGGAACCAAGAAGGGTTGCGACCACGGTCAATGCGGCGCGTGCACGGTGCTCATCGACGGGCGGCGCGTCCTTTCATGTCTCACGCTCGCCGTCATGAAGGACGGCGCCGAGATCACCACCATTGAGGGGTTGGCGCAAAATGGCGAGCTGCATCCGCTCCAGACCGCCTTCATTTCGCATGACGGTTTTCAATGCGGCTACTGCACGCCCGGACAGATCTGCTCGGCCGTGGGACTGATCGCCGAGGGCCGCGCCAAGACGAGCGATGAAATCAGAGAATTGATGAGCGGCAATATTTGTCGCTGCGGCTGCTATCCCAACATTCTCGCGGCGATCGAGGCGGTCATGCAAGGAGCCGAGACATGATCGATTTCGATTATGTCCGGGCGAACGACGTCGGCGACGCTCTTAGCCAGATCACGAAACACCAGGCTGCGAAGTTCATTGCGGGCGGCACCAACCTCATCGATCTGATGAAGGAGGACGTCGAGCAACCAACGCGATTAATTGACATCACAGGGCTGCCGCTTAACGAAATTCATGAGACGCAAACAGGGGGACTGAAGATCGGCGCCCTGGTGCCCAACAGCGACCTTGCTTACGACGAACGCATCACAAAGCGTTATCCCCTTCTCTCGAGCGCCATTCTTGCGGGAGCCTCGCCTCAACTGCGCAACATGGCCTCGACCGGCGGCAATTTATTGCAGCGAACGCGTTGCCTCTATTTTTACGATACTGCGACTCCCTGCAATAAGCGACGTCCAGGGTCCGGCTGCGGCGCTATGGAAGGGTTCAACCGCATGAATGCGATATTGGGTTGGAGCAAATCCTGTATCGCCGTGCATCCATCGGATATGTGCGTCGCCCTTTCGGCGCTCGAGGCCGTGGTTCACGTGACGGGCCCCAAGGGCGATCGCGCTATCAAATCCGCCGATTTTCACCGTCTGCCGGGCGACACGCCCGAAATCGACACAAATCTCGCTCGGGATGAAATCATAACGGCGATCGAGCTGCCATCCGAGGAATTCCCTCGCAATTACAGCTACCTGAAAATCAGAGATCGGTTGTCCTACGCTTTCGCGCTTGTTTCCGTCGCTGCTGCTCTGAGGATTGAAGCCGGCGCGATGACATGCGCTCGCATCGCATTGGGCGGGGTCGCCCACAAGCCCTGGCGCGCGCCTGACGCCGAGCAGAGTCTCGAGGGCAATCAGCCTAGTCGAGAGGCGTTCGTCGAAGCAGCCGATATCATCTTGCAGGGGGCTGTGGGCTTTGCCCATAATCGCTTTAAGATCGAACTTGCGCGACGGGCGATCATCCGCGCCCTTGAGCAGGCAGCCGCCGGAACGCCGCAGTCCCAGTCCGTGAAAGTAATCGTTTAGGTCGCGCTATGTCTGTCGGAACAAACAGCATCGGAAAGCCGGTCTCGCGAATTGACGGTCCGGCAAAGGTCACGGGTCGGGCGAAATACGCCGCTGAATTTAGCGCGCGCGACCTCGCCTATGGCTTTGTGGTCTCAAGCGTGGTCGCCAAAGGCCGAATTAAAAGCATCGACCGAAGCGCGGCGCTCGCTGTGCCTGGCGTGATCGAAGTGTTTGCGCACGACCACAGGCCCTCTCTCCCCTCTTCGCATGAAAAATATACGGACCAAGTCGCCGCGCCGGGCTCGCCCTTCCGGCCACTTTATAACGATGAAATTTTGTTTTCAGGACAACCGGTGGCGCTGGTGATTGCCGAGGAGCCAGAGATCGCGCGATTTGCCGCTGGTTTGGTCGAAATTAAATATGAAGCTGAAGCGACGATCACCGATCTCGACGCGGAAATCGACAAAGCTTTTGAGCCGCCAAAGAAGCGAGCGCCAGACTGGGATCCGCCCGCCCGCGGAGATGTCGACAGCGCCTTGTCGCGATCGCCCACTCATATTCGGAAGGAATATCGCACGCCCGTCGAGCACCACAACCCGATGGAAACCTTCGGGAGCACGGCGGTTTGGGAGAACGACGGCCGCCTCACGGTTTACGACAAAACGCAGGGCGCGCCCAATTGCCACGAATATTTGTGTAGCGTGTTCGGCCTGGCCAGGGACAAAGTGCGGGTCTTGTCTCCCTATGTCGGCGGCGCCTTCGGAGTCGGCCTTAGGCCAAATTATCAGCTGTTCATGGCGGCGCTCGCCGCTATTGGCCTCAAGCGATCTGTCAGGGTCACGCTGACGCGCCAGCAGATGTTCACGCTTGGCTATCGTCCGCAAACGATCCAGACGCTAACGCTGGGAGCCGAGAACGATGGACGATTGATGGCAGTGAAGCATGATGCGATCGCCAATACGTCCCGCTTTGAAGACTACCAGGAACCCACCGTCGTTTGGTCTGGCGCGCTTTATCCGTGCGATGACTCGGCGGTCGCTTCAAGGCTCGCGCGGCTCGATCTCTTCACGCCTTGTGACATGCGGGCGCCCGGCGGCGCGGTCGGCATGTATGCGCTTGAAAGCGCTATGGACGAACTCAGCTATGCGGTTGGCGTCGATCCATTAGAACTTCGCCTCAAGAATTACTCCGAGAGGGATCAGAACCAAAACAGGCCTATTTCGAGCAAGGCGTTGAAGGACTGCTACCTTCAGGGCGCCGAGCGCTTCGGCTGGTCCAAGCGTCGGCCCGAGCCGCGTTCGATGCGCGAGGGGCGCGAACTGATCGGCTACGGAATGGCGACGGGGATCTGGTCAGCGTTTTTTGTGCCGACGAGCGCCAGGGCGATTCTCGCGCCTGACGGGACCTTGGAAATCGCCTGCGCCACGGCCGACATCGGCACCGGGACATACACGATTCTGGCGCAGATTGGCGCTGAAATGCTCGGCCTTCCGCTCGACAAAGTCATTGTGAGGATTGGCGATTCCGATTTGCCGAGCGCTCCTGTCGAAGGCGGATCCTGGACGGCCGGCTCCGCCGGCTCAGCGGTGATGGAGGCATGTAACGGCATACGCAAAGAACTTCTCAAGCACACAAGCGCGATCAATAACTCACCACTCCAGGGCGTCGACGTTGCGGATGTGACGATGGTCAACGGTCAAATCCGAGTGAAGAGCGATCCCTCTCGCGCCATGCCGCTGACGGAAGTGGTGAGGAGTCTCAAGGAGCCCATCAGGTCGGAAGTGTCGGCGGCGCCAGATGAGCGCGCCTTGGAAGAATATTCGCATTATGCGCATTCGGCAGTGTTTGCCGAAGTGAGGCTCGATGAGGAGCTTGGCATGCTGCGCGTCGCGCGCGTGGTCAGCGCGGTGGCCGCGGGCCGAATTTTGAATCCCAAAACGGCCAGGAGTCAGATCCTTGGCGCAGTCGTCGGCGGCATCGGCATGGCGCTTCACGAAGAGACGGTGATCGACCATCGATACGGTCGGTTCATGAACCACAATCTCGCCGAATACCACGTGCCGGTGCATGCCGACGTCCACGCCATCGACGTTATTTTTGTCGACGAGCAGGAGCATCGGCTAAACCCGCTCGGCGTAAAAGGCGTCGGCGAAATCGGCATCGTCGGCACAGCCGCCGCGATCGCCAATGCAGTCTTCCACGCCACCGGCGTGCGTGTCCGCGATCTTCCAATCACCATCGATAAGCTGCTTGAGCTGAGGCAGCCCACGAGCAACCACGCGGCGTAAATGAATTATGTCCCAGACCCCTGCCAGCCGAGAGACGCGCTCACCAGCGCCCGCAGATGGCTGGAGGAATTCGGACAGGCGGCGCTGGCGACCGTCGTCTCCACCTGGGGTTCGGCGCCCGTCCCGGTCGGCGGCCAAATGGCCATTAGTCCAAGCGGACAATTCGAGGGCTCGGTCTCCGGCGGTTGCGTAGAAGCGGAAGTGATTACCGAAGCGACGGACGTTCTGGCTCGCGACATGCCGAAGCTGTTGGAGTTCGGAGTCGGAGAGGAACTGGCGTGGAGTGCCGGCCTGCCCTGCGGCGGCGCGATCAGCATCTATGTCGAGCCGCTGCGTCGTGAACGAGATTCGGCTTTTCTGGAGAGGGTATTTTCTGCGCGCCGCGCGCGGATGTCGCTTGACGTGCTCACGACGCTAGCGACCGGCGAGCGGCGCCTCTTCGACGCCAGGGAGCCGATGCCGGCTGAGATCGCCCAATGCCTCAATAATTCGAGCGAGAGCCGGCTTCTCTCTCTCGGCGATGATCCGGTCTTCTTGCACGCGCTCACCCCGCCAGTTCGGGTGGTCATCGTCGGCGCGACGCATGTCGGCCAGGTGCTTGCTGATTTGGCGAACCGCATTGGTTACGACGTCGTCGTCGTCGACCCGCGCGCCGCATTTGCGAGCGCCGACCGCCTCGGCGATTTCAAAAGTCTCACCGACTGGCCTGAAATCTCGCTGAAGTCCTTGGGGCTCGACCCTAGGACCGCTGTCGTCACTCTGACCCACGCCGCCGCCATTGACGATGAAGCGCTCACCGAGGCGCTGCGTTCGCACTGCCTGTATATTGGCGCCCTGGGCTCGACACGGACGCACGCCAAGCGTTTGCAGCGTCTCGCCGCCGCAGGCTTCAACGATACGGAACTCGCCCGCATCAGCGCCCCGGTCGGACTGCCGATTGGCGCGAAGGGACCGGCCGAGATCGCCGTCTCAATTCTCGCTGAAATCGTCAAGGTCGCGCGCGAAACGAGGCAAGCTTGAATATCGCAGCCGTGCTCTTGGCTGCTGGAGCCTCGAAGCGGTTCGGAGAGAATAACAAGCTTCTCTCTGACCTCGGTGGAAAGCCGCTCATCCGCAGGGTGGCCGAAGCAATCGTCTGCAGCGGCGTCGAAGTTGTCGTCGTTACGGGCTGCGATCGCCCGCAGATCGAAAAAGCTCTCGAAGGCCTGCCGTTGCGATTTGCACACAATTTGAACTGGGAAAGCGGCATGGGATCGTCGATCGCCGTCGGCATCAACGCGCTCGGCCTGCAAACACAAGGGGCGTTTGTGGTCCCGGGCGATCTGCCCTTTTTGACGTCGGATCTGATCAAAGATCTGACGGCCGTCTTTATGGAGAGCCGGGGAGCTTTAATCACCTATCCAACCACACGCATGGGCGAACAACGCAACCCGGTTTTGTGGCCCCGACGATTCTTCCCGTCGCTAGCCGCCCTCTCTGGGTCGCTGGGCGCCAAGCAATTACTGCAGAATTGCGAGGATGCTCAAAAGCGGGCGCACGTCTTCGACGAAGGCCTTTTTATCGACATTGATGCGCCCACCGATTTGGAAGCTGCGCGTTCGCGATTGAACATCGCGAATCTTTAAGGGCATTTCGCGCCGCAGAATTCGTCCTGTAATGGGCCGCTTGTCACTGCGCACGCGACGATGGAAAGAGCAGCCGCGTGACTGCGTCCCGGCACTTCCATACGCGCCTCAAAGATCGGCGCGACCTTGATGTGTGCGGCTCAAGCAATATGTTGAAGCTAAGCGGCCATCAAGCGATCGACGTTCGGGAAGCGCTCCGACGCAAGAGGCTTCCCACCGTGCCGAAACTGCAGGCCGAGCCATGCCGTATGAGATTTATTATTGGCCCGGCATTCAGGGGCGTGGAGAGTTCGTCAGACTCGCGCTGGAAGAAGCCGGCGCCAACTATATTGATATGGCGCGCGAGCCAAACGCCGAGGCGACGCTTATAGCCTTTCTCGAACGGACCGACATCGCCCACCCCTCGTTCGCACCGCCGTTCTTGAAAGACGGACAGCTGATCGTCGGACAGACCGCCGCAATATTGCTTTATCTCGGCGATCGTCACGGTCTCGCTCCGAAAGATCCGGAGCGCAGGCTTTGGGTTCAGCAAATTCAGTTGACGATCGCTGATTTGGTCGGCGAAGCTCACGACACACATCACCCTTTGAGCGGCAATTTGTACTACGAGGAGCAGAAACCCGAGGCCTCTCACAGAGCGAAGTGGTTCCGTGAGGAACGGATACAAAAATATCTTGATTGGTTCGAAACGATTCTCGCACGCAATCCCGACGGTGACGCGCATCTCGCTGGCGATACCTTAAGCTACGCCGATCTTTCCCTGTTCCAGGTTCTCGAAGGCTTGCTCTATGCGTTTCCCAAGAAAACCAAAGTCCTTCTCGCCGAGTCGCCACGAGTGTCCGCTCTTCGCATGATGGTCGCGCGACGCCCGCGCATTCGCGCATACCTCGAGAGCGATCGCCGGGTGAAATTCAATGAGCAAGGTATATTTCGTCACTATCCCGAGCTCGATGGCTGATCAGCGGGATCCGTCCGTACACGGATCTTAGATTGATCGGCTCGCCCTATATGCTCATCTTGGCGGGCGTCGCAGTTCGGGTTCGGCTTGCTTCTTCGGAGAGATGTTGATGGGCGGATTAGCCTCGATCCTCGATACGCAGCTTTCGGCGAGCGCCGACAGCGCCTTGAGCGACCGTCTTTTTAAAACCCGCAGACTTTCCATCGAACTTGCGGCTCCACTCAGCGCCGAAGACATGGTCGTCCAAGCGATGGAAGACGCCAGTCCGACCAAATGGCATCTCGCTCATACAACTTGGTTTTTCGAAACCTTTGTCTTGACGCCCTATCTGACTGGCTATCCGCTGTTCGATGAGGCGTTCAACTATTGCTTCAACTCCTACTACGAGCACCAGGGCCCCCGGCAGCCCAGGCCAAAGCGGGGACTTCTCACTCGGCCGTCGCTCGATCGGGTTCTCGCCTATCGAGAGCACGTCGACCTGGCGTTGGCGCAGCTTCTTGCTGAGCACACCAATGCGCCGCCAGCCTTGATCCATACGCTCGAGGTCGGAATTCATCACGAGCAGCAACATCAGGAGCTGATGCTCACAGACATCCTCTCCCTTTTCGCTGCAAATCCCCTCAGGCCGACCTACCGGCCGGCTCAGCCGCGCTCCGTTCCAGCGCTAAGCGAACCGCCACGCTGGATTGATTTTGCCGGCGGCGTCTACCAGATCGGCCACGAGGGAAAGGGTTTTGCTTGGGACAATGAGGAGCCCCGCCATGATGCGCTCCTCCGCCCGTTTCGGCTTGCCGACCGCCTCGTCACAAACCGGGAGTGGTTGGAGTTCGTCGCCGACGGCGGCTACGCGACGGCCACCCTGTGGCTGTCTGACGGCTGGGCCGTGATCGGTCGCGAAAACTGGCATGCGCCACTCTATTGGGAGTCTCGTGACGGAGAGTGGTTTGAAATGTCGCTCGAAGGACCACAGCCGCTGAGGCTCGATGCGCCGGTTGCGCATGTGAGCTACTACGAAGCCGACGCTTTTGCGCGCTGGTCTGGCAAGCGGTTGCCGACCGAATTCGAATGGGAGGTTGCGGCGGCCGAAGCGCCAAAGCAGGGAAATTTCCTTGGAACGGCCGCATTGCGTCCGATGCCGGCTAAAGCCGAACCCAATGGATCGCCTCGTCAGATGTTCGGCGACGTCTGGGAATGGACCCAGAGCGCCTATCTGCCTTATCCGGGCTATCGCGCCCCTGAAGGAGCGCTGGGAGAATACAACGGCAAGTTCATGGTTGGTCAGCACGTGTTGCGCGGCGGCTCCTGCGTGACGCCGCAAGATCACATCCGCCCGAGCTACCGCAATTTCTTTTACCCCCATCAGCGTTGGCAATTTCTGGGCCTGCGCCTCGCTTCTGAGGTTGCCTGATGTCCAAGGCGACGGAACGCGCAGCGCCGTTCCTGCGGCAAGCGGACGACTTCGCCGTCAGCGTGCTGGAGGGCCTGTCCCGGCCGAAGAAGAGTCTTCCCTGTCGCTTCTTTTATGACGCTCAAGGAAGCGCGCTCTTCGAAGACATTACGCGCCAGCCCGAGTACTATCCCACAAGAGTCGAAGTTGGGATTCTCACAGCCAATGCGATGCAGATGCTCGAGGGAGCGCTCGGAGAGACGGTTCTCGTCGAGTTTGGCTCCGGTTCGAGCATCAAGACGGAAATCCTGCTCGGACACATGCGGCGTCTACACGCCTATGTGCCGATCGATATTTCGGAAAGCGCTCTCATCGATGCTCGAGAGCGGCTGACAGCTCGATTTTCCGGACTCAACATCCAGCTGCTCTTGGCTGACTTTTCGCATCCGATCGAGCTTCCTCCCGAACTGGCGCCACGGCCTAAGCTGGGATTTTTCCCTGGATCGACGATCGGCAATTTCGTCCCCGCGGAGGCGACGCGGTTGCTGCGAGCGATGCGAGAGACGCTTTCGCCGCGCGGAAAGCTGATCATCGGCGTCGATCTGAAAAAGGACGTTCGCCAGCTTGTTGCAGCTTACGATGACGCCAATGGCGTCACCGCCGCATTCAATTTGAATCTCCTTGCGCGCATCAATCGTGAACTCGATGCGACGTTCGATCTTCAAGCTTTTCGCCATGCGGCGACCTACGAACCCTTCGAAGGACGCATTGAAATGCATCTCATCAGTGTGAAGGATCAGGACGCCTGGGTGGCAGGAAGAAAATTTCACTTCCGAGCAGCGGAGACGATTCACACCGAGAGCGCTTACAAATATACGATCGAGGAGTTCCATCTGATCGCGCAGGCGGCGGGATGGACCCCTCTGCGCGTGTGGAAAGATGACCTAAGCTTGTTCAGCGTACATGAATTGGTCGCGCCCTAAGCGGAGGGCGACACAGCCGGACCAACTGAATGACTGCCGCGAAGGTGAGCGAAGCAGAGCGAGGCGCGTGGCCAGCATTGCCTTACTTTGCATGGCAAGAGACCTATACGACTCTGCATCTTTGGACTCAGATCGTCGGGAAAATTCGATTATCGCTGACTCCCTGGCAAAACCATTCCTGGCATGTTGCGCTGTATGTGACGACGCGCGGCCTCACCACGTCGCCCATCGCATATGGCGCAAGAGCCTTTCAAATCGACTTCGATTTCATAGACCACGTGCTGCATATAACGACGAGCGATGGCGGGGAACGCCAATTGCAGCTCCAATCTCAAACCGTCGCCGATTTTTACGCGCATCTTTTCAGCACGCTCGAGGAGTTGGACATTTTTGTCCATATCAATGAGCATCCCAACGAGATGCCTGATGCGCTTCCCTTCACCAAGGATGAGATTCATGCCGCGTACGATCCTGCTTATGCAAACTGCTTTTGGAGATTGCTTGTGCAAGCCGACCGCGTGTTCAAAATCTTTCGCACGGGCTTCATTGGCAAGGCCAGCCCTGTGCATTTTTTCTGGGGCAGTTTTGACTTGGCGGTGACGAGGTTTTCCGGTCGCAGCGCGCCGCGCCATCCTGGGGGCGTCCCAAATCTTGCAGACGCCGTTGTGCGCGAAGCTTACTCGCATGAGGTGAGCAGCGCCGGCTTCTGGCCTGGCGGCGGCTCGATCGATTTCCCCGCCTTTTATTCCTACGCCTATCCCGCGCCGCCTGGATTCGATCGCGCGCCGGTTGCACCGGACGGCGCATTTTTTAGCGAAGATCTCAAGGAGTTCATCCTGCCCTATGACATCGTGCGAAAAGCCAAGCATCCAGATGAGACGCTACTTCGCTTTTTGCAGAGCACATATGAGGCGGCCGCCGACGCCGGCGGATGGGACCGCGCCGCGCTCGAATGTCCGTTAGGACATGTCGGCGTCCCGCGTCCCGTTCCCGGATAAGATCTTCGACAAATCAATTTTTGCGCAGCTTTCTGCTCTTTCCCGCGCGGATCTCGGAGCACGGTGCGGTCCCCGCTTGGCGACGCCGCGGCATCTCGGCCCTCGACAGACCAAGGCTTTGCGCTAGATTTTGCTTTATTCACAGATTCATTGGCTCAGCGACAGATGGAGAAGTTAAATGCGGCATTCTCTTCCACGCAGGCTTCTCGCTGAATTTCTTGGGACTTTTTGGCTGGTGTTCGGCGGCTGCGGCAGCGCGGTGATCTCCGCCAGCTTTCCACAACTCGGCATTGGCTTCCTGGGCGTGGCGCTAGCCTTCGGGCTCACGGTGCTGACGGGCGCTTACGCCTTCGGCCCCATATCCGGCGGCCATTTCAATCCAGCGGTGACGCTCGGCGTCGCGACGGCCGGCCGCTTCTCCTGGAGGGACGTCGGACCGTTTTGGGTGGTGCAGCTTCTCGGCGCGACTTTTGCGGCTTTCGTGCTGCTCAAGATCGCGCAGGGCAACATCGATTTTTCGCTCGCGAGCGGCTTTGCCGCTAACGGCTATGACGAACATTCCCCCGCTGGCTACACATGGCAGTCTGGCCTTCTAGCTGAAATCGTGCTGACGGCTTTTTTTCTGCTTGTCATCTTAGGAACGACCGAAGGTCGCGCGCCAGTCGGCTTCGCGCCCATCGCCATCGGATTGGCGCTGGCGCTCATCCATCTGGTCGACATCCCCATCACCAACGCTTCCGTGAACCCTGCGCGTTCGACAAGCCAAGCGCTCTTCGTCGGCGGCTGGGCGCTCGAACAACTTTGGCTGTTCTGGGTCGCCCCGCTAGCCGGCGCCGTCATCGGGGGGCTCATTCATCGCTTCACCCTTGCTGATGACTGAGTGACACGAAGCGCCACGATCGCTGCGCGAAAAGCAGCTGATTCTAGACGCATTCAGTGGACGCTCGGCTTCGCCGCAGCGTCCCTGACACACTTCTTCGTGAAGCTCGTCCGAGCTGCGCCCGCCAGTTTCTTTTCAGCCGCAGCGGCGTCGCAGGCGCTTGCAGCGGCGTCTCTGTCGCACTTTCTCATGAAACTTTTCAGCGCTGCGCCGTGCAGCTTCTTTTCCGTCGCCTGCGCGGCGCAGTCGGGGCCAGCTGGCGTTGTTTGAGCGAAAGCAGGAGCCGAGATCAAAGCGCCAGCGACGCATATACCGGCAATCAAACTTCTTACCGACATGTTGTCCTCCCGTAGCTTCGGCGAAGCGATTAAATTAGCATGATGACGACGCGATCTGCTGACATGACCTGAGCCCAAGACACTAGGCGCCAACGACGTCAGCGCTCCGTGAGCGCATGATCGGCGTCGCTGTCTTCGCGCGCTCGCGCTTCCGCTAAAAAGAACGGCCTGTCCATTTCCAGCCCCTCCAACAGATCGCGGAACCTATCGGGGAGCGGCTCTCGAAGAACGTCGTCGTACCTTTGCCGTAGCAATTCGGCAATTTGGTCGCCGACCTTTTGGCCATACATAGGGGACCGACGCATGTTACGCCTCCACTCGCCCACAGCGGACATGAGAGCGTCGACTTGGGTTGCGGCCATAATGTGAGCGACGCTCCCCGAAGGGCCTGCAACAGGCGATTTGTAAAATTTATGGTAAATTAGACACACCACATCCTGCTCAATCGACCCGCCGTCGGTCTTCGGTAACGGCAGCCGTTCGCATGGCGCCCTTATCAGCATTGAAGGCAGAGCGATTTTTGACCGCTGGTCAAAATTCTGAGCTCGAGTAGGCGCTTTCAATATCGATCGCTTTGGCGCTATCTTTGCGCGACCAGCGCAGAGCGCTTGTTTTCTCTCTCGGAGGATCGCGTATGTGTCAGGCGTGTGGCTTTGCCGATATCGTTCATGGAAGCCAAATGCGCCGCAGAGCCTTTGTCTTTGGCGCGGCCACGGCGGGAGCGCTGACGGTCGTCTCAAACGCGCACGCGCAGGGCCGCAAATCCCAGTCAAAACAAACTCAAAAGAATAATGCGCCGCCCAAGCCTGAGAATGTGATGACTCCGGACGACGCGTTGGCGCGCCTGATGGAAGGCAATAGACGATATCAGAAAGGCATCGCAAAACGGCACGACTTCGTCGCGGAACGCGAGGCGCTCGTCGGCGGACAGAATCCCTACGCCGCGATTCTCAGCTGCGCGGATTCGCGGATCGCACCGGAATACGCGTTTGACAGTTCGCGCGGAGACCTCTTCGTCGTTCGCGTCGCCGGCAACTTCGCCAATCCGGACAATATTGCAAGCATGGAATACGCCGTCGAGGTCCTAAAGACGCCTCTCATTCTGGTGCTCTGTCACGAAGCCTGCGGCGCTGTTAAGTCGGCGATTTCCTCAATACAGGATCATACGACTTTGCCTGGCCACCTTCCCTCGCTCGTCGCTGCCCTGGCCCCGGCGGTCAAAGCAGTCGCTGGCCGCCCAGGCGATCAATTAGAAAACGCGACGATGGAAAACGCCCGGCTCGGCGTTGAGACGCTGAAGACCGCAACGCCTTTGCTGAGCGCCGCTTTCAATGAAAAGCGCTTCAAAATCGCAAGCGGAATTTACCGGCTTGGCGACGGTCGGGTCGATCTTTTTGCGTGAGGCTGAGGCGCTGACGCTGGCTTGTCGGCGCGGTCACGAAACGTAACGTCGATCGCGGCACAAGAACGTCAATCGAGCACGAACGGCCATGCGCGCCTGCTATCAAGCGAGAATCCGCCGATCGATCTGCGCAACTGATGTGACGCCCGTCAAGGTCATCGCCACGCGCATTTCCTTGGCGAAGATCTCGAGCATATTCTCGACGCCCGCCTGTCCGGCAGCGGCCAGCGCATAGGCGGCGGCCCGGCCGAGCAGAACGCCCTTTGCGCCGAGCGCCAGCATACGCACCACGTCCAGTCCGGATCGAACGCCTGAATCGACAAATACTTCAAGATCGCTTCCGATGGCGTCGGCGATCGGCGGCAAGGCTTTGACTGTCGACAGCGCGCCATCGAGCTGCCGTCCGCCGTGATTGGAAACGATGATCCCATTCGCGCCGAACCGCACGGCGTCCCGCGCGTCCTCGGGGTCCAATATGCCTTTGAGAATCAAAGGCCCTTTCCAGAAATCGCGGATCCATTCCAGGTCCGACCAGCTGATCGACGGGTCAATGTTTTTTCCAAGCCAGCCGATGTAATCCTGCAATCCGGTCGCCTTGCCGAGATAATCTGAGATATTGCCGAGATCGTGCGGTCGTCCGCGGATCCCGACGTCAAAGGCCCAAGCGGGTTTTGTTATCGCCTGCAGTATTCGCCGCTGCATGGCGTAGGGTCCTGACAACCCGGAATGGGCGTCGCGGTAGCGCGATCCATGCACGGGAAGGTCTACCGTAAAGACAAGTTTTCTTACGCCTGCGCGCTGGGCGCGCTCCAACATCGACTGCATGAACCCACGGTCTTTGAGCACATAGAGCTGGAACCAGATGGTTCCTGCGCTGCATTGCGACGTCACTTCTTCGAGCGAACAGACCGAGAGCGTCGATAACACATAAGGAACGCCCTTCTTCGCCGCAGCATTGGCCGCCTGGACCTCGCCTCGACGGGCAAACATCCCGCTCAGCCCGACAGGCGCCAGGATCACGGGAAGCTCGGAAGGCTGACCGAACCACTCCGTCGCGAGACTGAGGTCGGAAACATTCTTCAGCACGCGCTGTCTGAGGTTCACGGCTCTCAAATCAGCGACATTGGCCTGCAGAGTGTCTTCGGCGTTCGCCCCGCCGTCGATATAATCAAAGAGGAAGCGCGGCAGCTTGCGCTGTGCGGCCTTTCGATAATCCGAAGCTGACGAAACGATCATTCGATTCTCCAAAGGCTGATCGGGCGCCGGAACGGGGGCGCGCGACCGCCTCAACGCACGGGCGCGCCTCGAGGGTCACGCCCTGCTCCTTTGATCGCAGCAGCGCGGCGCATCGTCAAACCGATCTATCGTCTCGGGGCGCTTGCCGCTTCGTCACAGGTCAAGAGCGCTTCGCCTGCGAGCTGGCCTGTATCGCAAATGGATGGACTCGCAACACGCGGCGCGGCGACGGCGGCGCGGCGCTGGGCGTGATCCATGAGAAGGTTTTGGACAAAGCCCAGTTTGTCTTTCACGACCGGCGAAATCACGAAAGGATAGATATCTGACTGCCCCATCGATCGGTTGATGTTGTTCAACGCGAACGAAATGTCGAGCCAACTGTCGATCATCTCATTTATGTCGGGATAGCCGTAGGGATCAAAATCGACCCGCGCCGGAGAACCGTCATCCCGCCGCACGACGAGGCCTGCGCTGCGACCCGTTTCGAGCGTGTCGACGATATGGAGATAATGCGCGAAGGTTTCCGCGAAATCTTCCCACGCGTGGCAAGAGGCGTAGGCGCTTATGTGCTTCTGTCGCCAGTCGGCTGGAGGACCCTCATCATAATGTCTCTGCAGAGAGCTGGAGTAATCTTGCCGCTCGTCTCCAAAGAGCTCTCGAAACGGCCTAAGATGTTCGGAGTGCGGCACGATGCGATCCCAATAATAGTGGCCGATCTCATGCCTGAAATGCCCGAGCAACGTACGATAGGGCTCACCCATCTCGTCGCGCATTTTTTCGCGGACCGGATCGTCCGCTTCCTTCAAGGCGATCGTAATCAAGCCCGAGTTATGGCCCGTGAGCACCGGTCTTTGCGACGGCTCCTCCGCCAAAAAATCAAAGACGAGCGGCTCGCCGTCGTTCTCGGAGGCGTTTGGCGCAGGAAGATTCAGTCTGATCAGGCTGTAAAAGAGCCGCCGTTTAGCGGCTTCGATTTTCTGCCACGCGGCGCGGCGCTTGTCATCCGACAAGTCAGGCACGGTTCGATTGTGCTGGCAGGCGAGGCAATACTCCGACGCGCCCCCCTTCTCGACCATCCAATTACAGCCGTGCAGCTCCCAGTTCTTGCAGAAGCGATATTCGCGGGTTCCGTCTGCGAGCGCGCGCCATCCGTCACAGACAGCTTCGACTGCGGTCATTTCGCCATGCGTCGGCAAATAGCCGAGCGTGTGCCCGCAGCTTTCGCATTTGGTGTTCTCAAAAAGTATGCTCTGGTGGCAAACTTGGCATCGAAAGGCTTTCATGGAGGATCTTTCGGGAGCACGCTTGCCGCCTTAACTGCGCTGCAGGCGGAATGTTCCTGGTCAAGCAGAGCGGTGATCGCTCGGGAACTCGGTCTTCTGCGGCGTCCTATCTGGGCGCCAGTTGAATGCGCAGCCCGTATTCACCTGCTAGGCTTATTGCCGTAATTTCGGACAAAGCCGCGATTCTGGCGGCTCTTCAGATTGACACTGCGCGGCGCGGCCCCGCTAAACTCCCGGCAGTGGCCCTGCGCCAATTCGTGAACGAATGGCGCTGAAACGAGACGCTGATTAACGTGTCGATCCAGATCGCACTTCATCATATCACCCACTACAAATACGACCGCCCGGTCGCGCTCGGTCCGCAGCTCATCCGCCTGCGCCCCGCTCCGCATTGCCGCACGAAAATCTTGAGCTACTCGCTCAAGATCGCACCTTCGGAAAATTTCATAAACTGGCAGCAGGACCCCCACGGCAATTGGCTGGCGCGTCTGGTGTTCCCCGATAGCGCGAGCGAATTTAAGATTGAGGTCGACCTGCTGGCGGATCTCGCCGTCTATAATCCGTTCGATTTCTTCATCGAGCCTTATGCCGAAGAATTTTCGTTCGCTTATCCCGACGAACAGAAAATTGAGCTTGCCGCCTATCTTAAGCCTGAGGACGTCGGGCCTTTGATGGAAGACTTCGTCCGAAGCCTTCCGCGGCAAAAAACGCGGACAATTGATTTTCTCGTCGAACTTAATGCGCGGCTGCACCGCGATATTCGCTACGTCATCCGGATGGAGCCTGGCGTGCAGGCGCCGGAAGAGACTCTCGCGCTGGGGACGGGATCGTGCCGCGATTCCGCTTGGCTTCTCGTGCAGATCTTGCGCAAGCTCGGTCTCGCGGCGCGTTTCGTCTCCGGCTACCTCATCCAGTTAAAGGCCGATGTCGATCCTATTGAAGGCCCGAAGGGAACCGATCACGACTTTACCGATCTGCACGCTTGGACGGAGGTTTTTCTGCCCGGCGCTGGTTGGATCGGTCTTGACGCGACTTCAGGATTGTTCTGTGGCGAAGGTCATCTGCCGCTATGCAGCGCGCCGCACTATCGCTCCGCCGCGCCTCTGTCGGGCCTCGTAGAGCCCGCCCAAGTCGAATTCGGTTTCGAGATGCGCGTCGACCGCATCAATGAGGCGCCGCGCATCACAGCGCCTTTTTCGGACGACGCATGGCGCCGGCTCGATGAGTTGGGCGAGAAGGTCGACGCCGATCTCGGCGCGCTGGACGTTCGCCTCACCATGGGCGGCGAGCCGACATTCGTCTCGATCGACGATTTCGAATCCCCCGAGTGGAACACGGCGGCGACCGGCCCAACCAAGCGCGACCGAGCGGACGACCTCATACGCCGGCTGCGCGAGCGCTTTGCGCCAAACGGGTTTCTGCATTACGGCCAGGGCAAATGGTATCCCGGCGAAAGCCTGCCGCGTTGGGCCTTTGGGCTTTACTGGCGCCGGGACGGCAAGCCGATCTGGTCGCAGCCGCAACTGATCGCCGAGATCGCGGAGCCGAAAGGCGTGACCACGGCGGAAGCGGAAGTCTTTGTGCAGGATCTGGCCGAGCGTCTCGGGGTGGGCGCCGAACATGCTTTACCGGCCTACGAAGATCCCGCGCATTGGATGGTCAAGGAGAGCGTCCTCCCGATCAATGTCGATCCCTCCGATCCCAAGATCGACGATGCGGAGGAACGCTCGCGCATGATGCGGGTGTTCGAGCGCGGCCTGAGCAAGCCGACGGGTTTCGTCCTGCCGATTCAGCGCTGGAATGCGCGCGCCGAGTCCCAGTCGCGCTGGACCTCGGAGAAGTGGACGCTGCGACGAGGGAAGCTGTTCTTGGCGCCGGGCGATTCGCCTATCGGACTGCGGCTCCCGGTTGCATCCTTGCCCAAGCTCCCCGAAGGCGAATATCCGTTCATCTATCCGCAAGACCCCTTCGCGCCTCGCGAGCCGCTGCCGGAACCCGGACATTTTCGCCGCATTCAAGGCGGCGGGGCGACGTCCGGCGGTCACGCGCGCCAAGACGTGCATGAACAGTCCATTGTCGAAGGAGCCGTGCGCACCGCTTTCACCATCGAACCACGAGACGGCAATCTCTGCGTGTTCATGCCGCCCGTCGAAACGCTCGAGGATTATCTCGAGCTGCTCGAGGCGGTGGAAGAGAGCGCCAAAGCGACCGGGCTGCCGCTCTACATCGAAGGCTATCCGCCGCCCGACGATCCGCGCCTCGAAGTGATCAAGGTGACGCCTGATCCTGGCGTCATCGAGGTCAATATTCATCCGGCCGCCACATGGCGGGAGGCCGTCGAAACGACGACCGCGCTCTATGAGGACGCGCGGCAGGCGCGGTTGACGACCGCCAAATTCATGATCGATGGTCGGCAGATCGGGTCGGGCGGCGGCAATCATGTCGTGCTTGGGGGCAAAACGCCAGCCGACTCGCCCTTCCTGCGCCGGCCCGACCTGTTGAAGAGCCTTGTGCTTTATTGGCAGCGGCATCCGTCGCTGTCCTATCTGTTCTCCGGACTGTTCATCGGCCCTACCAGCCAGTCGCCCCGCGTTGACGAGGCGCGGCATGACTCGCTGTATGAGCTGGAGATCGCACTGGCGCAGGTGCCGTCTCCCGGCGAGGGCCATGTGCCGCCGTGGCTCGTCGACCGGCTGTTCCGCAATCTGCTGGTCGATGTCGCCGGCAACACCCATCGCGCCGAAATCTGCATCGACAAGCTCTATTCGCCCGACGGACCGACCGGGCGTCTCGGGCTCGTCGAATTCCGCGCGTTCGAAATGCCGCCGGACGCCCGCATGAGTCTGGCGCAGCAGCTGTTGCTTCGCGCGCTCGTCGCCTGGTTCTGGCGGGAGCCGCAGCACGGCGATCTGGTGCGCTGGGGGACGGCGCTGCACGACAAATTCATGCTGCCGCATTTCGTCTGGCAGGACTTCCTCGGCGTTATCGATGATCTGCGCCGCGCCGGCTACGCCTTCGAGCCGGAATGGTTCGAGGCGCAGCGCGAGTTCCGCTTCCCGCTCGCCGGAAGCGTCGAGCACGGCGGCGTTCATCTGGAAATCCGCGGCGCGCTCGAACCCTGGCATGTGATGGGGGAAGAAGGCGCGAACGGAGCCACGGTGCGCTATGTCGATTCGTCGCTCGAGCGCTTGCAGGTCAAAGCGAAGGGTCTCGTTCCGGGCCGACACGTCATCGCCTGCAACGGACGTCGCGTCCCGATGACTGGCGTCGGAGTCCCCGGCGAGGCGGTGGCGGGCGTCCGGTTCAAGGCCTGGCAGCCGCCGTCGGGCCTGCATCCGACGCTGCCGGTCCATGCGCCATTGACCTTCGACGTCATCGACGGCTGGAGCAGGCGTTCACTGGGCGGTTGCGTGTATCACGCGGCGCACCCCGGGGGCCGCAATTACGACGCCTTCCCCGTCAACAGTAACGAAGCTGAAGCGCGGCGCTTGGCGCGATTTCAGGATCATGGGCACACGCCCGGGCCTGTCGATCCGCCGCGCGAGGAGCCGGGCCAAGAGTTTCCGCTGACATTGGATCTTCGGAGGAGCATTGTCCGCTGAGCGCCCCATCGAAACGGACAACGCGTCGCAGCGCGTTGCCGCCTGGATCGCTCAATATGCGCCGATGCGCGACGCGCCGGATGAGCTTGTCGATCCAGATGGACGGCCGCGCGCGCACTGGCTCCAATTCCTCGAATCGCTCGCCGCATTTGGCGATATCGGCCTTGAGCAACGCTTCGCCGCGGCCGGCCGCCGCATCGACGACATGGGGATTTCCTACCGGGTTCATGGAGAAGCCAAGGAGCGCAGTTGGCCGTTAGGGCGTTTGCCGCTTCTGATCCCGGAATCAGAGTGGCGCGATATTGCGGCGGGCGTTGCACAGCGCGCCGAACTTCTCGACCGGATCCTGCATGACGTTTACGGCGAGGCGCGCCTTGTCGCTGAGGGCGTCCTGACGGCTGCAGCCATCACCGGGTCGTCCGACTTCATCCGGCCGATGTGCGGAGTGGCGCCGCCCGGCGGACGCTGGCTTCGCTTTTACGCCGCCGATATCGGGCGCGGGCCCGATGGCGCCTGGCGGGGGCTCGGCGATCGCGCGCCGGCGCCTTCGGGGGCTGGGTACGCCTT